>UEXM01000020.1_pt2 | contig 84707 bp, 77 predicted proteins | sample 1796661 | NCBI WGS metagenome assembly UEXM01 (sample SAMEA4772469, study PRJEB27181) | metagenome | reverse complement strand
TTGCGCGGCGGCCAAGTGTATTACCTGCACAACGACATCGACACCATGGAGAAAACCGCAGCGGACATCCGCAAGCTGGTGCCGGATGCCCGCGTCGGTGTTGCTCATGGGCAAATGCGCGAGCGGGAACTGGAAGCGGTGATGAGCGACTTTTACCACCGCCGCTTCAATGTGCTGGTGAGCACCACTATCATCGAAACGGGTATCGATGTGCCCAGCGCCAATACCATCATCATCGACCGGGCCGACAAGCTCGGCCTGGCCCAGCTTCACCAGCTTCGTGGCCGGGTGGGTCGCAGCCACCACCAGGCCTACGCCTATCTGATTACTCCCAGCCCGAAAGTGATGACCAAGGACGCTGTCAAACGCCTGGAAGCCATCGAACAAGCCACCGACCTGGGGGCTGGCTTCATGCTCGCCAGCCAGGACATGGAAATCCGTGGTGCCGGTGAGCTACTCGGCGAAGAGCAGCACGGCAACATCGAGACCATCGGTTTCAGCCTCTATATGGAAATGCTGGAGCAAGCGGTGGAAGCACTGAAACGCGGCGAGCAACCGGATGTGGAAAAACCCCTCAGCGGCGGCCCGGAACTGAACCTGCGTATTCCCGCCCTGATCCCGGAAGACTACCTGCCCGATGTGTTCGGCCGGCTAACCCTCTACAAGCGTATTGCTGGGTGTAAAACCCGTGGCGGCCTGAAAGAGCTACAAGTGGAAATGATCGACCGCTTCGGCCTGCTGCCCGAACCGGTGAAAAATCTGTTTGCTGTCACAGAACTACGCCAGCAGGCCGATCGACTGGGCATTATTCGCCTGGACGCCCACGCCACCGGCGGCAAGCTGGAGTTTGGCGAGCGCACCCCTGTGGACCCGCTCACCATCGTCAAACTGGTCCAGTCCGGCCCCAACCGCTTCAAACTGGAAGGTGCCAACGCCCTGCGTTTTGTGGAAGACAGCGAAACCCCGGAAGAACGTATTCAGGTAGTACAGGAACTGCTTAAACGCCTGGCGGCCCAAAGCATTAAGGCTGACGCCCCGGCTTGAATACCGGTTATACCCTTTTGATGTCAGCCGTTAGTGGCGCACCAAGGCGAGGCTCACCTCACCTTTATCATAAAAACTGTGCCGATCAACCAATGCCCCGTGAGCAAACCGGAGGGCATAAGGTATAGTCGGCACCGAAATGAAAGCCTGATCGACAGGTGGAAAAAAGGAGTGGTCGATGCATCGTGCATTACTGTTAGTGGTTCTGGCTCTGATGGGTAACTCAGCCATCGCACAAAGCTGGTACAAGGTAGAAGTACTGGTGTTTGCCCATAGCAACGCCAGCAGTGAAGAACGATGGGCCGCCGGCCTGCAGCCCCATTATGCATCCAGGGCTGTGCCCATTGGTCACCCGCAAGCCAGTGACTTTGCTGATCCAGATGCGGTGGCCCGTGGCGCATGGCAACCCCTCTCTCAAGACGATGAAGTCCTTCGCTACATGCTAGAACGCATGGAAGGCACCGGCGACTACCGCGAGTTGTACCATGCGGCCTGGCAGCAACCCATCGGCAGTAAAGCCGAGACGTTGCCGGTCTATGTCCGTGGCGGGCAGGCGCTACCCACAGAAGAAGGGGATATACCAGAACTGGAAGGCACGCTGCAGTTCAGTAAATCGCGCTACCTCCATGTGACACCCCAAATCTGGTTCAACACGGAAAGTAACGGCGAGCGCTTCTACGTCGACATCGACGAAAAGCGCCGTCTGGCCGGTCATCAAGTCTACTATTTCGATCATGCCCTGTTTGGCATGCTGATACGGGTTACACGAGCGTAATCAAAAATGAGATTCCACAGACACACTCATTGTTCAGTCTTGGCCGCTCACTGACTACTAAGGTAACGCACACCTGTAAGCCGTTCGGACTCTTCCCATAATCGTTGTGCGACTGCTTCATTATCGGTAATTTTGCGAGCAAACGCCGGGGCGGGATAACCGCGCAGCTCAAGAATTTTCCCATCAGGCCCGTAATAGCCTCCGGACACCACTGCATCGCTGGTGGCGGCCATCACCCCCGGCAAACAACCCATTTCTGCCGGCTGGGCCATAAACCTGTTGAACAAGCCGCCGCCGGGAATAGTGTCCTGCAGATGGGTAGCCGAATAGCCAGGATGGGCTGCCATAACCTGAATATTTGAGCCGCGTTTGCGCAAACGACGGTGTAGATCTTTGGCAAAAATCAAGTTGGCCAGCTTGCTCTGGCAATAAAAAGGCCAGCGAGAATAACGTTTCTCTGCATTGAGGTTCCCCCACATCAGCTTTCCGCTACGGTGCGCCAGGCTGGAGATCTGTACGATGCGCGGCGCTGGCGCCGCTTCAAGCAGCTCCAGTAAAGGACCAGTCAACGCAAAGTGGCCAAGATGGTTAGTGCCAAACTGTATTTCAAAACCGTCCTTAGTGCGTTGCAAAGGCGGCGCCATCAAGCCTGCATTGTTGAGCAACACATCCAGTTTGCTAACACGCTGTTTCAGCGCCACCGCAAACGCCTTTATGGATTCAAGGTCAGCTAAATCCAGCGGCATAATTATTAGCATGGCGTTCGGCGTCAGCGTCTTAACCTGTTCCGCCGCGGCTTCAGCTTTCGCTGTGTTGCGGCATGCCATAATCACTTCCGCGCCGTTAGCAACAAACAGCTTCACCGCTTCCAGGCCAATACCGCTATTGGCACCAGTGACCAGAATCGTTTTATCAGATAGATCGGGAATGTGCGTCGGGCGCCAATGGGACTGGGTCATGGTAGCTCCTTGAATGTTAACCGTGGCTGACATTGTTTTCCGCAAGCAGCTCCACAGCACGTTCATGTTGAGCCAATTGCCACTCACACCGTTATCCAAAGGATATTTCACAACAACCTCCGGCCATTGCTAAAATGGCGCCCCCTACCCCAGAGAGTCTCCCATGGCGCGTGTCCAGCTCGAGTTACCCGAACAGTTCCTTTACACCCATACCATCAACGTGCGCATGACCGACCTCAACACCGGTAAACACGTGGGCAATGACCAAATGATTTCCTTGCTCTCGGAAGCCCGTTACCGGTTTTTCTGTGACATTGATTACAGCCAGGAGCACATTGTGGTCACCGACTTGGTAGCCAACTATCGATCGGAAAGCTTTGCCCGAGACGATCTGCAGTTCGAGGTGGGCCTAATGGATTTCAACAAGTATGGCGCCGATCTGATTTTCCGGGTCACCAAGCAACCCAGCGGGCAGCTAGTGGTGTTGGCTAAACAGGGCTTCGTATTTTTTGATCACACCACCCACGGTGTGATGCCGATGCCGGAGAGCTTCAAGGCAAAGTTTTCTGGCATTACCTGAAGCGCCCGGCAAGCCAGCAACGCCGGTTTAACGCCGCTTACAATGCCATCCCTGTGCACCAGCCACTGGCCCAAGCCCACTGGAAATTGAAGCCCCCCAGTTGCCCGGTCACATCCAGTACTTCGCCGATAAAATGCAAACCGGGCATCTCCTTGACCGCAAAACTTTTCGACGAGATGGCGGCTGTATTCACTCCGCCAAGGGTTACTTCTGCAGTGCGGTAGCCTTCGGTACCTGAGGGTTTGAATGACCAGCCTTTCAGCGTTGCTGCTATTGTAGCCAGGCGTTCATTGCTGAACTGCTGCAGGTTGCCTTGCCAACCGAACTGCTCCGCCAGCGCTGCTGCCAGTCGCTGTGAAAAATACTGCCGTAACCAGCGCTCCAGCCCACGATTGGGATGCGCGCGCCGCTCTTCGACCAGTTGCGCAAAGGGATCAGCAACCTGGGGTAACCAATCCACGGTCACCGGCTGGCCGGGCGTCCAAAAACTCGACACTTGCAACATGGCAGGCCCCGACAGCCCCCGGTGGGTGATCAACATGGGCTCGGCAAAAGCCGCCTCTGCCGCTTGCGCCACCACCTCGGTGCTGATGCCAGACAAACCCGCCAGCCAAGCCTTGTCATCGGGTTGCAGGGTGAACGGCACCAGCCCGGCCCGGGTGGGCAATACGGTAAGCCCGAACTGCTCCGCCAGCTGATAACCAAAGCCGCTGGCCCCCATGGTCGGAATCGACAAACCACCGCAGGCCACTACCAACTTCGCACACTCGACCGCACCAGCGCTGGTGGTCAGGCCAAAGCCGCTGGCCGTCTGCCTGACTTTCCGGATAGCAGTATTGAGGCGAATCTCAGCTCCCGCCCACTCGCACTCGGTGAGCAGCACGCCAAGGATTTCCTTTGCTGATTCGGCGCAAAAAAGCTGCCCAGGGGCTTTTTCCACGTGCTCAATACCGTGGCGCTCGATCAATTCCACGAAATGCCAGGGGCTGTAGCGTTTAAGAGCAGATTTGCAAAAATGCGGATTCGCGGAGACGAAATGCTCCGGTGCGGTATTCAGGTTGGTGAAATTACAACGGCCGCCGCCGGACATGAGGATCTTCTTGCCAGCCTTATTGGCATGGTCCAGCACCAGCACCCGGTGGCCCTGATACGCTGCCGTGGCGGCGCACATCAGCCCGGCTGCACCGGCCCCGATAACCACCACATCGACCTTGGTTGTTGCTTTCTTATCTGCCCCTGTTGTGCCTGACATGAAACCACCAGCGAGAATCCGGCCGGCAAGGATAACGGGGATGCCCGTAGGGTTCCATCCTCCCTCTGCAGGCCAGCTGCCTAACGCGTTAGCCGCGCCTCAAAGACCAATGACGCTCTGGCGTGCCGGTTCACCATTTCAGGCCCCCCTGCCGGCCCGCAAGTCAGGTGTCCGCCCACAACAGGCTGCCACCCTGGAGTTAATCAGGCGAAGCAGGAGTTTACTTCTTCATTCGTGATCGTGATTAACCAGATAAAAACAAGAGATCCGCGGTTACTGAATAACCGAGATTTCAGCGGTGGTGGCGTAGTTTTCGCTGGAAGCCTTGATCGCAGCAGCACCGTTGGCCACCTGAACGTCGTTGCGATAGCGACCGCTGCTCATTATCTGTGCCCCCGGCACCACTCGTGTGCCTTGCGGCGCATCATTCTGCACCAAGGGAAGCGGCTCCTGCTGATCACTGCTACTAACGTCATCTTCCTCAAAGAAACAGCCCACCAGCAAGGTGGCGCTGCAAAGCATCACTACAACATATTTCATGGTATCCCCCCAAAAACTCCATCCGCAGACGGAAAATTGCTCATTAATGAGCTTATGCTGCAGTTATACCCTGCTCGCCACTGGCAGTACAGAGCACGACCGGCCGTACACCCAACCTGACGTCGCGTTGCGTTGCGTTCTGCCAAAGTACGTTGCTCTATGGCTGGTTACTGGCCAAGCTCCTGTTCGGTGAAGGTATCCGCAAACAGGGGCGAACTGAGGTAACGTTCGCCGGAATCCGGCAGCACCACCACAATAGTCTTGCCGGCAAACTCGGGCTGCTGGCTAAGGCGGTCCGCCACGCACATGGCCGCGCCACAGGAGATACCCGCCAGAATACCTTCTTCTTGCATCAACTTGTGCGCCCACGCCATGGCCTCTTCATTGCTGACCTGTTCAGCCCGGTCCACAACAGACATATCCAGGTTCTTCGGCACGAAACCGGCACCAATCCCTTGAATTTTGTGGGGCCCATGGGTCGGCTCTTCGCCTTTCAAGGCAGCGGAGATCATCGTGGAAGAATCCGGCTCCACCGCAACGGCGGTGATGGCTTTACCCTGAGTATTCTTGAAGTAGCGGGCGACGCCGGTGATCGTGCCGCCGGTGCCCACCCCGCTTACCAGCACATCGACATCCCCTCCGGTGGCTTCCCAGATTTCCGGGCCGGTGGTTTTTTCATGAATGGCCGGGTTCGCCGGATTATCGAACTGCTGCAGCATTAAGTGGGTATCCGGGTTTGCCTGCACCAGCTCTTCCGCCTTGGCGATGGCACCGGGCATGCCTTTCAGGCCCGGGGTAAGTACCAGTTTGGCTCCCAGCGCCTTGAGGATCTTGCGGCGCTCCAGGCTCATGGAGTCCGGCATGGTGAGCACCAGGTCATAACCGCGGGCGGCCGCCACATAGGCCAGCGCAATGCCGGTATTACCGCTGGTGGGTTCTACCAGGGTCATGCCCGGTTTGAGCTTACCGCTCTTTTCCGCATCCTGAACCATGGATGCCCCGATGCGGCACTTAACGCTGCCGGCCGGGTTACGGGATTCGATCTTGGCGAGAATATTACCCTGGCTGATACGATTGATTTTCACCAGAGGGGTGTTGCCGATGGTCTCGCTATTGTCTTGGTAGATGCCGGTCATATTGATCTCCTCCATTCTCTGCGCATGTATCGCGCAATGCCTTACTGCGGTTTGTCCTGCTTTTTCAGGCGTCGATTCCAACGCTGGCGCGCATACAGGCGTAAATCGGCCACGTTATCGGTTTCATCCATGATTTCACGGCCCAGGATGCTTTCCAAAATATCTTCCAGGGTGATCAGGCCCACCCAAGTGCCATGGTCATCATAAACCACCGCCATATGCTGACGTTGGGTCAACATGGCACTAAACAAGTCCTGAATACTCAAGGTGGTGTGCACCATTGAGACCTCTCGGGCCAGTACCTGCATGGTCTTTTCCATGTCACTGTCCAGCAGGTCGGACTTGTGGATATAGCCTTTGGCTTCACCGCTGTCACTCATCACCGGGTAACGTGAGAAGGGCTGCCCCTTCTCACGTTCCCGAAATTCACCCACCGTCATGGCCGGAGACACCGTGCGGCATACCGTGCGTGGTGTCATGATGGCGCCCACACGAATATCGTGCAGACGCAGAATATTATGGATCACTCGGTGTTCGTCATCATCCAGTGCACCCTGATTCTCGCCCATGTCTGCCAGTGCGCGAATTTCTGCGCGCACATCCACATCGTGTTCGTTGCCACCGATTCGACTGGTAATCAGTTTGGACAACCATACGAAGGGCAACAAAGAAACCATGATGACCTTGAGCGTAGGCGGCAGAGCGGGTGCCAGCGAGCGCCAGTATTTAGCGCCAATGGTTTTCGGGATGATTTCGGAAAAGACCAGGATCGCCAGCGTCATGATCCCGGAGGCAGCCCCCAGCCACGCTTCCCCGAACACCACTGCCACTTGGGCGCCTACGCCCGTGGCGCCCACCGTGTGTGCCACGGTGTTCAGGGTGAGGATCGCAGACAGCGGCTTGTCGATATCGTCCTTGAAGTCGCGCAAACTTTTATACAACGCCGGGCGGGAATCACGCAGGCCCGCGATAAAGCTTGGGGTGATGGACAGCAGTGCGGCTTCCAGTATGGAACACACAAAAGAAAAACCAATGGAGATGGTGGCGAAGATAATCAGTAACGTCACCGATGCACGCTCCTTATACCAGTACGCGGCCCAACCGGGCCGCGCAGATCAGGGTTATTAGGGTGTGTAATGCAGCGCAAAGTCCGCCAGCACCTTACGTACATTAGCCATGCCATCGTGTATCACCGCGTCAATTTCCGCCATGGTAATTTCATGGCTGGACTTGCCGGCCGCCGGATTAACCACCAGAGACAGCATGGCGTAAGGCAGGCCTAGCTCCCGGGCCAACACCGCTTCAGGCATGCCGGTCATGCCGACGATATCGCAACCATCACGCTCCATGCGGGCAATTTCTGCCGCCGTTTCCAGCCGCGGGCCTTGGGTAGCGCCGTAGCACCCGCCATCGTTCCAGTGCAGATCAGCCGCGCCAAGCCGCGCTTTCAGGGCATTGCGCAAGGCGATGTCAAACGGCCAACTGAAATCCACATGCACCAACGGGTCGTTGAGATCGTCAAACAGGGTCATTTCCCGACCATAGGTGTAATCGATAATCTGATCGGGCAACACCAGCGCGCCGGTGGGCGCCTGGGCCGTAATGCCCCCCACCGCATTGGCGGCGACAATGGCCGTGGCCCCCGCCGCTTTCAACGCCGCCAGATTGGCGCGGTAGTTCACCTGATGGGGTAACAGCACATGGGGGTCACCGTGGCGGGCTAAAAAAAGAACTGGCTGCCCCTCCAGCGCCCCTTCCAGCACCGGTGCAGAAGGCGCGCCAAAACGGGTTGCAAGGGTATGCGCGTCGATGATGCGCAGGTTGTCCATACGTGTCAGGCCAGTACCACCGATGAATGCCAGCATCAGAGATCGCTCTCTTTTACCGCATAAATACCCGGAGCATTACGCCAGAAGCCCTTGTAATCCATGCCCATACCAAAGAGGTAATAGTCATCCGCTTCAAGAGCGGTGAAATCAGCTTTCAAACCGGGCCGTACTTTTCGATCGTGCTTCTTGTCTACCAATACACAGGTCTTCACAGAGGCCGCGCCTTGAGACTTACACGCTTCGATAATCGACAACAAGGTGGAACCAACGTCGAGGATGTCGTCTACAATTACTACGTGGCGGCCTTGCAAAGTGGCGCTGGGCGTCACAATCCACTCCACTTCACCACCGGTGGTGGCGCCCAAATAACGGCTGGCGTGGAGATAATCCATCTCCAGCGGAAAATCCAACCGCTTGACCAGTTCCGCTGCGAAGATCATCCCCCCGTTCATGATGGTCACGAATACCGGCACCTTGCCGGAGCAGGCTTCGGTGACTTCAAAGGCCAGTTTACCGATGGCTTCCTGTACCTGATCAGAGGAATGCAGTTCGATGGCGTTACGCCGAACTGTCATTAATTCCTGTTGCAGTTCTTCAGCGCTGGACATGCTGGGGCTCCTCCGCGTTGCTGTCTTCCAAGCCCGTTGCCGGGGCATCATCGTTCTGGCCAACCAGGTGCAACGTCCGTGTGGGGAACGCAAATTCGGCACCGTGTTGATGGACAATATTCATGATTTTCATCAGCACATCCTGTTTGATCTCATGATATTGAACCCACTGCGTGGTTTTAGTGAACGTATAAATAAAGAACTCCAGGTGAGAGGCTCCATAGCTATCGAAGTTCACGATCAACGTGCGGTTATCCGTTTCCAGATCTTCATGTTCAACCAGCATGGTGCGAACGTCCGCCACAATGGCGGGCATTTTCTGCCAATCATCATAACGGATGCCGATTTTTTCATTGATCCGGCGGTTGTACATCCGCGACGGGTTTTCCAGCACGATGGAGGTAAACATGGCATTGGGAATATACAGCGGGCGCTGATCAAAGGTGCGGATGCGCGTTAGGCGCCAACCGATATCCTCCACGCTACCTTCGATGGAACGATCCGGTGAACGCACCCAATCCCCCACACGGAATGGTTTATCCAGGTAGACCATCATGCCGCCGAAGAAGTTGGCCAACAGATCCTTGGCAGCAAAGGCTACCGCCATGCCGCCAATACCGCCAAAGGCCAGCACACCGGAAATGCTGTAGCCCAACGTCTGCAAAATAATCAGCAGGGAGGTAATAATAACCGACACCCGCAGTAACTTGGCCACCGCCGCTGCCGTGGATTGGTCCATGGGTTTACGCATGCGTCCCGGATCAATCAAATTCTTTTCCGTGTAGGAAATAAACCGGCTCAAGAACATGGCAATAATGATGATAAACGCAATGCGGCGAACCTGCGGCACCATTTCAAACAGTACATTGTCTTCCTGTGAAACCGCCTGCAACAATTCCATGGACACGGACAACCCGATGACCCAGAACACCAGACGTACGGGAATACGCACAGCTTCCAGCAAAGCGTCATCCCATAGGGTTTCAGTTTTACCAATTAACCGCTCAGCCACGTCGATGCTGCGCATCAAAATAAAATTGATGGAGACAGTGCACAGCACAATGATAAACAGCTGAGTCAGCCAGATATCCATTGGCGTCTCGACTGTTGGCCACTGCAGCAGTTGATTCCAATCCCAGTTCATTAATGTTGTCCTTCGCGTTTACGGTTCAATTCAGTGTTCACGTAATGCTGCAGCCAAATCAGCGGCCACCGCCCTGCGCTGTGCGTCCATAGGCAGACGCGGGCGGGCACGCAGCCCCGCCGCCGGCACCTGCCCTGAAAAGTTCTGTGTGCCCAGAAAATCCAGAACTTGCTCCGCCCCTGCACGGCAATTACAGGCCAATACCATGTCGCAGCCCGCCTCCAACGCTGCTTGCGCGCGCTGGGGGTATCCGCCCACACCGTGGGCTCCAGCCATGGACAGATCATCGGAGAAAATCACACCACGGAAGTCCAGTCGCTCACGCAGCTGCGTTTGCAACCAATAACGGGAGAAACCGGCAGTCTGTTGTTCCACGGCGCTATAGATCACATGGGCCGGCATGATGCCGTCCAGTTTTGGCGCCAAGGCCATGAAAGGGCGCATGTCCGCCGCCTCCAATTCAGACAGAGGGCGTGGATCTATTGGTAATTCCAGATGAGAATCCGCGCCCACATGGCCATGGCCGGGGAAGTGCTTGCCGGTGGCCGCCATGCCAGCGGCGCTCATGCCGTCGATAAAGGCGCCGGCCAGGGCAATCATGGCATCGGCATCGCCATGGAAGCTGCGATCACCGATCACCGAGCTATTGCCGTAATCCAGATCCAACACCGGCGCAAAGCTGATATCGATATCCAGTTCGGTTAGCTCCGAGGCCATCAGCTCTCCTAGCAAAGCCGTTTCCCCCACGGCTTGGGCCGGTGCCTGATCATAACGCTGCCCCAGGGCCGCCATAGGCGGCAAACGCACAAAGCCGTCGCGAAAGCGCTGTACGCGCCCGCCTTCCTGGTCCACGGCAATCAGCATCTCCGGGCGCATAGCACGCACCTGCTGCACCAGTTCCGCCAGTTGTTGGCGATCCGCATAATTGCGGGTAAATAGAATCAAACCACCGGCACCGGGGTGTGCCAGCATGTCTTTTTCTGTGTCACTAACCTGGAGCCCTTCCAGATCGAGCATTAATAACGGGGAGGCGGATGCAGACATGGCAACCTTACAAACAGAGGACATTAATCGGTAATCGTCACCCGGGTGCCTACCGGCACTTGGTCAAACAGACGAATCACCGCATCGTTTCGCATCCGGATACAGCCGTGGGAGGCCGGTGTGCCCATGGGCTCACCGTCCGGTGCGCCGTGAATATAAATAAAGCGTCGGAAACTATCCACGTCGCCGCCCGAATTCCTGCCCGGTTCCAAGCCGCCAAGCCAGAGAATGCGACTCAGCACCCAATCACGTTCGGGAAACCGGGCTCCCAGCTGGGCATTAAACACTTCACCGGAAAATTTGCGCCCCATTAGCACCGCTCCAGGCGGCAGGCCCGCACCAAAACGCGCCCGCACCACATGGATGCCACGGGGTGTAGCACCACTGCCCATGGCTTCACCGGCACCGTTGGCAGCGCTAGATATGGTAAACTGATCGGTGGTTTGTCCGCCGCGCAGCGCCAGCCATTGTTCAGACAAGTTGATAATCAATTCCATGGGGATAGTTTCAGGTTGGAGGTTTAAAGTTGCAACGCGAACGCTAGCGGGGGGCCACGATCAGGATGATCCGCGAGGGCACCACCGCCGGTCTTTATTATCCGCCTTGACTGTCACCGTGTAACAAGCCCGACACATCCGCTTGGATGCCCCCCACCAAAAACGGCAAAAGCCGCCGGGTGATATCCGCGGTACTGGCATCCATATTGAAATCGGCCTTGCTGATACTCTGCAACGATTGCATGCCGGACAAGGTAAAAATTACTGCGCCGAGGCTGAACTGCACCCGCCAGAACAGCTCCATGGGCGGCACACCCGGTACCGCCTGTTGCAGATGATGCTGTAGACGGGCAAAGACCGCACCGTAGTGTACATGGAGATATTCACGCAGATGACCCTGGGGCTGGCTGTAGGCTTGCCCGGAAAGGCGAAAGAAAATAGCCGCCCGCTGGGGATCATCCGGGTGCGTACCCATCGCCAGGCGGAACACAATACCCAGCACGTTCTCGAGGGTATCGGGAATGCCGGAGGTTTCCATTTCGACGAGTTTGGCATCCAGCGCCAAGCTGAACGGCGTCAGAAACCGTTCAAACACGGCCTGAATTAACGCTTCCTTGGACCCGAAATGGTAATTCACTGCAGCGAGGTTAACCCCGGCTTTGCTGGTAATGGCACGCAAACTGGTTTCCGCGAAGCCCTTTTGGGCGAACAAGACTTCCGCAGTATCAAGAATTCGGCCTACTGTGCCCGCCTGTGCCATACCCAGCCCTGTGCGTTCGAAACATACGTTTCAAACATACGTTTGCCTGACAGGAGGGTCAAGAAAGAAAGCCCTAGGCCCAACCTAAAGCTCAACGTTTACCACCTCTGGAAACGCCGATGTTATCGCCACATTCTCGGCGCCGAGCATCCTGCTAAAAATAATACACCAGCTCCGCTTGGATAAAGTCTGAGCGGCTGATCGGTGACAGACCCGGATTGCTATTCACGTTACGCAGCGCATCCCGGTACAGCTGCGTGGCACTTTGTGGCTTCTCGGTATCGGTATAAAAACGGGCTTCCAAACTTACTTTCAGACTGTTGCCGATACGACGGCTGGATTCCACGCTAAAGGCTTTTTCCTCCTCTTCAGTATCATAGATAACCCCGGCAAGGATCTCGGTGGAGGCCACGTCGTTGAACGTAAAGCGGGTTCCCAACAGCAGATCACTCGCCATGGGCGAAGCCAAAATATCGTCGCGGTCTTCCCAGATATATTCCACGATCCAGCCCAAATCCGCAGACGTATCAAACAAACCCACTTGGGTATATTCAAAACCGCCATCCACGGCACTGAAACGCTCGCCCTGACCGGATCGACTTATCGCTTCCAGTTTCCACAGCCAGCCGCTGTTCAGGTATTGGAGCTCCAGCCCAGTCTGGTCGATGATGTTATACAACGGCGTAAATTCCGGGTTACTGCCCGCCGGCAACTGCCCGGTGGCGATCAGGGCCGACAGCTCCGACATGGTGAGCGCGTCAGGCACCAGCAACGGCTCCCGACTGGTGCCGGAAAAATGCGACAGCGCCAGCTCCAGCCCATTGTCGAAGTACTGCTGGTAGCGAATGGCAAAGTCGACCCGCTGGTTTTCCTGTGAGGATTCGTAGTGGGCATTGTCGGATATCGGCAAGGGTGTACGCGGTCGACCGTCTTCGCCCGCATAAGTACGCTCACGAAAGCCCGGCAGAATGAACACATCGACAATCCCCCAGTTACGAACAGTGGACAGGTTAATCATGGGTTGGCCGAGCTTTTCCTCGCCGTCCACCTGGTCCACCAGATCAGTCTGGTTGATAACATCCACCAAGTGCCGGCCCTCAGTTACGCCCCAAAACACCTTGCGAATGCCCACACGGGATTCCCAGCCGCTGCCCACATGAATCCAAGACAGTTCGCGAATGTCCCAATGGGTCCGCTCCGTATCGTGCTCATCCACTCGGGCATAGGGGATAAACGTGAACAAGTCATCACGATTGTTCCATTCATGGAGGATTTCCGGCTTTAGATACGCGGAACCATTGGTGGAATAATCCGACTCTGGATAAGGCGATTCCTGGGTAAAATAACGCCCTTCCAGCCCCACTTCACCGCGAAATTCCCACGCAAAGGAAGCCAATGGCATCGTCAACAGCGAAGCCATAACCAAACCGTTTTTCATGGTACTAACGCGCGGGATCAACGTGCGCGTTTCAGGCTATTTTTGTTGAAATCCGCACCGTCCAGCCCGGTATCGTAGCGGTAGTTACTCCAGAACAGGTCGGTGGATTTCCCGGTCTGGTGGTTGACCATGGACATCTTCCCAGGCTGCCAATACTTGTCTTGGTACTGGGAAAAATCACTGGCTTTCAGTGTCTTGAGCAGGCTTTCCTTGCGGTCGTAATAATCCACTTTCCAGGTACGGTATTCCTGCTGGTCAATCCAGGAAACCTGGCGGATATAACCGGAGTCCTCATCCTGCGGGTAACGGGCTACCACAAAGCAGGTCAGCTCGCCGCAGGGCTCATCGCGCAGGTATTCGTAGGTGTATTTCTCCACTTCCTGGCCGCGCATGTCTTCAAAACTGAACTCACTGCCCATGAAAGGTCCGGATTTATTCCGCGAGGCGATGGTCTTTACCCGGCGGAGGGCGGGTAGATACAGCCACTGGTCGTCGTCACGGGTTTTGTAGCTGAACGTGAGCATGGCCGTACCGCGCACATCACGGGGGGTATCGAAAATGGTTAAGCTCTTGTCGCCCTCCCCCTCGCCGGTGCCTTCCAGCGTCTTCACTCGCAGCTCCCGCTCAGAGGTCTGGCCGCTCTTACTGATCAGCACCATTTTCATGTCCGCCTGGAAGTCACCGAAACCCTCGCCACGGTTATCCGCCTCCCGGGCGATTTGCAGCCCTTTTTCTTCCGGGCTCTGGGCCAACACGGTGGGCGCAGCCAAGCTGATAAACAAAACGGCAGGCAGTAAACGAACGTTCATGAAATTCCTCACGGTACACATGTCTGGGGCGGTGCCGGCAAAGCAAGCAACAGCGTGTTTACCATGATAGCGATTTAAACCCAAACGGCGATGCTCAAAGAGGCCAAAAGATAATTAACTGTTGATAGTGGTCCGCTGAGATTTTCACGAGCTCAAACGCAAGAGGCCGCGCCCCTTCTCTGGGTGCGGCCTCTTGCGTTTGGCACCAGAAACATCGTCGCGATGCACCTAGCGCTCAACTGTCCACGATCAACTATCGACTGACTTTCACCACTCTTCCAGATACCCCATGCAGTGCTCTACCAGCTCTCCCACGCGGGTAACGCTGTCAGCAAGGCGTTGCAGGTCACCGTCGGCCAGAGGGGCATAACGGTCTTCTGCCATCAAGTTAAGGGCATCGCTTTCATTGGGCGGTGTCGGGCGACGGGCCAAACCAGCCGCGCCCAGTGCGGTTTGCATTTCGCCATCCAGCCAGGCAATCAGGTCACCCCGATCGGCACGGGCACGAGCAAGAATGGCCATTTCCGGCGCCTCCACTCCCGCGTCCCGAAAAGCCTGCTCCAATGCGGCAAGGCTGAACAAGGTATCGGCATCGGCAACCTGAAAGGTCTTTCCAGATTGCCGCGCCAAGCCCACCAACACGGAATAAAGGTGAAAGACCACCGCCCCACGCAACGCCAGCCGCACGGTTGGGGTGGCCTCGACCTGATCGTGGGTCAGTTGTTGCAACAGCGCGCGGGCAAAGTAGAGCCGCTCGCGCAAACCACTAACGGTATTATCTCGAACCATTCTGGACATAAAAACACTCTTAAAAAAAGCTACCCACTACAAGCGTCGAGCTACAAGGCGCGGAGCACACCCAATGAATTGGCTAACCGTGCCCGCGCTCATCCTCTCTTTGCTGCGCGTAACCCTTCATCATTCAAGATACGAAAACAGTGGCCACAGGCTATAGCGTGCTTGTTACTTCTTGGCCGGGGCTTTTTTCTTCGTGGCCTTTTTCTTGGCCGCAGCTTTCTTTTTCGCGGGGGCTTTTTTCTTGGCCTGTTCCTCGACCCATTTGCCATCGCGATAGAACGCCATCCAGCCGGTAGCCTTACCGTCGATCTCGCTCATCACATACTGCTCTTTGGCCTTGCGGCTATAGCGCAGCACGCCTTTATTGCCGTCCGGGTCCGCAGCAGGCGCTTGGGCCAAATAGGCATGCTTGGGATCCAGCTGCTTGGCCACAGTCTGAATTTCTTCGATTAGTGGCGGACGCGTTTCCCGATTTTTGGGGAACTTGCTGGCGGCCAAAAACAGGCCGGAGGCACCATCACGCAACAGATAATGGTCATCCACCTTCTGGCATTGCAGGTGTGGCATGGGGATCGGGTCGGCTCGTGGCGGTGCCGGCTCGCCGCTCTTAAGCAGCTTGCGGGTATTGCCGCACTCATCATTGGTGCATTTGAAGAATTTGCCAAAACGGCCAGTGCGCAACTGCATATCATTGCCACACTTCTCACATTCCAGCACCGGGCCATCATAACCCTTGATACGGAACTCACCCTTCTCGATCACATAGCCGTCGCAGTCCGGGTTGTTACCGCAGATGTGCAACTTGCGCTTCTCGTCGATCAGGTAATTTTCCATGGCGGTGCCACATTTCTGGCAGCGCTTCTTGCTACGTAATTCGTTGGTTTCCGCTTCTTCATCATCATCCGTTTTCACCGCTTCCGCTTCTTCACCGGGCAACAGGTTTAACGTGGCGGTGCAACGCTCTTTCGGCGGCAGAGCATAACCAGAACAACCCAGGAACACCCCGGTGGAGCCGGTACGAATCTGCATCGGGCGGCCACAGGTTGGGCACTCAATATCGGTGTCGGTAGGCAGGTTAGCGCGCATGCCGCCCACTGCCTGCTTGCCGGCGCCTTCACCCTGGGCTGCGTCCAGCTTGCTCACAAAGTCCTTGTAGAACTCGTTGAGCACGTCCTGCCAGTTGCGCTGCCCTTCAGCAACCTCATCCAGGGTTTCTTCCATGCTGGCGGTAAAGCCATAGTCCATCAGGTTGGGGAAGTTTTCGACTAAACGGTCGGTGACGATGTCGCCCATCTTTTCCGCATAGAAACGGCGGTTATCCTGACGTACATAACCACGGTCCTGAATGGTGGAGATAATCGCCGCGTAGGTAGACGGGCGACCAATGCCACGCTTTTCCAGTTCCTTGACCAGGCTTGCTTCGGTAAAGCGCGCCGGCGGTTTGGTGAAATGCTGGTTGGCGTCCACATTATCGATGGCCAGCACATCGCCTTCTTTCACGTCTGGCAGCAAGGTGTCTTCCTGGCCCTTGCGCGAGGCTGGCGGCTGAATGCGAGTCCAGCCATCGAACTTCATGATGCGCCCTTTCGCTTTCAGCTCGTAGCCATTGCCGGTGGCCGTCAGCGTGGAGCTGAGGTATTCCGCCGGGGGCATCTGACAGGCGATAAACTGACGGCGAATCAATTCATAAAGGCGTTGTGCATCGCGTTCCATATCTTTCAGGGAATCGGAGGTACGCCGTACATCAGAAGGACGAATCGCTTCGTGCGCTTCTTGGGCCCCTTCCTTGCTGCTGTAAGACAGCGGCGCCTCGGGAAGATACTTATCACCCAGCTTTTCGCTGATCCATTCCCGGCAGGCTGCCACCGCATCGGAACTCAGGTTGGTGGAGTCGGTACGCATGTAGGTAATGTGGCCGGCTTCGTAAAGCCGTTGCGCCATCATCATGGTCTTTTTCACCCCGAAGCCCAGCCGCGTACTGGCCGCCTGCTGTAGGGTAGAGGTAATAAACGGCGCGGAAGGCTTGGAACGGGTCGGCCGTTGCTCGCGCTGACTGATGGTCAGGCGGCCGGCATTTTCCAGAGCTTGCTTGTGCGCCGCGGCATCGTCGCCGTTGTTAGGGCGGAACGCCACACCGTTGTGCTTTGCCACCTGCAAACGCAGGGCTTCACCATCGCCGCTGTGGGTATCGCTGTAAAGCTCCCAGAATTCTTCCGGGATAAAAGCGCGGATTTCACGCTCACGCTCCACTACCAACTCCACCGCTACGGACTGAACCCGACCGGCAGACAATCCGCGGGCGATCTTTTCCCACAGCAGCGGGGAAATCATGAAGCCCACCACCCGATCCAGGAAGCGACGGGCCTGCTGAGCTTCTACCCGGTGCAAGTCCAGCTTGCCAGGTTCTTCGAAAGCCGCCTGAATGGCTTTCTTGGTAATTTCGTTGAACACCACCCGATCGAAGCGTTCTTCATCGCCACCAATAACTTCCCGCAGGTGCCAGGCAATCGCCTCCCCTTCGCGGTCCAAATCCGTTGCCAGATAGACGCGGTCTGCTTTCGCAGCCAGGCGCTTGAGCTCATCGACCACCTTGTCTTTGCCGGGGAGCACTTCATAGTGGGCGGCCCAGCCATTTTCCGGATCAATCCCCATACGGTTGATCAGCTGCTTCTTGGCCTTCTTCTTTTTATAGGCATCCCGCTCTTCCTTGGGCAAGGAGCGCGTGTAGGCCGCCTCCTTGGCCCGCTCCTGAGGGGTACTTTTTTTAGAGCCACCACTGACCGGCAGGTCCCGCACGTGGCCGACGCTGGACTTCACGATGAAGTCGTCGCCCAGGTAGCGGTTAATGGTTTTTGCCTTGGCAGGCGACTCCACAATTACTAACGATTTTCCCATTCTCAGGTACTCAACATCCGGTCTAAGGCGTGTGATGGGCGCTATTTAGACAGCGCCGGTATAGGCGGGTCAAGCAGGAACTGCCCCCTTGCTCCTTTTTTAGTAGTAGTACAAGCCACCCTGTCAGGGCAACCCTCCTCTGTGAAACAGCCTGCTAGCAACGCTGCACAAGCGCGCTATACTGCAGTGAACCTCAATTTTCAGGGAGAGAACCGTGCTGAGTCCCTATCGCAGAATACTGGTTGCCATCGATGGCAGCGATGAATCACCCCAGGTACTGTCTCGCGCGGCAGGCGTACTGTCGGGCAATGACGGCGAACTGCATTTGATCCATGTGATCGAACCGCTGGCTCTGGCCTACGGCGCGGATGTACCCATGGATGTAACCGACCTGCAAAGCGGGCTGATGAAACAGGCCCAAGAAATGGCAGATAAATACGCCTGCCAATACCACGTGCCGGAAGCCAACGTTTACGTTGACATGGGATCTATCGAAAAAACCATTCTCGACAAGGCAGACAAGATAGGCGCGGATTTGATCGTGGTGGGCAGCCACACTCGAAGCGGCCTGGCACTGCTGCTGGGCTCCACGGCCAGAGGCCTGGTCCCCGGTGCGCACTGCGATGTGCTGGCCGTTAAGGTAGACCAGCACTAGCAACGGCGAAATAGCGCCAGCGCGTATTCCCCGAAGCAGAGCCCTCAGGTCAGCTGCAGTGCCCCGGTGCTGGCCTGGCCTTCTTCATTCCAGCGACACAGTAATTCTGCCAACCCTTGCGCCTGCACTTTCAATGCAGCCAGCTCTTGCGGGCTATTTTTCTCGCCCTGAAACACCGGCAACTTGCGCATGGACTGAACCAGTTCATGGGTCGGCGCTTGCATTCGCTTGACCTCCAAAGTCCAGCGAATGTGATGAACAATCATATGGAAGAAAGCCAGTCGAGTTGTCAGTGAATAGGCGCTGTTATCATCATTGAAATCATTAAAATCCAAGCTTGCCAACACCGCTTCTCGGGCATTGTCCGCCACCTTGATGGTGGCGCTACGCGGAGTGCCCAGCAGCATGGACAAGGTGCCGAACACCTCACCGGGTGACACATAATATAGTGGTGCACCCTGAGGATTCTCCGACAGCACTTCCAGCTGTCCGCGCAACAGAAAGTACAGAGTGAAATCCACGTCGCCGGCCCGAATTATGCGTTCGCCCGAAGCGGCAACCCAAAGACGGGTGGTTTGTTCAAGCCGGCAAAATTCGCTCTGATCATCACGGGCAATTTCATTAAAAAACGGCACGCCGGCTAACAGCTGGCGCCGCCGTTGCTGGCCGAAATCATTATTATTGGCCTGCTCCATCCACTATCCCCCACTGGTCTGATGGCATTACATTCAACTACACCCATGCTAGAGCGACCGCAACAGCAGAGCAACGCCAAGGAGAAAAAGAGAGTTAAAACCTTCGCTCAATGCTGTTCAAATAACACTGTTCATATTATCAGTGATCGTGCTAGCATCCAAGATATCGCACTTCCTGTCAGCCATGACCTACACGCTCAGGCAAGTGACAATACATATGCCTACATGCACCATGCAGGCAACACCGAATATGTGCGCTCGCCCGACCTGTCCACTCCCTAGTGGCCGCGTCTAAGCGCCACACTCTGCAGGAAACAGGGAGAAGGTTATGAGCAGCAAACTTACCGACCGACAGCAACAAGTTCTCGACTGCATCCGTGAATGTCTTAAGGACAACGGCATGGCCCCTACCCGTGCAGAGATTGCCGACATCATGGGGTTCCAATCCAAGAATGCGGCGTCTGATCATCTCCGAGCCCTGGAACGCAAGGGCTATATCAAACTTCACAGTGATCGCTCTCGCGGCATCCAGCTGCTGGATCACGCCTACTGGGGTGAAGAGGAACTGCCCATCGTCGGTAAAGTGGCCGCCGGTATCCCCATTGAAGCCATCGAGAACGTGGAACGCACCGTGCCGGTGCCCCAAGGCCTGTTTAAACAGCGCCCCACCTATCTGCTGAAGGTGCAGGGCGACAGTATGGTGGATGCGGGCATCTTCGACGGCGACCTGATTGCAGTACGCAAATCCAATGTAGCCCGTTCCGGTGAAATCGTTGTCGCGCGCATTGACGAAGAAGTCACGGTGAAGACCTTAAAGTTGAATAAATCCAGCGCCACCCTACTGCCGGCTAACGAAGCTTATGAACCCATTAAGGTGCCCGCTGATCAACTTATTATCGAAGGCATTTTTGTGGGACTAATTCGTGACCCAAACTCTTTTTAAAGCCTGTATCTACCCCGGTATAGGCCTCTGCCTAATTGTATGGAGTGCGTTTGCCATGGCTGAAACCCATCTCCTGGCACCCTGCCCGGATTCCCCTAACTGTATATCCAGCTTAGCTACACAGAGTGACAAACGGGTTGCTCCGTTGCAGGTTGCTGCTGATCGAAAGAACAGCCTGAAAAAGCTGGAAATCCTGCTGAGCAGACTCCCGCGCGTGGAGTATGACGTTGTCGGCCAGTCCCGTATTCAAGCCCGCTTCACGAGCCGGATACTGCGCTTTGTGGACGATGTTACTTTTTATGTTCGCGAGAATGGCGTGGTGGAGGTCCGTTCCGCATCACGGACCGGTTATTGGGATTTAGGTGCAAACCGTCGTCGGGTAGAATCCCTGCGCGAGCAGCTATCTGAGCAGGAAACCGATGACCGCACCTCACAACAGCCCCCCTTCGGAAACGCAGAAAATCGCGTCTGAACAATGGGCCGATATCGGCGTTAACCTCACCGATCGACAATTTCATGACGACCGGGAGGCCGTGATTGAGCGTGCGGCTTGCGCCGGAGTTACTTGGCAGCTAATTACCGGCACCACTATCGACGAGTCCCGCGCCGCCATTGCCTTGGCCGACGAGCACCCAGGGCTTTTCGCCACCGCCGGCCTGCACCCTCACAGCGCTCGTTTTTACTCTCCTGCGCTAGAAGCAGAGCTACGAGATCTACTCGCCCATGAACAGATAAAAGCCGCCGGCGAAATGGGGCTGGATTTCAACCGGGATTTTTCTCCGCGGCCAGAGCAGGAGCGGGCCTTTGAGGCTCAGTTAGCCCTGGCGGCGGAATACAAATTGCCGGTTTTTCTTCACGAGCGTGATGCCCATGAACGCTTTCTGCCTATCCTGAAATCCTTCCGCGATACTCTGCCTGGCGCCGTTGTGCATTGCTTCACCGGTTCCCGTGAGGCTCTGTTCGCCTACCTGGATCTGGATTGTCACATCGGCATTACCGGTTGGGTCTGCGACGAACGACGTGGCAAACCGCTGGCAGAGCTGCTGCCTAACATTGCCGATAACCGCCTGCTTTTGGAAACAGATGCACCCTATCTGCTCCCCCGGGATCTGCCGCAAGCCCCCCCAGAAAAGCGCCGTAACGAGCCTGCACTACTGCCCTGGATTGGCCAGCGCGTCGCACAATTACGCGGCCAGGAGACGCAACAAGTCGCCGCCATGACGTATCAAAATGCGCTAGCGCTGTTTCGCTGAACGGAAAACGCATGCATCACGACAATGCGCAGGATGTTTGTCGGGCTAGCCTGAAAGGCGTAACCCGACATCACAACATCAGCAAAGAAACTGCTGTACGTCGAGCAAGCCAAAGGGCCAGGCCAGCTCCTGCCCCTGGCGCATCAATACCGGGATTCGCTCACCATACTGTTCGATCAAGCTGTCATCTTCAGCGATATCTACCAGCGTAATTTCCAGGTCCGGCCTGACCATGGCCACCAGCTCCCTGGCCTGATCACAAAGGTGGCACCCCAGTGTGGTGTACAGCACCGCCGTCATGCATCCTCCACATGACGAATCGCGTAACAGTAATGAATTTTTTCATTACGACGGAAATCCTCCGGGATGCTCCAGCGAGAGATATCCTCTACCGCGTACCACTTGCTGATGCTTTCATCCATTTGAAAGCGACGGTAGTTACAGGAGAAATACAGCACCCCACCCGGCTCCAAACAACGCATGATTTTGCGAATCAATTCACTGTGATGTTCTTCCACGACAAAGTCACTCCGTGACTTGTTGTTGGAGAAGGTGGGCGGATCACAGAACACCAGATCAAACTGCTCTTTACATTCATCCAGCCAACGCATGGTGTCGGCCCGAGCCAATTCATGCTGATCGGTGGAGAACCCGTTAGCGGCCAGGTTGCAGGCCGCCCAATCCAGATACCGTTTAGAAGAATCCACCGTAACGGTGCGTTTTGCGCCACCCACAGCAGCATGTACCGTGGCAGATCCTGTATAAGCGAAGAGGTTAAGGAAGCGCTTGCCACTGGCCTCTTCTGCGATACGCAAACGCGTGGGCCGGTGATCAAGAAACAGCCCGGTATCCAAATAATCCTGCAAGTTGATCAACAACTGCGATTGGCCTTCACGCACGACCCGGTATTGCCCCTGGGCATCCAGCTTCTGATATTGCTGATTCCCCTTCTGCTTTTCACGGGTGCGCAGGTGCACCTGTTCGCGGTGAACCCCCAATGCCGCACGCACCGCCGTCACCGCCCAGTCGCGGCGCTCTTTCGCTTTTTCCGGATCAATGGTTTTAGGTGCCTTGAACTCCTGCACCAGCACCTGATCCGCATAGATATCCACGGCCACATTGAATTCCGGCAAGTCACGGTCATACAACCGGTAGCACTGAATGTCCTCCCGCTCCAGCCAACGACGCAGGTGCTTGCCATTCTTTCGCAGACGATTCAATAACGGCTGCGCGCCCTCGGGCACCTTGAACGCACTATCATCAGCAACTTTCACCACATTGGCTGGCGTCTGCTTACGGGGTGAATAGAGACGGATAAAGTTATTGAAGGGGCCATTTTTCAACCGCCATTGCTGCTCCAGGCTCATCCCGGAGCGGTCCATGACTTCCGCATCCGCACCCAGCAACAACGCCTGGTAGCCCGGCGCCCGAACCGACAAAATGCGACCCAACGCATAATGCAGCCAGCCCGCTTGTGGCTTTTCTTCCAGGCGCTCACCCCAGGGCGGGTTACCTACCACAATGCCGTTTTCTACAAAGTCTCGACGCCGCAGAGCGCCCAGCTCCCGGCGTTCAAAATGAATAGCGTTGCGTACTCCGGCGCGCTCTGCGTTCTGCAGAGCCAGTTGCAAAGTTCCGGCTTCAGAATCGAATCCTTTCAAGGATACCGCCGGCACCGGACGTTTACCGCTCTCCCCGGCTTCCTTCTGAGCATCCAGCCACAGTTGGCGCCGGCAGCCACGCCAGTGCTGAAAACCATAATGCTGACGCTGGGCGCCGGCGGCCCGGCCTGCCGCTATCAGCGCCGCTTCAATTACCAGGGTGCCACTACCGCAAAACGGATCGAGAAGCGCGCAATGGCGACCTTCCTTGCCCCACCCTACAGCCCATAACATGGCTGCAGCCAAGGTTTCCCGTAGCGGCGCACGACCGCCTGCGAGGCGATATCCACGGCGATGCAAAGGCTCGCCGGCCAGATCCAACCACAGATGTGCCTCATTCAAATCCAGCCGGGCACGAATGCAGCAACTGCCCTTCGGCTCACGGGAGATGGCAAACGGCTCCGGTAACGCATGAATAAACCGTTTGGCACTGATCCGATTATCACCACGCACTTCAGCACCGTGCTCAATATGCAGATGTATTGGCGCATTGTTACCCACCAAAGATAGCCAATCCTGGCTAGCCGCCAACTTTTCCGGTGCAATATCCGGTGTCACACCCAAGGTGGCCAGATGCAGCAGCACCCGCTCGGACAAACGGGACCAAAGGCACACCTTCAGAGCATCCGCCACGCCCCCGGAGAAACTGACATGCGCACGCCCGGTTTCTGTTACGGATATGCCCAGTGAGCCTAGTTCGTCGCTGAGCAGATCTGCCAGACCTGGCATGCAGGTGGCCACAAATTCCATTATCTAATCCTCTAAAATGACTAATTTATGTGCAAAACAAAAAATAAACCATTATTTTTCAATGCATTACATAAACTGTCATCAAACTGTCCTTTATACGCCATATGCTTAAACAGCAGTGGCCATATTGCTACATGGTATTCGACACTACTTTACCGGTTTCCCATACTGAATGTGTCGGCCCCGTTACTTGGCTACAGTCTCAGCCGAGGGGTCATATTTCGATTCCGCTATCGGTGAGAGGGAAAGCGTTTATGAAGCGACAAAAACGTAATAAAGATGACCGCGCTTACAACCGGGGATATAACGCCGGCCTGGATGGAAAATCTCGCGAAGACTGCCCGTTTGGCACTCTCCAGGCCCGCACCAACTGGATGGGAGGATGGCGCGAAGGTCGCACTGACTTTGCTCACGGTATGCTCGGGGTTGCCAGCATTCAAAATCTGAAAAATATCGGTTAACTTCTGACGGTTTCACAACCTGCCGGCGCCTTCAACGCCGACCCACAGGGCCCCACCCGGGCCCTTTTTAATGTCTAGCTTCTCGCTCGCAACTGTACGTTTGAAGCTAACAACTTAGATCCCCTTCCGCCAGGCGCGGGCAATGTCGCCGATTAAACTCGGGCCCTGATAAATCAGGCCGCTGTAGATCTGTACCAAATCAGCACCCTGACGCTGTTTTTCCAGCGCATCGTCCGCACTATTGATGCCGCCAACACCGATAATCGGAATGCGTCCATTGAGCGCATGGCGCATGGATGCCAGTGCCCGGTTAGCGATGGGGGTTAACGGTGCGCCACTGAGGCCACCCTGCTCTCCACCATTGCGCAGGTTCTCCACACCATCACGGGAAAGTGTGGTGTTGCCAACGCAAACGCCGTCGATACCATGCTGCACGAACGCTTCCGCCATGCCCTGCAGCTCTTCTTCACTGTTATCCGGGGCAATTTTGATGACCAGAGGCACACGGCGGCGATGCTTTTGATCAAGGCGTGTCTGAGCTTCACGCAGCGTGTTCAGCAATTCCTCCAGAGCCGCACCATGTTGCAGAGTTCGCAGTCCCGGCGTGTTCGGAGAAGAGACATTCACCACCAGATAGCTGGCATAGGCATGCACTTTCTGCTGGCAGATCAGGTAGTCCCGCACGGCTTCTTCCACCGGGGTGTCCTTGTTCTTGCCAATATTGATGCCTAATACACCCTTATAGCGGCTACGTTTAACCGCACCCACCAGATACTCTACGCCCAGGTTGTTGAAACCCATGCGGTTAATCAGCGCTTGAGCCTCCGGCAGCCGGAACAAACGAGGCTGCGGGTTACCCGATTGCGGCCGCGGCGTTACAGTACCGACCTCGATAAAGCCAAACCCCAGATCCGCCAAGCCATCAATGCAGTCACCATTTTTGTCCAGGCCAGCCGCCAAGCCCACCGGATTAGGGAATTCGATCCCCATCACTTCCTTGGGAACCGCCGGTACCGTACCGGGCCACAGCTTGCCTGCACGTTTGCGCAGCATCGCCAGAGTTAACTCATGGGAATGCTCTTCTGATAGAGAAAACAATAAAGGTCGTGCCAAGGAGTACAGCATGAAAGAGCCCGATCGGTAGTAATCGCCGGCATTATAGCCAAGGGCATCGGTGACTTCGATGTTTTGTGTCGAACAGTAGAAAGGCCGGTAAGCCTATTGAGTATCCAACCTACTTCCATAGCTACAGTGGCTGAGCATGCTTGCCTCTAACAGCCGCAAAGCGGCACAAAAAAACCCGGCAGAGCCGGGCTTGAACATAACCAACGAATCAGCGCGCCAGTTAACTGCGCAGTTTAGCGCGGGCCTGATCCGGCTTAAGCAGGAAGCGAGCCAGAGCCGGCAAGAGCCACAGGGCACCAACCATGTTCCACAGGAACATAAAGGTCAGCAGGATCCCCATGTCTGCTTGGAACTTGATGGAACTGAATACCCAGAAGATTACACCTACTGCGAGAGTAACCCCGGTGAAGGCCACCGCTTTACCGGTTGTTTTCAGGGTTTGCTTGTAGGCCTCCTCCAGATCCATTCCCTGCTTCAGATAGTCGGACAACTTACTGTAGATATAAATACCGTAATCCACACCGATACCTACACCCAGAGCAATTACCGGAAGCGTCGCTACCTTCACCCCGATCCCCAGGTGCGCCATTAACGCCTGGCAAAGAATCGAGGTCAGCCCAAGCGGCACGATGATACAAATTACCGCACGGAAAGAGCGGAAGGCGATCAGGATCAACACCGACACCACCGCATACACCAGTGCCAACATGGGGTACTGGCTGGCTGCAATGGTTTGGTTGGTGGCGGCTTCCACACCCGCATTGCCGGAAGCCAACTTCAATTCCATTACATCCGTGTTATTACGGGTCTCGGAAAAATCAGCCACCGCACGGGTAACACGCTCCAGGGTTTCTGCCTTGTGATCATCCAGGAACACGTAAACCGGCGTCAACGAACAGTCCAGGTTGTATAGGCTATCCGGCATGAAGCTCATGACGTTATTCAGCGCGTACTGATCCCGTGAAATGGTCGCCCACTTCATGGAGCCTTCATTCATGTTGGTAGAGATCCGTTTCGTCGCAGACGCAATCGTCGCCACGTCTTGTACTCCTTCCACATTGAGCAGGTTCCACGTCAAATCATCCACTGCCTGCATGGCCTGATAGGTGTTGCAGGATTCCACCGGCGTCTTGCCCATAACCACCAGAACATCGGCACTGACCGAGTAGTTCGATACCAGAAAGTTCACATCATGGTTATAGCGGTAACGGGGCTTGGGCTCATAGCCACGCGGACATTCCATGTCTTCACATGGGTCCGGCCACAGTTCAGGCGCCCCCTTGTCCAGATCGCCGATTTTCAGATCCTGGCTCATATAGATCCCCACCCCGTAACCGGCCACGGCCACGGCAATGGACAGAGCAGCTAAAGGCGTACGCGTGAAGCGGGCAAACAGGCCGGCCAGCGGATGATCTTTCTTCTCTCCCGCCTGAATTTTTTGAATGGATGCACCACTTACGCCCAGGTAGGACAGCACCAATGGCACGATCACCAGGTTGGAAATAATGATCACGGCCACGCCGATACTGGCTGCCATGGCCAACTCGCGAATCACACCCACATCAATCATGTAGAGCGTGAGGAAACCAATGGCATCCGACACCAATGCCACCATGCCCGGCACACATAATGCCTGGAAAGTGGAACGAGCGGCGTCCAGAGAGCTGCGTCCTTGCGCTGCATAGTTGGCCAAGGTGTTAACAATTTGGACACCGTGAGAAACCGCAATGGCAAAGACCAAGAACGGTACTAGCATGGAGTACGGATCGATGGTGAAACCCAGGCTACTCACAATACCGAGCTGCCAGATTACCGCCACAAAGGAACAAACAGTAACGGTCAGGGCACTGCGCAGGCAGCGAGTATCAATCAGCAGCAGCAGCGCGATCAGCGCCAGGGTAAAGAAGAAGAACATGGCCACTTCTTTCGCCGCTGCCATCACATCACCGGCTTTTTTGGCCAAGCCGACGATGTGAATTCGCACGTTCGGATATTTCTCCTGGTACTGACCGCGAATTTCTTCAAGGCGCGCAGACAGAGCCGGAATATCAATCCCATCATCCCCCAGGGCATCCAGCAAATAAGCATGAACAACACTGGATTGGAAGTTATCAGCGACCAGACGGCCTACTTGGCCGGAGCGCAAAACGTTGGTACGCAGCTGCTCCAGTGAGTCCTGGGAGCCATCGTAACCAGCGGGAATCACCTCACCGCCTTGGAAACCTTGCTCAGTAACTTCATTCCAGCGCACATTGCTGGTCCACAGTGAATGAATCTTGCTGGGATCCACTCCCTCCAATGCGAACACTTCATCGGTGATTTCTTTCAACGCATTGATGTAATCGTCGTTGAAAATATCTTCACCCTGGGTTTCGGCAACAATCACCCGGACATCATTGCCCAGGCTCAAGTCGTCCTGGTGCTCCAGGAAATTCTGTATGTACGGATGATCCAGCGGGATCAACTTGCGAATATCGGTGTTCAGTTGGATCTTGCTGGCCTGAAAAGCCAACAGCACAGTGGCTACGGTAAAGGCCAGTAGAATTAGAGGCCGAACAGCAAATAGCCCACTGGCAATACCTTTAGAAATGCGACCAGACATGCTGTGCCCCTTATTTAACGTCTTCAATCACACGCAACCCACCCTGCCCGGCGACAAGAATGCCGCCCGCATCACGAGGGAGAACCGCGGAGATTGAATCGCGGCCCGGCAGGAACCGCTGGGAAAAGGATTGACCACCATCGCGGCTGGTAAGGATGCCACCAGCATTCGTGACCAACACCACAGTGCCGTTCGCCAGGACCGTGCCATCGTTCACACCACGGGTCAGCTTTGAGGGGATTTTTACCCAGCTGCGACCCCGGTTCGCCGTCAACCACACATTGCCCTGTAAGCCATATGTCAGCGCTTTGTAATCAGAAATCGTGGTTACACCGAACAGGGTACCGCCATAGGGACTGTTCAGCTTTTCCCAACTGATACCTTTATCTGCGGAATGGAACATGACACCTTTTTCACCTACCACGTAACGGTCATTGCCCCCTTTCGCGGCGGCATAGTCGTACAAGTGCCAGCCATCACGGTTGTCCAGGCTGTCCAAGGCTTTATTCCAAGTTTTTCCACCATCACTGGTTTTCAGGAAATAACCATAGCCCCCTACCGCTACTGCACGTCCACGGCTATCGCAAAACACATCCAGCAACGGCGCACCAGACGTGTCCACGGGGGCCATGGCACCACCGTCGCCGCCGTAGAGGTCATCATCTTCATCCCCGTAAGCATTATCGCTGTAGGGATTGCCATAGAGATCATCCATGGAGTAATCGTCCCGTTCTTCTTCAACGGGCTCTGCACCGTCACTCGCCCCCAGAGGGTCACTGTACTGAACGGCCCAGCTTTCTCCGCCATCATTGCTAGCCAGCACCACTGCATCATGGCCTACCGCCCAGCCGTGTCGCGCATCGGCAAAACAAACGGAAGTGAGCAACACTTCAGATGGTGTAGCCGCCTGCTTCCAATGAGCCCCTTGATCATCGGAATAAAGAATCTTGCCTCGGTCACCCACAGCAACGATCCGGTTATCCGCATAGGCAATATCCAGATAGCTGTTTGCCGTAACCAGAGGCCCATTATTAGAAACAAAATCTGCCTGCAAAGGCGCAGACAGCATGGCCGACAGGGCCATTAACACTGTTTTTTTCATTATTTCTTACTCTTCCCAAGGGCCCGTGCTTCACGGCCAAGCAAAAAACAACCGGGGAAGCCATGAGCATCCCGGTCGCCTTGCTTTGCCGGCCTCATTGAACCGGCATTTTTTTATAATTAACGGCCCCGTCGGCGTAGCGCTGCTGGATGGAAATAACGATCGCCGGGTACTGGCTGGCTATAATCCAGGATAGAGGACTCTTCGTTGTCCAAGAACTGCACATGGTAACGCTGGGCGCGCAGATCGTGGAACGTATCCAGTGCAGTCCACTGGCTCGGCACTTCGTAGTAATTCTTGATGTAGGCCAAGCTGACCCGCCACAACTCACCACGGCGGTCGTACTGGTCGATAGCAGCGATTTGCCAAGAGTCTGCATCAATGTAGAAACGACGTTTCGCGTAGATATGTCGCTCACCCTCTTTCAGGTTGGCCTCCACAACCCAGACGCGATGCAGTTCCCAGCGCTGGTAATCCGAATTCACATGACCCTTTTGCAGCAAGGTCTCATATTTCACATCCGGATCATCCAGTTTGTAGTTGTTATACGGGATGAACATTTCCACCGGCTTGTCGCTGACCAGTGTCCAGTTGTACTTGTCCGGTGCACCGTTATACATATCGGTGTCATCCGCAGTACGCAGGCCATCCGCTGCAGCAATCGGGGTATCATAGGCCAGGTTAGGCGCACGACGAACGCGACGCTGGCCAGCGTTATAACCCCAAGCCTGGCGTGGCACTTGTTTCTGGTCCAGCATTTCGTGTACCAATACGGCACCACCGGCCAGACGGGCCGGCGCCTTGGTGAAGGACAGGTAATAGAAGATGATATTGTCCAAACTTTCAAAATTGTACTTCGGGTCATAGTAACGGAAGTACACTTCTTGCTGAGAGGTAATCAGCGAGTAAGCACCGCTACGCTGTACCGCTACTTCCGAAGCACGGCGAACTACGTACAGGCCACGCCAGCGCAGGATATGGTTCCATATCGCCTGCTTGGCTTTTTGCTCATTATTACCATTCAGTATCGGAAACGGGATGCCACCGAAAGCGTTATCCACACCGGTTTCACCCAGCTTCGCCTTGCTGGCGTTGCTCTTGGTGTTGTCGTACACCCATTGTGGCGCTGAGGTGGAACGGCGGCTTGGATAGATGTTCATTTTGAACGTATCCGGATAGGTCTTCAGCATCGCCTGCACGCCGTCCGGCACTTTGTCCGCATACTGGGACACGTTCTGGCTGGTGATGGTGAAAGCGACTTTATCAGACTTGTACGGATCCGGATGATGCTGGCCCGGGCGGGTATAGGTCTTGGGAATATCTTTTCGCTGGATGCCGCCGGTGTAATCAGCAATGCCCAGCCCAGTTGAAATGGCTTTGCCGTTGCCTTTGATCTGTGCACCGAAAGGTGTCAAGGATTTACCCAATTTCGCCGCTTCCTGGCTAGAGACACCAGCTTGCACATTGGCCGCCACACTCAAAGACAGAGCCAGAGCACCGCCCATCGCGGTGAGTTTCTTCAACATAATTGCTCTCCGTTAACAACAGGCCGGCACCCCGGCCTGGAACACATTAGAAAGAGTACTTAACAGAAACGGACGCATTGTTCCGGTCGGCCAGTTTGTTGGAATATTTGGCGCCCCAAAAAGTGGTAGCAGACATGGCCACTTCCAGGTTGTTCAAGTACAGGAAACTCACACCCAAGGTCGCCGCCTTACGGTCTTCCATAAAGTTGCCGCCAATGGGAGAGTTCCCCTCAACGTCATGGGCTAAACGAATGCTGGGGCTCATGGAAACACCAGCGAAAACGTTGCTGTAATCCGCTTTCAACACCGCGCGGTAACCCCAAGATGTGGTATCCATAGCGTAATCGGAAGGATCGTCACCTAGCGCAATAGCTTCTTCGTCGAGAATCATGGCAGTGGAGTTGTAGTTAAGGTCCGGATTTTCCAGATCATCGATATGCTCAACGCCTAGCTCCAATAAACCAACCAAACCATCAGCGCCGAAAGTGGGGCCGAAGTTGAAAATACTCACAAGAGAACCGTTGTAGCTGTCCACTTCATCGTACATATAGTACATCTGGCCTTCTTTCACCTGCTCACCGGCAGCAAGACAACTACCTCCAACCTCTGCTCTTACACAATGATCTGTCAACCCGCCAATTGTAGGCGCTTGGCCAAAAGCTGCGCCGACAGAGGTCGAGGCGAGCGCAGAAATCAGGTTGTCGCCCCCTTCGTTTATGATTATGCGGTTCGGACGGTAAGCTAGCTCACCCGCTAGTGACATGTTGCCGAAGCTAGTATTGAAACTACCCCCAAACATGTCCTGATCCTCGGTATATACCATCTGGTATTGAGCATCATCAATCATGCCTGGGATGGCATTGGGGTTAGGCGCGCCATCATAGATGTTGGTTAAGCGAGCTCCGACAATTGGCAAACGAGAGTGAGTACGGGTGTAGTACAACGCAAATTCAGTTCCGTTCAAGCCCTCCGCAAAGTAGCGATACGCCAAACCAAACTGGCCACTGTCCTTAGCTTCATCATCACGCATACGATCAACCGTGACTTGAGTGGGCTCATAGGAATAAGGATCATCGGTAGGGTTAGTCAAAAATGCATTGTAGACGGCACCCGCAAAAGGAGCTGTAGCCGGGTTCGCAGCAACTGAAGCAGCGACCAGACGCCCGTCAACAATCACGTTGTCGCCCCCTTTGCCAGGAAAGGCATCGTGAGTGGACCAATAGGTACCTGATGGTGCATCTTCTGAATTCTTCCACTCAAACTGGTAGAAAGCTTCGATAGTAGAGTTGAATGTCAAACCGTATGAAAAGTAAAAGCTGTCGAGAGGAAGCAGCGCTTCTTTGATTTCGGAACCGGGGATTCGTAAGGCGTTGAGGTCAAAATAATTCGCTGTGTTTACGCCATTTTGCATGAACAGCGCCTCACCCCAGTTGATCACCTGCTGACCCAAACGGACATTCAGAGGCCGCTCCCACAAATCAAAATTGCCCCAAACATACGCATCCAGCAGGCGAGCCCGCTGCCCGGCGTAACGTTCAGCATCTTCAGTGAAATCATCGCCGGTACCGTTGCTAGCGTAATCGGAGTACATCGCTTGACGAAGAAATGGAGATGGAGATGGAGAAGCACCGGCAATCAGCTGACCACCATCGTGGCCGCCATCCATGATTACTTGGTCATACCAAGCCGTACCACGAATGAACATGCCGTATTTCCCTTGCCAGCTCAGGTCTAGTTCAGGGGTTATTTTGTACACAAGGGAGGCCAAGCCGGTGTCGTAGTTGTTATTAGCATCGTTTTTGTTGATCTGCGACCCATAGCCCTTACCCGCCATAACCAGAACGTCTTCAGTGGCTGCCAGCATCGGATCTTGGCCTTCAGTGCGAAACAAAGCACCCACAGACAAGGTGGTATCTAGTCGCCCAGACCAGTCTGGATTTTCGAAATCCAGTTGAACCGCTGACGCGGGAAGGGAAAGCCCGGTGAGGGCAGTGATACTGGCAACAGCCATCGCCAGCCTGGTTTTACGCAGGTGATTATTATTCATGTAGCTCTCCGAATTGCCATGCGCATGGCTTTATTGTTTTTTACCTAGGCAGCAGTCGTTCCCATTGCTCCAGAGCTCATTATTCTTCCTGACACAAACCACCGCCCCAGCTAATGCATAATTCTTACACACCAACAAAAAAAATAAATCCCCTGTGTACTCTATTATTGGCGACTAAACAGTCACCAATATTTTGTTTCCCTTTATCCCGAGAGAAGGTCAGGATGCCAGGATCCGCCCAAGCACCTCAACAACGTTGCCGGAAGCCGTTTTTTTCACCTCAGCAAGACGCTCCGTCAATAAAGCCTTCCGGCCAGGTTCCAACACGGGCAACCGAGCAGCCCCATTGGCCAGGCGGGCCGCAACCTGCGGATTAATGGCATCCAATCGAGACAAGGCCGCCGAAAATAGTTGATACCCGCGCCCATTTTCCGCATGAAACGCCGAAGGGTTCCCGTTTGTGAACGTGCCCACCAGCGCTCGCACCCGATTCGGTGTCTTCCAGTCAAAAGCAGGGTGTTCAAGCAGGCGGCTTACCTGTTCGACGGTGTGAGCCCCTGGCACGGATGCCTGAACGGCAAACCACTGATCCATGACCAACGCCTCATCCTGCCAGCGATCCGCGAATTGTGTCAGTGCCTGATCAGCGCCGGGCAAGCCATGGTGCACCAGCGCCCGCAATGCTCCCAGCTCTTCACTCATACACAGTGGCAGCTCAAACAACTCCACCGCTAACCGGCCTGCTTCCGGGTGCTCTCCCGCCGCTAAAAAATCCAACGCCAGATTACGTAACTGCCGCCGCCCCATCGCCCGCCCATCCATACTTAGTTCCGTAGCCAGCAGGTTCTCGGACAGAGACAGCCAGTGCGACTGCAACGCCTTTCCTAACGCTTTCTTCATGGCACTGTGCGCGCGATGAATGGAGGCGGGGTTCAACGGCTTATGGCGGTCTCCCAACGCTACCTCGCCAGGTAATGAAAGCAGCAATGCCGCTTGGGCCGGATCTTCATCACTGCGGGCAATCACTTGCTCCAGCACCGGCACCAGCGCTGCGGCTTCTGCATCCGCCTCATCGGTTTCGGTCACTAACCGATCCAGTGCCGCAAAGTACAGGCGCTGGGCGGCATTCCAACGGCAATAGCCGTCACTGTCGTAGGCCAACAATCGCGCCAATTGATCAACGGAGTAGTCATAATCGAGCACCACTGGCGCTGAGAACCCACGCAGCAGAGAAGGTGTCACCCCGGCAGGCACATTAAACGACACGGTTTGCTCAGCCTGGTCCATGATAACCACCTGCTCCCCCTCAGCCGCACCGTTGCCTCCAGCATCCAATGCACAGGGAGCGCCCTGCTCATCAAGCAACGCCAGACGAATAGGGATAACCAAGGGCTGTTTCTGCTCCTGTCCGGGAGTGGCGGGCGTATGCTGACGGAACCTAAGGTGATACTGCCCGTCCCGGTATTCATCGGTAACCGTCAGTATCGGCGTGCCGGCCTGGCTGTACCAACGTTTAAACTGGCTCAAATCGTAGCCGGAAACGGCTTCCATGCTGGCCACGAAATCATCGCAGGTTACCGCCTTGCCATCATTGATCTCGAAATAATGATCCGTGGCCTTGCGGAAATTCTCTGCCCCCAGCAGGTGATACTGCATACGAACAATTTCTGCGCCTTTTTCATAAATGGTTAGGGTGTAGAAATTGTCAATTTTCTGGTATTTCTCAGGGCGAACAGCATGGGCCATGGGGCCTTGGTCTTCCGGAAATTGATGGTTGACCAGGAAATCCACATCCTCAACGCGTTTCACTGCGGCGGAATGCATGTCCGCCGAGAATTCCTGATCACGAAATACCGTGAAACCTTCCTTGAGGCTCAATTGAAACCAGTCACGACAGGTCACCCGGTTTCCAGACCAGTTATGAAAGTACTCATGGGCCACCACAGATTCCACCCGTTGGAACCCGGCGTCGGTGGTCGTAGCGGGATGCGCCAGCACACAGGAGGTGTTAAAGATATTAAGGCCCTTATTTTCCATGGCCCCCATATTGAAGTGGCTTACCGCCACAATCATGTAGATATCCAGATCGTATTCGCGACCGTAGGTTTGTTCGTCCCAGCGCATGGCATTTTTCAACGACGCCATGGCATGGTCCAGCTTGTCCAGATCACGATGCTCAGCATAGAGGCGTAACGCCACCTTACGGCCCGATACAGTGACAAACGTATCTTCCAGGCAGGCTAGATCTCCCGCCACCAAAGCGAACAGATAGCATGGTTTCGGAAAAGGGTCTTCCCAGGTCACCCAGTGACGGGCGCCCTCTTCTCCATGGCTCTTTTCGTCGCCCCAAGCCACCGGGTTACCGTTAGAGAGCAACAGCGGATAACGGGCCTTGTCAGCACGTACCGTGGTCGTAAAGCGGGCCAATACGTCAGGGCGGTCCGGAAAAAAGGTGATGCGCCGAAAGCCTTCCGCCTCACACTGGGTGCAGATCATGCCGTTAGACTGGTACAACCCTTCCAGGGCGGTGTTGTTTTCCGGTTCAATATCCACCACGGATGTTAACGTGCAGGTGGCAGGCAGCCCCTGTACGGTCAATAGGTCGTTCTCATAGCGATAGCGGCTACTATCGAGCACCACATCATCCAGCGCCAGAGTGCGCAAGGTGAGCCCTTCACCATTGAAGGTCATCACCGTGGACTCAGGAGACACAGGGTTTCGGCGCAGGGATAGGCTGCTGGTTACCGTGGTCACACCATCGCGAATATCCACATCTAGTGCGACGCTATCAATCAGATAGGCAGGGGGGCAGTAATCCTGAAGGCGTGTGATAGCGACGGCTGCATAACCAGTTTCCATGAGAACAACTCCTGACAGGAAGAATCAATAAAGACGCAGTTTAACGCGTCCCCATAACGACAACACCCCGCTTCGGCGGGGTGTTGTCGTTATGGGGACGCGGCTAAGGCAAAACCAATCAAGCACAGCGGAAACCAAGCCGTGCTTCTACTGCAGAGTATCTGGGCCACGCAGAATTACCGGTTGCTCTTCGGGTTTTTCCTCACCGCTTTTGCAAGCCTGCTGCATATAGCCGCTGCGCTGCTCCTCGGGCAAGTTTCGGGTTTCCCAGGCGATGACGGCCTGCAGGCACAACTCTTTTTGCTCACGACTCAAAACCCGGCCATCCGCCCATTTACCGGTCTCCACCGCACGACGCATGTTGTCGCACGCCTCCTGGGACATGGAGGTGATCAGGTCTTCAAAACTTTGGTAATTCATGGTTTAACTCTTTAAAAGGCCGCAGCACGGCGACGCGCTTCATGGAACACGAACAAACAACCGCCCCTCAATTGCTGTCACCGGGCCGGGAGCTCCAGCCCAGCTTGGAGCGACAGGCCTGATAGAAATCGTGCCCCGGGGGATGAATTAAATGTAGCCGATGCGGCTTTTTGCGAATCGCAATCACATCGTCCACCTGCAAACGAATCCCCTCCGTGCCATCACAGCTGACCAGCGGACGCACTTTTTCTGTGGTGATATGGATTTTGATTTCACTATCCCCCGCCACCACCAGCGGGCGGCTGGTCAGGGTATGGGGGTTCAGGGGGACCAGCACCATGGCGTCCAGCTTCGGATGCATGATTGGCCCACCGCCGGACAGCGCATAAGCGGTGGAGCCGGTGGGCGTAGAAATAATCAGGCCATCGGAGCGTTGCCCATAGACAAAATGCCCGTCGATCATCAACTCAAAATCGATCATGTGCACACTGTCACCGGATAACAGCACGATATCGTTGAGGGCGCTACCCTCCCCGACTACGGTCTTGCCTCTGCGCACTTCCAGATCCAGCAGGAAGCGCTTTTCCGTGCTGTACTCTCCATTCAGTACTTGGCCAACCCGCGATTCAATTTCGGAAGGCAGAATATCGGTGAGAAAGCCAAGATGGCCGCGATTCACGCCCAAGACCGGCACCTTATAGCGAGCCAAAGTGCGCGCGGCGCCAAGCAGGCTACCGTCCCCTCCCACCACAATCACCAGATCGCATGCCTCGCCCATTTGCGAAGCACTGGCGGCCTGCAGGCCCATTTCCGGAAGACTGGAGATGATCTGTTTATCCAGGATAACAGTGCAATCACGGCCATGCAGAAAATGGATTAGCTGACGCAATGAATAGAGCGCCTGCTCACTTTCAGACCGTGCGATCAAACCGATGTTGCGAAATTTCTCTTGCGCCACGAGGGGTCTCATTCAGGTAATGCTGCGTAGGTGATGCGAAGCCCTGGCGGGCAGCTTCACCAACCGGCAAGCACTACCCCTGAGTCAGGTACTCGTTTAGGGTAGCAGCATTGGTATTCAGGCCGCCATCTAACACGATCACATCCAGGCCGGCGTTTTTTAACAGAAAAGCGGCGGTGGCGCTACGTCGGCCTGTATCACAGTAGGCGATATAGGTTTTGCCTGGGTCCAGCAGGCGGGATTTAAGGCGCAAAACGTTAAGCGGCATATTGGTCGCTCCTACCAAATGCTCCTGATCAAATTCGTCGCTGGTACGCACATCCAGCCACCAAGCGCCCCTTTCTGCAGCAGACAACACCTGATTACCCGGCATGGTCTTAATGATCGGCTCGCGCAGCAGGGCATCGAAATCCTGACGATCCAACTTCATCAGCACCCCATCGGTCGCCATGGACACCGTGGCATTACGGGGCTTACCCGACAGTAGCGCCTCCTCACCAAACCATTGCCCTTCTTCCAACATGGCCACCGGAGTCGGCTCGCCTTCGCCCATGCTGATAGACACTTCACACACACCTTCTTTAAGGATATAGCAGCAATCCGCTGCCTCGCCCTGGCGGATAATCACCTCGCCTTCTTTGTGGCGATTAGCTTTCAGTCGACTAAAAATTTCCAGAATATTGCTGGGCGGCACTCGATGAAAAAGCTTGGACTTAAGCAGCCGTATCATCCATTCACGGTCATTCTGATACGCCGAGTTGGCATTAATATCCAGAATAACGTAGCCCGCAGATTGATCCCAGGACAGGATGGTATCAAGCCGAAAGCTGTCAAACCGCACCACACTGACCTCACCCAGCGCTCTTGCGGTGCTGCGACGAGGTTGCACATGCTCCAGCGGGTGCCAGGAGGCGGTATCGCCGGCGCTTACTGCCCGTTGATTACCGTCTTCATCGGTAAGCTCAACCTTGCCACTGAGGAGATAGATGGTGGTATTGTCCTGGTCGCCCAGCGAAAAAAGGGCATCACCTGACGCATAGCGGCACACTTCCTGCTGGTCGAGCAGCCAATCCAGCTGATCTCCAGACAAAGCATTAACCGGCACAAATGTCTGTAACAGGCTTTTATCGATGGATTCCTGTGCCATAACAACCGCTCCCCATGTTCTTGTTGTTACTGTGGTTAAAAGCGTGCCGGGGCAAACCCTGCGTCAGAAGAAAGTACTGCAAAAACCTTACCAATCAAGCAATTGACGGAACCAGTTCACAGTTGTTGGTTAGCGGAAGCGCAGCACATTATCGATAGCGGAGTCATTGCGGCAGTTTGGGCAGCGGTTAGCGTTGCAATCGGAGACCCCCGGCTTGAACTGATTAGGCACCTCCACACGGATCACCCGCTTGCCACAGGGAGAGTCATCGGCCCCTACGGGCACCTGACAGGTCGGGCTTTCATAATGGGCCAGCCAGGCCCGGTAATGGTCCTCGGTGACCAGACACTTGCGCGCCGCAAAGGCTATGGGATTATCCATGTAGCTAGCCACTTGGTCTGCGACAATGGAGATATGCCCGGCACCGGGGTGGAAGGCAATAAAGCTTAACCCCAGTTCTTCAAGTTTTTCCAGCGTCTTCTGTGCTCCGCTGTTGGCGTCTTTCACCTTGTTTCGTTTCTGCTCGGAGATCTCCCCGCGGAGCTGGCCAATAAGATCATCACGGGTTAGCACATCCATTTCCAGCGCGTGCAGTTGCTCTGACATCTTCGCCCGCTCTTCTTCCAAGCGCTGCTCCAAGGCCAGCTTATATTGCTCCGTCAGCACTTCCATTTCACTGCCCTGGTGCTCACTGCGCCGGCTTTGTTCTTCCAAACTCTGGTTAAGCGATAACAGCTGCCCTTTCAGTGAATCGTTCTGTTCTCGCAATGCGCCGTTCTGCGATTTGATCGCCTTAAACTGACCCATCACTTTTTCCAGCTGAGCATTGAGGATTTCTTCTTTCTGCTGGGCCACGTACCGCACTTTGGCCGCGTCTTCTGACTGGGTGTTCTCCAGGGTCTGTACCCGCAAGCGCAGCTCCTTGATAATGCGCGCCAGCCTTACTCGTTCCTGATCTGCCTTCTTCGCGGATTCATTTGTCTCTGGGGCAATCGTCGGCGCAGACGCCCCAATCACAGGAGGCGTGACCTCTATCTCATCATCCATTTCCAAACCCATTTTCGGGCCACGTTCTCGGATGGAATCACGGATAGCAATAAAATCATTGGCGCCAGGCTTCATGCCCGGATCCCACATTTGATCCTGGTGCCAGGCCACTGGACATTGGCTACGGCAGGCAAGCCGAATCGGCCCTGCCCCCATGTCGGGACCCTGGCCCGCATGCTCCGCCAAATGACGCAACGGCACATTCCACGTGGTGTCGGCCATGCCGTCTTCATCGAAATCAATGGTAAACAACACCAAGGAACGGACCCTTAACTGGCCACTAACCAAGCAATAGGCCCCTCTCATCTCTTTGTCTGCAAATTCCGGTACCCCCACCATGCCATCGAGAATGGCCTCAAAATCCGCATAGAGCATGCTTTTGGAAATACCCCGATGATCAAAAAAAAGAATGGCTTCCGAGGTAACAGAGGATGCGGCCATGGTGCGGGTCCTTCCTTTGAAGTTATTTTATTGTTGTCTGCCACGAGCACACCCACAGGGTGGCACCCGGCGTTACAGCACAGCCAATTATAGTCAGGCGTTATCGAAAGAGTGTGACCTGAATGGCAGTTAAAAAAAAGCGTAGCCGCGAGCGCGCTAATTCAAGCCTGGAGACCATTCCACGCACCACAATACCTTGCGACCGCAAAATAGTACCGTGGCCATGTCGGCAAAAAAGGAACGAAAACAGAAGAAGCAGAGGAAAAAACCAGACAAACCAATCACAAAAAAAACGGCGCAGGATTACAATTCCTCGCCGTCATCTGCCCAATCATCATCTTCCAGCCACTCTTCCAAGCTCTCCATCAGAAGCTTTTCTTCCATACGTTCTTCCAAATAATCATCCATTGTCTTTTCCTTTATATCATGTCATTTGTCGCCCAAATGATTAGACAAAAGAAAGATGACAAGTTCATGAAATAGGGAAGCTGCCCGCTTACGCGGCAGAAACACGGAGAACAAAGGGAACAATGAGGAACGGGCAATCCAAGGTATAGCATGGAACAAGGAGTGTTCTTCAGATACAAAAAAGGCCCTCCGGAAGGAGAGCCTTTCTTGCTGAATAGTGGCGGAGCGGACGGGACTCGAACCCGCGACCCCCGGCGTGACAGGCCGGTATTCTAACCAACTGAACTACCGCTCCACTTATCCCTTACGGAATTCTTTCACTTGCTAAATATGGTGGGTGATGACGGGATCGAACCGCCGACCCTCTGCTTGTAAGGCAGATGCTCTCCCAGCTGAGCTAATCACCCTTGTTCGCGCTGCGAAGTGGGCGCCATTTTAGGGATTGGGCCGGGGGTGTCAACGGCTTTTTGTAGAAAAGTGATCGTTTGCTTAGAAAATGGTCGATATGTTTAAAACTTGGACAAAACGGAGGTGATCGGCCTCAAATTGCCCACCCCAAGCAACCAAGCCGCTGAAAACCGAAAACGTCTAGCCACGCTGTAGCTTGAGCCCTGAAGCTGGGCGCTGCTCACCCCTCCTCCAGCAACTCAATCCTCGCTTTGGCCTCTTCCAGGCTGAACGTGCCTGGTAATGGCTCTCCGCTGGGTTTCGCAATCAAGTAATGCTTCACATCTAGCGCCCAAGTCTGTCGGTTCAGCTCCCCCTCCTCAATGATCGAATAGCCGTTTTCTCCCCAGGCGAACGCATTGCCGATCATGACACAGATTCTCCAAGCACACGGGCCAGGATGATATCCGCCAGATCATCAAGGCTCAGCGAGCCTTCGGGATCAAACCAGTTCGGCGCCCAACCCGTCATTCCCGTTAACAAGCGGCGCACAATAAAAGGGTCTGCGCTAAACACGCCCTTCTCATGGAGACCGGTCAATACACCCAGCCACAACTGCTCATAGATATCACGCAACTTCAATGCCTTCGCCTGCTTCTCCACACTGAGGCAACGCCATTCCGTCACCATTACGGTCATCGCTTCGGCCGTATCGCCCACATTGGACTGCAGCTCCGTGCGAATTAGCGCCCGCAATTGGTCCTGGCCCGTGCTGTGTGCCGCCACCGCTAGACGCAGGCGCTCGGTATTGAAATGGATCACCTCTTCCATCACGGCATAGAGGATATCCTCTTTGGTTTTAAAGTGGTGAAAAATGGAGCCACTTTGAATCCCTACTGATGCCGCAATATCACGAACCGTGGTGCGATCGAAGCCCTTATCGCGAAACAAATGCGCCGCTGCACTAAGTAATCGCCCACGGGGAGAGTCATCAATTCCATTAATTGATAGCAATACAGCCATTGTTTCCCTCTATTAATGCGCGCATTACCGCAGGTACACGCGGGGACTGGCAAAGCGAGACTAGTAGAAAGTGAAAAGTTCAACGTTGAAACGCGCTTTGGGCAGGCTGCCAGGCCTTAATCTCTTGAGTCGCGACTCATTCTTTGTGCCCGGCCACACTCCTTCATTATTACGGAGAGTTTGCCTCGCTTTTCGCCGTTAAACTTTTCCCCTCCGACTGCTCTTCTCGTCCTTTACAAACCAAGCGCTTGCTTGGTAGCTTACGAGACCATGAATTCACACGCAAATGGAGCCACCATGACAAAGCCTGTTCGCATCGGCTGTGCCGCCGGATTCTGGGGCGATACCAACAGTGCTGCTTTCCAGCTCGTCCACCAGACCGAACTGGATTATTTGGTGTTCGATTATCTCGCCGAGGTTACTCTGTCGATCATGGCCGGGGCACGGATGAAAGATCCCAATGCCGGCTATGCCCATGACTTTGTCACTAACGTGATGACCCCCCTAGCCAAAGACATCAAGGCGAAAAACATCAAGGTTGTCAGCAATGCTGGCGGCGTAAATCCGCGCGCCTGTCGTGATGCCTTGGAAAAAGCCTTTGCTGCTGCTGGCGTGGAAATGAAAATCGCCCTAGTAGAAGGGGATGATCTAAACAGCCGCCGCAACGATTTTGCCGCTGTCACCGAACTGGATAGTGGTGCTCCCCTGCCCCCCATGACGGTCACCATGAACGCCTACCTGGGCGCTCTGCCCATCAAGGCGGCGCTTGACGCCGGTGCCGACATTGTACTCACCGGGCGCATTGCCGACTCCGCCGTCGTGCTGGGGCCGCTGATGCACGAGTTCAACTGGTCCGCCGAGGATTACGACAAACTGGCCCAGGGCTCACTTGCCGGCCACGTGATTGAGTGTGGCGCGCAATGTACCGGTGGCAATTTCACCGACTGGCGTGAAGTCCCTGACTTCCACAACATGGGTTTTCCGGTGGCCGAGTGCCATAAGGATGGGCACTTTGTGATTACCAAGCCTGCGGACACCGGAGGGCTTGTCACCTGCGCCACCGTCGGCGAACAGATTGTTTACGAAATTGGCGACCCACGCGCCTATTTACTGCCCGACGTGGTCTGCGATTTTACTCAAGTAAAACTGGAGCAGGTCGGCGAACACCGGGTGAGCGTCTCTGGTGCCTTGGGCCGCCCACCCACCGACAGCTACAAAGTGTCCGCCACCTACCCCGATGGCAACCGCATTACGGCCTCGTTTTTAATGGGCGGCATTGATGCTCCAGAAAAAGGCCAGGTCGTCGCCGATGCCATTCTTAAGAAAGTGGCCGGCCTGTTTGAAAAACAGGGTATGGCCCCGTTCCGCGACACCAATGTGGAAATACTCGGCAGTGAAACGACCTATGGTGCCAACGCCCGGCGTGCCGACACCCGTGAAGTGGTGGTAAAAATTGCCGCTCTGCACGATGACAAGAAAGCCCTTGGCCTGTTTGCCCGGGAAATAGCCCAAGCAGCCACCGGCATGGCTCCTGGTCTATCCGGCCTGGTCGGTGGTCGCCCCAAGCCATTCCCCCGCATCCGTCTGTTTTCCACTTTGGTCGAGAAGAATGCGATCACCGCAAGCATTGATCTGGATGGCAAATCCCATTCCGTGGACATTCCTACCGGCCAGATCTTTGACGCCAGCGCCCTACCAAAGGATAGCGATTACGGCACCGCTAGCGGCGACACCACCGTGCCGCTGATCAAATTAGCTTGGGCCCGTAGCGGCGACAAGGGCAATCACGCCAATATCGGGGTGATTGCCCGCAAAGCGGAATACCTGCCCTATCTGAACGCCGCCCTCAGCGAACAGGCAGTCGGTCACTACATGCAACACGTACTTGACCCGGACACAGGCAGCGTTCATCGCTGGTCCATGCCCGGCATGAATGCCTTCAACTTCCTGCTGAAAAATGCCTTGGGCGGGGGAGGTATCGCGTCACTGCGTATTGATCCGCAGGGTAAAGCATTTGCCCAACAGTTACTGGATATGCCTATCTCCGTCAGCCAGACCATAGCCGACGCAGTGAGCAAGTAATTTTGATTGTAGCGCGCTGCCTGCAGCCAATGCAGGTTAGCGCCTTTAGGATTTCAAGGATTAGATAATGTCATATCGTTCTGTTTTTAGAGAAAACCTGTTCGCCGGCCAAAACATCATTGTTACCGGCGGCGGCTCCGGCATTGGCCGCTGTACCGCCCATGAACTGGCCGCACTCGGCGCTCGAGTCGTGCTGATCGGTCGCAAGCAGGAAAAACTCGATGCGGTGGCGGCGGAAATTGCCGAAGACGGCGGACAAGCGCTGGGGTTTTCCTGCGATATCCGTGATGAAGAGGCAGTCAAAGCCACCGTGGCCGAGGCCTACAAAGCCGTAGAGGTGGTCCACGGCCTGGTCAACAACGCCGGGGGCCAATTCCCTTCACCTCTGGCTATGATCAGCCAAAAAGGCTGGGAAGCCGTGGTGCGCACCAACCTCACTGGCGGCTTTCTGGTGGCCCGGGAAGTGTTTCTTCAGGGCATGAATAAAAACGGTGGTGCCATCGTTAATATCGTCGCCGACATGTGGGGCGGCATGCCGGGCATGGGCCACTCCGGCGCCGCCCGCGCCGGCATGGTTAACTTCACCCAAACATCCGCCTATGAATGGGGCAGCTGCGGTGTGCGCGTCAATGCAGTCGCTCCTGGCTGGATCATGTCCAGTGGCATGGACACCTACCCTGAAGGCTTCAAGGCAACGCTTAAGACCTTGCGCGCCGCCGTACCCCTTCAACGCATGGGCAATGAAGCGGAAGTTTCCGGCGCGATTTGCTTTTTGCTCAGCGACGCGGCTGCCTTCATCAGTGGCGACACCTTACGTATTGATGGCGCCGCCAGCCAGGGCAACGTGGCGATCTTCCCACTGCCCGCCCACGACAAAAGCAAACCGTTCGATGGTTTCCACCGCGCCACCACCCCGGACGTTTTCAAGGATCTCTAATGGCCACTCTCGACAGCGCACTTGACCCCAACAGCGAAGAATACCGCCAAAACCGTGAAGCTCTGCTTGCGGCGATAGAAGAGTTCCGCGCCATCGAACAGGCCGTAGTCGATACCGCGGAAAGTAAACGGGCCAAATTTGAAAAACGTGGCCAACTGCTTCCCCACGAGCGTATTTCCAGGCTGTTGGATGCCGGTTCTCCGTTTTTGAACCTTATGAACCTGGCCGGCTATCAAATGCACGATGACAAGGACGGCACCGAAGCAGGCGGCGGCACTATTGCCGGTATCGGCTATGTGTCCGGTGTGCGGTGTTTGGTCACGGCATCTAACTCGGCCATCAAGGGCGGCACCATTTCCCCCTCTGGTTTGCACAAAACGCTGCGTCTACAACGCATCGCTCTGGAGAACAAACTGCCGGTGGTAAGCTTGGTTGAGTCCGGCGGTGCGAACTTGAATTATGCCGCTGAAGTATTCGTGGATGGCGCCCGCACCTTTGCCAACCAGGCACGCTTGTCCGCCGCGGGTATCCCCCAAATCACCGTGGTTCATGGTAACGCTACCGCCGGTGGCGCCTACCAACCAGGCTTGTCTGATTACGTGGTAGTGGTTCGCGAACGCGCCAAGATGTTCCTGGCCGGCCCGCCACTACTGAAAGCCGCTACCGGAGAGATTGCCACCGACGAAGAACTGGGTGGCGCAGAAATGCATGCGGGTACTGCCGGCACCGCCGAGTACCTGGCGCAATCCGATGCAGACGGTATTAGCCAGGCTCGTGATCTGGTGAAACTACTGGGCTGGCGCCGAGCGGCCGCGGACGTTCCCGAACATGAAGAGCCGAAATTCCCACCCGAAGAACTACTCGGTGTGGTCCCTTGCGATGCCAAGAAACCCTACGACGTGCGCGAAATCATCGCCCGCATCGTTGATGGATCCCAGTTTTTAGATTTCAAAAACGAATGGGACAGCGCCACCGTCTGCGGTTGGAGCACCATCGAAGGCAAACCCGTGGGCATTATCGGCAACAATGGCCCCATTACGCCCCGTGGCGCAGCCAAGGCCGCCCAGTTTATCCAACTTTGCGACCAAACTCGCCGGCCCTTACTGTTTCTTCACAACACCACAGGCTTCATGGTTGGTACCGATGCAGAACAGAACGGGGTCATAAAAAACGGTTCGAAAATGCTGCAAGCGGTGGCCAATGCCCGAGTACCAAAAATTTCTGTGGTGGTGGGCGGCTCCTACGGCGCCGGCAACTACGCCATGTGTGGCCGCGGGCTAGACCCACGCTTCATCTTTGCTTGGCCCAATTCCAAAGTGGCGGTAATGGGCGGCCAACAAGCCGGCATGGTGTTGCGCATCGTGGCCGAGGGCAAACAACGGGCCAACGGCATTGAGCCCGACCCGAAAGTTCTCGACATGCTGCAACAAAGCACCGCCCAGAAACTCGACAGCCAGTCCACTGCCCTATACGGCACCGCACGCCTCTGGGACGACGGTATTATCGACCCACGCGACACTCGCCGGGTAGTGGCTTATGCACTGGACATCTGTGACGACGCCGAACAGCGCCAGCTCCACCCGAATTCATTCGGTGTGGCAAGACTTTAAAAACAGTTGAGAGCCAAGAGCCGCGGCCGAGGGGCTACAGGAATGCAGAGGCCCACCTTTTCCGCACACAAAGTGTGCGGCGCGGCTCCAGTTAAGGAGCCAATCGACATGGCACATTGGCGTTTCAACGTTGAACGTTAAACTCAAACGATAAACATAACGAACACAACAGGGAGCTTCCCATGCAATTCACTCAAGAGCACGAAGAACTTCGCCGTACCGTCCGCAATTTTGTCGACAAAGAACTCAACCCCCATATTCGCGAGTGGGAAGACGCGGGCCGTTTCCCCATTCATGAAGTCTTCAAAAAAATGGGCGACCTGGGGTTACTCGGGGTGACCAAACCGGAAGAATTTGGCGGCATGGGGCTGGACTACTCCTACGGCATGGTAATGAGCGAAGAAATGGGTCGCGTTCATTGCGGCGGTGTCCCGCTTGCAGTGGGCGTGCAAACCGACATGGCCACCCCTGCCATCGCCCGCTTTGGTTCCGATGAGCTACGTCGTGACTATCTGGCACCCGCCATCGCCGGCGACATGGTGGCATCCATTGCCGTCTCCGAGCCCCACGCTGGTTCCGATGTGGCCGCGGTAAAAACCAATGCGGTTAAAGACGGTGACGACTATGTAATCAACGGCACCAAGATGTGGATCACCAATTCTCCCAGCGCAGATTTCTTTTGCCTGCTCGCCAACACCTCCGACGGCAAACCCCACGTCAACAAGTCTTTGATCGTGGTGCCAAAAGACGCAGGCGGCATCACCGTGGACAAACCGCTGAACAAGCTGGGCATGCGTTGCTCGGAAACGGCCCAGGTATTTTTCGATAACGTGCGCGTGCCCCAACGAAACCTGATTGGCCAGGAAGGCATGGGCTTCATGATGCAGATGATGCAGTTCCAAGAAGAGCGCTTGTTTGCTGCGGCCAACAGCCTTAAGGGCTTGGAACATGTGATCGATGAAACCATCGCCTACGCCAAAGATCGCAAGATTTTCGGCATGCCGCTGATTGATAACCAGAGCGTGCATTTCCGCCTTGCCGAACTGCAAAGCGAGGTCGAATCTCTGCGTGCCCTTACCTATCGCGCCTGCGAAATGTATGTGAACGGCAAAGATGTATTGCAACTTGCTTCCATGGCAAAACTGAAAGTGGGCCGCCTAAGCCGTGAAGTGGCCGACAGCTGCCTCCAGTATTGGGGCGGTAATGGCTTCATGTGGGAAAACCCCGCAGGCCAGCTTTTCCGTGATGGCCGCTTGGGCTCCATCGGCGGCGGCGCCGACGAAATTATGCTCGGCATTATCTGCAAGACCATGGATATCCTGCCCGGCAAGAAGAAGTAACGGCCGGACAGCACCACTCTATCCGTAGGAGCGTCGCCTAGCGGCGCGATTGCAAACGTATCGGGCTATCCCGGCGCTTGGCACGCTTCTACAAATAAACGAGGTCAAGCATGAGCCTACCCAGCACTGAAACCTTGCTAACAAACCAGGACGGCCCGGTTCTGCATATCACGCTGAACCGTCCCGACAGCCGTAACGCCATGAGCCTGACCATGGTGAATGAACTCATGACGGTGTTTGAGAGCGTGGCCAACGACACCAACATACGCGCCATTGTTCTGCGCGGCACTGGCGGCCACTTCTGTGCCGGCGGTGATATCAAGGATATGGCGGGCGCGCGCCAGCAAGCCGCCAGCGGTGACAACAACGCTTTTCAGACATTAAACCGCCGCTTCGGTGAAATGATTACCCTGGCCAACCGTCAACCGCAAGTAGTGATCACTGTGCTCGAAGGCGCCGTACTGGGTGGCGGCTTCGGCTTAGCGTGCATTTCAGACGTTGCCCTTGCCAGTGCGAACGCCACCTTTGGCCTGCCTGAGACCGGATTGGGGGTAATCCCTGCCCAGATTGCTCCCTTTGTGGTGGAACGTATAGGCCTGACCCAAGCGCGCCGTTTGGCGTTGACTGGAGTGCGTTTCAAAGGCGACGAAGCACTGCGGCTCGGCATCGTCCATGAAGTGGCAGCCGACAGCGAGGCGTTGACTGCAGCACTGGAGAACACCCTCACGGCCGTTCGCCGCTGCGCGCCACACGCCAATAGGGTGACCAAGGAACTGGTCCTGAACGTGGGCCATATTCCTATGAACACCCTGCTAGACCAGGCCGCCATCGACTTTGCCGCTGCCGTCAACAGTGAAGAAGGCCAGGAAGGCACCATGGCGTTCGTACAGAAACGCCCAGCAACCTGGAATCAGTAAACATTTGATTTACCACAGGAGGCACAACGTGTTCATAGCGAGCCGTCGGCAGATAACAAGGCTATGGCATTCCCTGAGCGAGTCCATCTTGGCCGCAACGGGATCAGGTTGTGTTTCTCTGTGAACGCTGTGGTGGAAAGCATCATAACCACCAAGCCCCAATACCGGTAAGGAACTCCCATGAGCTTTGAAAAAATCCTGATTGCCAACCGCGGCGAGATTGCTTGCCGGGTGATAGCCACCGCCCAATCGCTCGGGTATCGCACCGTGGCAGTCTATTCTGAAGCGGATGCAGGCGCCCGACACACGGCCTTGGCCGACGAAGCCGTTTGTATTGGCCCAGCCTTGGCTAGCAGCTCCTATCTGAATATGGATGCCTTATTGGCTGCCTGTAAGCAAACAGGGGCCGATGCAGTACATCCCGGTTACGGCTTCCTCTCTGAAAACGCCGCCTTTTCCAAAGCCTGCAAGGACGCAGGCATTACCTTTATCGGGCCCGATGAAGCGGCCATTCAATTAATGGGTTCCAAACGACTCTCCAAGATTGCCATGCAGGAAGCCGGGGTCCCCTGTATTCCCGGCTATCAGGGTGAAGAACAAAGTGACGAAAGACTGCAGCAGGAGGCAGAGCGCATCGGCCTGCCCCTCATGATCAAAGCCAGTGCCGGCGGCGGTGGCCGCGGCATGCGCGTGGTCACCGATGCGAGCGACATCGGCGCACAACTGAAAAGTGCCCGCCAAGAAGCCAAAAGCGCCTTCGGCAGTGACGAACTGATTCTGGAGCGGGCGGTGTTGCAGCCTCGACATGTGGAAATACAGGTATTCGGTGATCGTCATGGCAACGTAATCCACCTAGGGGAGCGCGATTGCTCCGTGCAACGTCGCCACCAGAAAGTGGTAGAAGAAGCCCCCTCCCCTGCGGTAGACGAATCCCTGCGTCAGCGTATGGGCGAGGCCGCGGTTCAGGCCGCCAAAGCTTGCCAGTATGTTGGTGCCGGCACGGTGGAGTTTCTGCTTGCTCCGCAAGGAGATTTTTTCTTCTTGGAAATGAATACCCGCCTGCAGGTAGAACACCCGGTCACCGAACTGGTCACTGGGCTGGATCTTGTAGCGTGGCAGATCAAGGTCGCCCGAGGCGAGGCCCTGCCGCTGACTCAAGATCAGGTACAACTGACCGGGCATGCAATGGAAGTCCGCCTCTACGCCGAAGATCCAGCGCAAAATTACATGCCACAAACGGGGCCGATTCTACGCTGGCAACCCGCCAGCGGTGACGGTATTCGTGTTGACCACGGTCTAATGGAAGGCACCGAAATCGGCAGCCATTATGACCCTATGTTGGCCAAGATTATTGCCGTGGGGGACAGCCGCGAAGACGCCCGCCGCCGTCTTATTCGTGCCGTGCAAGACACCACCCTGATGGGCGTAAACGATAATCGGGAATTCCTGGCTGCCATCCTTGCCCATCCCGTTTTTGCCCGTGGCGATGCCACCACCGCATTCATTGGCGACGACTTTGCCGACGATAGCAGCCTGGCCGGGAGCGCCCCCGACAAAACCCTATGGGCACTGGCCGCACTGCATCATTGCCGCAGCGAAACACCCAGTGACGACTTGCGCGGTTGGCACTCCAGTACGCTGGGCGCTCAACCCGTCGTACTTCGCAGCGGAGAGCACAAGCAAACACTTTATATCCGCTATCAGGGCGAACAACTCCACGTTACGTTTAGCTCTGAGCCTGACATTCTTACCCTGACACCGCTAACGGGTGATCGGGTAGCCGTGAACGGCGTAGAAGTGACCGCCAGCGTGCTCCAAGATGGCAATCAATATTGGCTGCAAAGTCAGGGCCGCACGGCCTGTTTCAGTGATGATACCCATACCGCCGCCGATAGTAGCGAACAGGCGGGCTCGGGCCTGATCCGTGCACCCATGGATGGCGCCATTATCGACATTAGCGTCAACCCCGGCGATACCGTGAGCAAAGGCCAGGTGCTAGTGGTCATGGAAGCGATGAAAATGGAACACAGCCTAAAGACAGACTGTGACGGCACTATCGAAACACTGGATCTGAGCGTCGGCAATCAAGTAAAACGCCAGCAGTTGTTGGTCACGGTCACGCCAAATGTCAGTTAGTTTAGTAACAATTTGCCGACGGAAAAGGACACTGCATCGTGATCCAATAATTTACACTGGGGTAAGTTGTGCCATAACACCCAACTCATTACCCGAGCATTACCAGCATGCAGGGCGCTTGCCCTGCCCTAATGCTGCGGTTAAGGTAAGCGCCCGCTTGCCAACACTGGGTTCCCGGCTTTTCGGGGCCTTCCAAGAACAGACAATGGAGATCCTATGAGCAACGCCGACATCATCACGTTGCCCAAGCTTCTGTCCAAGATCCCAGAGGTGATCACTCATCTTCCCGGCCTGATCAAGGGCTCAAAGCTGACGAAAATCACCGATACCAGCAAACCATTGGGGCTGGGCGTTGCCATTGAGCGCGCCACCAGCATGAACCCCAATGGTGCTGCCGTGATCTACGAAGACACAGAACTTACCTATAAGCAGTTTAACGCCTGGGCTAACCGGCTGGCAGACTACTTGGCCTCTATCGGCCTGAAAAAAGGCGATACCATTGCGGTCAATATAGAAAATCGCCCCGAGCTGCTTGCCACCGTTGTCGCCTGCGCTAAACTGGGCGTCTGTGCAGCCCTTATCAATACTTCCCAACGGGGTAAAGTGCTGATCCATAGTTTCAACTTGGTGAAGCCCAAAGCTGCCATTATTGGTGAAGAACTGGTTGATGCCGTGGAAGAAGTTCGCGGTGATCTGGACCTCAAAGACAACTTCTTCTGCTTCGCAGACCAGAACACCTTGGATAACCCCGGTGACGTACCGAGCGGCTACAAGAATCTGGCCAGCGAAAGCCGTGATTGTTCCAGCGAGAACCCCGCGTCCACTAAGCAAACCTTCTTGCGTGACCCGTTGTTCTACATCTACACCTCCGGCACTACCGGCCTACCCAAAGCGGTTGTCTTCAACCACGGCCGTTGGCAAAAAGCCTATGGTGCCTTCGGTTTCTCTGCCTTGCACCTGACCAAAAATGATCGTATCTACACCACCCTGCCGTTTTATCATGCCACCGGTATGGTGATCTGCTGGTCCTCGGTCATCGCTCCGGCTGGCGCCGTTGTCCTTGCACGTAAATTCTCCGCCAGCGGTTTCTGGGACGATATTCGACGCCACAACTGTACCGCTTTCGGTTACGTGGGTGAGCTGTGCCGCTATCTGCACGAACAGCCAGAACAACCCACCGACAAAGACAACAAGATCCACACCATTGTAGGTAATGGTCTGCGTCCGAGCATCTGGAAAGACTTCAAGGATCGTTTCGGCATTGAGCGGGTGGCAGAGTTGTATGCGTCATCTGAGGGCAACGTAGCGTTCACCAACATATTCAACTTTGACAACACCGTTGGTTTCTCCCCAGTGAGCTACGCCATCGTCAAATACGACAAAGAACGTGACGAACCAGTGCGCGATAGCAAAGGGCACATGACTAAAGTCGGCAAAGGCGAAGCGGGTCTAATGCTCGGTGAAATCACCGAGAAGACTCCTTTCGATGGCTACACCGACCCAGAAAAAACTGAGAAGTCTATCTATCGGGATGTGTTCGCTAAGGGTGATGCGTGGTTCAACACCGGCGATATGATGCGCGACATCGGCTTCCGCCACGCTCAGTTCGTGGATAGGCTGGGGGACACCTTCCGCTGGAAAGGCGAGAACGTATCCACCACCGAAGTGGAACAGATTCTCGATGGCTACGATGGTATCCAGGAATCCGTGGTCTACGGTGTGGAAATTCCTAACACCAATGGCCGTGCGGGCATGGCCCAGATTCGCCTGACCAGTAACCACAAAGACTTTGACTTCAAAGGCCTGTGTGAGTATCTCAAACGCGAATTACCCGCTTATGCTATCCCCGTGTTCCTGCGCATCAATGAAGAAGCCATGGAAACCACTGGCACCTTCAAGCACCAGAAAAACAAACTCAAGGAACAGAAGTACGACCTGAAGCAGCAGAACAATGCGGTTTATGCCCTGCTGCCTGGAGAGAGCTGCTACCAGCAACTGGACGAGGCCACGCAGGACGGCATCGACGGTGGCAAGTACCGCTTCTAATCGATCCAGATGGTCTAGGAAAGCAAAAAAGGCGCCGAAAGGCGCCTTTTTTGTGCTCCATTGCAACGCTAGGTGGCTTAACCCATTAGCACAATGCCGCATTAGACATTGCTCTCGACACCGCCAACATCGGCCAGACATAACGGGGATTTGTAACGCAAATCCACAGAGGCTCTCCATCGCTACAAGACCATACCTGCGATTTATGCCACCGTGCCACACCCGCCTTAGTTTCCTTTACTCCCTTCATTTATCCAAACGCGTTACCCACATGACCTTTTCTATCCACGGCATCTGTGGATAACACTGTTAACGAGCCTCGGATAACGCTTCGAAAGCCAGTGTTGACGGTGGATACAGCGACTTGTGTGGTTTTTCACCAAGGATACGTGGATCTGAATACCTTGAAAAAGGTCAAGCCTATTGCCGTTTTTCTTTGTTGGAGGATTACTCCACAAAAGCTGTGGATAAATATGTGAACAACCTGACCAAAAGTATCTACATCGCCCGTGATTAGGCGCTTAGCGCAAAATGGTTCATTTTTAAACGAATCATAAACTACTGATTTTTCAGTGGCTTATTGTTCTTTTTTTACCCTGTAGGCAACTCATCTTTAACCTAATGAGTAAATGCTTTATTACGATCAGCTTGTGTAAAAGCGCCAGAGAGAGCACAAAGCCGCCATAATATGGCGGCTTTTGAATCCAGAAATTACAGCAGCAAATACCACTATAATCTTGTCCACAGATCCTGTGGATAAGCCTGTGCATAGACAGTAGAAAAGGGAGCATAATCACCCATAAATCCTGCACCGGGACGACATGGCTATTTTTTAACCTATCCTTTTTGTTAAACAAAATCAAACAGTTACACTATTTACCAAGAGCATTTAACAAGATTGTCATTTTTTTATTCAGAAAAAGAGCATTGACAACAAATCTGTGTACAACACTGGGGCATTACCGCGTTACCAAGAGTGACACCCTGGTACAGACGCGCATATAACACCAAGGGAGTGACACAGGAGAAAAACCAAGGCAGGGAAACCCCCCAGCTATTCTGACAAAACACCAGAACAACCAGGGCTGTACGCTAGGTGTTAATCAGCCGAATGCTTGCAGCCCGGTCTGCGCCCGGCCCAAGATCAGGGCATGGACATCGTGGGTACCTTCATAAGTATTGACTGCTTCCAGATTCATTACGTGGCGAATCACATGATACTCGTCACTAATGCCATTGCCGCCATGCATATCTCGGGCCTGACGAGCAATATCAATGGCCTTGCCACAGTTATTGCGCTTCATCAACGAGACCATTTCCGGCGCCCAGTTTTCCGCATCGATCAAGCGGCCTAACTGCAGCGCACCTTGCAGGCCTAAGGTAATCTCAGTCTGCATGTCCGCCAGTTTTTTCTGAATCAGCTGGGTAGCCGCCAGCGGGCGACCAAATTGTTTGCGGTCCAGAGTGTATTGACGAGCCGCCTGCCAACAGAATTCCGCGGCACCCATGGCACCCCAGCTGATCCCATAGCGCGCCTTGTTCAGACAACTGAAGGGCCCCTTCAAACCCTCCACGTCCAACCGATTTTGTTCCGGTACAAAGCAGTCATCCAGCATGATCTGGCCGGTGATCGATGCCCGTAGAGAGAACTTGCCTTCAATCTTAGGGGTGCTAAACCCCTCAAAGCCCCGCTCTACCACGAAGCCGTTGATCTTACCGTCTAGGTTCGCCCACACCACCGCCACATCGGCTATTGGCGAATTAGTAATCCACGTTTTGGAACCATTTAACAGGTAACCACCATCCACTTTTTTAGCGCGAGTGCTCATGGAACCCGGGTCAGAGCCGTGGTCTGGCTCGGTAAGACCAAAACACCCCACCCATTCGCCACTGGCCAACTTTGGCAGGTACTTGTTGCGCACCGCTTCACTGCCAAAGGTATAAATGGGAAACATCACCAGGGACGACTGCACACTCATGGCGGAGCGATACCCGGAATCCACCCGCTCTACTTCCCGAGCCAGCAAGCCGTAGCTAACGTGATTCACTCCCGCGCCACCATATTGCTCAGGAATGGTGGATCCAAGAAACCCCTGTGCCCCCATTTCTGTCATGATCTCGCGATGAAAAATCTCGTGCCGGTTCGCCTCAAGCACCCTGGTCATCAGTTTGCTTTGGCAGTAATCCTGCGCCGCATCACGGATCATCCGCTCATCGTCGCTGAGCTGAGTTTCCAGCAATAGCGCATCATTCCATACAAAACCACTCATGAATCTACTCTCTCCAGCACCATGGCAACGCCCTGGCCTACGCCAATGCACAAGCTAAGAAGTGCATAACGACCGCGGGTTCGCTCCAACTGACGCATGGCCGTCAAGACCAAACGCGCGCCGGACGCGCCTAACGGATGACCGACAGCTATGGCGCCACCATTTGGGTTCAGGCGTTCATCCTCCCCAGCCAGGCCCAACTGCTTACAGCAGCCCAACACCTGGGCGGCAAACGCCTCGTTAATTTCAATCACATCCATCTGAGCAAACGCCAGGCCCGCCCGGGCCAATGCCTTGTTGCATGCGTCCACCGGCCCCAGGCCCATAACGCGAGGCGCCACTCCGGCAACCGCACCAGAGAGAACTCGAGCACGGGGAGCAATGCCCGCCGCCACACCAGCCCTACGCGAACCCACAATCACTGCCGCCGCCCCGTCATTTATCCCAGACGCATTACCCGCAGTAATAATGCCGCCATCGACAATAGCAGGCAGTTGTCGCAACGTATCAACGCAGGTTCCGGGGCGGGGATGTTCGTCGTCAGCCACACGCAGTGGTGTCGCCTTGCCCCCCTGGGGCACCGTAACCGGTAACACTTCCTGCTGATAAAACCCTTGCTCACGGGCGACCTCATAGCGTTGTTGAGACCGTGTAGCAAAAGCATCCGCATCTTCACGGCTGATGCCCAGGTCGTGCGCTACATTCTGTGCCGTCTGCGGCATAGTATCGGCACCAAACTGCTTGAGCACTTTCGGGTTAGGGAAACGGGCGCCGATAGTGCTATCGAAAACTGTCATCTCCCGGCTAAACGCTTTCTCTGCTTTGGCCATTACATAAGGGGCCCGGCTCATGGATTCCGTACCACCGGCGATGATCAACTCCCCTTCGCCCACCGTCACCATACGTGCCGCATCCAATGTTGCGGCGAGGCCGCTGCCACATAACCGATTCACGGTGATCCCCGCCACGGACTGCGGCAACCCAGCCAACAACCCGGCATGACGGGCCACATTACGGGCATCTTCCCCGGCCTGATTAGTGTTACCAATAACAACATCTTCATACAGAGAAGCCTCAAAGCCATTTCGCTGTACCAGTTCGCGAATCACTTCGGCCAAGAGGTCATCCGGGCGTACCGATGCCAGAACGCCGCCGTGGCGGCCAAAAGGAGTACGCAGACCATCATAGATATAGGCATCAAGCATTACATCTTCCCAACAGTTACACGCTCAAGCGGCAAACCACGAGGCGCGGAAAACGGCATAGCGACCTGACCAGTACATATCTTCGTGTTTCAATCAAAGCAGCAACGCGACACCACTTGTCACTTTATTTCTGACTTGCCCGCACTTTGTATTTATCGCTTGCACCTTGAAGCTGCGCCGCCTGATCAGGCCGCGAAATACCAAATACCGTTACGCTCTTCGCGCTGCACTCTGCCTTGCTCCAGCAAGCAATTGAGATGCGCAATGCTCTCGCCCATTGCAAACATCATTTGCTGCACATCCAGTTCGCGTTTAAACATTACCGGCAGCATATCGTGGGCATTATGGGGTTGCTGCTGACAGGCAGCCTGCACCTGTTCCAATTGCTGCGCGTGATGATCGACCAGTGTATTGATGCGCGCATGCAAACCACGGAATGGCAGACCATGAGCGGGCAACACTAGGGTGTCTTTAGGAAGCGCATCGCGAATTACTGTCAGGCTATCGACAAATGCCCTCACCGGATTAGCTTCCGGCTCTGTGGGACGCACCATTAAGTTACTGGAAATAGTCGGTAGCACCTGGTCGCCACTGAGCAACACGTGGTCTGTCTCGCGATACAGGCACAGATGCTCCGGCGAATGGCCACGACCAATATACACCTGCCAAGGCTCACCCTTAATAAGCAGCGAATCGCCCTCGCCGATAAAGTCCGGGGAGGTAGGCAGCGGCATGACCACTCGACGAAAGCCATTACCTTTACCCGCCACTTTGTTCAGGTCGTCACCCAATAGCCCATGGCCGGAAAGAAACGCCTTGAAACGCTCAATAGTCTGGGCATCAGTGGCAGTACAAATACTGTCAGCCAGCTGCCACTCACCACGACTCATGGTCACCGGCACGCCGCAATGCTGCTCAAGCCAACCGGCCATGCCAAGATGGTCAGGGTGGTAATGGGTGACAATAACTCGAGTTACCGGTTTGCCGTCGAGCTGTTCAGCCAGCAACTGCTGCCAAATTTCGCGGCTGCGCCGCACTCCAAGACCGGTATCCAAGATGACCCAGCCATGGGTGTCTTCAAGCAACCAAAGATTGATATGGTCAAGAGCGAACGGCAACGGAAAGCGCAGCCAGAAAACACCTTCGACAACCTTGAAACGTTGGCCCGCCAGCGGCAACTCAGTAAAGGGATAATCTAGTGACATAAGGAACCTTTTGTTTTTGCGCACAGGAGTCGATCATTAGGAAACAGAGAAAACCAACCTTTTGCCGCGTCACTTGCCTGTAAACATAACTACAAGCCTATCGGCAAACCGTTTTCTTTGTGCCCTCTGTGGCTTAGGCGATAAGCCCCATCATTGACAGGAGAACAATCATGCGCGCTTGGTGTATTGAAGATAAGCAATTGCAATTGCACACCCTTGAAGACCCGCAGCCCGGACCGGAGGAAATCCGGGTACAAGTCAAAGCCATCGGGGTGAATCGGGCAGATTTGCTGCAGATTCAAGGCCGTTACCCGGCTCCACCCGGAACCAGCAGCCGTATCCCTGGCCTGGAATATGCGGGTGTCGTCAGTGCTGTTGGCAAGCGAGTTCAACAACGAAAAGTGGGCGATGCAGTAATGGGGCTGGTACCGGGCTGCGCCTATGCGGAGCAAGTGATTAGCCATGAACGCGAAACACTGACGATTCCACAAGGCATTACTTTTGTTCACGCTGCCACTTTGCCCGAAGCCTTTCTTACCGCCTACAGGGCATTGTTTCTGGAAGGCGGCTTGCAGCCGGGCCAGTGGTGTCTTATACGCCCGGCCACGGCTGGCGTCGGCCTCGCGGCTACACAGCTGGCCATCACGCTTGGCGCCCGCCCCATCGGTACTAGCCGCGAGCCAAGCAAGCTTGCCGCCGCCAACGATCTGGGTCTTGTGGCCCAGGTCCGCGAAGACGGCACCCTCACCGCGCAGCTCAACGCCATCACTGGCGAGGAAGGCGTTGCTGTGATTCTGGATATGGTCGGCCCGGATTGGAACGATTTGCTCGGCGGCCTGCGCGCAGAAGGCACCTTGGTGAATATCGGTGTACTGGGCGGCTTGAGCACAGAGCTGAACTTGGGCGCATTGCTGATGAAACGCCAGACCCTGAAAAGCATGACCATGCGCAGCCAGCCACTGGAAAGCCGCATTCGTTTGGCGCAGATTTTCAATGACCGGTTGGCCCCATTGTTTGCCAATGGCCGATTGCGACCGCTGCCACTGGAGACATTTTCCTTCGAAAACGCCATCAAGGCTCATCAGCACATGGCCAGCAACAACTTCAGCGGCAAACGAGTCATTGTTGTCGAATAGTAGAAGAGCCAGAGGGTGCATTGCCATCCGCAAGGAAGCAGTATTTAGAATACTATTTCATGTTTTCAGCATCGCCCTCAATGACCAAAACGTTCAGTGCTATCCCTTGAGACACCGGGACCAACACGTTTTCTCCAAACAAAAAAAACGGGTACCCAAGGCGGGTACCCGTCAAAAGACACCACTAAGGGGTTAGCGGTGTGAGCTACAACAAGGGCTTGGAATGACTAACTCTTTTTCCGAGTCTGGCGTTTCGAAGCAGGCTTTTCAGGTTGCTCTTCAGCGTGATCCAGTGCCTGAGTCAATTCCTGTACCCGTTTTTCAAGCTGTTCGACCTCCCGCTTGTTGGGCAGGCCTAAACGGGATAAAGCCTTGTTAAATCGGTCATCAAAGGCTTTTTCCATTTTTTCCATGGTCTCGCCGGTATGGTGGCGAACCCGCTCTTTAATCTCTTCCACCCGGGATTCGGTTTTATCCTTGGTGTGCCGCTCCACTTCCCGGCCGGCTTCTACCAAGGCATCAAAAAAACCGCTCCCCTCTTCCTCAGCCCGAGCAAAGGCGCCCAAACCGGCTAGCCAAATCTGGTGGGTGTATTTACGAATGTCTTTTGAAGCCCCGCTCAGGGCTTTCAGTGGGTTTTGACGCCCGTCTTTTTCGTTTAGGTTCTGTTCCTGGTCGGACATAAGTCCACTCTCCCGAAGGCAATTCCACGAGCGAATGCAGCGGGAAAACAACACACCAGCATTATCAGCGCGCGGGGCGAATTATAGAGGGGTAGTAGCGCCTGACACCGACGCACTGTAGGACAATCAATCAAAAATAATTCGGGTGCCGCTTTATAGCACCAAAAGTGCACAGAATTAGGACAGCAATGCTATTTCTCCACATCGTCCTTGTCTATGACGCCCTGCTGCCGTCCGCTGATCAAGCCAACACCACGTGCTAGGCTTTTGGCTCTTTCGCGAAGCATGTCCCGTGACCCGCCCGTTAGCATGTCCATGAAACGCCGACGAAGTCGGTCTTCAAGCTGTGCCGCACCCTCACCTAGCCGACGATCCACTTTGCGCTCAATCCGTGGACCTAACCAAAAGTGGCCGATGAGACCCAGCAGAATTAGAGTCAACAGCGAAGAGCCCGCTGCTGCCGCAAACAGCAACCACCCCAGGGTGGCTATATCTATCTGCAGCACCTGCATTCAACTAACCCCAAATATAAACACAAGCTGGAAAAGGCCAGCCATGGCGCCAAGAAAGCCGCCGACCACAATGAGAATCCACTCGTCTTCCTGAAAAGCCGGTCGCAGCAAATCCTGAAACTCATCGGAACTCAAGGCCTGCATACGCTCAGACATCAGCCGCTCGACAATCTGGCCCCGCTCTTTATTGAATCCCTGGTCCTCAAAAGGCTCCACTGCCAGATCCACGGCCTTCTCTTCCACCGCTTTTTTCAAGTCAGCGTAACCCTCTGGCCCTACCGTAAGCTGGGCAGCGGTTCGCACCACCCCACCATTAAGCAGCGGCTTGAGATGACGTTTGATTAACGCTTTGGTGCGATCACCCCGCGGCCCATTCACCACCTGGTACATAATGTTGTGCAAGGTAATCACTTTGGCCGTGGAGAGGCGAGCAAAGGACTCGGCCACATCTTTCTGACGCTTTAGGAATAAACCCTGAATCCGGAATGGCCCGACCTTGATCGGGTTCAGTGGGCGAAAAATCAGGTTCAGGGCCAGCCAGTTTGTCGCAATACCCACAATGAAGCCGAACAGTGGCAGCACCCAGTTTTCTGGGAAAAAGATAAATACAGGCACCTGGATTAAGCCAAATAAAAAACCGAAATACAGACCGGAGTTGGTAACAAAGCGGAATTCGGGATCACCCACTTCACGAAACATCTGCACCATGAGCTCCTTGTCTTCGCTCATCTGGGTGATAACCATATGTTTCATGTCAACCAGGTTATCAAGATTACGGCTGATATCGTCGACCACATTATCCATGACGGCAGGAATGGCGCGCCGAGCTCGACTATAAACCCGCTTGCGCACCAGCAAAGGCAAGTTTTCCCACAGAACGGCATTGCGTTCTGTCATCACTTCGTCGGTGTACTCTTCGATACGGACCTGGATAGTACGAGTGAGGTGGTCAGCGATTTTTTCCGGTTCCATTTCGCGGAAGAATTCATCCAAGCTACCCAGCTTGGATAGCGCCTTGTCCACCACAATGCCGGCCATTTTTTCCACCTTGGAGGGGATAATGCCCTGCCAGCCGAAAAAAGGACGGATACCCAGAAATTCCAGGGGATAGAAAGTCATCTGCACAGCCATCCAGTTGGTTGTCCAACCGACGGTTCCAGCGATGAACGGAATACTGACGTACTTCCAGAAATCCGGGTACGCAAGCAAAGATTCCAGCATTGAAAAACAACTCCCCTTCAAGGGCTGGTGCACTGTAACTCGACAGCGCCAAGGCGAACAGGTCCCGCGTACACCCATCCAAGTCAAAAAAGCCAATGTTGTTTAATTATGAAAATGCATAGTATAGGGAGCAGTCATGCCAAATATAAGCAGCATCGCGTAATTTTTGGCAACAAGAAGAGACCGGAACGATCACTCCGGGTCAACATAAAGACAGGATAGCGCTGCCACTATGCCCGAAACCGGTAGTTTCCCCCAGCTTATTGTGCTGGGAGGCCTTGAAAGTGCCCTTAATCAGGCACTCACAAGTACACAATACGGCCAAGACCGTCTCGCCGCCCTCCATGGAACCGTGGTGCGAATCCGTGCCGAACGCCCGCGTTCAGTCCTGTATGTGCTGATCTATGAAGATGGTATAGAGCTGCTGACCGATTACGAAGGCAACGTAGACATTCGTGTGCGCGCCCCGTTAGGGGCCATGATTCACTGGTTGTTTACCAGCGGACCACTGGAAGACCACGAATCATTGCGTGTCACCGGCAGTGAGCAGCACGTTACCCAGCTCGCTGAACTGATCAGCCAATTCAGTCTCTGGCCGCTGATCCGCAACTGGCTGGACGACCATGTAAGGCTCAAGGAGCTGCTTGCCCTGTTACGTCGCGAAGATCCTGTCTGGCTCGAGCAATTAGCCACCCTGCCCCAACAGGTCGGCCAGCTGGCCGAACAACAGGCCCAACAACAGTTATTGCAGGAAGACATCCTCGACGAACTGCGACAGATGCGCGGCGAGCTGCAACGGACCCGCAAACTGGATCAGTTTTTCACCCTCATTGGCATGCTGCTGATTTTATTGTCGCTAATGAAAACGTCCAGTTTGTGGGAAACTACTTGGCACGCCTTGCAACAGGATTTCCTGTCACTGGCCATGCTTAGCCTTGGCATTGCCTGCCTGGTGGTCCGGTTACTCCCCAAACGGCTCCGTTAAAAACCGACGCTCTGATGGTCACTGCCTGACACTATAGAACGGGCAAACCAAAGGCGGATCAGGGCTTGTCCTTGAGTCCGAAAATATTCCCCAGACGCTCACTCACCATTTCTGCACTGCTACGCGCCAGTTTACGACTGGCGCCTTCCAGTAACTCTTTGGACGGCAAGTTACGCACCCCTTCCTTCAGCCCTCGTTGAACCCCGTCTTCCACCCGATCCGAGAGGACCTGCGCCGCTTTTTCCACCTGCTCATCCAGCTCCCGTCGCAAGCTGTCACGTAACCGGGGCTGAAAATAAAAATGCGCCCACACACTGACAACCAGCAGTGTAAAAAAAGAACTGAGTAGTGCCGCCGCGACAATCCATGTAACTGACATGACTTTCTTCCTCTGAATGGAGCCCAAACCGGCCCCGAATTAATGCATCTATTTGCACGAATAGCGGCCGACCTTGTTATTAAATAGAGTATGCACCTGATGCTGAACACCGTGAACGCACTTGAGCCTCGCATAGGGTGCCAAGGCCGACAGCGTTGAGCAGGAGACCAAACATAATCTCTGGTGCCGAGGCACCAATGACTGCCGTGGCAAGTCCGCAACGCCAGAAAGCATAGTCAGCTTGTTTTGCAGCAGATGCTATCCTTTTGCCAACGCCACAAACAACCCCTGGCACTCCTGCCAACCGACTTGCAAAAACTGAAAAACCTGCAGGCGAAAATAAACCGGCATCCTCATCTTTCGATGCTCAGGCAATTCTATCAGCTGTGACAAACCCGCAAACGCGGTGAAGATATTTTGACCTCTACGCGCAGCAAGTAGCGGGTCTTCTTAGCATTACCTGGTACCCGCGCTGAGGGACTCAATTACCCTGCATCTACACTCGATGGATTTCGCATCGCATTGAACCTCCAGATCACCTACATCTGCGCACAACGGGGCGGCAGAAGGCGTAGGTCGACCGGTCAACGATACACGAAGCTGCTGTGCCAACCGGCGGAACGCGACCAGCGAACTTGTCGTCACAGGCACAAAAGCAACTGGGTCTAAATCAGCCCCACTTCACGACGTTACTCACACCAACTCGGCACCCAAACCTTATGGCTTGCGTGCAACCAGCACCGCACGGCGTGGTGCCGGGTAACCTTCACGGGTAAGGCTATGATCTTCGGGATCTAAAAAATCAGGAAGCGACTGGAAACGCATCCACTCGGTAGATCGTTGCTCTTGCACCGAGGTATTGCTTTCGTCCACACAGCGCACATCCACAAAACCGCATCGTTCCAGCCAGCGCGAGAGCATAGCCACCGACGGCAAGAAAAACACATTGCGCATCATCGCATAGCGGTCTTGTGGCATTAACACCGTACATTCATCCCCTTTCACCACCAGGGTTTCCAATACCAGCTCGCCACCAGCGCACAACGCCCCCTTTAACTCCAACAGGTGATCCAGAGGTGAGCGCCGGTGGTACAACACCCCCATGGAAAACACCGTATCAAACTGCCCGCCTTCTGCTGGCAGCTCTTCCATACGCAGAGGCAGGAACCACACGGGTAAGTCCGGCGCAAAACGACGTACCGCCAGATATTGCACCAGGAACAGAATGGTCGGGTCGATGCCCACCACGCTACTCGCCCCTGCAGCCGCCATACGCCAGCAGTGATAACCACTACCACAGCCCACGTCGAGAATCCGCCGCCCCCGCAACGATGACAAATGCGGCGCTACCCGTTGCCACTTCCAGTCCGAGCGCCATTCGGTTTCCACCGAAACCCCAAAAAATTCAAATGGTCCTTTGCGCCACGGGATCAACCCCTGTAATGCGAGTTTTACAGCCTCTTCATTCTGCTCACCCGCTCGTCCAATGGTCAGCGTGTTCTGATCCAGTGCGCAGTTCGTCGGCCCAGCCGGCAGGCTATCCAGTGCGGCCATCCAGCGTGGTAGATCACCGTGGGGACGCTCGACCAGGCGCTGACGTGACAGCGCCATAACGGCAGACACGATTTGCGGAGAAAACAGGGGCTCAAGCCCACGTTCGCAGGCCTGCAGGTATTCAGTAAGCATTAACGCACGGCCAGTAATGAAACAAAGTTAAAACAGCGGAACCAGACATGAATCTGGCGGTAGCCCGCTTTTTTCAGTCGCGTCTCGTGGGCAGCCAGAGTTTCCGGAAGCAGTACATTTTCCAGCGCAGTGCGCTTCTGGCTGATTTCCAGATCGGAATAGCCGTTATTGCGCTTGAACGCATGGTGCAATTCGGTCTGCAGGGCATTCTCCGCTTCATTGGCGAAACGGATTTTCTCCGACAGCACGAGGATGCCACCAGGTACCGTGGCATCGGCCAGGCGCCGAATCAGGGCATCACGTTTTTCCAGGGCGATGAACTGCAAGGTAAAATTGAGCACCGCCATTGAACAGGGGTTGAACGCCATCGCCGCCACATCCCCTTCTTGCAGTGTTACCCGATGGGCTTGACCAGCTTGAGAGAGCAAGTTCTCGGCCTGCTCAATCATGGCGCGGGAATTATCCACCGCCACAATAGGATTACCGGTGTCCCCGGTCAGGGTCGCCATGGCAGTGGCGGCTGCGCCCAGGGAACACCCCAAGTCATACAGGCAGGTATCCGGCTGCGCGTACCGGGCCGCCAGCACCCCAATCATGTCGATAATGGTCGGGTAGCCCGGCACCGAGCGGCGAATCATGTCCGGAAAAACCCGCACCACTGTATCGTCAAAAGAAAAGCGCCCCACCTGCGGGTATGACGTAGCGTAAATACGATCTTGCTGATCAGACATTAAGGGCCCCAGTATGCATCTGCGGCACGGATTATAGCGGGGAGTGATGCCCTGAAGAAACGGCTGCAAACGTAACCGTCAAAAAACGGCCACCAAGCAGGGAAAGACAGCAGCGCAAGCCCGCCAGTCAGCAACAATTACCACTGCAGGCTGAGTTGCAAATTCGGATTGAATTCTTCGTCAGCCAAGTCCACCAGATAGTTGTCCACGAAACTTCGGGTTGCCGTATCACGGCCTGTACCCAGGCGAACCAGAGCATCTTGCAGCCTCAACGTTTCGCCGTTGAGGTTTACTTTGGACGCGGACAGGCTTAAGCCCATATCAATGACCGCATACTCCAGATTCTCAGCCTGTCGGCCACCCACTATATGCGCCAGCACTGTCTGCCCATCTTGGCAAGAGATGGAAAGCAAAGACTCACCCGCTGTTATACGTACGTCTCCGGTTTCGATCAACTGATCGACTAGCACTCCAAAAGCGCTGTCCTCAGAGGCCGCGTGGCAAAGCTTTGCTTCCATGCCCGGATTCACTTGGGCCTGGGCTGGCAGCACCACAGAAAAAAACGACACCAATGCCAAAAAACGCATAACAATCTCCTTATCCCCGGCTCCACCGCCAGTGGCTTGCACAGCAAGAAAACCATACCCACGCCCGACGTGGGCATTTCGGATCGGGATTATACGAATTAAATCGTATTTCTGTTAAGTTATTTCAACCATAAATGATGTATAAAATAACAACATTCAATCTTTTAGTCTGACGATAATCACATTTATTTAATGAATAAAAACTAGAATCAAGGTCATTAAAAGAATGCATTCAGGTACGATGCTTACTTGGATCAGTGAAAACCACCGGGATATTTTGCGAGTGTTGAATATGCTCACTAGCCACCACCATGGATCATTTTCGTTCCTCACCACAGGCGCTATAGCCCTCACCCTCTGCGGCATTGGGCTGACATTCAATAGCATTAAATGGCAGCTAATCTGCATGACCTGCTTCTTCAGTGGGGTAACCTTGGTGGCTTGCGGTTGCTTCGTGCACGCGATACGACGCCACCGCGCCTGGCAGATTGAAAGCCTGATATTGATGATCTTGATGGTTATTTTTCTAGCAGAGCCCTTACTACCTGCAGTAGTGCAGGACACGTTGACCTATCTTATACCGTAACATTCAGGTATTGGGACAGGGCCAGTTTCATGGCCGTCAGGGAGAGGGGTTTAATCAACTGCCCATTCATGCCAACTTGAGACATGCGCCCTGGGTGTTCCGTGATGGCATGGGCGCTTAGTGCGAGTATCTGACACGGTGGCCAGTCACGCTCCTTCTCCAGCGCACGGATATGCTTAGCGCTAGCAAATCCGTCCATCACCGGCATATCCAGATCCATCAACACCAGATCCAGTTTGCCCTCCGCGGCATCAAAAGCATCGACCCCTTGCTGCCCATCTTCAGCAATGATTATGTGCGCAACGCCGAGTCGTTGCAGATAGCCCTTGGTGACCATCTGATTGACCGGGTTATCTTCAACAATCAACACACGCAGTCGGGTAACAGACTCCACAGGCACGGGTTCGGTGACAATGGGGATTACCCCGGGCACATGGCTCCCCAATAACTGCTGAAGATCATTGACCGTGACCACCGAGCGGCGCAGCACGCGAACATCATCCGGCAGCCACTCCGGAGGAGAACAACGCATACCAATCAACAATAGGACATTGATATCGGCCGGGTTCAACCGTGTCATCCGCAACGCTTCTTCAAACAATGCCTGCTCAGGCAAACCATTAACCAGCAAGATACCGCTGTCCACCTCTGCGTTAGGCTCAGCCAGCTGACTAACACTCTTAACCACTTTCACAGTCCGAAAGCGCGGGTCATCACTCAGCCAGCTCGCCAGACTCCCCTGCACATCCCAGAGCCAACTGGCAGGCGGCAGTTCAGCCATCATCGGGATTGTTTCCTGATCGCTATCCAGCTGGATACTGAAGCTGAATCGCGATCCTTGCCCAGGCACGCTGTGCACATGGATCTCTCCTCCCATCAGCGCTACTAGCTCACGGCTGATGGACAATCCCAATCCCGTGCCCCCATAACGGCGTGATGTATTGACTGACGCCTGAGTGAAACGTTGAAAAAGTTGACTCTGCTCCTCATGGCTCAGGCCGATGCCCGTGTCAGTCACCGAGAAAGTATACAGCGGCGCCTCCCCGTGCTGCCGACGGCATACCAGAGACAATACCACCCGCCCATTACGGGTGAATTTCACCGCATTAGCGACCAAATTGATTAAGATCTGGCGCAGACGAATAGCATCACCCATGACATTCGAGGGCGTATGCGAATCCACATCCAAAATCACTAGGGTGCCGTTGTCACTGGCCGGCAGATTGAACATTTGCACGCACTCTGACAGCAGCATCGGCAGATCAAAGTGCTCTTCTACCAACTCCAACTTGCCTGCTTCAATCTTGGCAAAATCCAGCACATCGTTAATCAATGCGGTCAAGGTGCGGCCCGCGCTGTCAATCAGGCTGATATATTCCTGTTGGCGAGGTGAGGGGTCAGTCTCACGCAACAACTCGGCCAAGCCAATGACGCCATTCAACGGCGTTCTGATTTCATGACTCATGCGAGCGAGAAACAAACCCTTCGCCTGGCTCTCCGCGCGGGCATTAATTGCTCTGGAATTAGACCAATACACCCATAGAGCCAAGCTCAACACCAGCATATAAAGCAGTACGATACCCAGCACCATCCAAACCGTGGCCCGAGCTTTCTCTTGGCGGGCATTACCCAACAGCTGATCGGCCAGGGAAATCAAGGTCGCGGATAACCCGTCCACTGATTTCATGGCATTGCGGCTACGATCATAGGCATCCTTCCAAGACACCTGGATACGCGTGGCCAGAATCAGATTCTGCTCAGACCACGTCAAGAAGGACAGCAGCCCCCCCCGTACTAGCCGCCATTGCTGCTGCAGCTCGATAGCGCCTGTGCGCGCCACCAATGCCTTGATTTCACTATCGATAATCGTCACTTGATGTTGCAAGCGCTGCCAGGCATTCTCCAGGCGGCGGGCATCATTGTCCCCCAGATAGCCTCCCCGCAGGCTCACGTACAACGCCAACGCCCGGATCAAGCCAATATCCTCCTGCAACTGCCGAAATGACCCCAACGGCAGAGACAGTACCTCGTTGGGCTCCAGCCCCTCACCAATCGACAGGTCCGACACAAACAATACCGTGGACAGGGCATTGCTTAACCGATGGGTAATTTGATTAACGTTATCAAAAGGGCCGACCACATCCTCCATAGGGATGCCAGTTTTGACCGTCAAATCGCGCCAAGCCTCGCTCAGCAAGCCGGCCTGATCACGCAACCCGGCGGTATCGCGCTGCCTTACGGCGTGGAGAAAGGCCTGTAACCGGCTGCCCGCGCGAGAACGGCTAAGCTCATAACGCGAAACAACGCCCGGGTCCTGAGTGTGAATAGCCGCAGAGGCCAGATCCCGCATGTCATTAAGGGGAGGCACTGCAGCCAACCCTTGGTCGAACAGGCTCACATCTGCACGCATGGTATCGTAGGTATCCAGCAGCCCCAGACGATGCTGCAACAAAAGCCCCGAAGCGATAGCGAATGGCACCGTGATCAACGCAAACAGCAATAACATAGCCGCACTGGTTCGCAGACCCGCAACCGGCAAGCCCGGAGCGGACTGCTCCCTACTTGTCGGCACATCATTATGTGATGGCTTTTCCATCGGCCTGCCCTGAAAATGATTATGCTCGTAGTGTGCCACGAGGGAGCAACCTAAAAACCCTATACATGCCCGCAGAGGCATAAATATTCAGGTGTTCAGGCTGCGCCCCTTCGTCAAAGCAAAAGGTAAGAGAGGGACGCAACTTTGAAAAGGTATGCTGATTACCTGTTGAGGCAGCCCATAACCATATATCCCAAAACACGATATTCACTTTGCCCTGTGCTACGACCCATGAATGTAAAAGTTTGCGATCTTTTGTCCATTGTCACACTAGCGGTTCTGCTATCCGCCTGTGCTGGGAGCCCGGTTCAGGAAACACCGAGCTCACCGCTTCACGTACTGAAGCTCGACAACACCACCCTGAAAGCCACCGGCTCAGAAAACCAGGCCAGAGCCTTGCCCGCGCGCAAGGCGCAACTGGAACAGTATCAAAGCCCCAAAACCCTGGCGGGCTTGCAGTTCGATGGCGAGATCAGTTCCGAACACGCTCGCACTCTTCGCTATCGAGACCCGGAGAATAAAGAACAACTCATTCTTACCCTGTCCGGCTTGCCCGCGGGATGGGATACCATGCCCCCGCAACGTGCCGTGGCAGGCTACTACAGCGAACTGCGCCAACGTCGGATAGACAAGGCATTAAGTAACAGCGCGAACGCACTCAGTATCATCAGCGAGCGGCTGGTTGACCTCGAAGGCAAACCCAGCGCCCAGTCACAAATGCGCTGGGTAGAACCCAACCGCCCGATTCAGAATCAGGCATTATTGGTCACATTGGTCGATGGCAATTTCATTCGTATCAGTAACGCCAGTTATCAACAAAAAACGCTCTGGCTACTTCAACAGGCGAAACGTGTACTGGCGGAATTCAAGGCAGCCCAGAGCGTGACGGCGCCCTGATCACTACATGTTATTCTGAGCCTCACTGTAGGCGGTGCCCGATACCGATTCGGTTTGCGTAAATTCTCCCGTGGTGTTAATCACGCCCCCGCCCAAATGGATGGGCCTTATTCGCTATGACAAACACCGGCTTCACCCTGCACTCGCGTCACCGCCATGCCATCGTTATCGGCGCCGGGCTGGCCGGCGCCACCACCGCTCGTGCCATGGCCGAACGGGGCTGGCAAGTCACCGTATTTGACCCTCAGGGCATTGCCAGCGGCGCGTCTGGAAACTTGGCCGGCGTGGTATACAGCACCCCCAGCCCTCACCTAACCCCACAGAACCGTTTCTACCAAGCAAGCTACCGCCATGCATTAGCCTGGCTATACCGCCATGGCTTTCCCGCCAGTCACAGCGATGGCCAACTCAACGGCGTGATTCAGCATTTCGTGGATGACAAACAACAACAAAAGCTCACCGCTGCCATGGACAGCGGCGCCTGGCCTAGCGACGTGTTGCGACCGGCCAAAGGCGTCAATGCCGTAGAACTGGTGGGTGGCGGCTACCTTCGCCCGGATCGCTGGTGCCATCACATGCTCGACCACCCTGAGATTACCCTGTGCCGCTACACAGTGGCGTCGCTCCACGAAGGGAGCCCCGCCAGTGTGCAGCTGAGTAACGGTAATCAAATGAGCGCTGACGCCGTCATTGTCTGCGCTGCCGGCGCCAGCCAGCAGTTACCCGGCTTGGCCTGGCTGCCTTTAAAACACATCCGCGGCCAAGTCAGTTATTGTCAGGCCACCGAAACCTCACAGCAATGGCAACAAGCTCAGTGCCATGGCGGCTATCTAACCCCGGCGCTGGGCGGCCTGCATTGCGTAGGCGCGACGTTTACTCTACATGACAGCCACCCCTCTCCCACCGATGCCGACGACGCCGAAAACCTAGCACAGTTAAAATATTATCTTCCCGATGCTTGGCAGACTTTGGGGGGCAATGCCATTGTGATCAAAGACCGCCGCGTGGCCTTTCGGTGCCAAAGCCTGGACTTTGTACCCATATGTGGCCCCTTGCCCGTAGCCACCGACAACCCCCATCGCATAGCCACAGGCCTCTATCTCAACGTTGCCCACGGCAGTCGTGGCATTACCGGCACGCCACTGTGTGCCGACCTGCTAGCCGACCTGATAACCGGGGAGCCCTTGCCTGTAGATTCACAATTGGTTGACGCCTTGGACCCTTCACGGTTTATTCTTCGCAAACGTAAAAAACAACCAGAGTGGAAACCATGACTGTAATCAGCTTACCTATCACCGCCCTGTATGCCGCCCTATGCGGTTTTCTTGTTATCGCCCTAGCTGCCAACGTGGTCCGTTACCGTTTGAATAAGAAGGTATCCTTAGGAGATGGTGGCCACGAAGAAGTGAATCGCGCCATTCGTGCCCACGGCAACTCGGTGGAGTACATCCCACTGGCATTGATTCTGATGGCCTTACTGGAATTCAATAGTGGCAGCGGGGCCGCCCTGCACGTCTACGGCATCCTGCTACTGGCCGGACGCTTGTCTTACGCTTATGGCATGCTGGTACCCAGTAGCAGCGCCAACCTGCCCCGGCAACTCGGTATTCTGACATCGTGGATTGTTATTGCCGGCACCGGCATTCAGTTGCTTATGGCCTAATTCCGCTGAGCGTTGCGCCCAGCTTTGTCACACATAAAAGCGCTTCTCGCGCTTTTTAATTCCAAATTTTGAACTTGAAACCACTTATGCCGATGATTGTTCCTTGGAAAGACCTTCCATCCGATACCCTCAACAATCTTCTCGAAGAGTTCGTAACACGGGATGGCACCGACTACGGCGATACCGAAATCTCCACCGCCACCAAAGTAACGCAGGTTCGACAACAGTTGAAACAGGAACAAGTGTTTGTGGTGTTTGATGACACTACTGAGAGTGTTTCTGTGTTAAGCAAAGAGCAACTCAAGGACATTGAGAACGGAGGGTAGCGAGCCGATTGACCCGCACCGCTGTTGAAGTACTCGACGTACGCCACCCAGCCATAAGCGGGCGGTATACAACAGTACACAAGCTAGATAAAGAGGATAAGCCTCGCCCAAGAAAGCGGTCTTAAAAACCGCAACCTGATGTTTCATATCCGGTTGCGGTTCTATTCCAGATTTTTCGTTCTAATCTTTGTTTCTCACCCCCTGCCGAATACGCAGCGTCACCAGAACGGTACGTAAATGAGGAACCGGCACCTTCAAACGATCGGCGATGGTCACCACGTTGCCGAGAATTGCATCCAGTTCGATGGGCCTGTCGTTCAGATAATCCAGCGCCATGGAATTTTTATAGGCGCCCATGGCCCGGGTGCCCGACATATTCTTCTCGATAATGTCGGCCGGCATGGGGTAACCATCGACTTCTGCCACCGCAATCACCTCTTCCATCAAGAGGCGAAGCAGCGCTTCACCTCCTGGAGCATCAAGCATGGTCAAGGTGTCGGCACCATTAGCCAGAACGCTCAACGGGTTGAACGGTGTGTTCCAGACACACTTGCGCCACCGCTCACCAACCACTGCGTCGGTGCCATTAATATCGATACCGCCTTCGCGGAACAACGTTGCCAACTGCTCGCAGTGCTGATCAAAGCCCATGGGGAAATTCCCCATCACCAGTTGCCCATAAGCCTGGTGCTTTACGGTTCCCGGCCCGGTACGGCTTACGGCAATAAACGCCAGACAGCTCACCAAGGGGTTGCCGGGGAAGGCATCGGCCAGTTCACGCTCGATATCCAGGCCATTCTCAATTAACACCAACCCGGTATCCTCGCCCAGCCAAGGGCGTACCAGTTCAGCCCGATCCTCCCCCGGCAGCACTTTCACGCACAGCAATACGTAATCCGGTATCTGCACCGGGGTATCGCCCGGCTGGTAGACCTGATCCGGGGTCCATGACAGGTCTCCCAACGGGCTAGTAAAACGAAAGCCCGCGGCTTTCACCACATCATAACCGGAACGCAGCACTACACTGACGGCACACCCTGCCCGTTTCAGAATCGCGCCATAGAAACTGCCGATGGCGCCAGCGCCGATTACCAGGATATCCGGCTTGTCACTCCCCATTTTGTGGTTCATCGTCTCTGTTCTCCCAAACCTCGAATACCCTGCTGAATATCCGCATGGGTAACAGCCCCAACATGTAGTGGTCAACTAATTCCGGACCGGAATTTACGTTTTCTTCTGTCACAGTGAAAGCGATGCCACCATTCAAGTCGTGTCGTGTCGTGTCGTGGGGTCGGTGTTGGTTCCAGTAACTCATGCGGTAATCATCGATAGCGTTCTTTGACCCAGGCAAAGTGCGGTTCTATCGCAGGCACACCTCTCATTTACAATGCTCTGTTCCCTTTCCCGGCGGTCGCAGCGGCACTCCAGCTCCTGAATAGGGCGCTGTTGCGGGTAAGCGGCTTGCCTGTGGGAATGCCCCGCTGACGTTCAGCTTCAAGCTGCTTGATCCAGCACTAAGCTGGCAGCTTCCTATTTGAACTCAAGTGTTAAAGGGACGCCGTTGTCTGGTCATCTGGCACCTCGCTTAGAGTGATAACGTACCACCTCCGTTGGTGTCCGGAGTCAAACAACTTCCCTACAATTCACAACGGGGACATTAGTGTGGGCACGCAGAAACACATAAATAGCGTGCTCTCTCTAAAAATCAAAAACTTGGAATTCGAAAATCGACAAAATTGACAGGCATCGCCCATGAAACCAAGGGGGCAACTTGAATAGAGTAAAGCCGCTGGCGACCTTGAAGTATTAATCAAATATACGCTAAAGCCAGCCACTGGCGGAGCTGGTCTCTATTGGCTACTCGAGGGATTAGTAAAGCGTCACGGTTCTACACGAGAAAAATACGCACCGCCTCGCTGGGTCGAAAAGTTGGCGGCATTTATATTTACAAGTGCCCTGTCTTTACGTAAATCAATGCACCATCTTCTTTGGTGAAGGGGCTGTGCCGACTTAGATGAGGGCTACGTAGCCATGAGCCTTTAGCGTAGCTACCATACTCATCATGGAAGGTACCCTCTAATACAAAAATTTCTTCTCCACCCCAATGCTGATGAGCAGTAAATTGAGTGTTTGGCGCCCACTTCACCAGAGCTACGTGTTCACTTTCAAACTCATGCAGTGGCATCACTTTCAGGCCAGCGACTAGCCCCTGACGCCATGGTTGTGCTTGGGTATCGATGACCTTTTGCTCTGTATCTTTTTCGTCGAACTGCTGTAATTTAACGAAAATAGTCGCCCCCTCCTTACCGATTTTAGGTGTGTGTGATGTACCAATAGGGTTGCGTACATAACTGCCTTTGCCATAGCTTTGATACTCATCAGAAAACACGCCTTCAAGCACAAAAAACTCTTCTCCACCGGAATGAATATGTGGCGAGAACTCACTAAAAGGCTCATAGCGAACAAGCGAGGTGGCACGTGCAGTTTCACCCCCCACCCTATCGAGCATCATTCGTTGCACACCCGGCATCGGCGATTCCACCCAGTGATAGTCATCCGGTTGAATCACGATGCGTTGTGAAAAATCTGCATTTATTCGTATCGTCATGTTAAGCGCCTAACAAAAAATTTAGTCCCTACCTGCCATTACGCCCCATCTACACTCCCCAATAGCACCAGTGAGCCCGCTGGATCCAGGAGTTAAGAGAAACACGATACTGCTCGCAATGTCATTCGATCCCCCATCCACCAATCGGATGAAAATCAGTAAATCCTGCCAAGGCATCATCCACTTTCGCAGGGTCAATGGATGTTTCATACAGGGGCGTTTCTACCACCGCAAGAAAGACTGCATTAACGCTAATATTGTTCTGCCAGCTCTATTGCCATGGATTACGTTAAAGGCAAGCACAATCGACGTTTCCATGTGGACTCGCGATGAACTCATACAAAGGGCCACACGGCCCTTTCTTGAAGCCCTCCCTCCGTCATTTCCTCACTGGGCAATTCAAAGAATCACAAGATGATTAGGCAGTTCATTTTTCTGCTCGGTGGCGGGCACGTGGTTGGCCAGCTTGTCGCCGCAGGCAGCCACGCATTCTTGGAAGCCCTCTGCCACTTCACCGTTTTTCAGCTTTGCAATAAAGGCATCCACCATGCTTTGCCATTCACTGTCTGGCACATGCTGGGCGATACCCTGATCGGCCAAAATTTCCACATAGTGCTCGGCTTCGCTAACAAAAATCAGCACGCCGGTTGCGCCTTTGGTGCGATGAAGCCCCTGTTGCAGAAACGACTGGCGCGCCAGCCCAGCAGCGCGAGTTTGCTGTAACCGCCGTGGCACCAGGCGAAACTGGATCGGTTTCAGCCGAAACACCACCGCGAGCGCCAACAACACCCCCCACTGCAGCAGAAAGGCTTCAAACGGGGTAAGCCACACCGGCAGGAAAAGCAGTAACGCTGGCACTAACAGCGATAACAGCGCAGCCCACATGACTGTCACATAACGGTAGTCATCCGCCTGACGCGCCAGCACGGTCACCATTTCCGCATCGGTACGCGCTTCCTGTTCGCTGATGACGCGGGCCAAAGCGCTCTGAGCATCGTGATCCAGCAACATTACCAACCTCCCGAGGCGCCACCGCCTCCAAAACCACCACCGCCGCCGCCGAAGCCGCCGCCACCGAATCCACCACCGCCGCCAAAGCCGCCCATGGGCACCGGCAGGAACATGCCGCCACGGCGGCCACCCCGGCCTCCGCCGCCTCCAAAGGACAACAGGAAGGTAATCACTACCATACCAATCAGTATGAGAAGAGCCTTGAGGCCGCTGGGTTTGTCGCGGGGTTGGCGTTCGCCTTGATATTCACCCTGAATGGCGGCCTGGATGCTCGTCACCCCAGCCTGAATGCCACCATAAAACTGACCTTGGCGGAACGCGGGCAAAATTTCTTGCTGAATGATCACGCTGGACAGAGCATCGGTGAGCACGCCTTCCAAACCATAGCCCACCTCAATGCGCACCTTGCGGTCATCGGGCGCCACAATCAGCAACACGCCATTATTATTTTCTTTGCTGCCAATGCCCCACTCGCGGCCCAATTGATAGCCATAATCGGCGATGTCATAGCCCTGCAAATCGGACAAGGTAACCACCACCAGCTGGTTAGACGTATTTTGTTCCGCCGCCGCCAACGCCTGTGTAAGGCTCTGAGTTTGAGCGGGCGTCAGCAACCCCGCTTCGTCCACCACCCGTCCCGACAGCGCCGGAAATTTCGGCACCGCCCACATCGAGGTGCTAAGCAACAGAACGATCAGTGCTAAATAGCGCATCAGTTAAAGTTCACGCTGGGGGCCTGGTCCGCATTTTCAGCCGTGGCCTCATAGGTTTCGCGGGTTTCCATGTCACTGTACAAAAAGCTGTGCCAGAGACGACCGGGAAAGGTGCGAATCTCGGTGTTATACTGCTGCACGGCCGCAATGTAATCCCGACGTGCCACGCTGATGCGGTTTTCCGTGCCCTCCAGTTGCGATTGCAGGGCCAAAAAGTTCTGATTAGCCTTTAGATCTGGATAGCGCTCAGCTACCACCATCAAACGCTGCAAAGCAGAACCGAGCTGGCGCTGAGCCTGTTCGAACTGCTTTAGCTTTTCTGGATTGTTCAGCATGTTGCCATCCACCTGAATGGAGCCGACCTTGGCTCGGGCTTGGGTAACATCCACCAACACTTCTTTCTCGTGGCTAGCATAGCCTTTAACCGTATTCACCAAGTTGGGGATCAAGTCGGCACGGCGCTGGTATTGGTTTTCTACCTGTGACCAAGCGGCTTTCACTTGCTCGTCATAGCTCGGGATATTGTTAATACCACAACCACTTAACCAGCCTACTAGCAAAACCAGCATGGCACTGCGCCATAGCGTTGCCATGCTTGACCTCGGCCAGACGCTCAGTGTGTTTGTCATCGATCGTTTCTCCATCATGGTGTTTAATTATCCACCCGGGGTGGCTCACTCAGTAAGTGATTCAATCCAGACTGACAGCGGTCGTTGCCGCTTTTCCGCCATCAAGGCCGCGAGCAAGTACTGTTTATCGCGGCGACTTAGCCGTTTAATGCGTGCTTCCAGCTGACTGGCGGAGCCTCTATCGCCTCCGGGCAGCAGCAATACCGGGCGTACCGGGCGGCGAGCCCGCGTATAACGGGCGCCTTTCGGGCTAGTGTTATGTTCATGAACCCGACGCGCCGGCTCCGTGCTGATACCGGTATACAGCGACCGATCCGCACACTCCAGCATATATACCCACCACTGTTGCATGGTTTTACACTCACCCCTGCGAGGGCTGCTATGATGCCAGAGACAGTGCGCGCACTTAAGCGCCTTTACAACAAACCTCAAACGACAAGGATGCAAGTATGGTTACCTATCTCTATTGGTTTCTGGTAGCAGCACTAGTCATTGGTGCACTATTTGGTGTTGGCGTACGGCTAGGCAAATGGAAGCCCGCCTTGATTATCGCTGTGATCATCTGGCTCATCGCTACCCTCGCCTATTATTTCTGGTTACAGCAGGTGTTTGTGAAGCGCTTTGGCGGCACCATGCATATTTCCGTGCCGGAAGAGCAATACCATATCAGTGCCACGTGGAAAGATGACAACATGTGGATTGAAAACTACAATCCGGAAACCAACCAATGCATTTTCCAGGAATATTCCCGCGGCAATATGCTGGAAGGTAAGGTGGTCATTAAAAACTGTAACCCGCTGCAAAGCACCGGTATGGTTCTGCCCAAAGATTCCGCCGCCCAGTAATATCCCTGCTCTCTAAAGCCTGATTGTCAGCTCTGCAAGGGCTGGCTTCAGGCCCTGTTTCAACCTGGCACAGGAAGACCGATGACCTCTTCGCTAAATACCCTGCTAGACACCCTGAAAACCCACCCCGACACCGTTACCTTCGACGCGGTACAAGCCGTGATCTCTGAACATTACCGTTACACGCCTGCAGCCTTCAGCAACGGCCACGGTGATGATTGCGTGCGCAATGATGCTGGTACGAATGAAGGATCCTGCAAGGTACTGGCCTTCGCCAAAATCAATTTCCTTTCTGACGCTCAGACGCTGGCCTGCTTCGGCCACTTTTACCGCGATCATGTTCTGGGTAATCCGGACGGCAGCGACCACGCCAATATCCGCACTCTCATGCGTCATGGGCTGACCAATGTGGCGTTTGATACTCCGCCTTTGGCCGCAAAGTAACGATTCACCGTCCCCCGGCCAAGCTGATGAGCAACACCTCTTGACCCTTTACTCTTTATTAACCGAATTAGCGATACACCTTTAGCGGTTACTTACCCAACGCACATAAGGCTCCGCCAGCAGACATCACCACAAATCCTCCCCCCCTGCGCCAATCCTGATTCAACCCAGAGCCTAGCGGTAACCGCAATTATCATGGTGGCAGCCTCCATATGAGCCTGCTATTGTGATTGATCCACCCATCAGCCCCGATGAGTCCCGTGAAAGTTCGTAACAGTAAAGAACAACAGCGGCATCGCCTGGAACGCGATATGGAACGCTTTCTTTCTGAAGGCGGGGCCATTAATGAAGTACCGAATGGTGTGAGTGGCGCCGATGCTGTATCCGGCAAAGGGCACCAAACCGTGCTGTTTAATGGCCCCCGCCAGAATCAGCGCACAGACCTGAGTCAAGTGGCTGCCAACATAGACTCTCGCAAACATAAACCTCGTCGCCAGCAGCTCAATGCCCGGCCACGACGTGAACTCATTTACGACGACTTCGGCGAACCTCTTCGCTGGGTCTGGCAAAATAAATAATCTCGCTGAAACTCAGCAAAGGACAGGTCTATGAAACGGCTCTTCTTACTCGCATCCCTCATTTTTGCCGGCCAGACCGGGTATTCAGACATCATTGAAACCGAAGTCACCCTGCCTGACGGCCTGGGCAAGGGCGTCATGTACCTCAATGATCGCCAGAAAGACCCCGGGCCCGGGGTAATTGTGGTACACGAATGGTGGGGCCTGGATGACTATGCCCGCAACCGCGCCCACATGTTGGCGGAAGCGGGTTACACCGCTTTTGCGGTAGATATGTACGGCACCGGCAAAGTTGCCAGCCATCCGAAAGATGCGAAAAGTTTTATGGAAACCGCATTATCAAACCCGGAAACCATGAATGCCCGCTTTCAGGCTGCTCGCACCCTGATGCTCAAACAGCAGCAAGTTGAGCCAGGGCGACTGTTTGCCATCGGCTACTGTTTTGGTGGCGCAGTGGTGCTGGAACAGGCCCGCCGGGGTACTGATTTGGCCGGCGTAGCCAGCTTCCATGGCAGCCTGGGCACCGAGAACCCGGCAAAATCCGGCGAGCTGAAAGCACGGGTTCTAGTCGCTACAGGGCAGGCTGACCCCATGGTGCCCGCAAAACAAGTAAGTGGTTTTGTCAGCGAGATGACCGCTGCCGGAGCCGATTTCCAATTACTGAGTTTCCCGGAGGCCAAGCACGGCTTCACTAACCCCGGGGCCGATGCTGCCGGTGAGCGATTCGAAATGCCCCTGGCCTACAGCGCTCATGCGGATCAAGTGAGCTGGGAGGCACTGATCGACTTCCTGGAACAGCCGAAGTAACCCGCACCACCCGAGCGCAAAGACGCGCGCCATGCACCATGCCGGCACACTTCATCGCGCCGGCATGGTATCCGCAATTCTGCTCCCCTCCCCCTAATATCCAATGCCAAGCCGTGCCTTGTGCGGCAGGCACGGTCTTTTCGTCTTTCCTGATTCAGGTTGGCACTTCCTTTGCTTTATTACGGGTAGAGGAATCGAATGGCTTTGTTGCCATCAAGCACTCAACACAATCTGCACCAATAGAAAGCTAGGGTTCCGATCGGCTACGCCAGCAGCCGATGCCTGGTCCGAGAGCCTTCGACCTTCTTGGCGCCGATAGATTGGCAGCAGCATCTACCGGCAGGGGGTTACACGGCGGGACAAAAGCCCGGGAGGACACGATGACAGCAGTGTCATTGGATTCCTCTTCGTCCGTAGCCAAGGAGGTCCGACATGACCCGTTCCCTATGCAAGATAGCTGCCGCTGCAGCACTCGTTCTGTTTACCACGCTCACACCTGTTACTGCACTGGCCAAAGATTCTTTTAGCGTCTGCTGGTCTATCTACGTGGGCTGGATGCCGTGGGACTATGGCGCCCAGCAAAAGATCGTCGACAAGTGGGCAGCCAAATACGACATCACCATCGATGTGGTACAGATCAACGACTATGTGGAATCCATCAACCAGTACACTGCCGGTGCCTACGACGGCTGCGCCATGACCAACATGGATGCCCTGACCATTCCCGCCGCCGGGGGTGTGGACTCTACTGCCCTGATTGTGGGGGATTTTTCCAACGGTAACGATGGCGTGGTGCTCAAGGGCACTGACACGCTAGCCAACATCAAGGGCCAGGATGTAAATCTGGTAGAACTGTCCGTTTCTCACTACTTGTTGGCCCGCGCACTCGACACTGTCAACTTGAGCGAAAAGGACCTGACCGTGGTGAACACCTCCGACGCCGACATGGTGGCCGCCTTCACTACCAAGGGGGTCACTGCTGTGGCCACCTGGAATCCCCTACTCAGCGAAATCACCGCCATGCCGGACAGCCACAAGGTCTTCGACTCTTCAAAGATCCCGGGCGAAATCATCGACCTGATGGTGGTGAACACCGAAACCCTCAAAGCCAACCCGAACTTCGGTAAGGCACTCACCGGTGCGTGGTATGAAATCATGGCCACCATGTCCGCCGATGACGATGCCGGCAAGGCTGCCCGCACCTTCATGGCCAAAGCGTCCGGCACCGATCTAGCCGGATACGACGCTCAGCTGGCGTCAACCCGCATGTTCTACAAGGCCAGCGAAGCGGTGACGTTCGTCAACAGCCCCGAGCTGAAAGACACCATGCAGAAAGTGGCGGAGTTTTCATTCGATCACGGCCTGCTCGGGGAAGGCGCTCCGGACGCCGGCTTCGTCGGTATCGAAACCCCGGTTGGCGTATTCGGTAGCGAAAGCAATGTGCAGCTGCGCTTTATCGCCGATTACATGGCCATGGCCGCCGACGGGAAGCTGTAACACCTGAAGGCTCAGGTCGAGGCCGGACAGAGTTAGCTTTTTTCGGCGTCGACCATTGCACTAGCTCCGACACTTACCAGTGGGAATCCCCATGAAGAAACTGATCAACAGACAGCCCAGCAGGGCAGCAAGCTGGGCATTGGGGCTACTTCCCTTTGCACTGCTGATTGTCGTTTACATGTTGGCATCAGATGCACGTCTTGCCGACAATCCAAACGACAAACTCCTGCCTGCACTGGACAGTTTTGTTCAGGCCATTAATCGCATGGCATTCGAGCCCAGCAAACGCAGCGGTGAGTACCTGCTTCTCGCCGATACCCTGGCCAGCCTGCAACGTTTGGCTATCGGTGTAGCCATCAGCGCCCTGGTTGCCATTATCGTGGGCATTGGCAACGGCAGCATCCCCCTGATCCGCTCCACATTTTCACCGCTGGTCACAGGGTTGTCGCTGGTTCCCCCCATGGCCATGCTGCCGGTGCTGTTCATCATTTTCGGGCTGGGCGAACTGGCCAAGGTGATGCTCATTATCATCGGTATCACGCCCTTCATGATTCGTGACCTGCAACAGCGGGCGATGGAAATTCCTGCAGAACAAATCATCAAGCTACAGACGTTAGGCGCCAATACCTGGCAGATCATCACCCGGCTGGTGTGGCCGCAACTGATGCCACGGCTAATCAGCGCAGTGCGTTTGTCGCTAGGCCCCGCCTGGCTTTTCCTGATCGCCGCCGAAGCCATCGCTGCCACCGAAGGGCTGGGCTACCGGATCTTCCTGGTACGTCGCTACCTGTCCATGGATGTGATTCTGCCCTACGTGGTGTGGATCACTCTGTTGGCCTTCGCAATAGACTTAATTCTCAGCCGCTATTCGCAATGGCGCCACCCTTGGTTCCACCAGAAAGGCCATTAAGGAGCGTGCACCATGGCGATTATCGAAATGAAAAATCTGTGGAAAGAATACGGTGAACAAGTCGTGCTGGAACGGCTGAACGCCACCGTGGAAGAAGGCGAATTCGTCACCATTGTCGGCGCCTCTGGCTGCGGCAAGACCACCTTCCTGAAACTTCTGCTCGGCACCGAACAAGCCACCCGAGGCGAGCTGCTGCTGGATGGTCAGCGGCTGCCGGCGGAGCCGGACGAAAGCCGTGGCATCGTGTTCCAGCGCTACTCGGTGCTCAATCACCTGACCTCTTTGGAAAACGTGATGCTGGGCGGCGAATTGCAGAGCAACCGCTGGCTGGGCATCAGCTTCGGCAAGACACGGCGCCAACTTCGTAAGGATGCCTTGAAAATGCTCGAATCCGTGGGCCTTGGCCAGGCGGTCGACAAGTACCCCCACGAGCTTTCCGGCGGTATGCAGCAGCGCCTTGCACTGGCCCAGGCTCTGATCAAAAAGCCACGTATCCTGCTGCTGGACGAACCTTTTGGCGCCCTGGACCCGGGCATTCGTGCCGACATGCATACGCTGGTGCTGACACTCTGGAAAGAGCAAAAGCTGACCGTGTTCATGATCACCCACGACATTACTGAAGGCTTCTATCTGGGTACACGATTGTGGGTATTCGACAAGCCTCGGCTGGACCCGCAGGCCCCCGACGCCTACGGCGCCCGGGTGACCTACGACTTGCCGGTGGGCGACTGCCAGAGCGGCACCCTCAGCGACATCAACCAGAACGTGGGGCGTACCAGCCGCGTTCTCAACGACACTCTGTAAGACGACAAGGACTTCATCATGAGCGAAAGCCTTTACACCACCACCCTGCCCGGCAGTGCCCACTGGTCCCTGCGCGTACGCCGCGGTATGCAACTGCGTCTCACCGACCCGCAAGGCGGCGCCAATCTCTCAATGCTGATGTACAACCCGGAGATGCCGCTGGAGCGCTATAACGCGCCAGATAGCCTCAAGGGGCAGCACACCTTCAAGCTCACCAAAGGAAATTGCCTGTACTCCGACATGGGCCGTGTCTTCGCCTCCATCGTGGAGGATGAATTTGGCTGGCACGACACCGTGTGCGGCACCCTTAGCGAAAAAGCCCTGCAAGAAAAATATGCCGTGCGTTCCTACCAGGACTGCCACAACCAGTGGACCCTGAGCGGGGAGCACTGCTTCCTCACCGAACTGGCCAAATACGGCCTTACCGAACGGGATATGGCAGCCAATCTGAATCTGTTTTCCAAAGTCGCCGCCGATAACGACGGCAAGCTGGTATTCGATCCATCTGCGGCAAAAGCCGGTGCACACGTCACCCTGCGTTTCGAAATGGACACCCTGGTGATAATGCACACCTGCCCGCATCCACTGAATCCGGCCGAAGACTACCCCATCAAGCCAGTACACATTGAGATGCTGAAAGCTGCCCCTGTAGCGGACGATGACTACTGCAAAAACGCCCGCCCTGAAAACGGCCGCGCCTTTGAAAACAATCGCCTGTATCACTTGGGCCTGTAATTTTCAGTAAAAGCGCTGTTTGAGGCGCCAAGGAAAGACCCATGATCAAAGAAAGCCAACGTCAACCGGAGCAGGCCTTCTTCCGTGAAGAAGTGGCGGCCGGCGACTATTTCATCCGTATCATCAAGAAAGGCCAGACTGTTCGCCTGCTCGATCTGGAGGGCAACCAGGCTGCCGACACCCTGTTCTACAATGCGGCAGATCCTGCTGAGCGTTACAGCGCCATGGATACCCTCCGTGAACAGGGCAATGTGTATCTCACCGCCGGCACCGTACTGATGAGCAACCGCATGAACCCGTTGCTGAAAATCGTTGCCGATACCTGTGGTCGCCACGATACGCTGGGCGGCGCTTGCGCCACCGAAAGCAATACCGTGCGTTACAGTCTGGAAAAGCGCTGCATGCATGCCTGTCGTGACAGCTGGATGCTGGCCATTAACCAGCACCCGGAATTCCATCTTGCCAAGCAGGACATCACCCACAACATCAACTTCTTTATGAATGTGCCGGTGACGGCCGAAGGCGGCCTGACCTTTGAAGACGGCATTTCTGCCCCGGGTAAATACGTTGAACTGACCGCCTGCATGGATACGCTGATCCTCATTTCCAACTGTCCTCAGTTGAACAATCCCTGCAACGGTTACAACCCGACACCCATTGACGTTCTTATTTGGAACGACTGAGCACCGACCAATCTCCCTGGGGACGACCCCGGCGGCCAAGGCTATAAAGACGGGACGGCCCGTCATCTGTCCCAGAGACAGCCCGACAAGAGAATAAGTCATGTTCAACAAGGTTTTGATTGCCAATCGCGGTGCCATTGCCACCCGCGTTACCCGTACCCTCCAATCCCTGGGCATCACTTCCATAGCGGTTTTTGCCGAGGCCGACCGCGATTCCCTGCACGTACGTTACGCCGACAAAGCCTTCTGCCTAGGGGAAGGCAATGCCCAGGATACCTATCTGAATCAGGATAAGCTGTTTGCACTCATGGAAGAACATGGCGTAGAAGCCGTGCACCCCGGTTACGGTTTTCTCAGTGAAAACCCGGACTTTGTGAAGGGCTGTGAAGCCCGCGGCATTGCCTTTATTGGCCCAACGCCCGAACAAATGGACACCTTCGGCCTCAAGCACACCGCTCGTGCCCTGGCAGAAAAAAACGATGTTCCTCTACTGCCAGGTACCGGCCTGCTGAATGATAAAGAGGCAGCACTGAAAGCGGCTGAAAAAATCCGTTATCCGGTCATGCTGAAGAGCACAGCCGGCGGTGGCGGCATCGGCATGCAAATCTGTGACAATGCAGAAAACTTAGACAAGGCTTGGGATAGCGTGCGCCGCCTCAGCGCCAACAATTTTTCCAATGATGGCGTCTTTATAGAAAAATATATCGCTCGCGCCCGTCACATTGAAGTCCAGGTATTCGGTGATGGCAAAGGCCAAGCCGTTACCCTCGGTGAACGCGACTGTTCCGCCCAGCGTCGCCACCAGAAAGTGTTGGAAGAAACACCGGCCCCCAACCTGCCCGATCATGTTCGCCATGAACTGCACGATACTGCACGTACGCTTATGCAAGCGGTGCATTACCGCAATGCCGGCACAGTGGAATTCATTCTCGATCAGGACACCAACACTTTCTACTTTCTGGAAGTGAATACCCGCCTGCAGGTGGAACACGGTGTCACCGAACAGATTTTCGGCGTCGATCTGGTGGAGTGGATGATCAAACTGACCGCTGGCGAGCTGCCCGCACTGAACTCACTCGGCCCCTTTAC
>UEXM01000116.1_pt1 | contig 85384 bp, 72 predicted proteins | sample 1796661 | NCBI WGS metagenome assembly UEXM01 (sample SAMEA4772469, study PRJEB27181) | metagenome | reverse complement strand
TGCGTATTCTCATGACTTTGATCACCGATTCTCATCAGCTTTGATCACTTGATTTATCATTTTGTAGAGCCATTCTTAAACTAACTTAACTGATCATCATCAGTCAATTTATTTAACTGTTTTCGTATCGATTCTCCTTTTAAATTCACCTTGATTGCACCATGAATAAGCCTGTCTAAAATAGCATCAGCGTGCGTTGATTCTCCGATCATTTCATGCCAGTTTTCCTGTGGTAACTGACTAATAATGATGTGTGATTTATAACCATACCTCGCATCAATTAATTCAAGTAAGTCACTTCTCTGTTGAGCACTGAGTGGCTCAAGCCCCCAATCATCTAAAATAAGTAAGTCGACTTTAATGAGTTTACTCAGTAACTTTCGATAACTGCCATCGGCCTGTGCTAGGAATAGACTTTCAAGTAATTCTTTTAGCCGAATATAAAAAACGCTTTTACCTTGTAGGCAATGTTCATGGCCTAAGGCACACGCTAGGTATGTTTTGCCACAACCTGTTGCGCCCGTGATTAATATATTCTGATGTAAACTCAGCCAGGTACTTTGGCTGAGACTACGTATTTGCGTTTTATCTAGGTTGCGCTTCGGCGAGTAAATGAGTTGGTTTAATTGACCCGGTAACCTGAATTTAGCTTGTCGTACAAGTCGATCGATTTTTCTTTCATCACGTGTATCAATTTCATGTGTGAGCAATAAACTGATGCGCTCTATAAAGCTTTGCTCTTGATATAGGTTTGGCTGTTCAAGCTGTTGCTTGAGTGCTTGCTTTATACCCGATAACTTGAGCAGTTGAAGTTGCTGATTAATGGTGTCTATCATGTTGGTATTCCTTAATGGTAGTAATCTGTGCCACGTATGTTGCTATGTTTGACTGATTTTTCTGGCTCTGTTTGCTGTGTGGGTAAGGGTTGCTGATCTAACCCTTTTTTTAATATCTGTTTAATTGATCTAAGCGTGGTCGTATTCATACTGATTGCCCGATAACATGCTTGTTCGAGGCGTGGTTTTGAGTAGGTTTTAGCTAAACTCAACACGCCTAAACAGCTGCGGTAAGCTTGCTCAGGATGGCGTTTTCTATTAAGCAGTAATTCAACAACCTGATGGGTATAATCACCGATACTCAATGCCCATGAGCGTAAGTTTATTGGTGACTGCTCATGCTGTTTTTGATGCGCCTTTGGCATATGATGTGCCTGTGTTGTATGTCCGCCTAAACGGTTCGACCTTGGATGTTGCGCAATCAAGGTATCGTGATGATAAAGCTGTACGAGTTGATTGGTGATGTGTGCACGCAATTGTTTCTTAACCCATTGATGTGGCACGCTGTAGTAGTGTTTTTCTATGTCAACATGATAATCAATGTGTACACGCACCGTTTTGATTTGTGTGTATTGATAAGGGTTCTCAGGCAATGGTTTTAATGCATTTTTATCGACTAAATCAAATAGCTGCTTGCGTGATTGTTGGTATTGCTTCATCACCTTATTGTTCATCACGTCAAGTAACTTTGCTATTTCATGATTTAATTGCGCTAAACTATAAAAGGTTTGGTGACGCAAACGCGCCATGATCCAACGCTCTACAATTTGTACACCGACCTCAGCTTTGGATTTATCTTTGGGTTTATAAGGTCTAGCGGGTATGACAGCGACATTAAAGTACTCTGCTAGCTGGTGGTATGTCGGGTTTAGGTCAGGCTCGTAGCGACAAGTTTTACTCACCGCACTTCTGAGGTTGTCGGGAATAACAACGTCAGGAACACCACCTAAAAACTCAAAGCAACGGGCATGACTCATCACCCAATCTTCAAGTTGTTGACTATAGGTTGCCTCAGCATAGGTATAATTTGATGCGCCTAGTACAGCAACAAATACCTGAGCGGTACGTTTTTCCTGTGTCGTAGGGCAAGTGATGGCAATTGTGGGACCACAATAATCGACAAACAGTTTTTCACCGCCTTTATGCTGCTGACGCATGGATAGCCGCTGCGTACCTAACCACTGCTTATAAGCACGGCAGAAGTGACTGTAGCTGTAATAAGGCTCGCCCACTTTTTCAAGTAACTCATCAAACACGAGCTGCAATGTTAAGAGTTTATGTTGTTTTAAATCCTTATTGATACTTAACCAATCAGGCGTTGGGTATCTTTTCTTACGTGTTGAGAAGCGCCTTAGTTTGGTATTGAGAAACGAATTTTGTTGCTGCTCCTCTGGAATTGGCCATTGATTAAAGCCTAATTCATTCGCCTTTTTAACATAATTTGCGACGGTGCCAGGCGAAATATTTAAGCTTCTTGCGATCTCTCGATGAGATAACTTTGCTGAGTACTTCAGCCGTAAAATAGAATGTAATTTACTCATAGATATAGGTTTTGTTGCCATTATTGTTATCCTCACCAAACGATTTAGATAACGGTTTAACATACCTACAAAAATTGATAAAACATGAACTCAGTGACGAGTGGTATTAAGCTTTGATCGGCAAAATCATTAAGAGCACAAAAGTGATCATTTACAAGTGATTTTAGTGATCAAAGCTTAATGAGAATAAGCGATCAAAGTTAATGCCATTGGGTGATCAAAGCTGGAGAGAATATGCAACGTTCACTGCCACACAGGCAGCTTAGAAAATTGATTGGCGTTAACGTTGATTTTACTATTGGTTCACTGCCACACAGGCAGCTTAGAAATATTACCGGTTTAGTTGATGCTAATTTTCAGCGTTCACTGCCACACAGGCAGCTTAGAAATAAAATACGCACTGACTCACCATCTTGACCTTGTTCACTGCCACACAGGCAGCTTAGAAATAGATGCGCTTAAACATTAAAAGCTAGAGAAAGTTCACTGCCACACAGGCAGCTTAGAAAGCGCTGCTATCTCAGGCGGTCGAGCAGTTAAAGTTCACTGCCACACAGGCAGCTTAGAAATCACTGACTAACAACTTACTAGCAACTTGAGGGTTCACTGCCACACAGGCAGCTTAGAAAGTATCCAATCTCTTCACGATAGCTTATTTCTTGTTCACTGCCACACAGGCAGCTTAGAAAAGTTTGACGGTCTTTTATAACCTCTGACAATTGTTCACTGCCACACAGGCAGCTTAGAAAGCACCGACTGATAATACACAAAGCCAATACTCGTTCACTGCCACACAGGCAGCTTAGAAAAATGGTGCAAAGTAGGCAAGTCGCTTTGTCTCGTTCACTGCCACACAGGCAGCTTAGAAATCTATTGTATTGCACAGTTCAAAACTCAAGTTGTTCACTGCCACACAGGCAGCTTAGAAAACAGGCGATAGTGAAATAAAAGTAAGGTTCCCGTTCACTGCCACACAGGCAGCTTAGAAATGTTGGCATTCTTTGTACCTCCTGTGCAATGCGTTCACTGCCACACAGGCAGCTTAGAAAGTCTAAGTTTAAGCTATTAAAACCTTCTAAAGGTTCACTGCCACACAGGCAGCTTAGAAATTTACTGCCGTTATATTCATAATCAAATACCTGTTCACTGCCACACATGCAGCTTAGAAATTCAGGGAGTCATGCTGCACGATTAGAGTCCCGTTCACTGCCACACAGGCAGCTTAGAAAAAGTCAAGGCAGATGTTATAACGTTGTTTTCTGTTCACTGCCACACAGGCAGCTTAGAAAGCCAACATATACAAAGGTGTTCCTTACAATTAGTTCACTGCCACACAGGCAGCTTAGAAAAATAACATCCTCCCGCAGTCTAAGAGCTAGACGTTCACTGCCACACAGGCAGCTTAGAAAAACCGAGCAAATTGTTGATTCTTAAAAATGCAGTTCACTGCCACACAGGCAGCTTAGAAATTTAAAAAGAGACTTACTTATGAATAATTTATGTTCACTGCCACACAGGCAGCTTAGAAATGACGAACATTGCCGACACTTATTTGGTCAGAGTTCACTGCCACACAGGCAGCTTAGAAAAATAACTAATTATCATCGTATAGAACACAATAGTTCACTGCCACACAGGCAGCTTAGAAACTGAAGTGAATAAACCACTATACCAACTAAAAGTTCACTGCCACACAGGCAGCTTAGAAAACAGAGCAACGCCCAAGCGCTTTAATGACGTAGTTCACTGCCACACAGGCAGCTTAGAAAACCAGGCTCGTATAAATCATCGACCGCAATGTGTTCACTGCCACACAGGCAGCTTAGAAATCTACTGTATTGCACAGTTCAAAACTCAAGTTGTTCACTGCCACACAGGCAGCTTAGAAAATTAAAAGTCATTACCGTGTTATCTGCTCGAAGTTCACTGCCACACAGGCAGCTTAGAAAAACAGAAACACCTGAACAAAGCCAATACTCAAGTTCACTGCCACACAGGCAGCTTAGAAAATTTGAAACTCCTGCTAATAAAAAATGGCTAAGTTCACTGCCACACAGGCAGCTTAGAAATCCCACGTCCCTAACGTGTAACCACTATGACTGTTCACTGCCACACAGGCAGCTTAGAAAAACAAACAAAATAATGCCACAGGCGCGATCACGTTCACTGCCACACAGGCAGCTTAGAAAACAGGCGCGATCACACAAACGGTTTTATTAATGTTCACTGCCACACAGGCAGCTTAGAAAGCCATGCTTTAACGCGCCTAAATTTTTATTCTGTTCACTGCCACACAGGCAGCTTAGAAAATACCTATATTAAGAAACACTAATATAGTGAAGTTCACTGCCACACAGGCAGCTTAGAAACATACAGAAATGGCTGAATATACCAGCACTGTAGTTCACTACCACACAGGCAGCTTAGAAATCTGGGAGAGGTGTTTATAGTAGTGCGTAGATGTTCACTGCCACACAGGCAGCTTAGAAAACCAGTAAGAAATAGAACTGTAGACATAAGAAGTTCACTGCCACACAGGCAGCTTAGAAAGCTATCAGTCGTTGTTCGCCTAATGGCTAAACGTTCACTGCCACACAGGCAGCTTAGAAAAAATATATAACTAAGCACATTTGTAATTGAACAGCCTAACCACATCTCTATGCTTGATTTTATTCCTTATCACCACCTTCATCATCTTCGTCTTCATCATCGATAATATCTGGCGTTACTGCGTCAACAACGTCGATAGCGCCTCCAACAACTGTTGTTGTGGCACTTACTGCGGTAGACACAACAGCAACTGCAATGCAGCCTGATAAATTAAAAACAATAAATAATAACAACATGCTGTGTAGCACTTTTTTCACGGTAATATTTCCAGATGATTAAATAGATGAATGTGTACAATACGCTAATTTATGGGTGAATTTGCATTTAACTTTCAGCTTAAACAGTATATTAGTTAGCGTTAGTGTGCACTTTAACGGGTTTATTTATGTGCTGAACTAGCTTAGTAAACTCACGGTTGTGTATCAGTTAGGGTGTTTTTTATTGCTTATAGCTTATTGTTTACTTTTTATCTTAGGTTTATGGCTTAGGTTTATTACTTGCCCATTGAAATACCAACGCTATGGGAAAAGGTGAAACGAGCACTAAGCCTAAACCAATTAAACTGCTGATCACTACCATGCCTGTTACATTTTGCTCAATGTCGGTCATTAACAGGCTTGCTACACCAGTTATAAACAACGTTAGCCCAATAATGTGCAGTATTTTAAACACTTTAATGATTGGGTTTTGTGCTTGTGTCATATGTATTAACCTTTGCTTGGTGTTTTTCCTCATTATACTTTCTGCGTTAAACTTTCTCTATCGATCAAAGGGTTATTTTGTTATCACTAGTGCTAGAATGCTTGCCTCTGGAAAAGTCTCCTTTTCGTATTCGGGTTTGTTGTGTAAATGAATGCTATTTCTGCAAGTATTTTTGGTCGTTTTGTTGTTAGTAATAAAAACATTAATTTCGATAAAAACGGGCTGTCGTTTGAGTTTAAAAACACTTTAGTTGAACTTAAATGGTCAGCACTTTTGGTGCCGCCGCAATTTAATATTAGCCTGTGGGGCCAAGTGGTTACCCTGAAAACCGCTCAGCAAACTTATGTGCTAAATATGCTTGCCTATAGCGCTAGGTTGATGCAACAAGCAACCTGTGAAAAGCTTTGGGTGGCGGCTAATCGTTCACGGCTTGATACTTTGCTGGCGTCAATTGAAAAACTCACGGTTAATCATTATGTTCGTCATTCACACATTGTTAATTTTCAAAGGCTTATTCAGCAAGAGTTTCAGCGTTGGTTTCCTTGGATAAAACAAAGTAAAGCACTGCCTATAGTTACTGAAAAACTGCAGTGGTTGTCGCATTACGCGCGTTGGCAAGTGCAAGATATTGATGATTGCAGAGAGCGTTATATCGCTCGGCAATTAAAAGTTCATCAAGGCTTTTTTGATACGGTTGAGTCAAACCCGTTGACTTTGTCGCAGCGTAGAGCCTGTATTATTGATAACGACAATAATTTATTACTAGCGGGCGCTGGCACCGGTAAAACCAGTGTTATGGTGGGGCGAACGGGTTATTTGCTTAACAGTAAACAAGCACAGGCCAGCGATATTTTATTATTGGCTTATGGCCGCAAAGCTGCTGATGAAATGGATGAGCGGATCAAAGCTAAGCTCACTGATACTAGTAATAGCACTGACAAGGTGAGCGTTAGCATTGCTGCGTCAACGTTTCATAGCTTAGGTTTGCAAATAATTAGCCAAGTAGAGGGCAAAAAGCCTAAGTTGTCTCGGTTGGCTGAAAACGAAAAAGCGAAAATCCAATGGCTACAAAGCTGCTTTGAAACACTGATTAATGAACATGCCACGTATCGTGCGCTTATTATTGAGTATTTTTGTCAATATTATTATGTTGAGCGCAATGCTGCTGATTTTAAAAGCCTAGGCGAGTACTACCAATACTTAACCGACAACGATGTTCGTAGTTTAAAAGGCGATAAAGTTAACAGCTTTGGCGAGCTTACTATTGCCAATTGGTTGTTTACTCATGGTGTTGAATATCAATACCAAGCCAATTATGCCGTGAATGTTAGTACGCTTGAGCACAAGCAATATCAGCCTGACTTTTTCTTACCTGAGCATAATATTTACATTGAATACTTCGACATAGATGAGTGCGGTAACCCCCCTGCATTTATCGATAGAAAGGCTTACCATGATGCTATTGCCTGGCAGCGAGCAACTCACCAAAGGTATAAAACCCGTTGTATTGAATTATGCTATGGCCAGCATAAAAGTGGTCAACTACTGGCGTTGTTGGCTGATGTTTTTGCTGAGCAAGCAATGGTTACTTCGCCATTACCCGATGAAGCCATATTAGGTAGTTTACAAGAACGTGGCGGTATAACGCAGCTTGCCGGGTTATTTTCTCAATTACTGGGGCTTTATAAAGCTGCTTGTTTGGATGCGGCGTTAGAAAAGCAACTGGTGACTAATGCCCAACACCCTAAACAAACGGCAAAAGCTTTGGTGTTACTTAAACCCATTTTGCATCGCTATCAAGCGTATTTGACACAGCATGGCGAAATTGATTTTGAAGATATGATCAACAAAGCGCTTAGCTATGTGCAAACGGGCAAGTTTCGATCGCCGTGGCGTTATATTATGGTGGATGAATTTCAAGATATTTCAGAGCCTAGGGCGCGTTTAGTAAAAGCACTGCGTGATAACCATAAAGATTGCTCTATATTTGCGGTGGGTGACGACTGGCAAGCCATTTATCGTTTTAGTGGCGCTGATGTTAGCTTAACCACAGGCTTTGCCCGTTATTTTGGCGCAACTGGTGCCGTTAATTCGAATAACTTAAGTCGTACAGCCAATGCAGCTAATTCTGCCTATTCAGCTCATTCAGCTCATTCAGCAACGCAATCAACACTCGATACTACCTTTCGATTTAATAACCAAATTGGCCAAGTGGCGAGCGATTTTATTAGCAAAAATCCGCAACAAATTAAGAAAACAATTCATGCTTTGCAACAAGTAGCGGCGCCGGCGGTGTCGATACTTAAGCGTGCGAACTCGGTTGTTAAATCAGTTAGTAGAAGTACCGTTAGCAACAATGACGTTAAAACCAATACCTGCCATCAACAGATTAATGAACTGGCCAACGGCGCTATTGATGATGTGCTAGCGGCTATTTCAGCAAAAGTGCTTGCTGCTCAAACTGCTCAGGCTGTTAAAAAATCGCCAGATAGAAGGCCTAGCCCAGCTAGCGTGTACTTTTTAGCGCGCTTTTGGTTTCAGTTGCCAAGCAAAGCCGACCTTGAGCGTTTACAAATTAAATACCCGCTGTTAACGCTTGAGTCGCAGTCGTTTCATGCCTCAAAAGGCAAAGAGGCTGACTACGTTATTATCTTGGGATTAAATAAAGGTGCACAGGGTTTTCCGTCAGCAAAAACAACACCAGCACTGCTTGATGCTTTGCTCGCTAAACCTGAAGCTTATGCTTATGCCGAAGAGCGACGCTTGTTTTATGTGGCGTTAACCCGGGCAAAACATCGGGTTTATATTATTGCTGATATGAGCGAGGCAAGTTGTTTTGTTAAAGAGCTTATTGAGCAACATGCCGATAATATTACGCTTGACGAATTTGCCAGTGATGCCAACCAAGCCTTGGTTGATGAAATAAACTGCTTGGTTTGTCAAACCGGTACTTTGAAAAAACGCAGTGGCAAGTTTGGCGACTTTTATGCCTGCTCACATTTTCCGCGTTGCAAACATAAAGAAAGCGCCTGCGAAAAATGTGCAAGCCCAACAACGCGCCAACGCTTTACTGGCTTTAAGTTGTGTTTAAATAATGGCTGCAATAACCTAACGCCCACTTGTGAAAAATGCAACGCTGACATGGTACTGCGCGCAGGTAAAAACGGTAAATTTTGGGGCTGTAAAAACTTTAAAGGCAATGAGCCAACAAGCTGTAAACACAGTATTGATGAAGCAAAAATACAGTGGCCTGCGTTGGTTTAAATGGGCTTGTTTGGCTTATATAAAATTAAATGGCTTTGAATCGATTTAATATTGATTTGAGTCAGCTTAAGCCTTTTTTGCTTTATCAGCTCAGTTAAAAAAATCTAAATAATATAAAGGTAGTATTTAATGCGATTAATTTACTCAATAAGTAAAGCTTTAGATAAGTGGCTAAAAACAGAACTACCGAGTTTTGAAGGCACTCGAAAGGGTAGAAAAACCTTAGTAAGTGATGCTAATAGCTTGTGTTGGCAACTACACATTATTGATAATTGCTATCAGTCGTCAGAAAAAACCATTATAGCTACCGAAGCGCACAGTCGCTTTACGTGTTTTATACCCGTAACATCGTCATTAACGTTATCTGAGCTGCATCAAAAATTAACCATGCTATGGCAGGCGCTATTAGTTGATATGATTAATGCTGAGCGGTTATGTGCCAATAGCGATGCTATGTTGTTGCTCAGTAAATTAACGGACCTGCCATTTGACATTCAGTGGGTTAAGAATACTGATTTAAGCATTAGTGGCCATATTACCGATGCTGCTTTATGGGTGACACAAACCCTAGAGCAACAACGATCAGCGGCAATGTCACCTAACTTAGCAAATAATTTAGCGATGAATTTAAATCAGCAAGTTAAGCGTGTTAAAAAACGGCAAGAAAAGTTTATACCGATAAATCGCCTATTCAACTATTGTCAGCAGATCACGAATGACATGTTTGAGGCAAAATCTGTAGAGCCAGTCGCAGAGAAATTCTCTGGAAATGTTGTTAAGTTAAGCGACTATAGAAAGTAGTAACTAGTGAGCGCTGATACAAAATACGGATAAAACACACGTGCGACATTTTTTGTCGTACAGTCGTGGTAGTATTTATGCACCTATATTATTGATAAATACGCTAAGGTTAGGCTTTGTTATCATTTCAACGTCGGTTAGATTTACTGGATCATATTCCTCGCTATCCTAATAAAATATCGACACGCCAGTTACTGCATTTGCTTGAAGCTAATGGCCATGAAAACGTTATTATTCGCAAGGTACAACGTGATCTTGAGTCTATTGAAGCGCTAGGCGTTTTTGGGCTCGAAGTAGATAAACGTTCAAAGCCTTATGGTTGGTCGATAAACTTAAACTGGAAAAAGCTGAATATCTCGTTAATGGATGCTAACTCTGCCTTGGCGTTTTCAACATTAAAAGAAGTGGCGGGAAGTTTATTGCCAGAGTCAACGTTGGCAGACTTTTCAGCTTACTTTGCCAAGGCTGACGTTATTATTGCCAGTGAAAAGTCGCCGCTGATCTCGCATTGGAAAAAATCAGTCGCTTTGATTAATAACAATAATTTGGTGTCATTGCCGCTGCCTGATGAACAAGCTTTGTCTAAAATCAAGCAGGCGGTTTATCACAAAAAGCAAATATCAGCTGATTTAAAACGCTATTTACTCACCAATAAAGCGCCCATTTGGAAGCGCTACCAACATATTAATCCGTTAGGGTTAATTCAGCGCGAATATGCTTTAACTTTGATTTGTAGCATTGGTAGTTTTCATCAAAAAATATATAAATTTCCTATTGCGTTTATCAAAAATGTTGAGATAGACAACGCTGACGTTATAGCGCCAGCGCATTTTGATTTTGAACGGACAAAAAACTCATATTTCAGCACCAATAATAGCCATGAGGAAATTTCATTGTCATTATTGGCGCGAAAAGATAGTTACTTTGTGATGAGCAACGCTACCTTGAGTGATAACCAAGTAATTGAAGAAACCGACCATGCCGATATGGTAAAAATTACTGCCACCGTTGAAGACACGCCTAAATTAAGAGCCTTTTTACGTGGTTTAGGTAACTCGATTGAGGTATTAACGCCTTGCGCGTTAAGGCTCTATTTTAAGGCGCTGGCGCAAGACTTACTGCTAAAATATCAGTAAGTTTGCGATTAATGAGCATTTAGCGCTAGTTGTTTAATTGGTTTATTTCTCTTAAACGCTGCGCTGCTAATAGTTTTCTGGTGATGGCGGGAATGTCGGTGTAATGCTCTGGTGCGGGGGCATTTTTTTTATCACTTTTATCACTTTTATCATTCGTACCACTTGTCTCAGTTTTACCACTTATTTCACTTAGATTATTTATACCACCGATATTTCGTGAGTCACTTTCTTTCACAAGATGGCTTGGCGTGTTTGTTTTGTTGGAAGCGTTTTCAGTGGCAATACCTGTGCCATCATCAAGATCACCCTCAACAGCACGAATAAAAGACAAGTCATTGCCCAGGTATGTTTGCTGTTCGGTGTGCGCTTGTTGAATAACATGGTCATTGCCAATATTGCTGTCGATGCCTGAGGCTATCAGCAGTATTTCAAGGGCTGAATCTAGCGTAGGGTCTAAGGTTACGCCAATAACAATCAGCGTGGTTTCGTTAGCTAATTTTGAGCGTATATTTTTTGCAATGCCGTCGTAAGTCGCTAGTTGTATTTCTTCACTGCACACTATTTGAATAATTATGCCTTGGGCGGTGTCTATTTTAGCGATAGATACTAGTGGGTTATTGAGTGCTTGCTCTAGGGCGTCTAAATATTGTGTTTCGTTTTCGGCTTTGCCAACACCCAGAATTGACTCGCCTTCATAAGATAGTATTCTTGAAAAATCATTTTTATCAACGTTAATAAACCCAGTTTGTGTGAACATTTGCACCAGCGCCGACACTAAATTTTTTAGTACGTCGTTACTTTGTTTAAAAGCAGAAAATAGCCCTACGCTGTCGCCTAAGCCTTTGAGCAGTAAATCATTCGATAAGGTAATAAATGCCTGTGCGGGCTCTTTAATATCGCTAAGCCCTTGTAGTGCGTAGTCCATGCGCATTTTACCTTCAGACTCGAAGGGTAAAGTTACGATAGCGATGCAGCTAATGCCAAGCTCGCGCGCCACTTTTGCCACTAAAGGGCTGGCACCTGTGCCTGTGCCGCCACCAAAACCAGCAGTGATCACGACAATATCGCTGCCTTTAAGTGCATTTTCTATCGCTTCTTTGCTTTCTAGCGCGGCTTTCAAGCCAATAGCGGGATCGGACCCAGCGCCATAACCATGAGTTAAGCTTTCACCGATGAGTATTTTATTTTCCACATTAATAAAATTCAGCGTGGCTAGGTCGGTATTAACCGCTAGTAAATTTACCGTATTTGCTAGGTTACTTTCGTGCAGTGTGTTTATGGTGTTACAGCCACAACCGCCAATGCCCACCACGGTGATCAGTATTTCGGGTCTTGCTTGTAGAAGTTCTTTCATTATTGCTCTCACTTACCCCACTATTAAAAGCAGTATAAGTTGCTTATACGTCATAAATTGTCGCACTAGCGACAATTACCAGTGTAAATTAAGCAGATTGGGGCTAAATACCCACGACTTTACTGAGGAAAGCTGCAGTTGATAATACCTAGAAGAGGTTAGCGCGATATTCACGTAGATAGCTTTGTTGAATAACGCGTGGGCAGAGCAATACTTATCGGTAGCCTTTTTCAGCCTTGGTCACTTTCTCTAAATATCGACGAGACTCTGCTTTTGGATGTTTCTTAGTCAGTAAATAATATACGTCTTGAGGTGATTTTGTATTGAGCACTTTCATGGCGGTGGTGCGATTGCTATGAAAGGTTTTTAAGACATTGCCACTACCACCATTGTAAGCCGAAATAATTGAATAATGGCGGCTGGTGGCATTAGTAACAGCTTTTAAGTAGTTATTGTTGAGAATGTGTAAATAGGCTGCGCCAATATCAATATTAAAGGCGGGATCGAATAGTTGCTGTTTGCTAGGTTGGCCGGTTCTCTTTTTAATGCGCTGATAAACATCAGCACCGGCGGTTTTGGGTACCACTTGCATTAAACCATAAGCATTAGCACTACTAACGGCAAAAGGGTTAAAACTACTTTCGGTTTCTATTATGCCGTAAATAAGTTGTGGTGATATTTGATAACGCTTAGCAGAGGCTAGCACATGCTGGCTGTATTGTTGTTCACGTAAGTGCTGGTGCTGCTCAACCATGTTAATGCTAACGGCATAAATTTGTTTGCGATTTTTAGTGTACTTTTGCAGCCTAATCTCAGTTAAATATTTTGAAAATCGGTTAGCTCGCCATTGGTATTGAATGGGTTTTTTGTCTTGGTCAATCACTTGTTGATATAAGTAGGGTTTGCCTGAAAGCTGGGGCGCATCGCTAGAAAATATATCGGTTTTACTTGGATCTGCAGTTGTCAGTAGCGTGGTAACTATGGCGTTTTGTAAATTACTGAGGGTTTTAGCTTTTGTGCTGTCAGCGAGTGTTTCTACTAAAATACGGCCTTTTTCAAAATCTACAATGGCACGGGCTTTATAGTTATTTGTGTACTTTACGAGCTTTTTATTACTTGGCAGTTTAGGGCTATCTTCTCCCCAAGTTTGATTAATATGCTTGCTTAATTCATCAAGCAAGGCTTTGATATTGTTAATGTCTTGCTGAATAAGTTTATTAGTTTTAACGGCTTGGTTAGCAATGCTAACTACATCGGGATTGTCAGATTTTATTTGTATAATTAAGCTTTCAGCACTACGAATTGAGGCAAGATTTGGTGTACTTTTACAGCTAGTTAAACTGATGACGATTAGCAGTAGTACTATTTTTTTAAACATTATACATCGGCCTTTAATTTGTCACGGTTAATTCATTCATCGAGAATTAGTCGTGGTTAAGTGTTTTAGCTAGCATGTACTTGACGACTTTAGCTAACACGCTTTTTTGCTTATATTATTTTTGCAGATACTATTTTTGCAGATACTATTTTTGCTTATACAATTTGTGATTTGTATGGCTTTTGTTTTTATGGTGATCAGTGTTAAACCACTCACTAAACTGCTCTGCGGCTTGTTTTGCCCAAACGCGGTAAGCTAATGTTGACGGATGCATACCGTCTTTCGCTAAGTATTCGGGCTTAAAGGGTAGGTCAACCGTTAATACGGCGCATTTGTTAGTATGCTTATTTACCCCTTGGTTGTCTGTATTTTGAACACTTGAGTGTTGCTGCAGAGCCACTAAAACAGTAGCCATTAAAGCATTTAGTTTGCTGGCGCGTAATCCTAACCACCAGCGCAGTGGTTGTGGCAATGCGGTGAATAAATGCATGGGTGGTACGCTAGAAAATAACACCTTATCGGCGCTGAACTTGGTAGTAAGCATAGTAGCCAAATGGCTGATGTTTTCAGCCCATTGTGCTTGTTGAGTGAAGTGTGTGACATCATTAACACCAACAGATACTAAAACAAGATCAAATTTTTGTGTTGGTAATAAAGTTAATTGCTTAATAATATCGCTAGACGTTAAGCCGCTGCTGGCGACTAACTGCCAAGTGATAGAATATTGCTTGGCAAGTAATGGGGGCAGTTGTCCCGCTAATGCCTGTTTTTGCTGATTTACACCGACACCTGCTGCAGCTGAGTCACCCAAAATTAATAATTTAACAGTTTCGTTGTTATGCTTAGCGTTGGTGTTAATGTCAGTGCTGGTGCTGGTGTTAGTGCTAGCGTAATAACCAGAACGTTCACCTGTTGCTTCAGGTAGCTTGATTGTTTTAAAGCGCACCCAAATGCCTTGTAGTAATAACAAAGGCAATAATATGACAAAAACAGCGTAATAAAATACCAGCTCGTAACAGGCTTTTATCTTCAAAACTTTTCCTAACGGTTTGTTTATGAAGAAAGTTTAACCGTTTTTTTCGCAATATAATATCGATAATAACCAATAGCACTACTACCAACAAAAATCACTTCAACGAGAATACCGACAGGTGTCCATAAAAGCAGGTTGTGCAGCAGCCATAATGAACCGCCTGTTATCATCATGGCGCGTAAAAATTTATCGTTATGGCTAAATGAGCCAACGGTAATAAAAACCGTGGCGATAAAGCCAATAATACTTAAAGCGCCGTTGAAAGTGGCTATTGTGATCAGCAAACTAACACTCAGTGCTGCCACTGACAGCCATTGAAACTTCCACTTTATTGAAATTAAAAACCGTAAACTTGAAAACAAGAATATAAAACCAGCCGTTTGTTGCTCAAGCAGTAAGTAATGCATGCCATTAAAAAGGCAACTAACGGATAAGGCCGCTAGAATGTAGTTTTTATTTTTTAGTTGCATAGCACAACACTCAATAATGAGTGTAACGGTAACTAGCAATTGAGAGAGTAAAAAATCAGGCATAATAAAGCTTTAAGTAAGTTGTGTTATTCAAAAGTTGTCGGTTACAGAGGCGCTGTTAAACGCTTATTTGACATGGAGGTTCGTGGTTGCACTTAGCTTAGCGACTAGTTTAGCTACGAAAAATTTGTTGCTAATTTTTAAGCGCTAAAAAGCTAAGTTGTTGCATTACTATACTATCAGCAATCGAATTTAACATCTTAGCTTGCTTTGTTATAAATTGTAACTGCGGTGAAAGTAACTGTAGTTTATTTGGTTTTTATTTTTTAACTGTACTAATTGGTTGGTTTTAATTTTTCATGAGGTTGTTGAAGTTGATTTTTATTCGAATGCCTTGTTGGGCATTCGAATAAAGCCATATGTTTGAATTGACCGTTAAATGAGCGCTTTATGCGGAGTTTTTATCTGCATCAATGATTGATATTTTATTGTTCAACAGTAATGAATTAGGTATTAAATGTGTAATGCCTTCGGTTTTTACCGTGATGTAACGTAAGTTTAAGTCGACTACCTGACCTTTTGAGCCAGTAATATCGATTCTGTCACCTAATTTAACTGGTTTATAAAGCACAATCATAACACCTGCAACTAAGTTTGATATGGCATCTTTTAAGGCAAAGCCTAAAGCAAAACTCGTTAGCCCTAGGCCCGCGACTAATGCGCCAATATCAAAACCCAACTTCGATATTGCTAATACCAAACCAATAAAAAGTAAGATGGCTTTTTGGCAGTTTGACATTAAACGAAATGAGTCATATGCACTTGTGTCGAAGCGTAATGCTATATTTTTTAAAACTTTATCAATCACTAAACTGATAACCAAAAATGTTATAAAAATTAAAATAGCCGCTAGTATGTTTTCGTTCATTTAACTATCACTTAATAAAAATGTACCACACAATAAGTGGCAATAAAGTAACCAACTCATAATCGCAGCAAACTTTAGGGCTATTATTTACCCGATCAGTTTGTTTAAGTGAGCGCTAGTTGGTCGGTGTTGTGTGTTGCATCGTAGTCTACAGACTAATTGCTCTGCACTACGGCTGTAACGGAGTGGTTATAGCATTAAAGTTGATGAAATGAAGCTAAAATATCTACTTATTTTTCGTTGTTAACTTAACTTGTGTTATCGAGTCGCGGCGTGTTGATAATACTAACCAAAATACGGTTGTTATTTTTAATTGAGTCAAGCTTTGAGTTGGCAGGTTGCTATTGCTGTATCACTGAGTTTTTAGTAATACAGCAAGTAAAAGTTATGTTTAATAGGCTGCGCTGATACTTTTATTACAGCTTTAGGCGTCAATATATAAGCCGTTACGTTACGTTATGTTTATAGCGGCTATTTAACGCCTTGTTGAGTCAACAGTTCGCTGTATTCTTTATCTGTACCGTTGATATGATTAATTAACCAATTAGCGAGAAAGTCACTGATTTCATTTAACGCGTCATGACCCTTTTCATTGTATAAATCCATAAAGCTATTAACTTGCTTGATCATTTGTTTATGCTGGGCTTTATGGGCTTCTAAGTCAGCGTAATCATGTTGTTCTAGCAGTTGCTCTTCACGATCAAAATGATACTTGGTGTAGTTAATCAAGTCGTTAAGGGCTTCACGTTCAAACTCTTCGCTCATGGCATAATCATAAGCCGTCGTAAAATGGTTAAGTAAACTGATCAGCTTTTTGTGATCGTTATCTAAGCTTTCAATACCAACACTGTACTCATCTTTCCATACAACTTCGTTGGTTTTTCTTACTTTGTTATAGAGCATTGGGGTTAATGCCAATACCACAATAAGTAGCCAAGATATTGGGTTTGTCAGGCTTGATAAGAAGCCTAAAAATATGGCGACAATAATCAACCCAACTATGGCTGCGTATATTAGAGATTTATTGCGACTATTCATAAGTAATACTCAATTAAAGGTTGTGGGTAAATTATCTTGCTTACGTCGATTCTAATACGAATTGCCTGCCTTGCGCGTAAAACCTATTTATTTGTTGACCTCGATCAAGTTGTAAATCTATTCCGTTTGTAAACTTTTAAAACTTGATCTGTATCAGGTTATTTCTTCGCAAAGTAATGAATAGTTGCACTACTTTATATTTGAGCTCTGAAACTTAAAAGTAAACGATTACTTAGTCAGAATTTCAGAACAACATTTTATAAGCAGCCCATTTGTCTAACTATTGTCTGCATTAACGAAAGTGGCTGATAGAAATTTTAGATAGATAAAAAACATAATATTTTAAAAACATGAAGCTAGTTAATTTTGTAAATGGAGATGATCCTATGAAAACGATTAAATATAGTCTTTCAGCACTTGGTTTAGCTATTGGTATGGCAGCTACTGGTCTTAGTATGACCGTATCAGCTGCTGAGCCAACGCTATCTAAAGCAGACTTTGAAAAAGCACAGTTACATTACTTCCAGCGTTGTGCTGGTTGTCATGGTGTTTTACGTAAAGGTGCTACAGGTAAAAATCTTGAGCCAGAAAACACGCTTAAGAAAGGCCAAACGCGTTTAGAGAAAATTATTTCTTTAGGCACAGAAGGCGGTATGAACAACTTTGATGACTTGTTTACTGAAGAAGAAATCAGCGACTTGGCAACATTTATTCAAATGGAGCCGCCAGTACCACCAGAAATGTCTTTAGAGCAAATGCGTTCTTACACAAAAGAATATGTGGCACCAAAAGACTACCCAACTAAGCCTATGCACGGTTTAAATTGGAAAAATTTCTTTGTTGTTATCGAACGTGACGCGGGTACTGCGGCAATTATTGATGGCGATACGAAAAAAATCATCACACATATCGATACGGGTTATGCGGTACATGTAATTAAAGGTACTGAACATCATAAAGTTGACCATGCGAAAGATGTTGGTCGTTTTTGGTACACCATTGGCCGTGACGGTAAAGTTAACAAAATCGATTTATGGCAAACACCTGACAAAATGTTAGTTGCTGAAACTAAAATGGCATACGACGCACGTGATATTGCGGTATCAGGTGACGGTAAATACGTCATTGCTGGTGGTTACTGGCCTGCACATTTCGTTATCATGGATGCAGAAACATTAAACCCACTTAAAGTTGTTTCAACTCGTGGTTACAACACGAAAGGTGAGTTTATTAACGAAGCGCGTGTAGCGGCAATTTATACGGCACCCAATACGTCTTCTTTCATCGTTGCTGTTAAAGAAACAGGCCAAATGTTACAAGTTGATTATAACGACTTAGATAACTTAACGATCACCAGCATTGCTTCTGCTGAATTCTTACATGATGGTTTCTTTGACCCTACAGGTCGTTATTTCCAAATTGCGGCTAATGCGTCAAACGCTATGGTTGTTGTTGATACCAAAGAACGCGCATTAGAAAAAATCATTAAAGTTGACAGCTTACCTCACCCAGGTCCAGGTGCTAACTGGATTGATGAAGAATGTGGCCCAGTGGGCGGCACAACTCATTTAGGTGTTGGGCTAGTATCAGTTTGGGGTAATGATCCTATTGGTCACCCAGACAATGCTTGGAAACTTTGTTATGAAGTTGAAACTGACGGTGCTGGTGTATTCATCCGTACTCATGAAACGTCTGACTACGTATGGGCTGATCAACTTAAACACCCAGAGCCAGAAATACAACAATCTGTACAAGTTTTTGATAAGAAAACTCACGAAATCGTTAAAACTATCCGTGTAACTGAAGAAGAAGGTAAAGCTGCGCTTCACATGGAATTCAACGATGACGGTACAGAAGTTTGGGTTTCAGTGTGGAACCGTAAAGATGCGAAAAACCCAACGGGCGAAATCGTTGTTTATGATGCCAAAACACTTAAAGAGAAAACACGCATCAAAGGCTTAACAACGCCGACAGGTAAGTTCAACGTATTTAACCGTATGAACCACAAAACCTAGTAAGTACCTTAATTGGTAGGTGGCATATTGAGCTGAATTTACTCAAATAAATACCACGTTATCAAGTTAAGTAGTGGGTATAGCTGATGTTATACCCACGTATTTTCGCTTTATTCTGTAAGAGTCAATTATGGTAAATAACACAGTAAGCAAACCCAGCTTTTGGTCTCGTCGACTAATTCTTGGTACTACGGTTGCCGGAGCGGTGATCTTCTTTGTGGTTGGTATTATTTTTTGGGGTGGCTTCAACACAGCAATGGAAGCAACCAACACCACTGAATTTTGTATCGGTTGTCATGAAATGGAAGACAACGTTTATCAAGAATATAAACCGACCATACATTATTCCAATAGAACCGGCGTTAGAGCTGGTTGTCCTGATTGTCATGTGCCAAGACCCTGGATCCACAAAGTGGTGCGAAAAATACAAGCATCAAAAGAAGTATTCTCTTGGTTAACCGGCAAATTAGATACCAAAGAAAAATTCAATGAACATCGTTTTACCCTGGCGAAAAGTGTTTGGGGGGCGATGAAAGAAACTGATTCACGCGAATGTCGTAACTGTCATAACTTTGAATCGATGAACCCTGAGTTTCAAAAACCTCGAGCGCGTAAGCAGCATTTAAATGCTTTTGAAACCGGACAAACCTGTATTGATTGTCATAAGGGTATTGCTCACCACGGCGTGAGAGATAAATTAACTGATGAAGAGCTTGAAGCACTTGAAGCACCAAATCCAGATTATATTCGTGAAGTACCACAGCTTTATCTTGAAGGTTTAGCACGTGTTGAAGCTAAAGAAGCGGCTGAAAAAGCTCAGTTAAAAGCGGATGCAGAAGCTGAAAAAGCAAAAGTACAAGCACAAATAGAGAAAGCCGTTGCAGAAGCCACAAGTAATATGACTGCTGCACCAAAAAGCGCAGCAAAAAGCGTAGCAAAAGCGGCTAGTAATAGCGCAGCAAGCAACACTAGCAATATTAATGTTGATTGGAGCAAAGCCAATGCCACTGATATTAGTGTATTTTACCCAGGCACGGCCTCAATAGAATGGATTTTGGGACGTAACCATGGCGGTAAACGTGCATTCACTAAGGGTGATCGTTGTACTGAATGTCACGGTGAAGAAATTGCTGATATCGGTAATAGCATTGCGTCAGGTGAAAGTGAAAAAATTGAAGACCCAGCGTTAATCCCAGGAAAACGCGGTAGCTTCGATGTCACCATTAATGCTGCCCATGATGCAGAAAACCTGTACTTGAAGTTTAGCTGGCCAGAAACCGACCATACACCGGCTCCATTTGTTGAGGGGGGTAAAATGGACCCTGCTAACTCAATGAAACTTGCGTTTATGTTAGCAACAGATGATGTTGAATACGCTGACCGAGCAGGTTGTTGGGGTACATGTCATGCCGACGTAACGGGTATGCCATTTGTGCCAGAAACTGATGTGCTGATGGGCTCTGATTTAGCCAAACGTTTAGACTTTAGCAAAGGCTTAACTAAATACGTTAAAGAGTCTCGTACTAAACTTGAACTGAAAGGCCGTGGCGGTAAAGCGCTTGGTGGTTGGGATAAGTTGAAAGATGAGGGCGACATACAAGCCGCTGTTGATTCGAACAAGTTTATGGATATTATGCGCTACAAAGCAGGTGAAGGCATTGTTGAAGATGGTTACATTTTAGCTGAACGCCAAATGCACGGTGGCCAAGGCGGCGAAGTGAGTGCTACCCTTGAAAATGGCACTTGGACTGTGATGGTAAAACGTAAGCTTAAGTCTGACAAAGCCGGTGATGTCAGCATTGAAGCGGGTACTGTTTACAACTTTGGTTTTGCTATTCATGATGACTATACCAATGGTCGTTATCATCATGTTTCGTTTGGCTACAAGTTAGCACTTGATAATGATACTGCAGAAATTAATGCCGCAAAACTATAAGCTTATAGACGTATTTAGCTGATTTTAACTAGTTTGAGCGAAGTTAGACGCAGTTAAAGCCAGAAAATAAAAAGCCTTTTGTGCAAACAAAAGGCTTTTTTCATTTCTAGCGCATGATTCAACACCGAGAGGTTTGCGGAGCTAAAGCATCATTTTTTTATAGCGCAGCATCTGTAATGAGCTATTACAAATAACCAATAATACCGCGATAGCAAAGCAGCCATAACTCCATAATTGTTCAGGGTTGATCGTCTCATTTAATAAAAATATGGCTACCAGCATAATTAAAATTGGCTCACCATAATTTAACATTCCAAAAACCGTAAAACTTAAACGCGCAGCCGCAGAAACAAAAAATAGCATAGCGATAGTTCCCAATAATCCAGCCCCTAGCACCCAAAGTAATGCAAAGTCTGATGATGGCAATAAAGGTAACTGTTGTTGATGATTAATATATAAAATCAACAAGGCGATTGGCGCGATAAGTAAGTTTTCTGCCACAAAGTTGCTGGTAGTCGCAATTTGGCTTTTTCTGCGTAAAATGAAATACGGCGGATAACCTAAACAAATCAGCAAAGTAACCCAAGAAAATGAATGGTTAATATATAATTCGACACCAACACCTAGCATGGCTGCAAGCACCGCTAGCGATAATAATGGGCTCATTTTTTCTTTAAAATAAAAGCGTCCGGTTAAGCTCATGGTTATCGGTAATAAAAAATAACCCATCGCAATATTTATGGTTTCGCCGTTGACGGGGCCCCAAAAAAATATCCACCATTGCAAGGCGATTAAAGGGGAAGTAAGTAACATGAATGACAGCACTTTTGGCGAAGTGAAAATTACTTTAAGTTCAGCAGCTTTTTGAATTAACAGGAGAAATAGTAAACCAAAGGTAAATTGTAATAGCACCCGAAAGGCAAATAAACTGTTGCCGTCAACAGGGGCTAAAAACTGTAAGTAGTAGGGCAATAAGGCAAAAATTACAACAGAGCCAATCATCAAGCAGTAACCTTGTAATTCTTGTTGATTGTTTGGGGAGTTAGGCATGAGTTCTCGCAGATAATTTATGATAAAACGATAAACGCTGAACAATGCAAGAAGCTAAGCGAAGTGTCAATGCTAAATCAGTTTAGCGGTTCTTTACATGCGAGCAAGCGCCTCATGTTGAGCCTGTTTTAGCGCCTAGTAAGTCAATGCTTTGATCTAAACATGTTCTTATTTTAGCCAAATACTGCATTGTTAAGTGTTATGGGAATATTATTTGATATGGCGCAATGTTCTGTGCCATAAGCATATGTATTCTAGCGAATTGCGACTATGATTTATTTGTCACAATCAAGGGGCAGTTAGTTAAAGGAGATTCAACAATGAGCATAAAAAAGCACGGGTTATCCATTGGTATTGAACGTATTAACAATAATGTATTTCTTGCCTTAAAAGCGGTTGGTAAACTAACGCATGCCGATTATGAGTTGATCACACCAATGCTTGATTCCGCCATATCACAAGTGAAAGATGCTGAGGTTAATGTACTTATTGATGGAACCGAGCTTGAAGGCTGGGAGCTTAGAGCTGCGTGGGATGATTTAAAACTTGGCTTAAAACACAATAATGAATTTCGAAAAATTGCTATTTACGGTAATAAAAACTGGCAAGAAATTGCTGCTAAAGTCGGGAGTTGGTTTATTTCAGGTGAAATTAAGTACTTTGAAAATGTTACTGATGCGGTTAACTGGTTATCAGCATAGCTTAACTTCACAACTTAACTTCATAACTTAACAGAGCAATCATAGATGAGCTTTATTACAGTTCACCCCAAGGGATTTTAAATGCGTATATTTATTGTGATCATTTTACTACTGAGCTCTTTAGGCTCAGTTAATGCTAAAGAAGTTGTTGTTGAAATATTTAAAAAACAATTTATTCCCGCGGAAATAACTATTGAAGCGGGCGATACGGTTATTTGGAAAAATGTTGAAAAACGCCAGTACCATAATGTTTGGTTTAAACAGTTGGTGAAGGAAGAACCAGATTATATTTTCCCCGGCGAAAGCTATCAACGTACCTTCTCTAAGCCAGGCGACTTTGCTTATGAGTGTGGTCCGCATCCGAAAATGGTTGGGGCGGTTAAAGTGGTTACTCGTCAATAATAAAGTGGCATGTCTATCAACAATGCTATGTGCAGATAGGCATGAACCAAATCGATATGCCAGTTATGTGATTTTTCGCACAAAATATTGAAAGATCCACATTGGCTTGATCGGTATCAAATAGCCGCCATTCTTCTTTGTATTTCAGCACTCTTCAATTGCCTTAGGCCGATTTTGAGCGTAATTTAGCGAGTATTATTTCGTTATCCTCTATAGAAAAGTGTAAATAGGAAATTATGGCTACTATGACTTCAAATGCATCAGTTGCAATTGCCGCTGACAATACAAAACGCTCACAAGAGCCGCTTTACTATCAAGAACAAGATAATGAAGTCGCCTTATTTGAATATGCTTACAATCACCACTTACCTGTATTGATAAAAGGGCCAACGGGTTGTGGTAAAACACGCTTTGTTGCTCATATGGCAGAAAAACTCAACAAGCCTTTATATACCGTTGCTTGTCATGATGATTTAACCGCAGCCGACTTAGTGGGACGGCATCTCGTTGGCCCTGAAGGAACATATTGGCAAGACGGTCCATTAACGAAAGCTGTACGAGAAGGCGGAATTTGTTATTTAGATGAAGTAGTTGAAGCGCGTAAAGATACCACAGTAGTGCTGCATCCACTTGCTGATGATCGACGTATTTTACCGCTGGAACGCACCGGTGAACTTATTGAGGCTGCGCCAGGGTTTATGCTGGTAGTTTCTTATAACCCAGGTTATCAAAACCTTTTCAAAGGCATGAAACCAAGTACTCGCCAACGCTTTGTTGCTTTGCGCTTTGGCTATCCCGAAAGCCAAGTTGAGCAAGATATTATTATTAAAGAAACCGGTGTTGAGCCGAATATTGCCTTTAAATTAGTTGAATTGGCACAAGCACTGCGTCGTTTAGAAGAAAACGATTTAGATGAAGTTGCATCAACAAGGCTATTAATATATGCGGCCAAAATGATGTCTTCAGGTATGGACCCGATAGAGGTCTGTCGTTGTTGCTTAGCTGAACCGTTGTCTGATGATTTACAAACAGTTAATTCAATTATGGAAGTGGCTAAAATTTATTTTGATGCCTAACAATACAGCCATGCCTAGTGATGTTTCGGGTGCAGAAGTCGTTATGTATAAAATTGATGAGAATAGAAAACTACCCGGTGACTTGGCCATGTGGTTTTTTATTTTGGCTGAATTAACCGTGTTTGCCGTATTTTTTATTGGTTTTGCGGTCGCTGAAAACTTAAATTTAACCATGTTTGCTGAAGGGAAGGCACAGCTACATAAAGTTGCTGGCCTAGTAAATACTATTGCGTTAATTACGAGTAGTTACTTTGTTGCAATTTCTTTGCATTCAATGCGAGAAAATAAAGATAAACAAACCATTTCGCGTTTAGCCTTAGCGTTAATGTTTGCCTCAGTTTATGTCGTGTTAAAGTTATGGGAGTATCAAGCGTTATTTTCACAAGGTATTGATATTGAGACTAATACCTTTTTCACTTTGTATTTTTTAATCACTGCTTTTCATTTTATGCATATTTTATTAGGTATGGTGATTTTACTGTATATGGCGATAAATGTTTATAAAGGTAAATATCGAGATCCTGAGACAGAGAATGAATTTTCAGGGTTTGAATCTGGTGCTTGTTACTGGCATATGGTTGATTTGCTTTGGATTATATTATTTCCATTAATATACGTAATTTAGGGAGTTTTTAGATAATGAAAGCTTGGCAACGCTTTGCATTAAGTTGGGCTTGGTTAATTATATTAACCTTTGCTTCGGTTGCAATAGGACAGTACTTTCAATCGGCTTCATTTAATACATTAGCGTTCATTAGTATCGTTATGTTGATTATTGCGATGAAAGGTCAGCAAATTATTGATGTGTTTATGGAGCTAAAACATGCCCCTCGTTTTTGGCGCAATATCATGTTGGCTTACGTGATTGTTATCCCGGTTATTATTACCATTATTTATGTTTAATCTAGCTTGCGAGTAAAAAACACTAACAGTAGCATTTAAAGATCTAAAACCAGTAAATGCTATTTTTTGTGTTGCTGTAATCTTACCACCCATAATTTTTAATCATGCCACCCATCTTTTAATCATGCCACCCATGTTTTAATTTTTGAATGCTTTAATTATTCCAGCCATAAGTTTTAATCGTGACACCCATAATTTTAAAACTTTTTATCATGCCACCCAGCTTTTTATCATGCCACCCAGAACGGGTTGTATATATTTCATACAATGAACTACACTTAATTCATCTTTTTTCGGACTGTGTGGTTATTGTCATGGCTAAGCCTCGCTCTCAGCAAATCAGTTTAATCGATACACCTTACTATCATATTTGTAGTCGAACGGTAAGAAAGGCTTTTCTTTGTGGAATAGACAAAGAAACAGGTATGAGTTATGAGCATAGACGTACGTGGATTGAACAACGCATATTTCAATTACAACGGGTATTTTCTATTGATATTTGCGCCCATGCTGTTATGCATAATCATTTACACCTTGTATTGCATGTAGATAGCGAACAGGTAAAGGGCTGGTCAACAGTTGAAGTGTTAACGCGTTGGCACCAGTTATTTAAGGGCACGCTGCTCACTCAAGAATACTGTAATAAACAACCCCTCGATAAGTTTCGATTGGCTATAGTTGAAAGCACAGCAGAGATTTACAAACAAAGATTAATTGATATCAGTTGGTTTATGCGTTCATTGAATGAGCCTATAGCACGACAAGCAAATCGAGAAGATAAGTGCACAGGACACTTTTGGGAAGGGCGTTTTAAATCACAAGCGCTACTTGATGAGGGCGCCTTGTTGTCATGTATGGCCTATGTCGATTTAAACCCTGTTCGTAATGCTATTGCCCCAACCCCAGAGCAATCAGCCTTCACCAGTATTCAATTACGCATCAAAGCCGCAATAAAAGGAGCACAGCCTTTGGCGTTACTTCCGTTTATTGGAAGTGAGCATCAAGATAAAGTTACCGGTATTCGTTTTAGTCTACAAGATTATTTACAGTTAGTTGATGGAACAGGGCGGATAATCAGAGACGATAAATGCGGTGCGATTAACCCTCAAACAGCAGAAATACTTACCAGGCTACATATCAGTAATGAAAGTTGGTTGAAGCTGACAATGAATTTCGAAGATATTTTCACTGGCGCAGTAGGTAGTGCAGAGCACTTATGTGAATTTAGTGAACATGTTGGATTACAACGAACACATGGAATAGCTAATGCTAAAGCCTGTTTAAATAGCGCATAAAACCTATCGTTAATTTCACTTCATTTATGCTAGCTTCGAAGTGGCGGTAATAACAATATTAAAATTCAATGTTTTATAAACATCTATAGTAAAAAGCCAAGTTGATTCAGTACTCTTTAATCAAATAGCTTTTATTTCCTCCAATACCTTAAATTAATGAGCCATTTTTACTTTTCATTAGACCTATTATGGCTGGCACATTAGGAAATATTTCTGAGAATTTATTATGGGTGGCATGTTAAGAAAGTATGTTAAGAGAAATTTGACCCTGATGGTTAGCTAATTAAGCATTTTTTTATGTTTATTGATGGCGTTTTTTGCGACGTTTTTTTCTTGAAATCACTTGTTTTTAGTAACTAATATCTATTTTTAACTTATGATCCACTATTAAACTATACTGTTCTAGATAAGATAAAAACCCTACAAAAATTAAGGATTTATAAAGCTTGCTAATATGAAAAGTCAGTGCTTTTTTAGGTTAATTCAAGCTATTTTGACTTTATTTGTTACACATTTCTAAAAACTTGATTTTCATCAAAGTGAGTACGTTGTGATTACCTTATGATGAGTTTGCTTTATTACATATTTTTAATAAGGGAAATACCATGTCAGAGCGCTTTACAAAAGGCATGGCTCGAAATATTTATTATGGTGGAAGTGTATTCTTCTTTTTAATATTTCTTGCTTTGACTTTCCACACAACAAAAGAGATGCCCAAACGGGATCATCGAGAAAACATCACTGAGTCTGTAGCGCGCGGTAAGGCGTTATGGGAAGACAACAACTGTGTCGGTTGTCATTCATTAATTGGTGAAGGTGCTTATTTTGCGCCTGAATTAGCTAATGTTTATGACCGCCGTGGTGGAGAGGCTGGCTTTAAGGCATTCTTCAACGGTTGGATGAAAGCTCAACCATTAAATATTCCAGGTCGTCGTCAAATGCCGAACTTCCATTTATCAGATCAAGAAATTGATGATTTGGCTGAGTTCCTTAAATGGACATCAGAAATGGATACCAATAACTGGCCACCAAACATAGAAGGATAATGGCGTGAATACTCTTAAATATCAATCACAAGCCGTTGCAAAACCTTATTTTGTTTTTGCTATGATCTTGTTTGTAGGCCAAATATTATTCGGCTTACTGATGGGCTTACAATATGTTATTGGCGATATCGTCGGTGGCTTAATCCCTTTCAACGTGGCACGTATGGTTCATACCAACTTGCTAATAGTTTGGTTACTTTTTGGCTTTATGGGTGCTGCTTATTATTTAGTACCAGAAGAAGCTGAAACCGAACTTTATAGTCCTAAACTAGCCCTTGCGCTATTTTGGATCTTTGCTGCGGCTGGTGTCGCTACTATCCTAGGGTATTTACTTGTACCTTATGCAACGTTAGCGCACATTACAGGTAACGATTTATGGCCAACGATGGGGCGTGAGTTCCTTGAACAACCAACGATCACTAAACTAGGTATTGTTGTTGTTGCATTAGGCTTCTTATTTAACCTAGGTATGACTATGCTGAAAGGCCGTAAAACTGCTATCAATATGGTGATGCTGACAGGTTTGATCGGTTTAGCGGTATTCTTCTTATTCGCATTTTACAACCCAACTAACTTAGCATTAGATAAATATTTCTGGTGGTTTGTTGTACATTTATGGGTTGAAGGTGTTTGGGAATTAATCATGGGTGCAATTTTAGCCTTTGTATTAATCAAAGTAACCGGCGTTGATCGTGAAGTTATTGAAAAATGGTTATATGTAATTATCGCCATGGCATTAATCTCGGGTATCTTAGGTACGGGTCATCACTTTTATTGGTTGATGGTACCTGAATACTGGCAGTGGGTTGGTTCAATTTTCTCAGCAATCGAACCGTTACCTTTCTTCGCTATGGTGTTGTATGCCTTTAATATGGTTAACCGTCGTCGTCGTGAACATCCAAACAAAGCGGCAACGTTATGGGCACTTGGTACTTCAGTAATGGCGTTCTTGGGAGCGGGTGTTTGGGGCTTCCTTCATACACTTGCGCCAGTGAACTACTACACTCATGGTACGCAAATTACCGCAGCGCATGGTCATATGGCATTCTACGGTGCTTACGCTATGATCGTTATGACTATTATGTCATACGCTATGCCTAAGTTACGTGGTATCGGTGAAGCTAACTGCAATAAAGCACAAGTTACTGAAATGTGGGGCTTTTGGCTGATGACAGTCGCAATGGTCTTCATTACTTTATTCTTAACCGGTGCCGGTGTATTGCAAGTATGGTTACAACGTTTACCTGAAAGTGGTGAAGCATTAAGCTTTATGGCAACACAAGACAAGTTGGCTATTTTCTACTGGTTACGTGAAGTTGCTGGTGTAATATTCTTAATCGGTCTTATTGCCTACTTAGCTAGCTTTTTCATCACAGAAAAGAAAACAGCTTAAAGTAGCATTATCTTGAACTAATACATTATATTCATACAGTTGAATGTAAACTGTTTTAGTTAAACAAAGCCGTGGTAGTGATATCACGGCTTTATTTTTTAATCATTGAAATGCTGTAATTAAACACAACACAAGGCTATTCAATAGCACACCAATCAACAATTTGTGAGGAGAAACGCTTGAGTGACTATCAATTAACCCAACGTAAAAATAAACATGTTTTACAACGTATGGCTAAAATTGTTGGCATAACGAGTATTGTTGTTGCGCTAATTTGCGCTGGATACTTACTGACTTTAACCGACACCGAAGATAAAGTGATGAAAGCCTTTTATGGTTCCATTTCCTTTTTCTGTTTTATGATGGGCTTAGTGCTACAAAGTATTGGTGATGCTGATTTACCTGATTTAACCGTACCAAAAGATAAAGTAAAACCTGAGGTACTTGACGATAAATAGCAAGTTAAATTGCTACGCTTAATATCGCTAAATTGACATACATCACAACTCACTTCTAAATCTTTTGTTAGCATAGTTGCCAGTAAATTGAATAAAACAATAATCCTTTTGGGAAGAACAAAATGGAAGAGTGGGTAGGCGGTCTTTGGCATAAATATATCACGCGTAAAGCTAGCACTGAATTTGCAGATGCCGCGGTGCAGTTTTCACAAGTAAGCCATGCTATAGGATTGGTTTACCGTGCTTTAGGTGGCGAAGCCGTTAAACGTGTTGAAGCTGCAAGTGATCGAGACTACATTGTCCGTCGTAGTTTTCTTGAAAAAATTGCCGGTGAAAATCAACAAATTAGTCTTGCCTGGCAAGATGATGAAAGCTTACGCTTACCTGAAACTTTAGCGGTATTTCCCCGCGCAGAATTAAATCATGATTTGTATATTTGGTTAGCGGTATTAGCCGCACAGCATGACGGAAAGTTTCGTCATTGGGCGATAGATAACCAACAGCTGGTACTTGACGTACTTGAGCGTTTTCCGGCACTTGTTCCTCGTTACCAGCGCCTTGCGAAGGCCTTTGTTAGTAGCCGCGTCGATCATTCAAAACGCCCGAAAGCTGAGCAATTAATGGAGCAGGCGATCAACCAAGCGATTTTGTCGCCGGGCTCAGTTAAACAATTTCCAACGGTAAATTATGCACCGCAAGCCGTATATTTGTGGTTATATCCTTCAGCACACGTTGATCCTCAAGTTTTACCCGAATTTGATGATAGCGATGAAGCACTTGAAGCCGCTGAACTCAGCAAAGCAAAAAAAAGTGATACCAGTCGCAAAAAAGCTGAACGTGTTGACTCCGGCGACGAAAAAGATGGCATGATGATCTTTCGTCTTGAGACGATGTTTTCGTGGAGCGAATTCTCTAAATTAGATCGAGGCACAGATGATAGTGATGACGATGATGAAGATAATCAACGCATTGCCGAAGATTTAGATAAAATAACCGTCGCCAAGCAACAAAGCCAGAAAAGTGCCCGCATAAAAATTGATATGGATTTACCGTCAGCATCCGAAGATGATTTACCTTTAGGCGATGGTATTAAACTGCCAGAATGGAATTATAAAAAACAATGCCTTGAAGCTGACCGGTGTCTTTTACAGCCCATGTTACCTAAAGACAGTATCCCACAAAAATTACCGCTGAAATTACAAAGAACAGCGAAGGTAATACAAGCGCAGTTTGAACAACTGCGCAGTGTTCGTTATTGGCTCAAAGGCGAGCACCAAGGTGAAGAGCTAGATCTGGCTGCCTGGCTTGATTTTCATATAGAGTCGAAAATATCACCGACTAAAGAAAAAGGACACTATCGCAGTTTTCGAGGTAATAATCGTGATATTTCTACGCTATTACTTGCTGACTTATCGATGTCGACTGATGCCTATTTAGATGACAAGAGCCGTGTTATTGATGTGGTACAAGACTCAATGTTACTGTTTGGAGAAGCACTCAATAGTGTGGGCGACAGTTTTGCCATGTATGGCTTTTCGTCAGTAAAACGAACCCATGTGCGTTTTACGCTGCTAAAAAACTTCAATGAAAAATATGATGACACTATTCGTGGCCGAGTTCGCTCTATTCGCCCAGGTTTTTATACCCGAATGGGTGCCGCTATTCGCCAAGCAACAAAAGTGTTAGTTGAACAACGTAGCACACAAAAACTGCTGTTAATATTAACCGACGGTAAGCCTAATGATATTGACCATTATGAAGGCCGATTTGGCATTGAAGATACTCATCAAGCCATAAAAGAAGCCAATAAACTCGGCATTAAGCCTTTTTGTATAACCATTGACCAAGAAGCACAAAGCTACTTACCCTATTTGTTTGGTAGTAATGGCTATACGGTGATTTTAAGACCTGATCAGCTGCCGGTACGTTTGCCGCAGCTTTACCATCAACTAACCAGCCAATAATGGCGTAGTTGAATAAGCGTTACATTATAATTTTAGGGGGCATTATGTCTCACGAACAAGTTTCTTGTTTGTTTTGCCAAGTAAAAAATGACAGTAAACTCGAGCATTGTACTAATTGTGGTATGGCGTTAACCAAACATCATCCTGAAGGAAAAGCACGTTTAAGCTTTTTTGTGAAAGCTTTTTGGGGCATTGTTATTTTCTGCGTGTTAATGATGTATTACTTACCGCGATAGCTGTCAATAACAACAGATAACAGTTTATTTATCTGTCTGTTAATTCGCTGAGCTTTTATGCTAGGTAGTTAAGCGTAAAACAGCTTTTATCCCAAAAATATCAAGCTCATCAGAATGAAATAAGTAAGCTTATAAGCAGTACTATGAGGCATTTTCTCGCTTGTTTTCAGCTAATGTTGCCGCTAAGTGCTCAGTGGCTTGTTCGGTAAAAATCAGTGACGTTGAGACTTCTTTGAGGTAATCATCTGCTATTTTTTGCTGTGTTAATCTCATTTGTAATTCGCTGATAACTTTTGCTTCATAAATAAAACAGGCAATAGGCATTTTTTTGTGTAGTGCAGGCAATAAAGCAGATTTTTTGACTTTTTCTTGCAGTGCTAACACCTCTAAAATAGAGTGAGGGAAATTCCAATACTTGGCAATAAAGTAAGTCAATTTTTTGGAGTTTTTGGCCATCATATTTTTAAACAGCGCTGAGTTTGGCTGGCAATCAGGGTGAACAACCGCAAAAGCATCTATTAGTAATTGATAAATGATCAGATCACCTAAGTTAGCAATTAAACCAATAAAATAAGCTTGGGCAGCATGTGCTTTTAATGAAGACTTCGCCACCAATGCTTTTGCGGTAACACCGGTACATAAACTGTGTTGCCAGATTTTTTGACCATACTGTCGAAAGTAAATACTCGGGTGTGGCACTAAGCGACTGATAAAACCGTTGATCACACCTTCTGATAAACCCTGAACACCGAGCACCATAAAAGCAGATTTTAAGTCGTTAATTTCTTTACTTTGACGATTGTAATAAGAAGAGTTGGCAAGCTCGATGACCTTAGCGGCAATCGCCGGCTCTTGTTGAATCAGTTTGATTAATTCATTTGCATCAAAATCATCATTATTTAATTGTGCCATTATTTTTGTTAAAGATAATGGCAAAGTGGGTAACGAGTCTAAAATTAATTTTGGACTTTTTAACAAACTTTCTATTTTTTCAGTAATAAGCACTGATAATTCGTCATTATGAGCGGAGTCTGCCGTTGGAGATGGTCCTAACAGGTAGTCATAAAAGTCTTGTTGATACTGTTCTTCAAATGAACGAATTATCGCTTGACTAACTGTTGTCTCGACTGGTTTATAGTCAATGCTTACTTGCTTATGTTCTACTTCTTTTTCAGCATTAGCAGCTTTCCTACTCTCTTCGAAATAGTATAAGTTGGCGGTACTTTTGGCTGACTTTTTAAAAATTTTACTGAATAATTTTTTGAACATAAATATAAAGATATTCTTAAGTTTAGGTAATGCTCATTAAACTATTGATAATGAACTCTGTATGATAAATCTTCCATGTCATCGCTAAGCTAAGCTTACCTTATTTTAATTAATCGACAGCATTATTTTTATCGATATGAGCGGTTTTTACCCATTATTGTGATCTGGTTAATAAAATGCTCTTTCACTTTATGAGTAACAGCGCAATAAAGCAGTAGAGCAGCGTTAGCATCAGCTCGGTAACGGTTGGCGCTAAAAACGATAAATTCACCTACATTGCTACTTTACTCGCACTTTGTTGTCGGTTTGGTTTAGGTTTTTGTTGTCGGTAATTATGAGGCGTGTAAAATACCGCCATTATTTATTTCTTCTTCAATTAGTAAAACTTATCTATGTTCGAATTAAAATATCAAACCCCTAAAGCATGGGCCGAGGTTGTTCTTAGTGATTTCGATGCCTTTTTAACCGATCATGCAGCAGCAGAAAAAAAAGCTTCAGGCATGGCGATGTCGATGATTTCTCATTACCCAGATCGAAAATCTGTGGTTAAAGCGATGGCTGATTTAGCCATTGAAGAGCTTATTCATTTTAAACAAGTATTAAAGTTAATTTATGCACGTGGCGGGCAATTAGGTGCCGATGAAAAAGATCCTTACATTAACCAAATTCGTAAAGTTTTTCGCAATGGTAGTGATGTATTCTTCATGGACCGATTAATCGTAGCTGGCGTGATTGAAGCTCGCGGTCATGAACGATTTTCATTAGTGGCACAAGCATTACCCGAAGGCAAAGATAAAGACTTCTATCAAAGTATTGCTAAATCAGAAGAAAAACATAAAAACTTATTTATTGAATTAGCTTACGAGTATTTTGATAAGGCTGAAGTTGATCAGCGTTTAGAGGAGGTTTTACTGATAGAAGCTGATATTTGCATGGCCTTACCGTTTCGCGCTGCTTTGCATTAGATTGAGTACATAATATGCGCCATGCTAAGCGACAAGTAGACAATACTTGTGCTAAATATTTAGCACATTATGCTGAGCCGGAAACCCAGTCTTTAACGTCGTTTCCGCCGCAATTACACTTTCAGCATGTTGTTGTCATTCCTGCATTTCAAGAAACAGCCGTGTTTGTTGAACGTTTTGTGAATTCAGTACTTGCGCAGCAGAGCTGTTTATTGATCATAGTTATTAACCAGCCAGACAATGATGTTGGCCTTGCGCATCAACAAGCACAACTGAACTTGCGTGACGCAATTGTTCAGCAAGGCAGGGTAACTTGGCAGCAAGATAATCTAGCGTTAGTTGACTTATATCAGGAAAATCAACAGGCAAAGATTAACTCTGCGGTTTTAATTGTTGATCGTTTTCAGCATGCTATCCCTGCTGAACAAGGGGTTGGTTTAGCAAGAAAAATTGGCGCTGACTTAGCCGTTAGTTTGTTTAATACCGGCGCAATTGCTAGCCCTTGGATTCACTCAAGTGACGCTGATGCTTATTTACCTGACAATTATCTTATCGCACATGCTAAAGATGATTTAGCAGGTAAACATGCCGCAGCAACTTGTTGTAATTTTTATCATTACAGTGAGCAACAGGCGATTCATCAAGCCAATAAACGCTATGAAAATGCTTTACGCTACTATGTTGCTGGCTTGGTATATGCGCAATCGCCTTATGCCTATTTTACAATTGGTAGCACGTTATCGTTTGATATGTTGGCCTATTGCCAGGCGCGTGGTTTTCCTAAACGTAGTGCCGGTGAAGATTTTTATTTATTGAATAAACTCGCGAAATTAGGTGACGTAATTTATTTGCCCTATGTGACGATTAAACTTGATGCGAGACCTTCACAACGAGTTCTTTTTGGCACAGGGCCGGCAGTACAAAGCATTATGCAACTTACAGAGCAAGGGCAAGATTACCTCTATTATCACCCAACAGTTTTCATCGAATTAAAAGCCTGTTTACAGGCCTTTTCTACATTATGGCAGCACCGGTTACAGCCCGAACTTTGGTTTACAGGTTTATCTGAGTTAACTCAACAAGCCCTGAAAAACATTGGTTTTCCTAGTTTTATTAGCAAGCAGAAATCAGCCAAAGAAGCGCAATTTAACAAACAATTGACCGTATGGTTTGATAGTTTTAAAACCTTAAAGTTTATTCATGCCTTACGTGAATTAGGCGTAGAGAGTATTGCACTTGAACAAGCAATCGCCGAAGCACCGTTTCGTTAAGTGCATCGACAGCTGAGTTTTTAGCTTAATAAGTTAAGCTTTTGCTAAAGATGATTATTGACGTTGTTAACCACATAAAACAGACAGTCTGAGCGCACAATGTCACTTTGATTTGACGCCATAAAAATTTTTATGCTGGTGGCACAAACCAACTTGTTGTCATCCACTCTAAAGTAATTTTCGATGACATTAACCCCTTGGTCATTGAGCATTTCTAGGTTTTCTAAGCCATTATCATCTAGCCAACCTAGTAATAATCCTTCACAGCAGCCACCGTAATTGAACTGCTCAATGTTCTTTCTAAGGGTTACACCACTATAGCTTTCATCATGTTCACTAAATGAAAGTTTTCGTTGATCTTTAATCACTAATCGCAAGGGCTTATAAAGAATTTGTACGGCTTTATCTTGTGGTAAAGTGCTGCAACACTCACACTGGGCAAATTGTTTAATACCATTGTATGCAGCTTCGTGTGACTGGTCATCTGCGCTGCCACCACATTCAATTGTTACCACAGGGCAAGAAAAGTCCAATTCCATCATCGCGCCAATGCTAATATCAGACAGAATCAAGGTGTCGCAAAAATAAGAAGCAAGTGATAAAACATTTGGACTGATCAAGGTGCTAACAGCAAACGCTGGACCATTACCAGACGTATTATGCAAATCGATAATTGATCTTGGGTTAACTTCTCTTATTGCTGCCTCTATTAACTTTGCCCGCTGAATATAACCGTCAATATATTTGTTTTCGCCATCTTTACTGTTTCTTATTGCCTGTTCGTTAAAACAACGATTCAAGTCAACACCATCCGGTAAGTATCGGTGACTAAATAAATGCTGATGTGTAGCAGCTTCAACCGATGAAATAATAATACGAATGTTTGTTTTAGGTCGAGGTAATGAGTTTTCCGTGGTTAGCCATCGATGTACAGCAATTAACCCTGAAGGTTCATTACCATGCAATAATATTGATATAACGCGCCATTCATTGGTATTCTCGCCTGTGATATCTATAACGGTAAGACCAATTAGCGATAGCAAAAACTGTTGGTAGTCGGCATGTAATGTACGACTACATGGATCAACTAAATAGTTTATTTCGCTAAAATCTATATCCATAACTTACCCCAAAACGCGAGTAATATTCGCGCATATTTATTTACCTTTAGTTGCAAAAGACATTGCAGCATTTAAAAAAGCTATAAGCTAATAGCCAATGTTTATTCCTGAACAGGTGTATTGGATCACACCGTTTTGCTAGCATGACATAAAGCTTTATTGTCGGTCGTTGACTAAGGTCAAATAAGCGCACGTTTTATCCGGTAATTTCCATTCAATTACGCTTTTCTTGATTTCAAGTTTGCTTTTAAAACCATAGTGTTTGGTCAATTACTGGCTTTAGTGATCTATCGCACACTTCATGACATTTTTAGTTTGCTAAAGCTGAACTTAAATGAGATAAATTTTGTTGTTTGCATGCTGTTTTGCCATCATCTTAAGGTTATTTTCTTGGTATTGGGGTGAAAATTACTTATGCTGATAGTCTTATACTCTGGCAACTAAGCCGGTAAATTATGACTAAGGCAGTACATTCTGAGATGGCTGGCTATTACTGTGGAGATATCAATACATGCAAACTGCAGTTGCCAATATTTTGGCTCAAATTGAATCGGTAGTGATTGGTAAGCCACACCAAGTGAAGTTAGCCTTGAGCTGTTTACTTGCTAAAGGTCACATTTTAATTGAAGACTTACCAGGGATGGGGAAAACAACACTGGCAAACACTCTGGCTTTAACCTTAGGTTTGTCATATCAACGTATTCAATTTACCTCTGATTTGATGCCAGCCGATGTTATTGGTATTGCAATTTTTGATGATGTGAAGAAGTCATTTCTTTTGCACCCAGGGGCTATATTCAACCAAGTAGTTCTTGCTGATGAAGTAAACCGAGCAAGCCCAAAAACCCAAAGTGCTTTACTAGAAGCCATGGAAGAAGGGCGGGTCAGTGTCGATGGTGTTACACATCAGCTGCCTGAGCCTTTCTTTGTTATTGCCACACAAAATCCTATGTCGCATGCTGGCACATACCCGCTGCCTGAATCACAACTAGACCGTTTTATGATGCGGCTTTCATTAGGCTTTCCTAACATAGACGCAGAGCGAAAAATATTACAGGCAACAAGCTCCCACCGTGATACAACTGATATTAAAGCATTTTTAACGGTTGAGCAGTTACGTGAAATACAGTTGCATATCAGTCAGATTACTGTAGCGCCGGCAATTATCGATTATGTTATTGCACTGTGTAGAGTAAGTAGGCAGGCAGAATCACAAGCAAAAGCATTATCACCACGCGCAGGAAAAGCTTTGTTAGCTGCAGCTAAGTCATGGGCATTTATGGAAAATCGTGATTATGTTATTCCTGACGATATTCAAGCGGTATTTTCGGCGGTTTGTGAACATAGATTAGCACCACAGCAACATCATATTTTTGATGAAGCTAATGAGTTGTCTCAGCAGATACTGTCGCAAGTTGATCCTATCAATCCACTACCTTAGGACAATACAGCTCAGTCGATTTATTAAGTTTTGCATGCGAATAAAAGGGGCACTGTTTGACCAACAAAGCAAAAAAAAGTGCTTCTACGGCGCTAACAACACCACTGCAAGCGTTTATTAATAAGCGAGTTAACGTGTGGCTATCACGACGTATTCCTCAAGGCGCACTGCAACAAATAAATTATCGTAATATTTTTATTATGCCAACGCGTTTTGGTGCTTGTTTTGTTTTATTTATGTTGCTGTTATTTCTACTCGGCACAAATTATCAAAATAATGTCATCATTTTACTCAGCTATTTACTGGTGAGTTTTTTTATTGTTGTGTTGCACCACAGTTTTTTCAACCTTGCTGGTTTACAATTTCACGCAAGTCATTCATTGCAGGGCTTTGTTGGTTCATCATTGTACTTTCCTCTGGTGGTTAGTAGTAATAAAAACCGTTTCAGTATCCGCTTTTCTTTTGAGCAATCAGCCAACATAACAAGCAATCAGAGCCATAACACTGAGCGTCAAAGTAAATTGCTAGGGGTTACCCTTGAGCAACTCGTGGTAGGTGAAAATCAAGTTAGAGTGCCTTATCAAGTAGAAAAACGCGGTCACTATCCGCTTGGCCGAATGTTAATTATCAGTGAGTACGGCTTTGGTTTATTTAAAACCTGGACTCGGCTCGACTTTGCACAACATATTACAGCGTATCCAAAGCCGATTGCGTTTGCTTGGTCTGAGCTAGGTCAACGTGCGAGCAGTGAAGCATTAAATGATAATGTCGCGAGTTATCAAGATAGTTTTCAATCTGGTCAAGATGAGTTTCATCAACTGCGTCATTATCAGCTTGGTGAGCCCTTTAGTCGCGTAGCATGGAAACAAGTAGCCCGAGGACAAGGCTGGTTAACCAAGCAATATCAACAAGCGTTATCGGCTAAATTACAGCTTGATCTTGAGCACTTACCGGCCGGCAATATTGAGCAACGCTTAAGTTGGTTAAGTTATGTGATTAAAGACTGTAATGATCAGCAAATTGCTTTTTCGTTGAAGTTGCCAAACCAAAGTATTGAATATCAACATAGTGCACAGCACACCTTAAAATGCTTAGCAGCATTAGCATATTATTAATTTGGATATTGACGCTGTTTGGCTATCAAAAGTTAATAAAAATAGTTACAAGAAAGAGTAAACGAATTAATGAATTTTTGCTAAATGTTGAGTTAGGTCGGTGATGAACGGGAGTGTTATGAGTAACGCTAAAAGTAAAAATAGTAATAAGCACAGTAGTAAGCCGATCATACTAAACAGTAAACTATTTTTTGCTTTATTAGTTTTACAACTTCTTAACCTTTTGACCTTAGTTACCCAGTTTCATTGGTTGTATATATTATTTGCGAGTATCGCTTTAGCAACACAATTTGTTGTGCATGTTAAGGCCACGCGACAAGCCTTGTTAAACGCGTCAATAAATCAAACTTCCTGTTATTATCCTGCGCCATCAATATTGCCCTCTTGGGTTATTTTAGTATTAGCGATAGCGGGCAGTGTGGCTATTGCTTTAGCTGGGCGCGAGCTAGGGTTATTGCTAAGCATGATTCATTTATTATGTTTTGCATATAGTTTAAAAGTGTTTGAAATAACGAAACGAAAAGATCTGTATCAAGTAGTGGTTTTAGGCGTTTTTGTTGCTACGTCATCATTGATTTTTGTGCAATCTATTTACTTTTCATTAGCGGTAATTGTGTTGGTTTTTGCTAATTTCATTATCTTACTGCGCTTTTTTGCGCCGTCTATGTTGCTGTTAAGACAAATTAAATTGTTAAGTAAGTTGAGTTTATATGCTATTCCTTTTGCCGTTGTACTCTTTGTTGGTTTTCCGAAGTTAAGCCCTTTGTGGCAGGTACCTAAGGTAAAAGCAGCGAAAGTTGGGCTTTCTGATCAGGTTAAAATTGGTGATATCGCGCAGTTAGCCTTGTCAAATGAGCTAGCCTTTCGAGTCAGTTTTGAAAATAGCAGCCCTGCACATGCGCAATTGTATTGGCGAGCATTAGTGTTAGATGACTTTGATGGTATAACTTGGCAGCAGGCAGCACAAAGTAACAGGCTAAGACAACAGCAGGGTAATAATTTGGCCCATTTAAGCAATGCCAGCAACGTAGAAAATATTGTATTGCGTGGCGAAGGCATCGCTTATCAGGTGATTGCGGAGCCTAGCTTTCAGTCGTGGTTATTTGCACTCGACTTTGCAACCAGTGAACAAGCCAATATCGGCCAGCGCAGTGATTTTGCTTTGTTCTATCATGGCATTATTAGCCAGACGATAAGCTATCAAGTTACCAGTTACCCCGAGACAATACTCGCACCTGAGTTAACGCCTAGCATGCGGTCGTTGAATTTGTCTTTAAATAGCCAATCTAACCCCAAGTTAACAGCAAAAGCTCAACAGCTACGACAACGTTATAGTGATGATAGGGCGTTAATTAATCAGGTGTTAACTGATTTTAATCAAAACAACTATTACTACACTTTGCAACCACCTAGTATACAAAACAACAGCTTAGATGAATTTTATTTTCAAACTCGGGCTGGATTTTGTGAACATTATGCTAGTGCCTTTACATACCTTATGCGTGCTGCTGGCATACCATCTCGCATGGTTGTTGGTTATTTAGGGGGAGAGTTTAACCCAAATGGCAATTATTTAAGTGTCTATCAGCGCAATGCGCATGCTTGGACAGAAGTATGGTTGCCTGAACAAGGTTGGCAGCGAGTGGATCCAACAGCTGCTGTTGATTCTGAGCGGGTAGAAAGAGGCTTTTCAAGTGACTTAATGCAGCAATATGCTGACTTATCATCAGGAATGTTTTCCATGCAGCCGTTAAAAACGATGCAGTGGTATAAACAACTTAAAATGCAAATTGAAGCCATTGATTATCAGTGGACACGCTGGGTAATTGGTTACACAGGGCAAAAGCAATCTCAGCTGATGAAACAATTATTAACGAGCTTAACACAAGGCAAAGTTATGGGATATTTTTTGCTATGTTTGGCTGGTGTTGTCTTGCTAATAATCGCTTATAAATTATCGGCCGTTAGAGGTAAAAAATATCATGAAATTAAACAGCTATATTTGAAAACATTAGCGTTAATGTCTCAGCATAATGTGGTGAAAGAGCACGCGATGACCGGCGAAAAATTTGCGGCATTTATTGGTGAAAATCGTCCTGAATTATTAGCAGACTTTGCGGTGATATCGGATTGTTTTCAAAAATATTCTTATCAAAATAGCAGCGATGAGCATAATAAGTCATCATTGAATCATGATTTGAGCATATTAAAATACCACTACCGACGTTTACGTTGGCATTTGTGGTTAGCGAAATTAGGCATAAAGTAATTGATGTTGCTGAGGCGGCTATGTAACTACTTATCGGTAAGAGAAGCACTTGCTTGGCGAATTACTGAGTATTAATTACTGAGTATTAATTATTTAAAAGCAACCATGGCTAAAAGTGGCTTTCTGATTTGCGCTCCGTTCATATATTACGCTAACCCGTTATATGCTACTACCCTGGATAACTTCCGCATACTACATTGATAGTTAAAGAGAATAACCATGCGCTTCGATTAAATTTTGCCTGTTGGCTATTATCGAACTAGATACATTAATGAGAAACATTTGCATTTATCACGCTAAGTTTATACCTTAGTAGGGTAAATCGTTGGCATAACTATAACGCTATTATGCTAATTCCCATTTTTCTAATTAATTTAGATCATTCAGGAGATTCGATGACCAACAAAGATAAAAATTTATTACAACGTGGCTTAGAGAACATTCAGCCACCACTTTCCAGTTTTATTCGTGCCCAAACCACCTCCAGTTTATTTCTTCTACTATCAACACTCGTCGCCTTGTGGTGGGCAAACTCAATTTATTCAGCAACATATGTTAATTTAGTCCATACGCCAATTGGTATGTTTTTTGGCGATTTTGAATTTAAAGCCTCACTTAAGCACATTATAAATGATGGCTTGATGGTGATATTCTTTTTCTTACTCGGTCTTGAGATCAAACGCGAAGTGCTCGTTGGCGATCTTGCAGAGCCGGAAAATCGTCGTATGCTGATTTTTTGTGCTTTGGGCGGTATGATTTTTCCAGCACTGATTTATTCGTTGTTTAACTACTCATTAGATTCACAAATCGGCTGGGGCATTCCTATGGCCACCGATACCGCGTTTGCACTGGGTGTGCTTACCATCGTCAGGAAACATATTCCTACTAGCTTGTTAGCTTTTATTGTTGGCCTCGCCATCGTTGATGATATTGGTGCCATATTAGTTATTGCGATATTTTACACAGAGCAAATATCGCTAGGCTACTTGTCTGGGGCTTTTGCGCTGATTGCCTTTTTAGCTGTGGCAAACTATGCGAGCGTAAGACAACCGCTATTTTATATTATTGTCAGTTTGGTGACATGGTTGCTGATGCTCAATTCGGGGGTGCATGCAACAGTAGCAGGTGTGGCAATTGCTTTAACCGTTCCGGCTAGACCTAAGTTAGCCGCAGATAAATTACTCAACAAAGCTAAGTCAAAAATAAACTCGTTGCAGAAAAGTGCTGAAACCGTTGATGTTTTGGCAAATAAGCAAGATCATGAAAAGGTGCTTGAAGTACGTGATGTCGCAGAGCGGGCGAGTACGCCACTACGACGCTGGGAAGATGCTTTAGAATTGCCAGTTTCTTTATTTATTTTACCATTGTTTGCTTTGATAAATGCCGGTGTGGTGGTTAATTTGAGCTCTTTAACTGACAGTGTTCAACACCCTGTTGGTTTAGGCATCATTTCAGGTTTGGTACTGGGGAAGTTTATTGGCATTACAAGTGCTTGTTGGTTAAGCCTAAAGTTTAAACTTGGCAGCTTGCCTGAACGTGTTAATTTTCAACATGTGATAGGTGCATCATTGATAACGGGTATTGGTTTTACTATGTCGACTTTTATCGCCACATTAGGCTTTGCAGGACAAGCCGAGCAATTACAATATGCTAAGACAGCTATTTTAATTGCCTCGGTTATTGCTGCGGTACTCGGCACGTTATATTTGAAAATTATTTCGTCTAAATAAAACCTAAGCTATTAGGCTAAGCACTAAAGTGGCCAACACCTCATGTATCGAGCTACGTCTTTACTTGAGGTGTTTATTGAGCAAGATAAGACTACAAACCACCCACAGTGATTAAAATACTGTAATCAAAACAAAATTTAGCCGTGAAACTCAACAGACTCTAGTGTTCTTGCGCTTGATGTGGTTAAATTTAACCATAAGAAAAATGGCTAAAAAGGTGCGCATTTGTTCTATCTTTATCCTGCTAATAAAATGGAAAATTTATTAGTTCTGCTTGATAAAATTCAGCAGCTTTCCCCACTTCCTGTTTTCGCTCAAGATACTGTTATCGTACAAAATGCTGGTATGCAACATTGGTTGAATATGTCGCTTGCTGAGCAACGCGGTATCAGTATGAATATGCGCTATGCGCTGCCATCACAGTTTTTATGGAATTTAATTCGAAACTTAGCCAGCGATGAAGATGTCCCTGAGCAATCGCCTTATTCGCGTGAAGTTCTCGCTTGGCGAATTGACACCTTACTGGCCTCAAGTGAAGTTACCAGTGACGAGTGCTTTCAAGTCGCAACTCAATATTGGCAAGCCAATAGCGCTGACAACGACGGCGAAAATAGCAGTTACAGTGATGCTGAGCAGTTAAAGCGTTATCAATTAGCTTGTCAGTTAGCTGATTTATATGAACAATATTTAATATTCCGTCCTGAATGGATCCACGATTGGCATCAAGGTGTATTTAACGCTTTTGACCAAGCTGACAATACAAGTTCAGCAGGGTCAACAAGCGCTTCGAGCTCAAATATGAGTGAGCAGAGCCTTGAAAGTAATGCGGTTTGGCAAGGTAAATTGTGGTATTTACTGGTGCGTGAACAACCCTATGATCCTCGTGAGTTAGTTGCGTTAGCAATAAAGAATTTAAGCAATACTGAGAAACTAAAAACGCAAATATTGCCACAACGTTTATCGTTTTTTGGTATTAATGCCATGGCACCGCTTTGGCTTGAATTTATCAATGCGCTTAGCCAGCAAATTGATGTGCACTTTTTCCATTTAAATCCCTGTTATGCTTATTGGGGGGATGTGGTGACAGAAAAAAATGCCATTGAAGCTTGGCTTAAAGGTACCGACTTTTCTAATCAAGAAAGTGCTGATTTAGCCGATGTAAACCTGCAAGTTGGCAACCCATTGTTAGCTAACTTAGGCCAACAAGGGCGTGAGTTTATGGCGCTGTTGTACCAATACAGTACCATTAATATTGACGTCTTTGAGTCAGCGGTTGCTGACATGGCCGACTTAGCCATTGAGCAAATAAACAATGAAAAAGCAAGCAGTGAGCAAGCCCAACCAAGCCTTGATGAACGCAAGCAAGCGAGTGTTTTAGCCTGTGTGCAAGAAGATATTTTATCGCTCTTGGATGCCCGTCACAGTACGCCCAATATGTATCAAGAGGCGCCAAAAGTAGACGGCTCAGTTTTGATCACCAGTGCCCATAGTGCGCTGCGTGAAGTACAAGGTTTACACGATTGGTTATTACACCAATTTAATCAAGATAAAAGCTTAACGCCAAAAGATGTACTCGTGATGTGTCCGCAAGTAGAGCAATACGCACCCTACGTTAATGCTGTGTTTACTCGAGGTTGGCAAGATATTGCTGATGAAGTGCCGCCATTGCCATGCTCAATTGCCGATCGTATTAGTAAAGACGCTGAGCCCTTAGTGGCAGCATTCTCACAATTATTAACCTTGCCTGATAGTCGCTTTCAAGTGTCAAGTTTAATTGCCTTATTGCGTTTGCCTGCTATGCAAGCTCGCTTTGCTATTAACCTTGATGATATTGAAAAAATTACGCATTGGCTTGAATTATCAGCAGTACATTGGGGCCTAGATAAGGCCCATAAACAACAAGTTTTATCTCAAAGCTCAGCCACAACGTTTGATGACGCCACTGACAGTTTTACTTGGCAGCAAGGGTTAAGTCGCTTAATGCGCGGTTTTGCTTTTGCCGATCACAATGTTATTTATCAAAACCAACTGCTGCTACCAACAATTGAAGGCAGCGACAGTGAATTGCTTGGTAAGTTAATGTTGATTATTGAGCAACTACAACTGACTGCTGCCAAAATGTCCAAAGCACGAAGTGCGACGCAATGGCAGCAATTTTTGTTTGAGCTTTTAACGCAACTGTTTGATGACGAAAATGATAATGGTTTAGCTATTGTGCGCTCGGCTATCGAATCTTTAGTGGAATATTGTCAGCACGCGGGCTACCACACTGATATTAGTTTAGCGGTTATTCGCGATTTTCTTAATAATCACTTTAGTCAGCCCGATCCAGGTCGCCAATTTATGATTGGCCAAGTCACATTTTGCTCTATGCTGCCTATGCGTAGTATTCCGTTTAAAATTATTGCGGTTTTAGGCTTAAATGATGGTGAATTTCCGCGTCAACGCCAACCGCTGAGTTTTGATTTAATGACCACAACTCCGGCGCAACTTGGCGATAGATCACGCCGTGGCGATGATCGGTACTTATTTTTAGAGGCGATAATTTCAGCTCGCCAAGCTTTATATTTAAGTTTTCAAGGTAAAAACATTAAAAATAATAAAGATCGTCAGCCTTCGTTAGTATTGAAAGAGTTGATGGAGTACCTGGCGCGAGGCTATGGCTGGCAATTGCTTGGGTTAAACAGTGACAGTGAAGTTAATACGTTAAGCCAAGTTAGGCAGTTGCCGATGCAAGCGTTTAGTGAACAAAACTATTTAGGGCAATTTGCCAGCTTTGATGCCAACTGGCTAAATTTACGCCGAGAAAATCCAGCACCAGCGACAGCAATAAAGCCTGATGATACAGACATAAATGAGCAGACTGGCCTAGATAAACCATTTGATGCAGAAACCAGTGAAGTGATTCGTGAAGCGCACTTGGTCGCTAGTGAACTCATTCGTTTTTATCAACATCCTGGGCGTTATTATGCGCAAAAGGCACTTTATTTGTATTTAGATAATACCAATACCTTGATCAATGATGTCGAACCTTTTGTCCCTAATCATCTTGATAGTTACCTGCTCAGACAAGACTTGCTTAGTTATTATTTAGCACCAACACAAAGTAAGCAAAGTTGTCAGGAGTTATTGCTCAGTGCCAAACTTTCGGGCAGTTTGCCGGATCTACCCAGTACTGATGAGCTAATAAAAGGCTGGCAACAAGACAGCGAAAACTTTAGTCAGTTTATTATTACTGAGCTGGCGCAAGGTGAAGACTTAATACTGACTCCGATCGATTGCAGTGTTACGCTGAATTTGGCGCACTTTCTCAGCAATAATCTTGCTGGCAGCTCAGAAAATACCTCATCAACAGCGCCGGGGTTATTCTCAGCAGATGAGTTGGCTATATTAACCGCCGTGTTGCCTCAACGCTTAACGTTAAGTACTAAACTAACCTTAGTGGCTAACAAAGCGGTGTTTTATCGTAGTAGCAGTGCCAAAGCTAAAGATTTATTTACCTTATATTTGCATCAATTGATTATTCAAGTCGCGCAAACTGATGCGGCAACTCATGAGTTATTTGCTGCTATCACGGCAACGCATGGTTATTATTTTGACACTAAAAGTCAGAAACCGAGTCAATTTTATTTTAGTGAACTTGTTGATGCAAAAACACAATTGTTATGCTTAGTGGCGAGTTACTTTTTAGGCCAACATCAGCCGTTGTTACTTAACGGAGACCTTGCTGAAAAAGTACGAAAGAGTAAAGTGTTTGAGCAAGCACAGTTTGAACAGTTTTGGACTGACAGTAATAGCTTTCAAGCCTTTGGTGATGAGCCTTACATACAGTATTTTTGGCGAAAATGCCCCGACTTTGACGACATATCGCCGCGATTACTCGCATTGTATCAACCTATGTTCGATGCTTTACAGACCGTTAAAGTAACGGCCAAGTCGGGAGCATTGTCATGAGTACCGCCATGAAAAACTTAAATGCTAATACCATTGCATTGCAAGGCAAACATTTAATTGAAGCCAGTGCCGGTACCGGTAAAACACACAACATTACCCGTATATTTCTTCGGCTGTTATTAGAGCGCGAATTACCGATAGAACAAATTTTGGTGATGACCTTTACCAAAGACGCCACTGAAGAAATTCGCGGTCGTATAGACGATTTTATTCGAGAAAGTTTGCACAGTTGGGACAGTTTAGTGGTTGAAGACGACTACTTTAAAAGCTTAAGTAACAATCTGTTAGGTAAAGGTATTGGCGCGAATGAAGTAAAAGCCAGATTAACCCAGGCATTACTTTATATCGATGAAGCCGCCATTTTTACCATTCATGGCTTTTGTAAGCGTGTGTTAAATCAATACGCCTTTGCCAGCGGTATCAGCTTTAATGCACTGATGGAAACAGACACCCAAGACATTACGTTAGAAGCCTGCCAAGATTGGTATCGTGTGTTAGCCTTAACCAATGAAAATAATAATCAAGACTTTCGGTTAGTGACTGAGTTTTGGTCTGAGCCGAATAGCTTTATTAACCAATTCTCCAAGGCTTTAACGACAGAAAATGCCTTGCATGTGCAAGATCCTGAAAATATTAGCGTTGAATTTAAAGGTTTAGTTGAGCAAGCGATTGCCAGTTTACAGGCAAATAATACCTTGTTAACTGAAGCACTGATCGAGGTTAAAAAGGGCGCTGAACGAGAAAAACGTCAACAAGAATTAGCCCAATTATTGACTTGGCTAGCTGCGCTTTCGGCTGATGTTGAAGGTCAGCACGGTAAGATGCCCGACGCATTTATTGACGGTCGCCGCTTTGGTCGCTCTAAACTGAAAGCTGAATTAGTTGAAGCTTTTGCTAGTGTTAATCAAGTTAAAAAACAGCATCCGGAGTTGGCAAAGCAACTGAACCGTGCCAAAGCCTTGTTAGTTGTCAGAGCAGGTATTTATCATATTAGGGCAGAAATCACCCGTAAAAAACTACAAGCCAATGTCATGGGCTTTGATGACTTGATCAGTACTTTACATCACTGCTTAGCGAATGAACCTAATCAAGAATTAGCCAATAGTATTTTTTCGCAATTTCCCGTGGCGTTAATTGATGAATTTCAAGATACCGACCCACAACAATTCTCTATTTTAAAAGCAATTTATTATCATCAAGCCAACGCTGCGCTTTATATGATTGGCGATCCTAAACAAGCGATTTATGGCTTTCGTGGTGGTGACATATTTGCCTACCTGTCAGCACGTAACGACTGTGATTATCAATGGCTGATGGATACTAATTGGCGCTCAAGTGCTGCTATGGTAACCGGATATAATCGCTTGTTTTATGGTAATGACTTATCGGCTGATGCGATTGATGTGTTTGGCTATCAAATCCCTTATTTACCGGTGAAAGCCTCGCCTAATGCCCATGAAAAGCTGTTTGCAGATAGCGAGTTTAATGCGCTGCAATTTATTCATTTTAATGTTGAACAAGAAGGCAGTAGTAAAGACGGTAAAGCCAAAGCGGTAAAGCAAAGTTACCGCGGGAATATGGCCAGCTGGTGTGCCAATGAAATAGTTCGATTGTTGGCGAGCAAAAATGCCAATATTGGCAGTGGTGATATTGCGCTATTAGTACGCGATGGCACTGAAGCTGCGGCAATAAAGCAGGCATTAAATCAATGCGGTTTAGCCAGCGTGTTTATGAGTAATCGGGCAAACTTATTGCAAAGTGATGAAACCAAACATTTATTACAAGTGCTGCAAGGCATACTGTTTCTTGAAAATGATCGCTTATATACCGCGGCATTAGCTAGCCCATTAATGGGCTTTGATCGTGAAAAATTATTACAATTACAGCATGATGAACCGCAGTGGCAAAAATTAAAAATTAGTTTTGAGAAACTGCGTAATGAATGGCAATTCAAAGGCTTTATCAGTATGGCGTTGCAGTTAATGCATCAACATTTTCATATTGATGTCGGCGATAATGCTGATAGTTATGGTGCCAACAATAATGCCGATCGCATGTTAACTAACCTGTTACATTTGTTTGAATTACTTCAAGGGGCAAGCCAACGTCATCGTCAGCCACAAGAATTGCTATTTTGGTTTGAACAACAAAGCCAAATTGATAACCCTGAAGTTGAAGCCGAACTACGCTTAGAAAGTGATGAAAACCTGATCCGTATCATTACCCAACATGGCTCGAAAGGCATGGAATATCCGGTGGTTTTTGTGCCTTTTGCTACCCGCCATAAAGATCCGCTTAAATTTGGTAACCGTAATGTCAGTTTTATTGAGTACCATGATGAAAATGGCGTGTTACAGCATAGCTTAGATGGCAGCGTAGCAGCGCGAGCGACGATGGCTGAAGAAGCCTATGCAGAAGCTATTCGTTTACTTTATGTGGCGGTAACTCGTGCGGAGAAACGTTGTTATATTCTCAGCACGGGCTTTGAACATTTTGAAAAATCGCCTTTAGGCAAAACCTTAAAATGGACTGCTGATAGTGATATAGCGACAAGTTTACAACAATTGGTACAAGACAATCCGAATGAAATAGCACTTACCGTGTTAGATAATTATTTGTCTGATGAATCGACTGACAATCAGTTAGATCATCAGTTAGCTAGTCAGCACGAAAATAAGGTTAGCTCCGACCTTGCCAGCACGGAGAAGCCGCAGCCAGCGGTGGCGCGTTTTAACGGTAAAATTGAACGTGATTGGTGGCTAAGCTCATTTTCTGCCTTAAGTAAAAACTTACGTCATAATGGTGTTTCTGCGCCGGACAGAGATAATCAAGATGGTGTATTGGCAGTAGGAGATAATGAACTAGAATCTAGCCTTAACCCACATTTAAATAACCCTAGCAACATTAACAGCCATGAATTACGTTTTACCTTAACCAAAGGTGCACAAACCGGTAATTTATTACATGATATTTTAGAGCAAACAGATTTTTCAGCCCCTGATTGGCAAAAAAGTTGCCATTGGCCACTGGTTAAATACGGTGTTATCGATGCAACTGCAGATACAGTTAAACAAGTTAATGATGATGCGAAAGGTGTTAGTGCATTAAGCTCACAAGAACATACTGAAGCACGATTGATACAATGGTTAGAAGCCATATTACATACGCCATTAACTGACAGTCGTGATTTGTCACTAGCACAACTTAAGCCGTCAGATACCTTACGTGAAACTGAATTCTATTACCCGATGCGTTCAGCCAGTAGTAGTCAATTAACCAAACTGCTGACCGAACATAGAAATACCCGTAAAGACAATGCCCTTAATAGCGTTAGCTCAAGTCGGCATGGGCATAGAGTCCATTTACCTTCTTATCAGCAGTTAAAAGGTATGATGCATGGTTTCATCGATTTAATTTTTCATGCCGACGGTAAATATTATGTTTGTGATTACAAGTCTAGCCATTTGGGGGATCAGTACAGTGATTACAATGATTCAGCTATGCGACATAATATTGAGAAAAGTCACTACGACTTACAATATCTTATTTACGCCTTGGCATTACATCGACATTTAAAATATGCCTTAGCCGATTACGATCCTAAGCAACATTTTGGTGGTATTTATTATCTTTATTTACGTGGTATGAGTAATCAAGCTGAGCATCATGGTTGTGGGGTTTATTATCGTCAAATAACCTTGGCAGAATTAGAGCAGTTAGATGATATTTTTGCCGGAGAAAGTGCCCATGCCTGAACTTGCCAATAAGCTAAATCATTCAACAATGGAAATTTACAGTTCATTTAATCAAGCAGCAAGTCATCTAGTCGGTTTAATGGCGGTTGACTATTTTTTTGCTAAAGAAATCAGCCAAAGTATAGCCTTTACGGCGCCAAGTACTTCAGCCAGCGCATGTTTTAGTGAAAAGCTACAAACTGATCAACAATGGTTTCATTTACTTATCGCCTTAAGTGCGAGTTTAAGAGAGGGGCATAGCTGCTTGCCGTTGGTGGAAGTCGCAGGCAAACGACTTTTTAGTGACGGCAAAAATTTAGACCACAGTGGCAGTGTTAATACTCATATAAGCCAAGCGACTAAAGAGCATGTTACTGGATTTTTATTTAGTGATATTCAGTCGCTAAGGGCATTATTAGCACAATTGCCGTTAATAGAAAGCGAGCAACAGCCCATAGTACTCAGCCACGGGCGGCTTTATTTACGCCGTTACTATCAATTTGAGCAAGAATTAAAACAAGTTGTCGCCGCGCGCAGAATGATATCTTCTCAGCTTACTGCTGATAACGCCCATAACGGCAAAATTGATGTTGCACAGGTAAAAAATATTATCGCGGCATTATTTCCCGAGTTGGCAACTCAGCAAGAAGCGGGTAATAGTGAAATTGATTGGCAAGCCGTGGCGGTAGCCAATGCCATGAATAAAGATTTTGCTATTATTGCCGGAGGTCCAGGCACAGGTAAAACCTATACCGTGACAAAATTACTTGCGGCTTTAGTGATGCTTGCGGGTGTTCATGTCAATAGAGAGGTAAGTGAAGAAAACACGCTACCGCGCATAGCGTTAGTTGCACCAACCGGCAAGGCAGCACAGCGTTTATCTGAGTCGATCACCGATGCAGTAAAAGGCTTTCGCGGTAAAATTGACGATAAGGTGTTAGACCTTATTCCTGAGCAGGCGCAAACCCTTCATCGATTGTTGGGGGTTATTCCTGAACAGGTTAACTTTCGTCATCATCAAGAAAACTTACTGGCCATTGATATTTTACTGATTGATGAAGTTTCCATGGTTGATTTACCCATGATGACGCGTATCTTTCGTGCCTTGCCTGCAAGCACAAAAGTGATTTTACTCGGTGATGCTGACCAATTGCCATCGGTTGCTGTTGGCAGTGTTTTAGCCGATTTTGCGCCACGGCCTCATCCAGGCTATAGCACTGATAATTATCACTATCTCGCACAAGTCACCGGTTACCAAACCCTGACTCAAGATAATAAATCGATTAACGACAACGGCCAATACAGTAACGCTGACTGCGTAACTTTTTTAATGAAAAGTCGCCGCTTTGATGGTGAAGGGGCTATTGGGCGCATGGCTAATTATGTTATTAAAGGCCAACATCAAGCAAGCTGGCAATTATTGCAGCAGAGAGAGACGGCAGGTAATGAGAAGCAACTAAGCTTGCTATCGGGTGATATTGACACTTGGTTAACACCACTTGTTGAGCAATATTACTTACCGTTAAGCCAATGTGACAATATTGAAGAGGCTTTTGCTTTATTGGCAAAATTTCGAATTTTATCGTCAACTCGAAAAGGGCCACAAGGGGTTGAATATCTGAACACGCGGGTGATTGATATTTTGCGTGATAAAGGTGCGATTGCAACTAATCGTTTTGACTCTAATTATGTTTTATATCCGAGTCAACCTATCATGATCAGCGAAAATGACTACCGTTTAGGGGTTTTTAATGGTGATATTGGCTTATTGTGGCGTAATAGCCAAGGACACTTAATGGCAGTTTTTGAGAACGCCAATGGCGATTATGACTGGATATTACCTTCGCGATTACCAAAGTTTGACACTGTTTATGCGATGACCATCCATAAAACCCAAGGCAGCGAATTCAATCATGTTGCTATGGTATTGCCTGAGCAAAAAGACAATAAATTATTGTCGCGAGAATTATTATATACTGGCATCACGCGAGCAAAGCAGCAATTGAGTATCGCGAGTAACCAACAAGTTTGGCAAACTGGTGTTAGTCAGCAAGTAAAACGTCATTCTGGCTTAGCAACAGATGCTATTTAAGTGCATAAAATCACCACTATTGATAACCTTTAAGAAGTAAATGAAGACATGAAGTTAAAAGACATTGAAAAATCTGTATATCGCAAACATCTAAATATTATCATTGTAAGCTTTATCACAAGTTTACTTGTTCTGGCTTTGGCCTACGGACAAGGCTTGATCATGCTATTTGCTGACAGCACGTTCAATAGCCCAGAGCCAGCAGCATTAGTTGCGGGCGAAGTTTCAGGTACAGTGACTGAAAAAACGGCAAATGGCGCAACGACAGCAGAGAGTAATTTTCGCTACAATTTTCTTGGCGTATTATTGGCATTACTAACTTGTGTATTTGCTTTACATCGATTACGAACCAGTGCATTTTTTAGTGAAGTGTATTATGTTTGGCAAGTAAAGCAGCAACAAAATTTAATCTATCGTAAACTGAAAAAAATCAAAGCAGCAGCTGATAATGAAGATGTTAATGCCTTGATAATTTTGCACTTTTATTATGCTAGTTTAAAACAAATATACTTACTTGATGATAATACACTAACAATTTCTAAACTAAATAAAGATATCAGCGAGTTAAATACTCGCTTAGAAAATAATAATTTAACTATATCAACCGATCAGTTTGATAAATCAATGCTGTCTGATTACTAAAACACCACTACAAGGAATACACTATGATAGGTTACGTAACGTTAGGCACAAATGATTTAGCGCGTGCAGTGGCATTTTATGACGAGTTGTTTGCCACTATAGGGGCAGGGCGTTTTTTAGAAACTGAACAGTTTATAGCTTGGTCAAGAGACCCTGAGCAACCGGGTTTAGCCGTTACTAAACCTTTTGATGGACAGCCTGCTAGTGTTGGTAATGGTGTTATGGTCGCCATTCAACTTAACTCTACAGCAGAGGTGGATGCTTTCTATCAAAAAGCACTTGAGTTAGGGGCAACATGTGAAGGCCCAGCAGGTCCTCGCGCCGAAATGGCAGGTTTTTATGCTGGCTACTTTCGAGATTTAGATGGCAATAAACTTAATGCCTTCTATTTAGATATGCCAGCTTAATCTTGTTTATCTCTAAGTAGTAGATAAGCTTGTGTTACCAACAATAATAAGGAAAAATTTCTGCAAATGAAGAAGTTAAAAAATGAAGCTGAACTGTTAAAAAAAGCCATTGTTATTGGCGAGAATTATGCGAAAAACCGTGGTTACAAAGGTTTTTCAGCCACTAATGCAGCGAAAGAAAAAATTGAAAGTTTATATCGTTTGTTGGTAAATGATAAACTTATTCAACCGTTACCAAAAGATGGTGAAGATTTAGCAAGTATGAAGCACAAATTAGCTTTATGGATTGCAAAACAGTTACCAGCTGATCATCCATTACTTAAATAGCCTGAGCGAAATAAACCCTTACTGGCTCGAGTGTTAATTCAATCAGCTTACTAAGCTGATTGAATTTTATAATCAGCATTCATTTAAAAATTAATCATCAAAATAAGTAAACCCGCACTATGAATCGTAAAAAGAAAATCAATCAAGTTTTAAAAGCTAAAGTTAAGAAAATGAATGCTAAGCAGCAAAAAAGTAATAAGCCTAAGTATATATCTAAGGCAGAACGTGCGGCTATGGCGGCAAAAGAAGCGCAAGCGGTTCACTCATCTGATGATGAAAGCACAAAGCCGACAGAGTAAAAGTACTTGCTGTATTAAGTCGATAAACTCACCAAGCTATTCAAGTTATCCAAGCTATTCAAGTTATCCAAGCTAAGCAAAACAAACAAAATATGAATAATTTACCGTAGGACGATTTATGCCAAACAATAGAACATCAGTAAAAAAAGTCGTTATTTTTGGTAATTCAGCCTCAGGTAAGTCTAGTCTAGCAAAAAAGCTAGCAAAGCAAGAGCAGCTTGCGCATTTGGATTTAGACACCTTAGCTTGGTTACCTGCTGCTACAGCTACATCGCCACCGCAACGTCAACAACTTGATGTTTCAATGACAGAAATTAAGACTTTTATTGAGCAACATAATGCTTGGGTGATAGAAGGTTGCTACAGTGATTTATTAGCACCGATATTGGCAAAGTGTAGCGAAATTATATTTCTTAATTTACCGATTGAGTCTTGTATCGATAATGCGAAAAATCGACCGTGGGAAGCTCATAAGTACGAGAGTAAAGCAGCACAAGATGCTAACTTGGCGATGTTAATTGACTGGATTGCACAATACGATCAACGCTCTGATAGTTTCTCTAAAGTCGCGCATCAAGAGCTTTATGATGGCTTTACTGGTAAGAAACGAGCGCTCATTAAAAACCAATAATATAAATAAAAGCCAAGTAAAAGCTAAGTGCTATTAACTTTACCCTAGCCACAGATATTAAATACGGCCACGCTTATCTTACGGGACTTTCGATATGGCATTGGCTAAAGTTCTTTTTCGGGCAATCTCAACGGTTTCCTGCTCATTCCACCATTAACTGTAGAGTTGTCACATAACAGTCGCATTGATGACATCTCATCATATCGTATTGATTAAAGATGAGAAAAATTGAAAATGAAAATGCTACACGATAAACATATACTGATTGCTGAATGCCAACAACGGGCCTGGAGTCAACCACGTTTTAAAATAAAGGATAACACTCATCACACTATGCGCAGTTGTGGGGAGTATGTTTTTTATGTTGTTTTATGTTGTTTTATGTTCCTAGACGCTGATAATTCTTGATAAGTACCCGTTAAAACATTGACTCGCCTATAGGTCTATTTTCTAATTGACGCTAGGTCGACAAAGAAGTTTCATATCAGGTTCAGGAATTAATTATATCCTTTGATAGCGTAATGGAGAGCAATTATGTTGCACCCGTATTGGCATTAATCAGCAGACTTACTCGTCCAAATAACCATATATATCTTTGCGACTTCAATAAACATCATTCAGCTCTAATGCACATCTTGAAGTGATACGGGGATAAATGACCCGTATCACTTTTAACTTAACAAGCTTAGTTTTCTACGGATAAATTAAAGGTTTTAACATCACAGTTATTGAGTGCGTCACACCCTTTAATAATAAATTTTAAACTCGATAGATGTTCATCCAAAAAGCCCGCACTGCCAACAAAGTTATGGTCGATTGAACAAGACAAGGTATTGTCGTCAATAATGCATTGAACTTCGCCGGTAGCGTTAGGGCAGAGTGAGAATGAGTCACTGCCGCATCTAAGTTCGACTATTTTATTGTCGTCAGAGTGTATTTCATCGTTAGCCGATAAATATAAATCTATTTTGTATGAGGCTGAGGTAGGGGAAACCCATTGCACTTCAAAGCTAGTACCTTTTGTGACCGTAACTAGCTCTCCTTCATAGAAATCTTTCGCATCAAACCTAACGTTATGTAAAACAAATTTTTCGGGGTCAACGGGTAACGGGTTGGTTTCTGCCTCGGTTTTACTGCTACTGCCACCGCCTCCGCAGGCGCTTAAAAGTACTAAGCTGAGGGGAACTAGAATTCGTTTCATAAATGTCCTTATTATTAAATCAACTGTATTTCGATAAAATCATAGGGTTACTGAATAAAATAACCAACAGGTAACCATTGCCCGCTACTTTTACTCAGCGTTAAAGTTTCGGTAGAGGATTTTTTATTTTGAAACTGAGTTTGAAATTGAATAACTAGGTATTCACCGTCAGGAACACCAGGAAGAGATGAATATTCTTTAGAACTTAACTCTTTTCGAGAAATAACCTTACCTAGTGGCGTGCGAATACTCTTGAGGGCATTGTGCCATTTATTTTGTGATAGTTGCGTTTGAAAAAAAGCGTCGGCACTTTGCCAGCTTTCATTATACTTTCCAGCATCAACAATATTAAGCCATTGCTGCGCAGCACTTGTACCTAATGTGGGATTTGCCCAGGCAAGAGCCGGGCTGCACAATGCTAATATTAATATGAACTTTTTCATGCTAATTCCTTTTATACCGATATAGTTATCGTAGATTCCAAGTTAGTTAACAGTCTATCATGTAGACGCAGCATTAATATCGACGACTTTGCAATTTAGTAACTTATCATAAAGTACTGTCAATCCAAATGGTTAATGTCATGTGAAAACCTGAAAATAGTCTAATAAATTAAGTGCAGTTAACGACTTATTCTATAGAGCGAGCGTAGTACGACAGGTTTGCTGGAGGTAAAATCTGGTCGGCTAACTCAACGGCTATGTTAATGGTTCGACAGTCAATAAAGTATGAGTTTGCATTTGGCGCTAAAACCTATAACTGAAGGGCAGTGTTACAGGTGTTAATTACAGCTTACAGGTCATAAATTGACTATTGGCGTCTAACTGATAATCGCCGAATGGTCCGCAGTATTCAAAGCCAAACTTAGTATAAAGTTGCCTTGCGGGTTGGAAAAAATCCATCGAACCTGTTTCTAAACTTATTTTTTGATAATTTCGTTGTTTCGCTATTGTTAAAATATGTGTCATTAATGTAGAGGCAACGCCAAGTTGGCGTGCATTTGAAGCGGTGCGCATTGATTTAAGCTCTGCGTGGGTGGCATCAAGCTCTCGTAATGCCACACAGCCCAATAATGTAGCGTTATTCCAACAGCTATAAAATGTTATTGAGGAGTCTTTTAAGGCGTTAATATCAAGTGCATGAACGCTTTGAGCAGGTGATGTGGCATACATATCAGCTAAATGTTCTTCTAATAATGAGATCACTTCACCGCCAGTTAAATCATCAATTTTTATTTCCATCTTGCTTTAAGTTGCCTTGATATTTATCGCCATTGTTAATGTGCTCAACTTACCACTTTTTACGTGGTAAAAAAGCTTTTTGTTGCTCAGCATCGTGAGTTTGATTATAAACCTTACGTTGCATGTTTTTACCCATCATGACTCTGATTTGATAGTAAGACTCACGAAATAGAGCCCAGCCTTTACTACCTTGCCAGCTTTTATTATAAAGCCTTTTATTAGCAGCAACGGCGTCAGGAGATTGTACAAGCAAAGACTCAGCAAAGGCTTGTGCATCGGCCAATGGCGTTTCAGTGACTTGTGTCACTAAATTTAGTGCTAGTGCTTGCTGTCCGGTAAACATTTCAGCTGTCATCGCCAGTTTTTTTGCTTGGTCTATTGCGATCAAATCACGTAAGGCAACTGTGCCGCCCATGTCAGGTATTAAGCCCCATTTTCCTTCTAATATAGACAGTGAACTATCAGGTGTGGCAAACCTAAAATCAGCACCTAAGGCTATTTGTAAACCGCCACCCCAGCAGCGACCATGAATGGCACAAATCACCGGCGCCGGAATATCTTGCCAACCGGTAGAAACCACTTGTGCTAAATTAGCTCGCCATGGTAACGCTTTAAATAGGAGTTTTACCATACTCATGGGTGATTTCATGATTGACTTAACATCTAAACCAGAACAAAAGTCGTCGCCATTACCGGAAACAATCACTGCGCGAATGGTTCTATTTTTACGCAATTGTTTTATCGTGCTGCGAATGGCAATGAACATCGCCATATCTAGGGCATTAAGTTTGTCAGCACGATTAAGTTTAACGTGTGCTATGTGGTTAGTGATCTCTACAATTACTCGTTGCTCAGTCATGGGCGTCCTTGGCTTTTCGCTAATTTGGCGACAAATATAATAATGGTATGACCAGTACCATAGCGAAAGCATTTATTAATGTCTATATGGCAGTGAGGTGAATACTTGTAAATGACACTGATTTATCGCACATTATCAGCATATATTTTTACACTACAACAATTTATGGCGAGCTTTTATGAAAAATAAACCGTGGTTAACGACAGTTTTAGCTTTAGCGAGTATGCAATTATTTATGGTTAATAACGTACAAGCTCAGCAGGCTTATGCTATTGCCATTCATGGTGGGGCCGGCACGATAGATAAAAGCAAAATGAGCAAAGAAAAGCGTGTAGCGTATGAAACTAAGCTTAAGCAAGCGTGCGATACAGGTTACCAACTGTTGGCTGCCGGTGAATCTAGTCAAGCGGCAGTGATAGCTGCGATTCAAATACTGGAAGACTCGCCATTGTTTAATGCCGGTAAAGGGGCTGTTTATACCTTTGATGGCGAGCATGAGCTTGATGCGTCTATTATGAATGGCAAAACCTTAAATGCCGGCGCTGTTTCAGGTGTCAAAACAGTAAAAAGCCCAATAGCATTGGCTGAAGAGGTGATGGAGAACTCTGTTCATGTCATGCTCAGTGGTGAAGGTGCAGAAGTCTTTGCCAAGCAACAAGGTTTAGCTTTGGTTGATAACCATTATTTTGATACCGATGCCAGATACCAATCTTTATTAAAAGCTAAGCAGCAGTTAGCCGAAAAAGAAAAGCAATTAAAAGACTTTCAAGCCGCTCATCAAACCCTAAACAATGAATATAAATACGGCACAGTGGGGGCGGTAGCGCTTGATAAATCAGGTACACTAACGGCAGGTACCAGTACCGGAGGTATGACCGCGAAACGTTTTGGTCGTGTTGGTGATGCACCCATTATTGGCGCAGGCACTTATGCGAATAACGATAGTTGTGCGGTTTCAGCTACTGGCCATGGTGAGTATTTTATTCGTTATCATGTTGCCGCAGACATTTGCGCGCGTATGCAATATCAAGGGATCAGCCTTGAAAAAGCGGCAGACGTGGTGATTAACGATGTTTTAGTTGAGGCCGGTGGCTCGGGTGGTATTATCGCTATCGATACCGCAGGAAATATTACTATGCCATTTAATAGCACAGGCATGTATCGTGCGAGTAAATCGTCAACAGGCGAAGAATTTGTCGGGATATTTAAAGATGATTAAACATATGAAAACTTCAAAAAATAACATGATGACAAAAAAACGTATGGTTAAAAAAAATAGAATGGTTACAAAAGCGTTAGCAAAATTTATCACGGCACCGAAAGCGAAATTTTGTTTGGGTTTACTGGCATTAACGGCCCTTGCTGGTTGTTCAGATGAGGTTGGTAAAGTTAGTTTAGGCTTATTTACCACCAAAGACGTCGTGATAACCGCGAAACAAGATCCGCTCGTTGCAGGGGTTACTTGTCATATTAGTCATGTTGAGGCTGATTTAGACTTTTCTGACCCGTCAGATATGAGCATAGCTTGTCGACAAACCGGTGAAATAACAGCAGAGGCTTTAGCGAGAATAGATCGCTCGAAAAACGGCGAAGTCGTCTTTAAAGAGTCTAAAAGTATTTTGTTTAAAAGCTTAAAAGTAAGACGTATTTATGATGCTGAACATAAAACGTTAATTTACCTGTCTTATTCTACAAAAGAATCGTCAGGTAGCCATCATCACTCCCTATCAACCGTACCTTTGTATAACACTAAGGCTTGGCAGTGGGCATTGGCGCAAAATATTAAGCATTAATTTGCTAAACACTCTGCTGAATGTTGTTTATTGAATTTTCTTTGTTCGTGATTCAGCTAAATTTATTGATTTTAAAGTAGTAGAAACTATGTTGGCAAAACTGTTTAGTCCGAAAGAAATTATTGACCAAAATACTCAACGTTGGATATTGGATACTTTTGCTTGGGCAATCGAAAATTTTGATATAAATGTCTTAAAAAATGATGCACGTTTGATCTTACCTACCAATGACTTTTACCCCGGCACAGTGTCGAGTATTGATGAAATGGCGCAAGCGATGTTTGTTAAGACAAAAAACTACGCCGGTATGCAAAAGTGGCCAATTGAACTGGTATCGACCGCACCGACTTCAGTCACCACCATTAATGATTTGGCGCTAGGAACTTCATTGCGAGGTGAGCAGGCTGAGGTATCATTGAGCCCAGAAAGTTCACCGCTAATGTTAGGTTTTACACCTCAACAAGTAAATCAGCCTCAAGACTTTATTGCTGCGATCACGCAAGCACTCGCGGGCATTTTAGTGACCTCAAACAAGGTATTGCCTCCCGGTGGTCAAGCATACCTACCTCAAGCGATAGATCTTGTGGCCTGCTTTATGGGCTTTGGTGTTATTTTTGCTAATACGGCCTATCAATTTCGAGGTGGTTGTGGCACTTGTAATAATGCCAGTTTAAACCGTCAAGCGGCATTAACAGAACCCGAAACCTTATATGCTTTAGCACTTTTTTGTGTACTAAAAAAACAACCCATGAAAAGTATCAAAGGGCACTTAAAATCACATTTAAGAAAAGATTTCGCCAGTGCTTACAAAAGTATTGAGCAATCACTTTCATCAAGCACACAACCGGCATTGTTAGCCATGGTAAGTTAACGAAAAGTTAAAACAAAAAAGTGAAGAATATTTTTCTAAACGGATGATTTATTTGCAAATGCGTCTACAGTTAATGGTATGCATGCAAATTAAATTATTTGTAACTTGGTTATTTTAATTTTTAGGAAATTTCTATGGAATCATTACTAGTCAAAGAATATATGGATCATTATCCAATGACTTTTACACCAGAGATGGTGATAGAAGAAGCGGCGATGCGGTTTTTGAAAACCAAACAAATTGGCGGACCTGTTATTGACAAGAATAATAAGCTTATTGGCTTTTTATCCGAAAGTGATGTCTTAGCTAAAATGATTGAAACGATTTATTATAACGAACATATTTCTGATGTTGCTGACTTGATGAGTAAAGATGTATTAACCGTAAAGCCTTACGATAGTGTCATTGAGTTAGGCCAACAAATGCTGAAAAATAAACCTAAAATATACCCAGTGGTGGATGATGGTGAAAACCTCGTTGGCATAATATCTCGCATGGATGTTTTACGTGCAATCGACCTGCATTTACGTTCAGGTTATAAAACTTAAGCGCTGTTGAAGTTCGAATTTTTTTATCGACAACGATTGGATATTGATACAAGGCAGAGCGTTTGTCAGGTAGCTATTCCAGATAAAAAACAATAAAACTTTATGCTCCAGCAAAACTACCTGACCCCACATTTATGTGGGGCAATGCATTAAATACCCCCGCAATTATTATCCTAAGTTGTGTTGGCGAATTTATCACTCGTTGATTTATCTGCCACTGGCTAAATTATTCATGATATTTTTTAAATGTAATATAAGCAAAAGTGCAATCTAACTTAAGCTGGGCTGGCGTGATGATAATGACAGAATAAATCAGAGCAAAAGCTGGCTTACAACACGGATACGTATTCATTTGCTATTGTTTACCTGTTAAACTGCATTTTTGCTATCTGTTTTGAGTCTTGTTTTGTCCACTGTTATCTCTGCACATTCTGCTAATGAAAAAAATAATGCATCATCTCCTGAAAAAATAACCGTGAAGTCACTTTTCGATGCTTTACATCAGGTTAAATTATCCGATAAAGCGCGTATTCGAAAACGCTTATTAGGGGTGAAAAAAATAACGCATGTGGATAAACAGCAAAAAGCGTTACAACAAATAGCCGTGTCTATTGAACAGTCAATAGCTAATAAACAAGTACGTATTGCTAATTTACCTCGGGTGAGCTACCCCGAAGGTTTACCTGTTTCTCAAAATGTTGATGTGATCGCTAAAGCTATTGCTGAAAATCAAGTGGTGATTATTGCCGGTGAAACGGGCTCGGGTAAAACCACGCAAATTCCGAAAATATGTTTAGAGCTTGGCAGAGGCATTGATGGCATTATTGGTCACACGCAGCCACGACGTATTGCTGCGCGAACAGTGGCGAACCGTATAGCAGATGAACTTGATACTAAATTAGGTAACGCCGTTGGCTATAAAGTTCGTTTTAATGATCAAGTCAGTGAGCATAGCTATATTAAGCTAATGACTGATGGTATTTTGCTGGCTGAAATGCAAAAAGACCGACTGTTGCGTCAATACGATACCTTGATTATTGATGAAGCCCACGAGCGTAGTCTAAATATTGACTTTATTTTAGGGTACTTGCGACAAATATTACCCAAACGCCCCGATTTAAAAATTATTATTACCTCGGCAACGATTGATCCTGAAAAATTTGCCAAACATTTTGCCAGTGCAAATGGTGAATTAGCGCCAATTATTGAAGTGTCTGGACGAACATTCCCAGTAGAAATGCGTTATCGTCCGTTGAATGAAATGAGTGATGATAACAGTGGTGATGCTGATATTATTTCTGGCATTCTTAATGCTGTTGATGAGCTGAGTTCTGATGGTCGAGGTACCACGAGTGATGGCGACATATTGGTTTTTCTTAATGGTGAGCGAGAAATTCGAGATACCGCCCGCGCACTAGAAAAAGCCAACTTACGTCATACCAATATTTTACCTCTGTATTCACGTTTAACGGTTGCCGAGCAAAATTTAATTTTTAAACCGCATAGTGGTCGTAATATTGTTTTGGCAACCAACGTTGCTGAAACCAGTTTAACCGTACCTGGCATTAAATATGTTATTGATCCGGGTACTGCGAGAATTTCTCGCTACAGTTACCGCACTAAAGTTCAGCGTTTACCTATTGAGCCTATTTCACAAGCGAGTGCCAATCAACGTGCGGGGCGTTGTGGTCGTGTTTCATCAGGTGTTTGTATTCGTTTGTATTCTGAAGATGACTACTTAAATCGCCCTGAATTTACCGACCCTGAAATATTGCGCACCAACTTAGCCACCGTTATATTGCAAATGCTGGCGTTAGATTTAGGTGAAATTTCAGCTTTTCCTTTTGTTCAGCCGCCAGATAATCGCAATATTAATGACGGTGTTCGCTTGTTGGAAGAGTTGGCAGCAATTGATGCTAGCGCCAGTCGCGTTAAATTAACGCCGGTTGGTCGTTCGTTATCGAAATTTCCAATAGATCCACGTTTAGCTAAGATGATTTTAACGGCGGCAGACTTAGGTTGTATTGAACAAATTTTTATTATTGTTAGTGCATTAAGTATCCAAGACCCGCGTGAACGACCACATGAAAAACAACAAGCTGCCGATGAAAAACATGGTCGTTTTAAAAACAAGCAATCTGACTTTGTTGGATTATTGAAGCTGTGGAACTATGTTGAAGCGCAACAAAAGCAGTTAACAAATAATCAATTTCGTCGTTTGTGTCAGAAAGAGTTTTTGTCTTATGTACGCATTCGTGAATGGCAAGATATTTACAGTCAGTTAACGCACTCGCTTCGCGAATTGAAAATTCCGATGAGCCGTATTGAGCTAGATTTATCTGAAGAAGCGGAAAAAAATCCAGTAAATGCCAATGTAGATATTGTTCACCAAGCAATATTGTCAGGATTATTAAGTCACTTAGGCCAACAAGATGAAAACCGAGAATACAAAGGTGCAAGAGGCAGTAAGTTCTTTATTTTCCCCGGCTCTGCATTAGCTAAAAAATCACCAAAGTGGTTGATGGCAGCTGAATTAGTTGAAACCAGTCGTTTGTTTGCTCGTATGGCCGCGAAAATTGATCCCTTATGGCTTGAGCCCCTAGCGGAGCATTTAGTTAAACGTAGCTACAGTGAACCGCACTGGGAGAAGAAGCAGGGCGCTGTGATGGCGTTTGAACAAGTAACGTTATACGGCTTGATTATTGTCGGCAAACGTAAAGTTAACTTCAATAAAATTGAGCCAGATACATGCCGTGATATTTTTATTCGTGAAGCGTTAGTTAATGGCGATAGCACGATAAAAGAAGCGTTCTTAAAAGCTAATCGTCAACTGGTTGATGAAGTTGAAGCCTTAGAGCAAAAAGCTCGTCGTAAAGATTTCTTAATTGAAGAACAACAACTCGTTGATTTTTACACTGAAAAATTACCTGAAAGCGTGATTTGTCAACGTAGCTTTTTGGCATGGTGGAAAAAGCAAAAACAAACTGATGCTAAATTATTAAACTTTACTAAAGCCTTTTTATTAAAAGAAACTGCCGTTAAGCTTTCAGCTAACGAATACCCTGAAACTTGGCAGCAGGGCAGTTTAAGTTTGCCGTTAAGTTATCATTTTAGTCCGGGCGATGAAGATGACGGTATCAGTGTTTTAATTCCTGTGGGCATATTAAACCAAATAGAAAATAAAGGTTTTGATTGGTTAATTCCCGCGTTAAGACTTGAGTTGATCACGGCATTAATTAGAGGATTACCTAAGTCATTAAGACGCAACTTTGTCCCTGCACCTAATTATGCACAAGCTTGCTTGTCAGCAATTTCGAATGCCGATACAAGCTTAACGGCTGCGCTTGAAAAACAATTATTAAGAATGACGGGTGTGCGTTTACCTGAAGACGCTTGGCAAGGCATTGAGTTAGTGCCACATTTAGCGATGAATTTTAAAATTGTTAATGAAAACGGCAAATTGCTTAAGCAAGGTCGAAACCTAGATGTATTAAAAGATAGTTTACAAGGTCGAGTGCAAGCCTCAATTAAAAAGGTTGCAGACAAAGGCATCGAACGTAGTGATATTGCTAACTGGGACTTTAAAGATTTACCGAAAAGTTACGAAAAGAAAGTCGCGAATATCACCATAAAAGCTTTTCCGGCTTTGGTGGATAAAAATAAGTCAGTTGCCATTGAATTATTTGAACATGAAAGCTTAGCGGAACAAGCAATGTTGGACGGTGTCAGCCGTTTAATTTTATTAAGCATACCGTCACCAGTAAAATACCTACAACAGAAGCTGCCCAATAAATCGAAATTGGGTTTGTATTTCAATCCATTTGGTTCAATTAATGATTTGCTTGATGATTGTATTGTTGCTGGTTGTCAGTTTTTAGTAAATGAATACGGTGAGTTGCCACGCGCGCAACAAGAATTTGAAGCGTGTAAAGAGCATGTACGTGCTGAAATTGCCGATTGTGTATTAAGTGCAGCGATAAAAGTTGAGCGGGTGTTGAGTTTAGCCCATGATGTGCGCAAGAAAATGAAAGGTAAAATGTCGCTTAATGTTGTGCAGTCGCATGGTGATATAAAAGCGCAATTAGAAGCTTTGGTTTTTAAAGGTTTTGTCACCAAAGCCGGTTATCAGCGCTTAGATGATATTGCTCGTTACCTAACAGCTATGGAGCGTCGATTAGAGAAACTGCAAATAGATCCAAACCAAGATAGATTAAAAATGTTGGAAGTTGAAAAAGTACAAAAGGCTCTAGACAGTGTGGTTGCTCAGCAGCCAAAAGGTCAGCCTCTGCGACAAGAATTGGTACAAGGTTATTGGATGATTGAAGAGTTACGCGTGTCGCTTTTTGCGCAAAACTTAAAAACCCCTTTTCCTATTTCAGCAAAACGGATATTGAACTACCTCAAAGAATACAGTTAAATTTAGTACAATGATTTGACAGTGATGGTTGTGGTGAGTATAAATAATAGCAATATTAATTATAGATACACCTTGGAGTAGTAATGGTTAACTACGATGACAAACGTAATTTTTATCGCATGATGGTAAACAGTGAAGTAACCGTGACCATTATTGATGACGAAGCTAATAGCAAAATTTTAGCTACATGTCGTGACTTGAGTGCCACGGGTATTGCCATTGAAATGGAGCACCCATTAGAAATGAATACCGCGGTACATGTTAGTGTGCAATCAGCTAACAGTGCGGTTCAACCACTTGATGTTAAAGGTAAAGTGGTGAGAGTAACGGAAGAGAGTGCTAACTGCTTTTTAATTGGTGTTAATATCTCTGAAATTGATTAATGATTCACTGACTTATCAATTTCAGCACAAACGTAGCTAGGTTAATTAGCTAGCTACGATGTGTTTTCGCTTACTAAGCTACTCGACTTGGCACACTAGCCCTTTAAGATAGTAACCTTCAGGGTAATTAGACGAAACAGGGTGATCCGCAGCTTGGTGAAGCCTATCAACAAAGTAAACATTTCTATTGGCATCTAATGCCGCATCAGCAACCACTTTTTGAAATAAGCTTGATTCCATTAAACCTGAGCATGAGAACGTTAATAATGTGCCGTTAGGTTTAAGTAGTTGCATTGCCAACATGTTAATATCTTTGTAACCACGACAAGCACCCGTTAATTGTGCTTTTGATTCAACAAATTTAGGTGGATCGAGGATTATCATATCAAAAGTACGCTTTTCTTCACGGTATTGACGTAATAATTTAAAGACATCAGCTTTGACGAATGAAATATTTTTGTCGCCCAGTTGATTAAGCTCTGCGTTGTGTTTTGCCAGTGCTAGTGCAGATTCTGATACATCAACATTAATGACTTCTTTAGCGCCATTTGCTGCACAATGGAGGGCAAATGTACCAGTATAAGAAAAACAATTTAATACGGTTTTATCTTTGGCATACTTTCCAGCAGCGAGGCGAGAGTCACGTTGGTCTAAGTAGAAGCCTGTTTTATGTCCTTGAGCAATATCAACATGAATTTTAATACCGTGCTCTTCGATAATACACTCTGTTGACTCTTGTGGCTCAGTTAACCAGCCTGTTACGGGCTCTAAGCCCTCTTTTTTACGCACATCAACATCAGAGCGTTCATAGATATGACAGCCAGGGTAGAGCGCTTTTAAACACTCTACTATGGTATAGCGATGAAAGTCAGCGCCAGCACTGAGTAACTGACAAACAATAAAGTTATCGTATTTATCAATAGTGATCCCTGGCAGACCATCTGATTCGCCGGCAATAAGGCGATAGCCGGTCAATCCACCAGCTTCAATAAACCAATCACGTCTTTTTTGTGCGCTTAACAATTTATTACGAAAAAAATTGCTGTCAATTTCTTCATTAATATCAAAACTCCAGACACGAATTCTAATTTGAGACTCTGGAGAGTACGCACCTTTAGCCAGCCAATTCCCTTTATTATCATAGACATCAACTGTGTCACCAAGTAGGGCGTTACCTTTGATCTTATTGATCGCTTGTGAAAAAATCCACGGATGTTTTCGGCGTAATGATTTCTCACGCGCAACTTTTAAATAAATTCTTGCTGACATATGGCTATACTTATAATTAACAATAATTGCGCGAGTGTAGTCAATGCGTGGCATAGGTGCAATGCTCTATTTTAACTATTTTTGATTTCACTAACTTGATAGAAATGAAAAGTAAAAATAATAACAGCGATCAGTTAATAATAAGGTAAGAATTATGAATGTAAGTTACATGGCGCATGTAAGTGGCAAGGTTCAAGGGGTTTACTTTCGAGCTTCTAGTCAACAAATTGCTATTGATCATGGTTTGAGTGGTTACGCACGTAACTTAACCGATGGTAGCGTTGAAATATTAATGTGTGGCGAAGAACAAAGTGTCGATAAAATGTTGGCGTGGCTAGCACATGGGCCACCGCAAGCAGAAGTTAACGCTATTGAGTCAAAGCAAGTACCTTGGCAAGAACATCATTTTTTTGCCATTAGTTAGTTTCAGCTGTTCTTTTTTATACAATTTTTACTTAGCAAGCTTATTTCAGCGCTTACATGCTTTATTTCAGCGGTGATCGCTGGCTAGTGCCCGGTCAATACTCTTGATTTAATCGGCTACACACTTAAATGTTATCACCGAGGCGCTGTTAATTCATTAGCTAAAAAGTTATAGTAATAAATTGAATCAATAATAATATAAATCAATTGGTTATCGTATTTATAAACCAAAATAAGATGGCCTGTAAGCTACCAAAAAGGAAATACATTGCGTTATATTGCTATTAATGATCTACAACAATTGAGTTTTAGTGAAACCGAAAAGCCTGCTATCGCTGCTGACGAGTGTTTGATCAAAGTTAACGCTATTGGCATCAATCGCGCCGATATTCTGCAAAAGCAAGGTCAATATCCACCTCCACCAGGTGAGTCAACCATATTGGGCATTGAGGCTTGTGGTGATATTGCTGCGCTTGGGGGCGAGCAAGAAAACTGGCATGTTGGTGATCAGGTTTTTGCTATTGTGCCCGGTGGCGCTTATGCCGAGTATGTAAAAGTTAAAACCGAACATTTGATCAAGTTGCCTGAAAATTTAAATTATGTTGAAGGTGCAGCAATAGCAGAAGCTTATTTAACGGCTTATCAATGCTTATTTAGCATTGCTGATTTACAGCCGAATAGCCAAGTGCTGATCCATGCTGGTGCCAGCGGTGTCGGTACTGCAGCTATTCAATTGGCAAAGTCTCTTGGTTGTCATGTCAGTGTTACTGTGGGCAATGATGATAAAGCCGCAATGTGTAAAACGTTAGGTGCTGATGAAACAATAAATTACCAATGCACTGATTTTGTTGCTTGGAGCAAACAGCAAAAGCGTAGCTATGATGTTATTTTAGATGTGGTGGCCGGTGAATACGTTAGTAGAAATATCGATGTTTGTGCGCTGGATGGACATATCGTGATTATTTCATTACTGGGTGGGCGCTTTGCTGAAAAAATTGACGTCGGTAAAATGCTCGCCAAACGGGTAAATATTCACGCGACGACATTACGTAGCCGAACTGATGACTATAAAACACAGTTAATTAAAGCATTTACACAAAATTTTTATTCATGCCTTGTGCAAGAGAAATTGAAGCCGGTTATTTATCAGCAATTTGCTTGGCAAGAGGTGGAACGCGCACACCAAGTCATGTTAGATAACCAGAATATTGGTAAAATAATTTTAACGGTTGATCACGAGTAATGATTTTTATTCGTTTTATGATGATGTCTTGCTAACCAAGTATTGAATAACAAACCGTAATCATATTGGTCTGTCCATTCGCCACCTATAAGGTAGTGTTGCTTGAAAAATGCTTCTCGAATAAAGCCTAATTTTTCCATAATACGAAAAGAGGCAATATTTCTAGGATCACATCTCGCCATCAGTTTAAAGAACCCGAGCTCTTGAAATAAGTAATCGACAAGTAAATTTGCAGCCTCAGTGCCTATGCCTTGTCCTGCAACTTCTCCACTTAAGCGATAACCTAATTCTGCTCGTTGGTTCTGCCAATCTTCAATACGAAAAGCTATTTCGCCAACTAATGAGTGATCACTTTGTAAACAGATAGCTAAACCGTTCCAGTGACCAACAGAAAAATGCCAAGGTTGAGATAATTGATCAACAATTTCCATGGTTTTAGCATCATTTTCTGCAGGGCGAATATAACGACAGTTTTCAGGATCTTGGCGGTAAGCTTTTATCGCCGGAAAGTCGGATGTTCCTATTGCTCTAAGGTAAATGTATTTAGCTGATAAATTCGGCGCTATTTGTTGAGCATTTAATGCTATTTTCATAGTCATGTGTTTCTTTTTTATTGTCGTTAGTATTATTTTTTACATGATATGATTGAGTTGTAAATGATTTTTTGAGTAATCACTCAGTTCATTCACTAGGCAGCGTTGATATTCAGCGTTGGTTATTCGCGTTAAAATATAGATGAAGTTGTGGATATATTACCAATTATTTTTATATTAGTGCTTTGGCTAAAGGTGTAGTTAATTAAGATCATGATACTTAATTATTTTCTCGACATTAACACCAAAAGTAATAACACCTAGCGACGAAATCTCTTTAGGGACACTAAAGCTAACTTGGCTTTGAAATATTTGGGTTGATTCATCGTAGTTAATATCACTTATATATATCGAGCCAGGCCCGCCAGGGTAGGTATTTAAAAATTTAGCTTCATCTCCTTGGTATAAGTCGGTGGTTATTTTACTCAAGCCAATAGTATAACCGTCGCTATCAATTGCGATAATTTCGGTAATTGCCGTTGATGAACTATTTTGTAAATTAATTAAAAACTGACTTAACGCCGATTTATAAACAAAGTTATAAAGTATCCCTTCTCGATTTTTAGCTTCGCTCTGCCACTGAACGTCTATTCCATCAAGCTCTACAGCGGTAAATACTTCTTTTAACTCAGTAATAGAAGGGGCTGAGGTTAAGTAGTTATATAGTGTTGATAAGTATGGTGTTAAGTACTTTTTTAAAACTTGCTTTTCATTTAGCGACAACTTTAACGATAAGGGATTACAAACTGGAATTTTTTCGTTAAATTTGTCGATAAGTTTTGGATTATTTACCATTACTTGATCAGAAAAAATAAGGTGATGTGATTCAAATTTGATAAAGCGCCAGTAATGTTCAAGCGACTCTATTTTGCGATGAAATTGTAAATCTCTATAAGCTTCGTTGTCATCAATAATGATGGCGTCGACTTTTCCCGTAATGAACATTTTTAATAATTGTGCCCGAGTTGTGATTAAGGTATCAATTGTTAAATTTGTTTCTAAAAGCCATTCATGTGCAGGACTTCCGTTTACCACGGCAATGGTTTTATTACTTAGCACATCAAGTGTATTTCTTTCTTCTAAAGGGAAGTTAGTGAGCCAGTACCATTTTTCAATTGAGATTGGTGAAGAGTGCTTTCGGTTAGTTTTATCATTAGCGTGAACAGGAAATACGCCATCAATATTGTTTTTACTTAATTCGCGCAATGCTCTTTTTAAAGGGTAAAAACTTAGCGTTGTTTTTTGGTTTAATTTGTGGAATATGCATTGAACAGTGCTAACCGTTGTGCCTTTAATTATATTACTATCAACGTATTGATAAGGAGGTGAGTTGTATGTAGCAAAAACAAGTTCATCTTGCTCTGAAGCTATTATTGAGTATGAAATCAGCAACATCACCAAGAAGATTGAACTTTTCATGTAGTTAACACCTCGCCATTATTTTACTTTAAAGCGACCTATGCCACCTTCAATATTTTTTGCTAATTTTTGTATCTGATTAGATTCATTGTATGTATCTGTAGAGATTTCTTTTGTTGTTATTATTTGTTCATTTAAGGCGTGTAAATTTCGATTGATGTCCTCAGTAACAGCCGTTTGTTCCTCTGTGGCCGTGGCTGTTTGAATTGACATATCATTTACTGTTGTAATGCTGTTTAGAATTTTCTCTAGTGATGCTTCAGTTTCTTTGGAAAAGTCGACAGTATTAGTTACTTTCTCAAATCCATCACTGATATGGCTAACAACATTATCTACACCCGATTGGAGAGATTCGATCATACTTTGAATACTGTCTGTGGATTCTTGGGTTTTTTGAGCTAAATTTCGAACTTCGTCAGCTACAACAGCAAAGCCACGACCAGATTCTCCAGCTCGAGCTGCTTCAATTGCCGCATTGAGGGCAAGTAAGTTTGTTTGCTCTGCAATTCCTCTTATTACATCTAACACCCCTGAAATATTATGAGAGTCTTCTGATAATTTTTTTGTCCCTGTTGAAGCATTTTCAATGGTGATGTATAACTGCTCGATTTGTTTAACCGAAGCGCCAATTTTGTTAACACCTTCTGCAGAGAAAACCATCGCTTCTTTAGTTTCATCAGCGGTCTTTGAGGCAATATTGGCGAGCTCTCTCGTTGACATACTCATTTCGTGAACTGCGCTAACAATCATGTCTGATGCATTGTTTTGTTGATCAGCTACATCTTGGCCTTTCTTCGCAGATTCTTTTAAGCTTGTGCTACTTGTCGCTAAAGTAAGTACGTCATTTCTTACGTCTGAAATTAGGCCTCGTAAGCTTTCAATAAATAGATTAAAAGCTGTGCCAAGATCGCCTATTTCATCTTGTTGCTTGATGACTACCTTATTCGTTAAATCGCCACCCCCTGATGTAATGTCATTAATGCCGTTTTTAATCTCACTTAACCTTAAAAGTAAAAGTCGTTGACTATAAAAGGCTGAAGCTATGGTAATAAAAATGATAATGGCAGCAATGATTAAAGTAACAATTTTGAAATAGCGATTTGACTCTTCAATTTCACTTTGAAGTAAGCTCGCTTTGATAAACGCGCCTTCACCTGCTTTATCGTAAAGCTTCCTTAAATTAGAGAATGATGTTTTTGAGCTACTATTCATCATCAGTTTAGCGGTACTATCGTCGCCGATGCTTTTAGCATCAATGACTTTCTCAACCTCTTCAAACCAAACTCTATAAAGTGTATCAAAATTGTTTAATGAGGCTAAAATATCAGGATAGTCCTTCATTAACCCCCTGTAGTTGTTAAATCTGTCTTTAGCTTGCTGTGCGTTCTCGCGGAAATCGTCGATAAAATTTTGCTCAATTGAGGGGGCATTTACCATTTGAATTTCCGCGAAACGTGCTTGATATAGATCACGGTCAGCATTCAATACGGAGTTAATTGCTGGCATATACTGATTAGGAAAAATATTTGCGTTACGCTCAAGTTTATCTGTCAGCATATAGTTAGCATAAGTAATCGCTATTAATGAAAAAAGTGCAATTGCTAAAGGAATTGAGTATTTTATTTTGATACTTAAATTATCGAACATTTCAATTATCACCTAAAAAGAAAATAAAGCATCGGGATCTGATTAATAAGAATAGGTTCTGATTTATTAAGGTCGGAGAACGAATAATAGTAAATACTAGAAGAAATGGCTTATAGGTCAAGTTTTTATCAATTTCTTTTTATATAATATTAAGTATTATCCCCCACATATTGAAAGCGTTTAAATACTTTGCCATCTCTTTCAATGGTTTCGTCAAACATGGTTAAAGGCCTAACCCAAATGGCTCTTTCACCGTATTCTGTTTGGTAAACTACCATAGTTTCTTCGGTTTCACTGTGGGTAGCAATATGCAGAACTTGGTAAAAATTGCCTTTAAAGTGCTGGTAACGTCCGGTTTTTAACATGAATTATCTCGTTGTCGTTGTATTGTCGTTATTGTCGTTATTGTTGTTAGTTGTGTCATCGTTATTTTGTATTGCTATAAATGACTGAGCTCAGTCACTTTGCTCAGTCATTGAGTTTTTCTTGCCATTGTTGTGAGGCATCGTCATCACTATTTTTAGCATCTAACCAAACGCTCCCTTCACTCGTTAACTCTTTCTTCCAAAAGGGGGCTTGGGTTTTTAAGAAGTCGATAAGAAACTCACAGGCGGCAAATGCCGCTTTACGATGCGGGCTAGTCACGCCAATAAAAACAATTTGTTCGCCAAGTGTTAAGTCACCAAAGCGGTGAATAATGGTGACTTTGTTTAATGGCCAGTGCTCACGTGCTTTTTTTTCAATATCGTTAAGCACTTTTTCGGTCATACCGGGGTAATGCTCTAAGGATAAACCTTGCACATCAAGACCTTCATTAAAGTCTCTAACCTTACCGACAAAAGTGACAACGGCACCATCTTGATTATCATTTGCTAAATAACGGTATTCATCAGCAACAACAAAATCACTTTGTTGTACTTTAATCATGTTAACCTCCCGTTACAGGAGGGAAAAATGCGACTTCATCGCCATCATTTATCTGTTGTGTCCAATCAGTAACCTCCTGATTAACAGCAACAAGTAAATTGTCTGCGCTCATAACTTTTGCCCACAAGGTGTCAGTTTCAGCTAATTGTTGTCGAATGGTATCTGTGGTCATATTGTCGCTTAGTTGTATCTGTAAACTATCTGTTGATAACTGTTCACGTAAGCGAGCAAAAAATAATACTTTTATCATTGCTAACTCCTTTATTTGGTTTCAACATCGTGTAAGTAGCTACCCGATTTTCCGCCATGTTTTTCACAGAGGTGAATATTGGTGATAATCATGTCTTTTTGTACGGCTTTGCACATGTCATAAATAGTTAAAGCGGCGGTTGAGGCTGCGGTCAATGCCTCCATCTCTACGCCGGTTTTACCTGAAAGCTTGCAAAGCGCGGTGATCTCGACACGGTTTTGCTCAGGTTGTGCCACTATATCGACTTCTATTTTAGTTAACATGAGTGGATGGCAAAGCGGGATAAGCTCACTGGTTTTTTTAGCCGCCATAATCCCTGCAATTCTTGCGGTAGCAAATACATCACCTTTGTGGTGCTTGCCTTCAACAATCATCGCTAATGTTGTTGATGACATTTCAATATAGGCCTTGGCAATTGCGGTGCGCTCGGTAATATTTTTTACAGTAACATCAACCATATGAGCATTACCGTCGGCATTAATGTGAGTAAAGTTTTCGCTCATCAAAAAATAATCTCTAAGTTCTTAGCTATTCAGCTTTTTGTAAAGTTTGGCTTTATATTACCTTATCTTAAGCTTTGTTTTGTCTTTTATATTGAGAAATTTGTTATTTGTATGCGATGTTTATAGATGATGCTTACCGTTATTGTATTTACGGGTAGGGCTAAGAAAAGTAATTTTAATCTTATCGGCTTAGCCCAAGGAGAAATGCATTTACGGCCAGTTCAATTAATTGAAATACAGAAGAGGTATATTTACCTTTACTCTGATAGACAACTAAGCCACCAGAGCGGTCGTTCAGGTTATTTCTGAGCATGACCTAAACATGTGAGAAACAGAAGGTATCCAAGTTTTACCTCTATGGCTCTAAAGAAGATATAGCAATAACTTAAAGTTATACGAAAGATATGTATAATAATTTGAATAATAAAAATAAATGGAATTAAATTTAATGAAAGCCGTACATTACTTCTCTTTTTTCGCATGTCTTTATTTTCTTTTTCAAACAAGTGCATTTGCAAAAGCTGACGTAAATATACAGATCAACAAATCAGTGGAAACATTATCGCTTATATACACTACTGGCACTCCTGCACAAAAAATTGCCTTCGTTAATAGCCCAAATGACTCACGTACCAAAAGGTGGAAACCTGTTAATAATGAATTTGAGGTTGTTTATGAAAAACATCAAGAGTTTATTCGACGAATAGATGGTAAAGCCTTTAATCATGTGCAACTTAGCTTAACACCAACTTATAAGCATTTGCCTAAATCTTACGCACCTATAGCACCATTTTCAGACGGAGGTGTTCTAATTCATACGGGCCGTTTATTTGCATGCATCGACCTATGCTCGGATGATGATAATGGTTGGAAAATCAAAATAGAAGTAGAAGGAAATACCCATTTTATTGCCAATGGAAAAGTTAACTATCAATCCGAAAACTGGCTTGGGTATGATGATGGACAATACGTTTATATAGGACAACAAAAGCCTATAGATGAGCCAACGTTTTTAGCCATGTTTGATCAAGGGTTGCCTGAAAAAATGAAGATGGAACTTAGCCAATCACTACCAAAAACAATGACGTTCTTTGAATCACATTTAGGAAAAAATAGTAGTAGTGTTAAACCGATGCTATTTGCCTCATATTCAAATAAAAAGGGGAAAGATATTCAAGGAGGTGTTCTGCCTAATCAAGTGTTTATCCATTGGGATATGGATAACTTGGACGAAAAATTAAAAGAAAAAAACTTTATTAATAGAACGTTATGGATGTTTGCACATGAAGCTTCACATTTTTATCAAGATAGCGCTTCATTAGTAAGCGATAAATCTGAAAGCTGGATACATGAAGGTAATGCAGAGTGGTTGTCGGCTATTGCATTAAGGGAATTTTACCCTGAAATCATTGAGTCATTTATTAGCAAGAAATTAAACCAAGCAAAAATAGACTGTGCTGATGCTTTAACGAAGTATTCATTAGTAGATGCTGCTAAGAATGGGAATTACCGAGCTTATTATCAATGTGGAATTATTATACACTCTCTAATTGATAAGAATACTCGCGAGTTATCAAAGGGAAAATATTCTATTTTTGACCTTTGGAATGATTTTAAGAAGCAGGGGGGCAATACAGATAAAACTGGAGCCGAAGGTTTTTGGTCTGCGACTGAAAAGTATATTTCGAGAGAGATGTTACAAGGACTAAAAAGCTTAACTACGGATAAATTAGTAGCACCTGAAAATTACATTGACCAATTAGAGTCGTTATAAATGAGCGACCGTAGTTTGGCTGTGTGTTCAATTGAAAAAAAACTGCGGGGTAAAAACCTGCGGGGTCAGGTTCGCTGAAAAATAAAAGTCACTTAGGTTTGGGTGAGTTAAACGCTTTAGATCTCCTATCACCGCCTTGTAGTAGTGGCTTGGCTCTTCTAGATAAGGTATTAGCAACCTGTTCAATAAACGAATCATCACCTAACGCCCATGCCTTATTTGTTGCATCGCGAATAGCCTGAATTGTATTGTCAGTTAGATGTGAAAGAAAAAGGCTTTGATAAGCAGACTTTCTTTCCGCTTGAGTATTTCCTAACGCCAAATACAAAGGGTGTGCCAGTATACAATAACGGACATTAGCTCTTGTCTATTAAACTACAAGTGTTCCGACATAGCGGTCGTTAGCAATAGTTTATTTTTGTTATTTTTCAATGTTCAGAAGATGCAGAACTAACTTTGCCTTGACAGACAATTAATCCAGCAATACCGTTCATATCTCAAATTATAAAATTAGCGCAAGGCAATGGCTTTGCTTCACAACATCAAAGGCGGATAATAAATAGCCGATCAGCAACTTTCACCATGTTCTATGTGATAAGAAATTACAACTGAGTTAGTAGCTCTATTAATAAATAGCTCAGCAGCTTTAATGCCTTTTTCTTCACTATTTTGATGCACAGTAGTTATGGGTAGTGTTGAGCGTAAAGCCTCATCAATGCCGTCAAAGCCAACCACTCTAATATCTTCAGGTATCTTAAGACCCATTGCATGAATTTCTTTAACTGCCGCCAAGGCAATAATATCACTCATACAAAGTAAAACATTAGGACGGGGGGTTGATGTTAGTGCTTCTCTAGCAGCAATTAATGCAAAGTGATGGTTACTTTTAGGAAGGTTCCATACACGATCCGATCTTAAATTAACATTCGAATCTTTAAGTGCCTGTCTGTAACCATTTAAACGTTGATGAGAGATAGAACACAAGGCATTACTCGTCGTAGGTAATTCATATACACGACATGTTAGATCAGACTCTAGTAGCCTTAAGCCTAAAATAGCAACTTCATCATCAGTTGATTTAATAGCCAGTTTTGCAATCTCATAAGCCGCTTTTTCATTGTCTATTCCAACAGAGGCATTACGGTCTATATCAAAATCGGCAGTGACAACTTTTTTCGAGGTTACTTTTAGCTGTTCTATTAATTCAGGGTTTCTAGGTGAGCCATAACAAATAAAACCATCAACAAAATCAGCAACAGTATTAATGTTATCTGAGATACCTGAAAACAAAAGTAAGTGGACTTTATTTTTCTCTAAAACCGACGAAACCCCTTTCACAAAGTCACTTGCTACCGGGTCTGTTACCATATATTCAAGGCTGTCTGGTAACACCAAAGCTACAATATTAAACTGACCTTTTCTTAACGATTGGGCTGCTTTATTTGGACCTGAATATCCCAGTTTTTTGCACGACTCAAGAATATCAATGCGTTTATTTTTGGAGAGTTGGTCAGGTCTATTAAATGCATTTGAAACGGTGGCATTTGATACACCGAGTTCTTTAGCAACACTTTTAAGCGTCCAAACTTTCTTGTTAGTCATGTTTACCTTTTACCGTTATTTTAATAAAAAACCAGCAACTATTGAGCTGTTGATTACTATACTACTGATTTTACGATATAAAAAACGCTGTATTATTATCTATTTGGCATTATATGTAATACATCATTAATTAAGACAACTTTAACCGGTTATTTAAACTGATAGTACGAGTGCTGTTATCTTTATTTATTTCAATATGTGAATTATTTTCAACTAAATCAACCACTAACGTAATGCTCTGTTTTTCATTTTTCCAAGACATTTTTAATGTCGATTTTTCACTGACAATCGAAAAATCACCATTAAAAGCCGCACAATTATTGCGTAATTGAATCAGTTCGATCATCGCTTTGGTAAATGGTTTTTTTAGTGCTGCTTCAATATCGGTACTATCAAGGTATGGACGATTTATATCTCTACCAACATTCGAGTTTGCTAATAATTCCATGGCATTCTTCTCAGCCAATAAACCTGCGTAATATACCTGTGGTGTTCCTGGTGCAAAAAACTGAATAGCTCTGGCAATTAAATAGTCAAAGTCACTTTGGCCAAGTGCATCATAATAGGTACAATTTACTTGATATAAATCAACATTACTTGCTGCGGCACCTGTTGCTTTTTGGCTTTCACCAGCGCTGTTTACATGAATAGTTTCCACGAGATTATCAATTTCATCATTATTGAGTAGGCCAGGCTTTCCATTCATTGGGCCCACATCAATGATACCAATGCCATCGTGAGTATCTAACACGGTAATACAATTTTGGGGTGAAATATTTAACCATTTTGTTAGTGCAGTAAAGTCTTTAGTAAAAATGCTATGTAACACTAAAGGCGGTAAAGCAAAGTCATAAACTCGATCAACGCGCTGTGCAATTTCAATTTGAGTTTGATAATAAGAGTGAATTTCTACTAGTGTTTCAATGCCTAAATCATTTGCGGCTTTACTTAGCTCATCAATGAACTGAAACGTTTCATCTAGCATAAAGCAACTAGTTCCTGCTTTTTTAAGCGCATAACCCGCCGCATCTAAGCGGATCATCTTAATATTATTTTCAGAAAATGTTTTTAAAATACGATTTAAATATTCTTTACCTTTGTTCGATGTAATATCTATATCTATTTGATTATCAGTAAACGTTGTCCAAAAGTCGGCACTTTCATTATTGGGTAACGCAAAGTTGGTAAAGCAACTGCCTGGTCTAGGGCGGTATATTTTGTCTGCATCACTCTTACTTAAGCCGTTAGGGAACACTTTGTCTTTTGTTAAAAACAGATCCCAATATGGAGACTCTTTACCATACTGTAATACATTTTGAAACTCCTTAGACTTAGCCGACATATGATTAACGATAAGGTCAGCCATTAACTCATGTCCTTCACCTAATGCTTTTATATCGCTCCAATTACCTAATCGGCTGTCAACTTGGGTGTGCTCTATCGGGTCGAAACCTGCGTCACTTCCGTCAATAGGGTAATAAAATGGTAATAAATGAATGCCAGAGAATAAATCTGCCAGTTGATCATTTAAAATATTGTGTAATGTTTTAGTATCTGAACCGGTTAACCTATCAATGTAGGTGATTAGCTGAACATTATTTTTCATAACTTTACCATTTAATTTTAAGTTGCATCTTAATCGATTAAGCCTTATGTTTATATACTATGAAACTTTAATCAAGAATAATTTTTACTCTTTAAGTTGTTAAGACAATAAGAATTGAATACGCATTGAATAAGATGTTAATTTTTTAGCTATTATTTTAATAAAACGCTTTAAATTGGTGGCTTAGTTAACTTAAAAAAACATCAACAATAATAATTAATCGTATTGCAGGGTCAAATATACACTTTAAAGCGTTAACTGTGTGGTTAACCTTTATTTAGAGTGTTGTTTAGTTTGGGGAATTATAATTATGACAACAAAATTTAATACGGAGCCATTATCTTTTAAAGAAAAGGTAGGTTATGGCATGGGGGATATGGCTTCAAACTTCTATATGGGGTTCTTTGCGCTGTTCCTGCTTTATTATTACACGGATGTGTACGGTATTTCTGCTGCTGCGGCAGCAACCATGTTATTGGTGACTAAAGTAATTGATGCCGTTAGTGATCCTGCTATGGGCTTACTTGCAGATCGCACAACCTCTAAGTGGGGCAAGTACCGACCTTACTTGCTTTGGATGGCCATCCCTTATGCATTGCTTGGTTACCTTTTATTCCTAGGTCCTGAATTTGGCAGCACAGGTAAATTAATTTTTGCCTATGTATCTTATTCATTGGTCATGCTCGCATATACCGCGATTAATGTTCCTTATTCTGGGCTCATGGCAGTTATTCATCCTGAATCAGGCGAACGGACTAAAGCAGCACAATTTAGATTTATTTTTGCCTCCATAGGGTCGTTAGTGGTTGGAGCCTCCGCTAAGCCTTTAGTTGAGTTTTTAGGTGCTGGCGATGAACTACTTGGCTTTCGCTTAACTATCATTTTATTTGCAGTGCTTTCCATTGCTGTTTTTTGGTTTACTTTTGCAGTCACCAGAGAAAGAGTAATGCCTAAAAAGCATGAGGCTAGTATTAAAGATGATCTGTCGACCTTACTGAAGAACAAGTCTTGGCTGATACTGGTTGGCACTGGGGTTTTTGTTGTAGTTGGTTTAGTTGCACGTTTTGCGTCAATCGCTTATTACACAAAATACTATATGAATGACGACGGAAGTAATGTGTTTTTGTGGATGGACCAGACCACATTTATTATTTCATGTGGTTTACTAGGTCAGTTATTTGGTGCTCTTATTACCCCTATGCTAGTCGCACGCTTTGAGAAACATAAATTAATGTTTGTTACTAATTTTTCCCATGCAATATTATTGTTTTTTGGTTTTACAATCTCACCAGATAATGTCGCACTTACGACTATAGTACACACCCTCGGGATTATTACCTTTGGTATTGCAATTACCTTGTTATTCACCATGTATACAGATTGTGTAGAGTACGGAGAATGGAAAACAGGTAACAATAGCGCAGGTTTAACGGTGTCAGCTTCTTTGTTTTCATTGAAGTTTGGCTCAGCGGTAGGTGGTGCATTACCGGGTTTTATTCTTGCTGCATTTGGCTTTGTTGCTAATCAAACCCAAACACCTGAATCAATTGAAGGTATTCGTTATATGTTTAACATATTGCCCGCCGTATTCTTTTTGCTGGGAGCCGTGTTAATACTTTTCTATAAAGTTGATCGGGCTCAATTAACACAAATTGAATGTGATTTAGCTGAGCGTCGCAGCTAAGCTATTTAATATAAAGGGCATAAGTGAAAATTTACTTATGCCCTTTATTCGTTAACAGCTTAAGCAATCAATAAGCTGGTATAGCAGAAGCACTTTATTGGAATAAGCTCACCAGGCAAATACTGAGTTACGGCGTATAGCTATTCAAAATTTATCTACAGCTAATATAGTAGCAATAGCTGCTAGTTGTTCTATCTAAAATCATCTTAGTTATCAATAAATAATAAGAATAAATTCATTAAATTTAAAAAGTGCTTGCAAAGTAATCATATTTTAAATAATAATTAATCTTAATCGATTAAGTTGATTGCAGTATCAAACATAACTATTTTAATAATTAAAAACATACTATAAAAGCGACATGGGGTGACCAAATGCAACAGTTCACATATAAAAAATTACTATTGAGCACATTAACTTTAGCTATATGCTCAAGCTTAAGTGCCGCAGAAATAACCGATGAAGCCGCAGTAGAAAAAAAGGGCTTAGATTTTGAACGAATAGTTATAACAGGTGCTGCAGGCAAAGGCTCTACTGTTATGGCATCAAGTGTATCAGTAAGTAGCTTGTCTGCTGATCAAATTGAAGTAACAACACCAAGAAGTTCAGCTGAAGCTTTTAGATCAATCCCAGGTATTCGCTCTGAGTCTTCTGGTGGTGAAGGTAACGCAAATATTGCTGTACGTGGTCTTCCTGTGGCAGCTGGGGGCGCAAAATTTTTACAATTACAAGAAGATGGATTACCTATTTTACAATTTGGTGACATAGCCTTTGGTAATGCCGATATTTTTCTTAGACTCGATAGCACAATGTCATCAATCGAATCAATTCGAGGTGGTTCCGCTTCTACTCTCGCCACAAATGCTCCGGGCGGCATCATTAATATTATCAGTAAAACAGGTGGGTCTGATTCTGGCAGCATAGCGACAACTATTGGTTTAGATTACGATCATACCCGTACAGATTTTGAGTTTGGCGGTGAGCTAAACGACAGCATGTATTTCCATCTTGGTGGCTTTTATCGTCAAGGCGAAGGCCCAAGGGAAGCGGGTTACACTGGTAATAAAGGCGGACAAATTAAAGCTAATATTACGAAAGAATTTGATAAAGGTTACGTGAGACTTTATTACAAGCATTTGGATGATAAAACCATTGCTTACTTGCCCATGCCAGCAAGTTCAAATGGCAAGTCGGTGGGTAGTTTCGACCCTTCATCTGATACACCTCATTCAGCATACTTTACCTCAATATTAAGCACTGATGGTGATGGTAATCTTCGTCGTGCAGATATGCGTGATGGTATGAACCCAACAGTTGACTCTGTTGGTTTAGAGGCTGTATTTGACTTAGGTAATGACTGGTCGATTGAAAACAGATTTAGAACGTCAAGCACGAAAGGCAGTTTCACCTCGCCATTTCCAGAAAGCATTCAAGATAGCCAAACACTTGCTGATAGCATAGCGGGTAGCGGCGCGCAATTGACTTATGCTAATGGGCCCCAACAAGGTAGTGCTTATACTGGCGCTAACTTAATGCGTATTCATACCTTTGATGTTGAAATGAGCAACTTAGATTTTATGGTTAATGACTTAAAAATCTTAAAAACTATTGGTGATACCAACATCACTTTTGGTTATTACAAGTCATTACAAAATATCGAGCAATCATGGCTTTGGAATTCTTATTTATCAGAAGTTAAAGGCGACAACGCAGCACTTGTTAATGTTGCAGCTGCTGACGGTACAAGCTTCTCTGATAGTGGTTTAATTGCTTATGGAGTTCCAGCGTGGGGCAACTGTTGTACGCGTAACTATGACCTTCAATATGATGTAACAGCACCTTATATTGCCATTAACTCAGTTTTTGGTGATTTTACTATCGATGCAAGTGTTCGTCATGACAGTGGTGAAGCCACAGGTACATATGCTGGTGCAGTGCAATCTGAAATAGACATGAATAGAGACGGCGAAATATCAGTGCCTGAAATGAGTGTATCTTCAGTAAATAATAGTGCGCCTTCTATTGTTAATTATGATTGGAGTTACACATCTTACTCAGTTGGTGTTAACTACATTGTCAATGACGATTTAGCTGTTTTTGGCCGGCTAAGTCATGGCGGTACCGCTAATGCTGACCGTTTAGCTTTTGGCAAAATTGCAGCTGATGGCTCAGTAGCTGATGAAGATGCTGTTGATGAAGTTGATCAGTTCGAAGCTGGTATTAAGTTTCGCCAAGATAAACTATCGGTATTTGCGACAGCTTTCTTTGCTGAAACACAAGAACAAAATTTTGAAGCAACAAGCCAAAAATTCTTTGACCGTGTATATGAATCATATGGTCTTGAGTTAGAAAGTGCTTACTACATTGGTGATTTTGACATTCGCGGTAATGTTACTTGGACTGATGCAGAAATTACCAAAGATGGCGTAAATGCAGCCTCAGTGGGAAATACACCAAGAAGACAAGCTGACTTTGTATATTCACTAACTACTCGCTATAACTTTGAACAAGGCTCTGCTGGCTTAAGCTTAATAGGTACCTCAGAAGCTTATGCGCAAGATGGTGGAGATCAAAGTGCAGACGATATCCTTAAATTTGATGGCTACACACAAGTAAATGCCTTTGCTCAATATTACCTTTCAGACACATTTAGCATAGCTTTAAATGTTAATAACCTATTTGACACTACTGGTATAACAGAAGCTGAAGAAGGTAACATTCCTGCGAATGATATTATCAGAGCAAGAACGATTAACGGCAGAACAAGTAGTATTACGCTTAAATATGACTTTTAATTTGTCATTAACAACGTAAATAACAGTACAGTATGAACAAGCCCATTTTATATGGGCTTTTTTTTCAAGGTGGATCTATGTTTTCATTACTCAGTTATGGCGAAGTGTTGGTCGATTTTTTGCCAACGTCAGTCAATGATTCAAGTTATATTCCGTTAGCTGGAGGTGCGCCTGCCAATGTCGCAGTAGCCTTTGCTAAGTTAGGTGGAACAGCACACTTTGCTGGAGGTATTAGCGAAGACAACTTTGGTAGCATGCTTATGCAATCGCTGGAAAATGAAGGTGTTAATACTGATTTCGTTCAAAGAATAGAAGGCGCAAATACCGCATTAGTATTAGTTAGCTTAGACTCTTGTGGTGAAAGAACATTTAATTTCTATCGACATAATACTGCCGACATGCAATATGGCATATCTCAAATTGATAAAATTAACTGGCAAAATATTGGTTTTTTTCATTTTTGTTCAAATACATTAACAAGCCAGTCAATGTACAGCGATACACTTTACGCGATAAGAAAGGCCAAAAGAAATAACGTATTAATTAGCTTTGATGTAAATTTACGTCAACAGCTTTGGCAAGACTTATCCCAATTACTGTCACGAGTTGAAGCATGTATCGAAGCAAGCGATGTAGTCAAGTTGAGTAAAGACGAAGCTGAATACTTAGCAAAAATAAAGCAGGTTGATGCTAATTTTTATGTGCAACAATTACTACTTCTTGGTGCTAAACTTATTGTTATCACTGATGGTCCAAACCCTGTACAAGTAACTTGCGCCAGTTTTTCTATAATGCTTGAAGTACCTAAAATAGCTCCCGTTGATACTACTGGAGCCGGTGATAGCTTTATTTCAGGCTTTCTATTTTCGCTCGTCAAATCTGTGGGAGATGATGAAAATATAGATTCATTATATGGAATTATTGAGCAACGTGAACACGTTTCTTCTGCGGTGTTATTTGGTGCCAACTGCGGTGCGTTTACATGTCAGAAAAAAGGGGCCTTCACGGCATTGCCACACTTAACGGATATCTAATATTCGACAACATTGGTTTTTGATATGTTTTTTGACATGTAAGTTGGTTGCGTGAGCCGCTATTTTTCAAGCGAGTGAACTGACGAGTTATTATCGCATGCTCAGCACTATATTGATTTGTTAATTGTTATTATAAGAAACTAGGAAGGCTTAAAGGTGTTAGTTCTCTTTAGAAGAATTGATTGCGTGAGCCGCTATTTTTGAAGAGAGTGAACTGACGAGTTTTTATCGCATGCTCAGCACTTTATTGATTTGTTAATTGTTATTATAAGAAACTAGGAAGGCTTAAAGGTGTTAGTTCTCTTTAAAAGAGTTGGTTGCGTGAGCCGCTATTTTTGAAGAGAGTGAACTGACGAGTTATTATCGCATGCTCAGCACTATATTGATTTGTTAATTGTTATTATAAGAAACTAGGAAGGCTTAAAGGTGTTAGTTCTCTTTAGAAGAATTGATTGCGTGAGCCGCTATT
>UEXM01000115.1_pt1 | contig 86004 bp, 69 predicted proteins | sample 1796661 | NCBI WGS metagenome assembly UEXM01 (sample SAMEA4772469, study PRJEB27181) | metagenome | reverse complement strand
TTTAAAGCCTTCCAACCCCTATTCTGCATCAAAAGCAGCAGCTGAAATGTTAATTTTTGCTTGGGCAAGGACATACGTTATTAAGTATTTAATTTTGCGACCTACAAACAATTATGGAGTTGGTCAATATCCTGAAAAGCTAATACCAATTTGCGTTAAGCATCTTCAAAGAGGCAAGAAAATTAGATTACATGATGAGGGTGAGCCGATTAGAAACTGGCTTCACGCAGATGACACGGCCAAAGCTGCTATAACAATCATAGAGTCTGGCTCTACTAACGAAATTTATAACGTAGCCGGCGGTTTTGAACAAAAGAATTTAACAACAGCAGTTAAGGTAATTAATTCCTTTAAGTATCATACAGGACAATATCTCGAAAAGGAAGATCCTGTTGAAGATTATTTAGATCTAACTTTTAAAAGACCCGGCCAAGACGTTAGGTATGCATTGAATGATGACAAACTAAGATCGTTAGGGTGGAAACCCGAAAGACAATTTGACGAAGAACTTCAGAAGATCGTGAAGTATTACTTAAAAAACTTTAAATGGTAAACCAAGGAGAAAAAATGAACCATAAATTATCAAATCAAGCCGTCGGAGCAATTATGATGGCGCTTCAAAAATCCCTCATGGAACAATCGGACATCACTCCGGTTCTTCGAGGGTTCAGCGTGCAGGTGGACGACACAGGAGAACTTGTAATCGTTAACCCGCCCACCGTGAAGGCTCCTCAAGCCAAAGCAACGCCGACTATCCTCACCGGGGATGAGTGATGCCAAAGTATCACTACATGTGCAAAACTTGTGATACTGGATACTATATTTATCATGGTATGAGCGAGGAGCACAATGAGTGTCTTCAATGTGGATTGGAAACTATCCATAGAGTACCTGAAATGCCCTTTATTCGTCGCGAAACTAAGACGGAGAGTGGTAAGGTAGGGGACGAAGTTAAGAACGCTATAGAGGAAAATAGAGCGATTCTTGACGAAGCAAAGAAGAAGGCACGCAATAACAATTGGGAACCAAACACATGACACTAGAACTATGGCTCATATTTGCATTAATAATCTCACTCATTCTTAATGGGTTTTTGATCTGGTTTTCACGAGAGCAATCAACAAGAATTACCTATGTTTCTCAAAACATAGGGGATTTAGTTGAACTAGTTGCTAATTATCGTGATCATCTTAAGGCTATCTATCAACTTGATACGTATTATGGGGACGAAAACATCCAACACCTTTTCGCCCATACGCGTTCTCTTCTCGACATTTTGGAAGAAGAGTATGCGGACGTATCATCATTGACAGATGCTTTAGAGATCGAATATTCCGAGGAGTCTGATCGTGAAGAAAAAGAAATCCAGGAGCAAAAACCCTATGGGGAGAATGTATTTTACGCAGGATCACGAGAACGCAATACTTAAGTATTGTGTCTCTGAAGACCGAGCAGAGAAAGAAGTATTATATGGAGACTGGATTCAACCAGCTTTTAACGAAATGGTTGATAAAATTGTATTCGCGTACAAGTTTACCTCTCTCCCAAACATTGACGAACTAAGAATGGAGTGCAAGGTATGGTTAACAACAATTTTAGACAAGTACGATCCGAACAGAGGCTCAAAAGCGTTCTCGTACTTTTCAGTTATCACAAAAAACTGGTTTATTCACAAGGTAAAAAAGAACACCAAACGTCTACAACGTGAAGTGCCTTATGAAGAAGCAGAGTTGGAACTTCAAACCAACTTTGTTGACCCAGGAGATCAATTCATCAAGGAGTCCATAAACACTGAGTTTTGGAACAACCTATGGGTAGAGATTGATACTTGGGATTCTGACTTTGATAAAGAACAAGAGCGGAAAGTTTATGAGGCCGTAAAAATTGTTTTGTCATCTGTTGAAGAAATAGACATCTTTAACAAGAAAGCAATTTATCTTTACCTACGAGAAATCACGGGTATGAACACCAAGCAAATTGTGACTCAACTCAATAAAATGAGGGAGAGATACAGGGAGTTCAAGGTGGACTGGGATGACGGTAAAATCTAACTGAAACCTATTTAAATGTATGAGTAATAGCGAAAAACACATTAAAGAAGCCATTAAAAACATTGAAGATGACCGACAAATCACACGAGAGTTGCTTGATGATGCCATCAAGTGGCTTTCTGTGGATGAGGCCCGACACAATCAAATTGGTGGCGTTCTGGCAAAGTACGTAGAAACCCTGCAGAGGTCCAACGAGCAGTTGGTCAAGTTGTGTGGCCTTATGAAAAAAGGCGAAAGCACTTCTGACGAATTGACCGATAAGGACTTCGCAGGGATTTTTGACGTAATACAGAATTCCGAGAAAGAAGATAAATGAGCATTTTGACACCCCAACAGGTACGTAATTTTTCTGATCGCTTAAGCAGTCGTGCAGACTTGTTTCAAGAAGCGTTCATTGATTCTGTTTACAGTAACCTGCCACAGGTGTTTGATGCTATTGTTTTATCTGATAACGAACCGGCAGACAGCAATGGAACGAAGGTTCAAGTTGGCGATACCACTTACGTATTGCTTAGGATTAGACCAATAGGGATACATAATCTTATCTACCCCGACCCATTCTTGCCAAGTTGTGCAGACATTTCTAACAAACTTATTAATCTACATCCACAGTGCGTTGTCGAGATGCCAGAAAACACTACAATCCCTAGTAGCGGAGATGTAATCGAGTGTCGTTTGATGAAAGAGTCAAATGGTCAACGCTCTGTAATTTTATCAACTAAAATAAAAACAAGAGTACCTGGTCAAAGAACCGTTCAACAACAAAGGAAGGCAGCCCAAGCTGCATTCTTGGGCCAACCACCAGCTTTAGTTGGTAATGCCGCACCAGCAAAGAAAAGCACTGCACAGAAAAGCTTTAAGATTTATACCCTACAAGAATACAAAGATTTCATACCCGCTCTCAAAGATTTTCTTGATGATATCGCATCACACGAGACAGGCTACAAAGGTCCCAAGTCTTACAATGCATACAATTGTGGCGAGAAAACTACGTGTGATAGCACGGTTGTTCAAGAATTTGGAGATTACCGTGCCGGCACTGGTAAGTTATCAACTAAAACCATAGCAGAAATTAGAGCATCTCAAAACTCAAGAAGCGCAAACAACAAGGGTGTTGGAGTATTTGCGGTTGGAAGATACCAGCTAGGTGGATCTTTTTCTGTTAACAGTACCCAGACGTTCCAAAACGTAATAGCAGACTTAAATATTAACCAGAATCAAGTTTTCGGCAAAGAGATTCAAGATGTCATGGGTGCTTATTTGATTCTTAGTAATAAGCAGCCTACTTTACATGGGTACATGGTTGGCAAACATGACGATGCAATCGCTGCTGCTCAAGCAATGGCACGGGAATGGGCATCTTACCCATCCCAATTTGACTTACCAGACAGAAATGTTAAAAAAGGTGAAAGTTATTATCAAGGTGTTGGAAATAATGCAGCCGCTAAAGGTGATAGCAAATACCCAGAGGGTGTTGCAGAAAGACTTGCCGGATGGAAAACAACTTTCTTGAACAACGCAAAAGTAAAGCAAATATTAGGGATAACATGAGCAATAAGAAATTTGTAAATCTAGGCTCGGCCTACATAACAGGATTTGATGAAAGAAGAAAACTATCAGAATCCCTACAACAGGCCTATGATAACTTTGAAGTTAGTGCAAAGCCTGGAATCTTTCTTACCAAAGACGGAGAGGACTTACCTCTTTTCGGCCCTCAAATGCCGGTAGAGAAAGTACTGTCCAGAACAAGACTAAAAGGCAACCCAGCCGGTGGCCGTATCTTGTTCACAAAAGACAACTATGGACCAATTAACTCTGGTCTTGGTGGCGGAGGAAACACTCAATGCGAAGCCATAGACATCGTTGTAGGCTCGCTTGGCAATGAACCCGACGTCTACACCTCGGAGATACAATCGCGAGCAAATTTCGCCTCTGACGGTGCTAGAATTTACCTCACTGAGCGTGGCGCAATTGATCATTACTTTGGTCTTTCATCCCCAACCCCAAGTATCTCATCAGCAATGAAGTCCGGTATTGGAATTAAAGCTGACCATACTTACGTAATTGGTCGAGAAGAAGTAAGGCTCTTGGTTGGTCCAGGGAATTTTGCTCCCAAAGGAAAAGCAGACTTGCTAGCGACCGGGCAACATTCTCAAAAGCCAAGGATTATTCTTGGAAGCACAACCAGTGATGATTACGAACCGGCAGTTCGTGGCACAGCCTTAAAGAATTATCTTAAATCAATGCGAGAGCAGATTGCGAAGTTGTTATCAAAGCACCAACAGCTTGAGACAAAGCTGATACAGGTTGAGGTTGCTTTCGCTAGGCACTTTCACCAAGGTGGAGGCGTGGGGGTTGTCGTTGTGGCACCGGACCCAAGTGCAGCTGTACCACAAGCAATTCAAGATTTACCTAAATACTTTAAAGATACGCTAGGAAACATACAGAATAATTTCAATTCTTATGTTGATGAACTAAACTCTCTTGGTATCGCTGGTGATGATAACTCAACCATTCTAAATGGCACTAACGACATTTGCAGTACAACAGTATTCATAGGAAAATAACATGGCCGAAAAAGATTTCTCAAAATTCCAAAAAGATGTTTGCGATGATGTTCCTGCACCACCGCCGATAAAAAAGATTTGCCCGACTTGTATTACAAACCCAGACTACATTGAGCCAGACTGGAGAAACACTGTTAACAGACCTTATCTAAACGAGAAAACTTGTGAGTACACTTGCGTTGTTAGTTTAGATAGAAATGGTGATTACCTTACTGGTGCAGAGTTTAGAAACCCACCAAGAGGTCGCGAAGTCGCTTTGAGGCAATACATCGAGCCTGCTTTGCGTTTAATGTTGCGAGAGTTTGGTAAGCTTGAGGCTGATGCAATTATTTGCGCTTCGTTCCCTGGCCTTAAGCTTGAAGGGCTGGCAACAGAAGAATTACTTGATCTTCAGAACAACTACAGTTTAGCTTATCAAAAAACTCTTGAAGGTGTCAATGAGGTTGATTTATCGGATGCCCCACTGTCACAGAGAAATTCATGTCCGCCTATTGATAGAGTGATAGTGGATGCAACCAACTCAACTAATGCAGGAGAGAACAGGACAACCGAGGATGGTAATAGTTTTGAAGTGTTTGATGCAGCCAAGTTTGCAACAGGTCAGTATCCCGAGATTACAAACCCTTACGCCCTAGAGTTGTATGCGGTGGTTAGTGATTTTGACATTGACCCGTTTGAAAACTATCTCAAGGTTAAGGTTACAGTTCCAGCTTTTGTTTTTGATCAAGTCCCAAACAAGCCCAGCATTGAATTAAGCGGCGCTACCGATACTGTTTCGGAATTACGTTCTATTGATTTTGTTGAGTTTTTGTCCGAGGACCTTGGGCCTCAATTGACAAGGCTTTCAACAACACTTGGTATTTATGCTGCATACCAATCGCTCTTCTGGCGCAACCAAGATGGTTATCTAATTTTTTCTGACACTCAAGACGTGGAACCTCTTAGCGCTGAGGACACGCAGAAGGTTGATTACTATGCATCGGTTCAGAAATCAAAAATAGACCAGTTTAAAGATAAAATCCAGCAAATCATTGAGGCTAATGGGTATAAACTTAGCAGTCTCCTTAGCGGCTTTGGAAATCTTGTTAGAAAAGTCAAGCTAGAGTTTAAAGATGGAGAAATTTACAAACTTAAGGCAATTAAGGTAGAGGTTGATGGTTGTGGATATCGTAAATTAACTAACGGCTTTGATGCTTTCAAGGAGTGGTGTGATGAACACCCAACTACAATGCATTATGTCGCAAATCTAAAGAAGATCGACATGTCCTTACGTGCATCACAGTCTTATCCGTGGCTTGATTTTCTTGTAGCATACACCTATCCACAACTTTCCGTTATCTATGGAAAACTTAGTAACGAGAGTGTTGAGCAAAATTTTGGAAGTTGCATTGCCAACAATGCAATTGATTATGCTGTTGAGTTGCGAGACACTATCTTAAATGATTCCGTTGATTTAATGAAGGCATTAGAATACGAATTCAACAATGTCTCTTGTTCAAGACCAGGCGATAAGCCAAAGCCCTTAAGCTTTTTTGATACTGCGGATAAAGTCAATGAAGTAGCGTACCAGACACAGTTTGATAAGTTTTTTGCACAAGACACGCTTCTAAAGTCTCTGATACCACCAGATACTTTGAAGTCATACAGTAAAAATTCAAACAGCACAGTGTTACAGAATTTAAAAGACTCACCTCAAGGCTCTCAAAGCAATTATGCCCTAAGTGTATTGAGTCTCTGCAATGTTAAGACCATCGGAATGAGTGCTGTTCGCTGTTTAATGTCAGGCACCACCTATGATGATGCTATGGACAAGCTTGTTCGAGTTGCGCTTGAGTCCATGAACATTGATGTACTTGGATTTTTCATTGAAAACCTTCCACCTGCGGACCAAATTAAGATCCGTCAGCAGTATGAAAGAGACTTTGGCAATTTACCATTACCATGGGAAGCAGGTTATGACCCTGGCTCAATGTCAAATTCAAACCCTTATCAGAAATACAAAGATGGCAGTCTATCACAAATGATAGGAGGCGCTAGCGTAGAGAAGCTAATAGAAGAAAAAAGAGCCGAGATTCAAGAAATTATAGAAGAGATTAATGGCTACGATAATGAATTTAACTTTTTCACTGAAGAAATACTAAAACTCGAGAAAGAACAAGTAGAAGCAGAAGAGTTGGGATTATCAATACGAGTTGATACCATCCAAGGTAGAATAAACGCCATAAACCAAGACTATCAATCTCTCTTGACTTCTAAAAATAATGAACTTGAGAACATCAAAGCAATTGAGGCAGAGATTAAAGATTTGGAAACAGGAAGTGCAGAACTTGCTTTGTGGAGAGCACTACCGGCTGCCGAAAAGGAAATGTTGTCTGATGCCGCAAATAGAGAAGCAAACGCACCAGAGAACACTCCTCCGGGTACTTATGGTAATGCACTTGGGTCTCTTCAAAAGACAATTACAGCGGCTTACATTGACTACATGATGGACTCCCTACAGATCGATGTATTGCTACAGACTCTTGATAGGGTTCCTCTTGTAAGTGAATTGCTGCCAAGATTAATAGCCTCTGTCCAGTGTGCTTCGCAATCACCAGCAGACCCTTCTTTTGACAGCTTTTTAAGCACCCTAACTCTTGATGTTTGCGGTGATCTTAGGAATGGCCTGACAATGCCAGAGATACCTAAGGTACCTAACTTTTTTGATAGTTCTTTGCTCACTACTTTATCAAACATCTTCATACAAAAGTTTAGCCAAACCATGGCAAAAGTGATGGTTAGTATGCTGTTCAAGTTGTTAGAGACAGTTGATTCTGCCCTGTGTGATTCAATTAATGCGCTTGGTGCGTTTGTTGCTGATGAATTGAGTGGTGGAGGTAATGGCCTAGATCAGGCATTTAAAGACGCCTTTTGCCCTGATGGCGACGACAATGATCTTGCTGCCACTAAGGATGGTATTTTTGGCGGTGTTGGTGGCTTCGGCGGTGACATTGGTTGCCTGTATCGAACAATCAACTCTGTGTCATCTAGGAAAGAAAACGTCCAACTATTAGCAGGACAAGGAAGCCCTAATGCATCAGCAAGAATCGCAGCTGCTGTGAACACTTTCTGCCCAGACTATAGTGGTGTAATGGGAAGACCCGAAGATGTTGAGCAATTCTATCAACAGGCGGGTTCTCTGTGTCCACCAGAACTGATGGCAGAATTAATCGACCAGGTAAACACAGTTCCTGATGGCCCTATCTATGACTCAATCTGTTTAAGCCAGGACGAGTTAGACCAATGGAACAGAGATCGTGAGCGCCTACTGACAGATAATGGCTTGGACGAAGAGACTGCCCGTGACCTAATCAATAAGGCAAACGACAGGGTTCTTGATGATCTAGGGGACATTGCGAAGATTATGCAAGAAGGCCCACAAGGCCTAATGGATCAAGCAATTGATGATCTGATGTCCCGTGCTGACCCAACATGTTCTGTAAATAAAAGCGCACTTACTCTTGAGACACCAGAGAGTCGCCAACAAAAGAAAGGACTGATAAATGATTTCTTTAGCACCTTGGAAAAGGGATTCTATGGCGATTTAATTGGCGACTTCACTTCTGTCTTGGTAAGTATATTGCGAGACACTGCTGATAACTCACTTAAGTTACACGAATTGTTCGCTAATACTCCTATTTTGTTCCCGAATTATGTTAACTCAGACGAGGACTGGCAGTTCCGGAAAGAAAATGGCTCTATTCTTTATGCTAACGACTTTATTATGTCAGAACCTGATAAAGCAAAGGGTCAATTCCCCGATACGGTTGGTATACATTTGAGAAAACAAATGGAAAGTAACGTCCCTGCACCGAAATTAGCAGATGACGGTCGTATGGTTATCGACTCTTCCTTTACAAATGCTGCTGGTGATGAAGATGCTGATTACACACTTAGAATGATTATCTCGAGAAGAGGCAGATTAGGCAACCAGTTTAATGTGAATACGACAGAGACATTTCTTTCTTTCAGGCCAGATCAAGACTTAGGGGATCTGTTTAGTAACGCACCTGTTGTTGATAAAGACGATTTGGTGTACTTTAAGCCATTTACCCATGATGAATCCTTTTTAGAGGGCATAGAGTTCCCCTTAGCGGACCAACCTAAGGCATACGTTCAAGTTTTTGAAAATTTACTAAAACGTGCCCTCGACAGGCCCGTAGAAATCGATAACGTAGAGAGCGAAAATGTTTACGAGGCGATTAATCAAGAAATCTTTGAATTTGTAAAGAGTTCAGTTCTAAATGATCCGGAAGGAAACCTTCCTGTAGGATACAAATTTGGTTATGACATAGATCAAAAGATTGAGTTTAAAGACCTGATTTATGTAAATCCGGATGCAAACCCAGACAATCCTGGTACCTGGGAATATACTTTTGAGGAAGAAGATAGGAAGTTAGGTAAAAGCGCCACAGAGAATCCACGAGTTCATTTTCTGGACCCTGCTTTGCATGGTGGCTCATTTAAGAGGCCAAAGATTTACATCGAACCTGCAACATACAATGGTTGGCTCGGTTTGGTTAGAACATTTATCCCAGAAATTTCAAGCTGCGATGAGGACACGACTAATTTCTTGGACCTTGCCCAGGTCACAAACCGAGTAAAGCAGATTGAGGACAACCTGCCCTTTGATAAGCGCCTAGAGTTGTCCCCTGAGTGTCGCGTTGAGTTGCCATTCGATAGACAGTTTAGTCCAATCAACCATGGCTTAATGGACGGTGTTGTAATTTCTACTGTGCGGGTTTACGTTACTGAATTTATTCTCAAAACCCTTCCAGCATTTGGTAGTATTGAAATGACCGATAGAAACATTGAGGATATGTTTGTTGATGTTTTGGTAAATGAGATGCAAGAAGGTCTCGTGGACCAAACAAAGTTGTTCAATGTGATACAGGGTTATACTTATTGGTTGTTGTTTTTAGAGCAAGCAGTTCAGGCAGTTGAAAGAATGGTGTTGGATGGTATGATCGAAATGACCCCTGCACTTAGAGAGGCCAAAGAGGAAATAGATAGATTCAAGTCTGAATTTAAGTCTGTAACTCAGGATTTCGAACAAGCTGCTAACGACATAGCGACAGGATCTGCAATCATCGCTTACGGAGAAAACTGGCAAGAAGAGGCTAATAACCCGCTCAAGCTTAGTTTAACTGCTGTGGCTGGTATCTGGACAGGTCTCGGAGTGATAGCCCTTACTCCGTTCCGACTTGGATTAGCAAATAAGATAAATACCATTTGGAAAGCACGAGATGCCGCCAAAATATTCTTGCGAGAAATTGTAAAGACAGAAATGACTATCTTGTCCAACAAGCTTAACTTCAACATGCGCCCACGACCTCATGTGTACGACATAAACAAGTATCTGCTGTCAAGGAATGGTATCGTAAGGGGTTCAACTTTAAGAGCGGGAGAGAGCAGAATTGAGGCTCCTGTGGCTGGTGGTGCCTCTGGGCTTGAGTATGGCTCAATTTTTGATGTTCCAAGGAACGTTTTAGAAGAGAATGTATTTGACAATCTCGAGATGACATCAGAGGAGTTCCAAGACTTAAATAAAAAAGGTGTATTTTACCTAGAGAGATATGTGAGGGCTACTGATAAAGATGGTGCCGAGCAGGTATATAACATTAGAGAATTCCAAGAGTTACTTAGCGACAGGGCTGTTTATGACGAGAGTTTAAAGCTTTCAGATTATTTTGGCAACCTAGATTTAATCAGCGATGATAGGATACTTGTTGGTTCATTAGGGGTTCAATTTGGCGTGAGATTAATGTATTGCCCTCCATCTGCTTTCTCTTATGACCTGACAGATTTAAACGCAGAGACAAACCGAGCATTTTTTCACAAACCTGCTTCAATCCTGATAGAGGGAGAAGAAGAACCACGACCTTGGGCACTTACTTCTCGAACAATACCTATTGCATCTTTTGAGCAGGATGTTTTCGACAAGAAGATAAAAGAGATAAATTATGAAGACGAGAACATGGGAGAAGAACTCAAGTGCTACATAGACAAGCTTGTGCAGACAGAAGAGTATCAAGTTCTTATTGACTACTGTTTCCCTCTTAAATCTTATGTGTCTGTGTTTGGTATCTATTCTTACTATGGATTTTTTGAATCAATTGGTAGAGACCCAAGCGAAAAGAACGATGCCGGTCTATTGGGACTTGGTTTAGGCGCTGACTTATGGAAAGGCTTTGTTTTCAATGACTCAAAGGACATCGCTAGGAAATTGTTTAACTCAGTTTACCGATCAGATGACGACGATCCGCAAGATAGTCAAGAACGATCTAGAGATTCTTCTCGTAAATTTTTAGAAAATATTGCACCTCAACTGTATTTAAATTTGGATAGTAGTATTTCTTGGTGGCAACGTAGAAGAATTGTTAGTGAGAAACCATTTGATGCGGATGGTAAAGATTGCAAAAACGCATTCCAGAGTTTATTTGACAAGGATTAATCATGCCAATTAGTATACAGTTTCCGTTAGTAATAGACAGAACAGGCTTCTTACAGTTTGCCGACGATCAAACAAGTGATGCAATCGACCAGAATTTAAAATTTATGATGCTGACAGTTCCCGGAACATTTTTTGAATACCCAGATTTTGGCGTAAACATACAGCAGTATCTATTTGAGTTTGGAAACCCAAACACCGAAGAGGCCGCGAAAGCTAACATTTTAAGCCAAGCAAGAAGATTCTTGCCCTACTTAACAATTCTTAGTACTGATATTAGTTTTGAAGAGATGTCTATGAACATTAGAATACAATATAGGATTGATCAAACATCAGAAGTGCAATACTTTGAATTAACTACGACAGCAGCATAACTTTTGTTCAAAAAACTATTTAAGTTTTAGGAGTACCCTTTAATATGCCAAAAACAAAAAACACTCCTATCAAATACACCTCTAGAGACTTCTCTACGATCAAGGAAGATTTGGTAGAACACGCAAAAAGATTTTACCCAGAAACAAGTAAGGACTTTTCTGTTGGTACAGTTAATTCTCTACTTATGGACCAAGTTGCTTATGTGGGTGATGTTCTGTCATTCTATCTGGACTATAGTGTTAACGAGTCCTTCCTTGACACAGCGCTTGAGCGAAAGAACGTAAGAAAGCATGCTAGATCACTTGGATATAGGTTTTCCGGAACCCCTAGTTCATACGGCACCGTTGCGATGTATGTACTTGTTCCGGCTGTTAGTGATGGTACAGCACCGGACACAGCCTATTTGCCAATTATCAAAAGAGGTACAACATTTGAGTCCTCTGCCGGTGCAAGTTATGTTTTAACTGAAGATGTTAGGTTTGATGATGCGGACAATGAAGTTGTGGCCGCAAGATTTAATGACTCAACAGGTGCAACAACATTCTTCGCAGTTCGTGCTTACGGACAAATTACGTCCGGAATCTTCCAGAGAGCAACAGCTAACCTGACGAATGCAAACTTTGAAAAATTTAGAAGAATACGAGTGGGTGGCGATAATGTTTCTGAAATTATTTCTGTGGTTGACACTGATGGAAACGAGTACTATCAGGTGGAGAACTTAACGCAAGAGGTTGTGTTTAACGAAACAACCAACAAAGATGCTGCCGCTGATGGCGTTCGCAGCATTCTTAAGCCATTTATTGCCGCCAGAAGATTCGTTATGGAACAAGACGACACGGGAACATACATTCAGTTTGGTTTTGGAGATGAAAATGATGAACCAGACGGCTTAATAGACCCAGCCAAAGTTTTCTTGCGTATGCATGGTCAAAGACAGGTAACAGACCTTAGCTTTGACCCAACACAACTAGTGGGTACATCTAAATTAGGATTAGCACCGCAGGGTACAGAGTTAACAATTGTGTTTAAAGTTAACACAACAGATTCTGTTAATGCTGGGGCGAACACTATTCAAAATGTCACCAGCAGATTTATTGAATTTGAAGATCCGCAAGATCTATCACAAGTATTGATCGATGGAGTTGTTGGGTCCTTAGAGGTAACAAATGAAGAGCCTGTATCTGGTGATGCATCTACAATTACAAACGAAGAGATTAAAGAAAGAGCAAAGGCTTACTATGCAATGCAAAACAGAGCAGTTACTAGGCAAGACTACGAGTCTGCGGTATACAACATGCCAAAGAAGTTTGGAGAGATCAAAAGGGCATCTATTGTTAACGACCCAAGTGCGACCAATAGAAGAATGGCGCTTTATGTAACTGGACTGAACTCAGATGGTCAACTTCAGGATGTTAATCAAAAGGTTAAGACAAACCTTAAAAACTGGATCACTCATTACAAATCAATGAATGACGTGATTGACATTTTTGATGCTAAAATTGTGAATTTTGGAATTGAATTTAAGCTAAGAATAGACAGTCGCTTCACAGATACAGATGTTTTGAGTAGGTCAATACGCAAACTTCAAGAATACTTTGAAGATAAGTTGTACATTGGTGAACCTGTATACATTAATAGGCTTTACTCTTTACTTGGTAAAGTAGATGGGGTGGCAGAAGTTAGACACCTCAAGATTCTACAACGCTCTGGCTCCTCCTATTCGAGTAACAGAGTTAATCTAGATGATATGATGTCTAGAGACGGCTCTTTTATTAAGGCACCAAAAAACGTCATTATGGAACTTAAGTTTCCTGACCGAGACATTAAAGGGACAATTATCAGATGATTAAAAGATATTTCGCACTAAAAGATAATACAATTACAAATGCCTTTGACCGTTCACTCACGATTCGCGGTACTGGTTCTAACATGGGCCAAGCAGACATAATTGAGGTTTTTACAATTTACGCTCAAGTTTCTAACTCTAGCGGCCTTTCTACTGAAAAGTCGCGAGGGATTATTGAGTTTGATCTAAGTGAAATCACCGCTGATAGTAATCCAACTGGGACAAAATATTTCCTAAAGATGTATAATGCAAAACACCCTTTCACTTTGCCGAGAGATTACACCATGGAAATCTTAGCGCTTTCTGCTGAGTGGGAAGAGGGCCGAGGCCTGGATATGGATAACTACACAGACCTGACTTATGATATAACAGGTTCAAACTGGATCAGAAGAAAAGGCTCCACAAGCTGGGGCACACAAGGAGGTTCTACACATGCTAGTCCAATTTTTACTGCTAATTTTCCTGTGGGAGATGAGGACCTGGAGGTCGATGTTACAACGCTTGTTGACCAGTGGATTGCGGGATCAAAAACAAACTATGGAATGATGATTAGGATGTCTTCATCTTTAGAGAGTGCCCCTGAGTCTTTCTTTACAAAGAAATTTTTTGCTAGATCAACTGAGTTCTACTTTAGCCGACCAGTGCTTGAAGCAAGATTTGACGATTCTAAGCAAGATGACAGAGGGCAATTTTATCTCTCATCATCTTTAGCCACTGGAGAGGATAACCTAAACACTTTGTATTTATACAATTATGTTAGAGGTAGGCTTAGAAACATACCGTCATTGACAGATGGCAAGATTGGATTAAGTCTGTTTTCCAGTTCAGCAGATGCGCCAACTGGTGATGAGTTAATTTTGGTGGCCGACGGCACACACGTTAGAGCCGCTAGTCAATTAGCAGTCACTGGTGGTATTGTATCTACCGGGATTTACTCTGCTTCTGTGGCCTTTACAGGATCAGCAGATTTGACAACAGTAAATGATGTTTGGTTTAAATTGGCAGATTCCGCAGCCGGAGCAGGAGATACCGCAAATCAATTTCACACTGGAACAATAAGCCCAAAGACTCTCGCAGCATACTCCTATTCTGAGACTGAAAAATATGTTTTCTCTGTTAGTAACAGAAATAATTCTTATGCCTGTGATCAGACACACAGAATTAGAGTTTATGCTAGAACAAAGAACTGGTCTCCAAACATTTACAATGTAGCAAGCACTATTCCTGATTCTTTGGTGTTCCCTAGTGCATCTTATCAAATTTGTAGAACTGTCGATGACCGCGTGGTTATACCATACGGAACAGGATCAACGAATCACACTAGACTTTCTTATGACGTGTCGGGTAGTTACTTTGACCTAGACACTTCTATTCTCGAACCTAATTACATTTATGAAGTGAAGCTTTCGGTTTACGACCCAGACGTAAGTACTTACGAAGAGCAGCCTTTCTCATATAAGTTCAGAGTAGTTAAGAATGAGTATTAAAAATTTATTTTCGAAATCAATAAAAAGTTATGAAAGCAGCAGCGCTGATGTAGAATCAACTAAGTTTGCCGATAACGTTGCGAAAGAGAGGGAGACCTTTCTTCCGCCGATTGATTTTGGCAGTGCTTCAAATTTTGTTAAGTATGGTTTGGCCGAGGTTTACTATTCCAAGTCTATTGAGAGAATCTATGATGATTATCCTTACGATGGCTCAGAAAAAGAAAAATTAGAATTTCATCTATCTTCATCCTACCTTGATCGATGGATGTTTGAGAAAAAGTACCCCAAGACGACTGGGTATATTATTCACGGACTATCAGCAGGGGCTACTAGTAAAACTGCAAGAGGTTACGGGTCCGGATACAAAGATCAAGAATTTATTGACATAGCCGGTGGTCTTCACATTTCATCGGACTTCACAGCGACGGACCCCCTATCAAAAGCGTTTGATTTAAACTCTAAGTATGATGCTACAAAAAATCGAGAGAAAACATTTAATTTAGACTTTGATGTTGGTGTAACATTTGAGTTCTATCTCCAAAAAACAGCATTTGCCTCAAACTCAGACAAAGAAGTAGTTATTGACCTTTGGAACAGTGAGATTTCAAGTTCGGCTAATTATGGTAGATTAACTCTAGAACTTGATGATAACGGCGGTAGCGACAGTGACTTAATTTTAACAATTCAGAATGGAACCAATGGTTTCTTCCAAACTACTATTGGTACAAGTCTAGCTTTGAGTTCTTTTAATCACTACGCTGTGACTGTTCTCAACGAATCAGTGACATCTATTAAAAGTCGCCTCTATACAAATGGTGCTTTGACAACAACAACAGACCACGGAGCAGCTGTCTCTGAAATTGGTGGATTAGTCAAAGGTCGAATTGGTGCGCTGCTTACCGCTCCATCGTCCTCTAACGGAACTGGAACAGAAGTATCAGGTGATGGTAAGTTATCAGGTTCTCTAGATGAGTTTAGGTTCTGGAAAACTCAAAGGACAGGTAGAGAGGTCGGCCTAAACTACTTTAAGAATGTTGGTGGAGGAGCAAACACAGATGATGCCACAAAAGACTTGGGTCTTTATTTTAAGTTCAATGAGGGTATAACCGGAACATCAGCAACAGACTCTATTATTTTAGATTACTCGGGTCGAATTGCAAATGGTGCATGGACAGGGTATGGTGCTGACGGGACACAAGGTAGAAACACAGGCTCAGCTTTTGCAACGACAGAGATCTCTGATCCAATCATTTACTCTACCCATCCTGATGTTGTTTCTTTAATCTCTGAAATGGAAACCTCGGGGTCAAATTACGATGAAGAATACGGTGGGTCAATTTACAACTCTATGCCGCAATGGATGAAAGATGAGGATGATAACGAAAACCTCAAATATCTAAATCAAATCATAGCCAGTTACTTTGACACCCTACACGCTCAAATAACAGCGCTGCCAAACCTAAAAGCAAAAGAATACGTTCAACAAAGTAATGATGGTAATTTTAAAGCAATCCCTTTCATGAAAAATGTACTTGATGACAAAGGGTTCATGACCCGTGATATTTTTGTTAGTTCTGATGTTTTTGAAACATTGACATCATACGATGAAAACACAAATAAGTTTAACAAGAATGTTGACGAGATCAAGAATCTAATCTACACAAATATATACAATAACCTTGAAGGAATCTATAAATCAAAAGGGACCGAGAGATCAATCCGCAATTTGATTAGATGCTTTGGTGTTGATGATGAGTTGCTTAAGCTTAATGTTTATACTGATCAGGGAACACATTATTTTACGGACAAATCAAAAAGTACATCAATACGCAAAAATTACATTAATTTTAATTCATTAGACAACTTTTCATCTACGATTTATCAAACCGGCTCAACGCTAAACACTAACACCTTTATCACCGGCTCTAGAGCAACAGGTAACGAGAAGAACAATGCGTTCTCCGTAGAATTGGACATGATTGTTCCTCACAAAAAAGAAGAGCAGGATAACGGATTTTTCTATACTCCTTTCACAACATCTTCATTATTCGGTTTCCATGAAGCAGCGGATGATCACGAGGACTACACCTGGGTAACTCCCGAGACCGCATCTATTCAGGTATTTCTCGTGAGAGATGAACTAGAGTCAAAAAGAGCAAAGTTTCAAATGAAAAGCCGTGACGGCTCTATCAATTTGACCTCAAGTTACATTGAAAACATTTATGATAATACCCACTGGAATTTAGCAGTTCGGGTAAAACCAGACACATACCCTTACGCTGGTAATGTAACAAATACAACTCCAAATTACACAGTTGATTTCTATGCCGTAAATCACAATTTAGATGAGTTAATTTACGAGATCAGCCTTACAGCATCAATTAATAATGCTTCAGGGTCAGCATTCTTAACAAACCCAAAAAGAATTTACGTTGGTGCTGAATTAGAAAACTTTACTGGATCTGCTCAACAACAGTCTGATATTATGGTCGGTGGATGTCGAGCATGGCTAGATTTTCTTCCAAACGAGGCAATTAAATCACATAACAAAGATGCTAGTAATTTTGGGAACCAAGAATCTTTCCAAACATCCAACATGTTTACGATAGCCAACAAGCACATCCCAAGCCAGGATCTCAAAATATTAAACTGGGATTTCGATACAGTAACCGGTTCCGATGCCTCTGGTGATTTTGTAGTTGATGATATAACCTCTGGTTCTATCGATACAATTTACGGCTGGCCAGATACGATTATTCGAAGAGAACACAAGGGTAGAGGAAGGAGTTTCGGCGCATCAAAAACTGCCTTTGTTGATAATAGATTTGTATTTGCACTTAAGAAAGAATTACCTGAAATCTCGTATACCAATGATAACGTTTTTATCAAGGGCGATAGAGAGATAAACTTTATTAAAGATGATGATGTATCTGATAACTTTTATCTCCTAGAAAAGAGCATGAATGCAATTGTATCTGAGAAGATGCTTGAGACATTTTCTACAATTCAAGAGTTTGCCAATTTAATTGGAAGGCCAGAAGATAGATATAGGCAAAATTACAAACGCCTAGACAAAGCCAGAGAATTGTTTTTTAACAGGGTAACAGCAGACATTGACTTTGAAACATTTACCAATTATTATAAGTGGATAGACTCTTCTGTTTCTGCTATGATATCTCAATTGTATCCTGCATCTGTTAGGTTCGGCGAGGCAGCATCAAATGTTGTAGAGTCTCACATTCTAGAGAGAAACAAGCTTCAGAACAGAATCGGTCTGCTTGATAGGCACGACAGCACAGAAGGCTCTATTAGAGGGATTAACGAATTAACATACAACTGGCAGTTTGGTCACGCTCCAAACTATGAGACCTATGCATATCAAAACACCACATCCTTGTTAATGGCTCAAGATGCTAACGATAAAGCAACAGCAAACCTATCAACAGGTGCTGACAAATTTTGCTTGGCATTCTGGACAAAAGCAGACTGTGATACCTCAACTTCTGGGCAAATAACCCTCAGGAAAGCATCTAGTGAAGTATTTAGGATTGACTATAGACAAGCTGCTGGTGCCTGGAGAGTTAGAATTAAGGCCACAGGTTCCGCTGCCCCAGCAGGTGGGCAAAACCTGGCAACATTTACTGGAACCACAGTCACAGATGATACATGGGCACATCTACTTTTCAAGGTAGAAGACAGTGTGTCAAGTATTATTCATACGGCTTCAAGCGGAGACCCAACATCTAATTTAAAACTTTTCATTAACGGTACAGAGGCAGTTGTTAGCAGTCCTGGCTCGGATAACACTAATACTAGTGCTTTTTTAATCGAGGGTGCTGTTGATAGGGTAGAATTAGCATCAAACAGTAGCTATGACACTGAATTTGATGAAATAACTTTCTTCACTGGGTCACTAACAAACTCTCAGATTTCTGAACTTTATAATAGTGGGAAATATTTTGACCCTACTTCTGATGCATTTTCTGACAACAACTCTGTTGTTGCCCACTGGAGAATGGGCGATACACCAGGAGACACAAATGCCCTTATTCAAGATGTAGTGTCTGGGCAGAATTTTGTTATAAACCCGAACAGTAGCGTATCTCTCACCAACGATGTGTTTGATCAAGGACAGTTTGTTCAAAATAGAGAGAATGTAAACTGCCTGTGGATGAAAGAGAGGGAAGAAAGATCAGACATTGCTGATCGTGAGATTATCCGACAGGTTTTAGTTAACCAGACTAATCAAACAAGTTCCAATTTAGCCCAACCAGACAAGACAATTTACCAAGGTTCAACTTATGCCAGAAGAAAACTGTCTCGCCCCTACGCTATTTCTATTGGCTTTAACAACTCAATTCATGGAGGGACAAATTACTCCCTCCAGAAGAACCGCAACTTTGTTCGTGAGGTAACAACTCCTCATGGTGGAGAGTTCGCATCAGGTGCGCCAAAGAATGTTTTTGGTATTGGTCTTGGTACCGGACAGGGCATTCAAGAAAAGCAAAAGTGTGATGATGTTTTGAATCCAAATTTACTTTACAAATTCAACGCGGAATGTATCGTTGGACGATCATCCGATGAGCAAGGTACCGCTCCGTTGTCTCCACTTGCAGATGCTGAGTTCAAGTTGAAATCAGAACACTACTGGCCGTTTAATATTGTTTCTGGGTCGATAACAACCGGTTACAACAAAAGAGTTGATGATGAATTTAGAAACAATGTAGTTTTTACAAACATACACGCTGATACTATTGACATCACAAATGAAGTTCCTATGCAGGGTCCATTTACAAACCAATGGGTAGGTGGAAACCAAGCAAGACACGTTGATTTAAACAGGCGCGATACAACTCTCGTTACTGAGGGTGGTGGCGCAACCGTTAACAATCTTGACGATCAGTATTCAAGACCAGAGGCATGGCGACTTCTTATCGGTGAACATAGTACTGTGTCAAATCGTGACGGCGCTGTTGGATTTGTTGGCCCTGATTATGGTGGGCCTTATCCCAACATTACAAGACAACATGCCATTTATTTCCGAGAAGAAAAAGCCAAGAGACCGATTAATGTAAAGAACATTCAGACAACAACAGCCTCTGCAAATGTTGGAAACTACTTTCATTCATACGAATTCCTAAATTCATTTGGGAACAATAAACGCCATTTTGTCAAGTCAGCAGGGTTTGCTTTACCAGCAGAACTATCGGCATTCCCAGAGACCACACAGGTTCTTTCTTATACTGATAAGTCAACAGATTTTCAGGTACCAGAAGAGACCATCACAGGCTCAAAGAACATCATTACAACTAGATTCTCTGCTCCTGGTGGGCCTCAAGTTAACACTCGCGGTTATCTTGACATCGCAACAGGCGAGAAGTCAGTCTATAACTCAATCAACTTCCGCAATTTAACCGTAAGAGGTTCTGGTTCTGGTGAGCCTACCGAGACAAGAGTCAATGATCAACTTAATGAGAGGCGAGGGCTTAGAACACTCCTTAACACTCATTCAGGCAAATTTGGAGCAGACCCAACATTTGGATCAGTTGTAAGTGCAACCTATGTCACACAGCCAGCATTTCACAAACAACACAGAAATACAATGGTGAGGGTTGAACAACAGGACAGAAAAGCGAGAGCAGTCCATCGAGGGGATGAAGTTAAACCTACATTATTATCCAATTTCGGTGTTGACTTTACAAGATCCCCTGCTATTTCTTTGTGGGTCAAGCTTGATGATGCTAGTCCTGCGAATAGATACTTGATGTCCGAGCAGAATAAGATTATTGTGCAGATTCTATCCAGCACCGAGGTTGGATTGATAATCTATCAAGATGCCGGAAACCATAGGTCTTTTGTGTACACAATACCTGGTGGCCATGTACACACAAATTGGAACAATTACATTATTGACTTTAAAACATTCGGATCAGACCCAGAGGTTAGAATTAATAACGTAAAATTGTCAAAGGCATCCGGACCTACAGACAGCGGCTCTCCGTCGGCATACAATTCCAACACCACGGAATTCAACATGATGGGGCTAGACTTTGCCGACGTACTTTTTAACGGCGCTATCTCAAATTTCATGGTGTTCGAAAGAACTGATGCAACTGCTCTCGATACCGCCAAGATCTTCGCAGACACAGATGGTACAACTAGTGGGATGGGTTCTTTGACTCAGTTTTTCCCTCTCGGAGAGACTGATTACACAAAAAGAGACAAAATTAACGATGCTGTACCAGAGGGTTTTGCCTTTAAAGCAACTCAAGGTTCCCTAAGCACCAGCGCCACCCTTACCACAGCCGCGAATACTGGAACCACTGACTTTGACATAGCAGAGGGTTTTTATGATGTTTACGATGCGGAAGTCGAGGCTCAATTCCATAATACGGCCCTAATTACTTCACTGGTTCCTGCATCTGATTTTCAATACAGTTGGATCAACAATTCTGTTAGCGGATCTGCAAATTGGCGAGAAGATCAGAAGATTTACGGTTACGCACCACGAAACGGCATTGTAAGTTCATCAGTAGGATTCACAGAAGCAATCGTGTTCCCATCATCATCAGCATTATTTGGAGAATAAAATGGCAATCTATCAGGATTTTGTCGGACTAAATACACTTTTTAATCAACCAGTTAGCGCCTCTGATGGCTCTAACACACTCGGTTACCCTCTTGGGACCGATACTGGTGAATACTTTAATCCAAATGTTACTTCAACTTCATTAGCAAGTCATTATTTTAACGGACTAAACGTTTACAGAAATGGCCCATACGGTTCTCCCATGTGGAAACAAATCCGAGCAGGGCAAAACCATTTAACAAGAAATCAAATCCTTAATAACACATTTACTTACGTCACCGAACCAGGAACTTCTCGCGATGTAACCATCGGAGGAAGAACAAATCAAATCACCGACCGTTATGGTGCAATTAATGTATTCACAGAACCGGTCGTAAACGCCTCTCACAAGCCGCTTGAGTTGTATGGAGGGGTAAGTGTCTATGACTCAACAAAAGACGAGGAAATCAAGCATAGCGTTCGTTTAAAGACATCTTTCGGTAGTCAGATGATGTTCTTTGCAAATGATGAGCCGAATCGCTACTATGAATTGGTTTTCGAGACTGATGAGAACTATGAGAATCTTAAGAAATTATATCTTAATGATGCTCTTGCAAGTGATTCATCACCAATGGATAGATTCCAATTCCTTTCGTACAAGCAACAGATTTGGCCAAAGCAGGAATTTGCTTTTCTTGACAAGACAAGATCACGAACGTTCTTTGTGAATACCTCTTGGAGAGATGCAAGAGAGAACAGGGCAGAATCTGGAACTAGCAATGGCTTTGGAATTACGGTTCCGTCTCAATCAATGTGGCCTCTCGATGTTCAACAAGATTGGGCAACAAGAAGTATCGCCAGTGCATCTACTAACTTTAATAGCATTTTTGCTTACGGTTACTATGTTGGCGGCTCTAGAGGTGGCAGTATTTTGGTATCTGGTGTATCCGCAGTAGGTATAGGCGGCTATGATACTGGTAAACAAACAGGAACTAGTGCAACAGTTTTCAACACTGCACTGTCGGCTTCTGCTGGTGGCGCTGGAATGTTAATGAATTCTTATAGTCAAATTGCCAGAGGTCAATACGCTGCCGATGGTACTCCTTCAATTTATGAAGTCTCACCAACCCCAACAAGGCACCAGTTCTTAACATCATCCGCTTTTTATTCTCGAAGACATACTCTCAACACAATTCAATCTGTTTCACCTCAACCGGGCATGGACATTGCAGAGACGGCAGGGAAAACAGCGATTGCAACCGGTTCATTGTTTGAAGGCCTCGCAGCTTGGGATGCAGCAAAGCAACACGGTTCTGGTCCATCTTATGATTCTTATGAAGAATTCAATCAAAACATCCGATTGAAAGGTCAAGGCTACTCAATTGTACCAGAGTTTAGAATCAGTTCTCACGTAAATACTTACGAGACCAAAGGTGTCACTGAGGAACTAAAAGAGATTTTTGAGTTATCTGGTGCCTTAGAGCAGAATACGACCACTAGTGGTTCTTCAACGTTCTATAAAGTTCTATCGAACAGTGAATTCTTAAAGCACTTTGATTTGATCAAGAAAGATCATGAGGATTTTGCTAATCCAATCTCTCTTGCTTTGAGATGTAAGGCTGTTAAGAAATTTCTTCCATACGAGGGTTTCTACCCGGCAGAAAGAGCAACTCAAATGAGTCAGCAGTTTTATTCATCATATGCAAATAACATCCAGTTATTCCAGACAGGCACAATTGCATCAGGAGACCAGCCATTTGCCGTCCAGCCATTGATAGAACCATTGTTTGCACCAGGTGCCTTATTTAACACCATTAAGGCCGGTGTTGCATGTGACTACCCAGTCTTATTTGCTAAAGACGGTGGTGCCGGTGCGATTGAAGTCGGGTCATTCGATGTAACACTCGGCGGCTCTGAAGACAAAATAAACTTTGTTATCACAGGTTCTTCTCTGTGTACTGGCTCTGCTCATGATAAGGGATTTAATAATCAACTAAACTCAGTATTCAGTAAGAGAATACCCTTTGAAGCACTTGTTGAGCCAGAGACATTCTTAGCGCAGGATGAATATTCCACCCAGGAGCCTCACCCATTCGGTCTTCAAGATGAAGAACTAACCGCTATTTGGGCCGGAGATGGCGATAATCTATACAAGAAGTTGGCCAATAACTTCTTGGCTGAAGTTCCAGAGTTTTTCTTAAAAGATAGTAATTTCACAACTCTAGCCTCGCTTGAGTCACAAAATCCATCATTCGGTAACGCAGAGGCCGGCAAGTACTACATGATGAGAATCAAGATGTACAAATCAACCGATTCTCTTAAGGACCAGTACGCGGCAAACACGACAAATGCTCCTGCTGATTTTTTAGTCATACCGCCCCAAGATGAAAATGCTATTGGTGGTGCACGAGAAAACTTTACGATGTACTCCAGACCATCGGCTTTCGGAATACCATCTCTTGGTAACGAGTGCCTATTAGGCTCAAGAACTTTTCAAAGACCAGACTCTTTTAGCGGTTCAAATTATCCGTTTACCCCACCTTATTATAATGGAGAGGCTTGGTGTGATGTCATCTTTAGGCCGACAGAATCAAGAAAGTATTCACTTGATGAGATTCTAACTAACGTTTCAAAGTACCCTTACTTTACAAGACATTGGACACCAGAAAATTCAACAGTACGTGATTTGACTGGTTATGAAGGATTTCACTTTGCAACTGGAACCTACAGTGAATACTCAGGCTCTGATAACGTATGGAGAGAGTTGATACTTAGTGTTTTAGACAACACGGTCATAACTTCTTCAAGTGGCAGGTCTAATTCAAACTTGGGCGCAACAGGTTTTTATAACTACACATCAAGACAATTTACAGTCCCAAAGCCTCCTGTCGTTTCAGCACCACAAAATAGTTATTATATCAACTACAATGCCATGCAACTTAACTCAAGCGTTAACCTTTTCTCAAAAGGCGAGATTAACCCACAGAATGTTGGAGAAGAAACCATTGATGTGACAACAGATGTCACAAACAACAGGAAAGCAAGGTGGATCATACAGCCTAAATTCGAAACTCCAATGCTGAACTTCAATTCATACAGCAGTCTAGAAGATAGTGCTTTAACAATTCCGACATTTGCTTCAGAATCATCAGCGAGAGGCATGTGGCACCAAAAAGGTGTGATAGAAACAGACCCAGCAAAAGGAATTTTCCTTCAAGTAACTGATCTGCCGTCCGACTGGATGACAGGACAACTAGGAATACGTCGAACAGAGCAGGATACTTATGTACGCTCTTTGGCAGATCTATGCGGATTCTCTAAAGAACCAGTTCGTCTTGGTGAAGCCCCGCTAGTAAAAGAAATTTCTGAGGCTGTTGTTGCAGTGCCTTTCTTAGAACAAGACGGTACTCGTAAATTCTTCTCAATCGCTCGACGAGACATCGATGAGGCCCTAGATGGCATTAGAAGAGAAGTTGCACCAGGTGTGTACCCTCCCCTTGTTGAACCGAAGACAGGAAAGTCTATTGTTGACATGGTTCGCAACATGAAAAAGTATGTATTTCCCCCTTCAATGGACTTTGTAAAATACAACGAGATTGATCCATTTGCAATGTATGTTTTTGAATTCAAGCATAATCTTACCAGAGAAGATGTAACTAACATGTGGCAGAATCTACCCCCACAAATTGGTCGTTCTTTCGAAGAGTCAGAGGTTACTATTGGCCACTCTCTTGTTAGCGAAGAATTACTTGGTGGCGGAGCAGAGATTCAAGCTGGAGAGGTTCGTAAAAACATTCAAACAAATCTTGATAGCAAGATTCAATGGATGATTTTTAAAGCCAAGAAAAGAGCAAAGACAAATTATTTCGATAAAGTTGTTGATAAGAAAGGAACTACAGCAGATACATCAGGTATTGATTTAGAGGGCACTACTTCTGGTCAACTAGGTGATGACACGGGGATTACTTACAACTGGCCTTACGATTTCTTTTCGCTCGTAGAACTAGTTAAAATAGATGCGGAAGTCAATCTTGGAAACCTCCCTCCACCGGTGGATAATAAAATAATGCAAGACATAAAAGCCGACGTTCCAAAGAGTACAAGACAAAAAGCTGTTGTTCAAGCAGCTAAACCAACACCTGCTGCTTCTGCTGGTTCCACTGCTGCTTCTTTGTTAGCCGGAGGGACATCTGGTGGTAGTAATTCTGGAGGAGGCTCTGGTCCTGGATTTTCTGGTGGCGGAGGAGTTGGGCTTTGACAACATTTTTTGATAAAAAACAAGATGTTATCTCAATTGAATTGACCCCATACGGTCGTCATCTTCTTTCTCTCGGCAGATTGAAGCCGGCTTATTATGCATTTTTTGATGATGACATTCTTTATGATGCTGCTGCTGGTGGGTTTACCGAGGATAGCACCGCTATCAGAACCAGAATTATTGAAGAAACACCACGCCTAAGACCACAGAGAGACATAGATTCTCCCGGTAGTACAATCACCCAGTCAGAAAACTACCTTTCAGTTAAGAAAATCAGAAGACCAAGTACACAACAAAGGGTTCATTTTTTAACCGAACCCCTTGGGACTTCCGATGCGGCAAAAGATGAGCCTCCAAGGTTTAAGACATCTTTTATTCAAGGTAAAATCTCTGGTAGCGTTGAGTCTACACTGACTGGTTCTTATTACGAAAAGCACATTCCGCAAATCAATTGTGATGTAGAGTACACAATGAGCGTTGGCAATACCGCAAATGACCCAAGGGTTCGAGGTAGACTATCAAGCCTCAACAAATCTGTGAGTGCCACTAAGCCTGACAACACATACATAAAAATTGATGAAGATCAAATACTCGTTGAACTTCTTGAGTTAAATGGGTTTAAGTTTAAAGACGGTCTAGAAGTGGAAGTGTTTATGTATGACGAGGTTTCTGGAAATGAAACATTTAAATCGCTAAAATTCCTACCAGAACAAAAAACAATAGTTGACGACTTAATGGTTGACTCAACTCCTGTTTCGGTAGACCCAACTCCTGATTATGTCGAGCATTACTTTAACTTTCTAACAGACAGTGAGATACCAGAGAGTGACATTTGCGATGGTCTTGAGAGCCTAAAGTCAAAAGAAATCTTTATTGATGCCGAAGTTAACTGCCCAGACCGTGAGGCTATTGATTTTGACATTTACGGAACAAGAGTTACTGATGTGGAGGTTTGCGACTAATGCCGAATGAATTAGTAGGTTTGGAAAATGTCCCGAACTGTTACATTGCCAGAATAGTCTTGGATGATAACACAACCAAGTCCTTTACATGCTCAGTTAACTTGGAGTTGTTTGATGCCACGGAAGGGGATAGAACCATCTGGGGCTACAACTCTTTGTTTTCTGATTTTTTAAAGGTTGCCTTGATTGAAACCAGAAGACCATCGCTTTCACAGCGTTTGACTGAGGGCACTGTTTCTCCACTACCATCAGAATTACAAAAAAACGCTTTCTTTGATGATACCACTAAGATTCATGAATTTCCGATTAAACAATTTAAAAAATTAAACGGTGCTTATGTAAAAAAAGTTAAGTTTACCGTCCCTTCTGATACAGAAAATTTGTCCATCTTTGCAGTATGCTACATTGATACAAAGGCTCTTAGTGGCTTTTTACAACTTGACATGACCGGCGAGTTGTCCTCTTATCACGGAGCACTGGTTTCAGAACGGGTATTAGCAAGAGGCACTGCTGTTAAGACATCTACTGTGTTCTACAAGCCTGATAATACGGTCTGGAGTGGCCCTGTCCATCAACATGACGGAATGTACATGGAAGGATCTAGACACACAGCAGCACCCCATAGCGTGCTTAGAACAGCAACCGTTCAAAACCTAAAACTAGTAGACCGAAGAGGGAGAAGCTTTTCTGATAGACAAAGAGACTCAATCCAAAATAACCCAGTGATTAGCAACCTTCATTTGTCTGTTAATAACAATGATGATTTGAATGGAATGTTTTTCGTCAACATGAAGCAACTATTGCTTACTAGAACAAAACTTGGTACAAAGATAGCAGATTTAAGTGCGAGGATGTTTAACGACTTTCTAAACCAGATTCAAATCTCCCAAATGATTGTCAAGAGGTTTAATGCCAATGTTAGATTAGTTAAAGGAAAAATGGGGTCTTACCAAAATAGCACACTCAATACGAAAAAGAGTGTCATAATTGCCTCTTCTACAGACATAGCGCCTTATTCCCTGAGGCCTCAAGAACTATTGAAGGAAAGATACCTGTTCACGAACAGAAACATTCGTGCGTTTGAGTTTACCGATGACTCTAAAACAAGAAAGAACAAGGGTAATTTTAAATATTCAGTTGAGTTAACAATTAAAGATAAATCACAAGAATACATCGATAACATAATTTTACAACTTCGCTCTTCTTTGAGCAGAATGAAAGAGATACATCACGCATTAAGCAGGAAAGGCTCTTATGATTATGAGATGAGAAGGCTTAGGGATGGAGTCTTTGTCCCTGCTGATGTATCTTCAATCATAGAAGTTTACTACAATAATTTACAGTATTTCAAAGATTTTAACGACACAGAGAAAAGAAGACTCATTAATGAAAAAATTAAAGGCTTCTCTGTTGCCTCTTACAACCCAACAACATCAGAAAAATTTATTGCCGATTTAGACGATTTAAGCAGTCTCATGTTTGAGCGCTTCGGTGTTCGTAATGAATACAACAGCAAGACACCAAAAACAACCAAGACGACTTTCATGCCGGCTCGTATCTTTCTTAATAAGACTTTCGAGGACAATGTTAATTTCTTTGATTACAATCGTTCGTACAATTACATACCACCAGTTGTAACAAAGGGCCTACCAGTTTTAAGACCAGAAGATTTACTTAGTAGAGGGTCACAGGAACTTAGTAGATTTTATTACGATTCCAACATTGCAACAGCAGAAGAGTTAAAGTCCCTGCCTAAGGAAATGCAGAGTGCATTGACTACACTTGAGTCCGTAAAGGTTTCTTACTTTTCGCCTTTATCATTACAGTACAGGGACGAGACGGTATCAATTGAGAATGTTGATAGCCTTGATTTGAAGAAAACAAACGACCTTGTGGCTGGTGCACGACAAATTGCAACTAGTATAAGAAGAACCTCCAGTCAAACCACGACAGGTCGGACAAGAGTCGGAAAGAAAAATAATCATGGTTTGGCAAAAAATTTAATGCGTGGCTTTGGCTTTTCTAATCCATCATTAAAAACTGAAGTACAAGACACCTCAGGCCAGAATGAAGAAGAGGCACAAAAAACATTAATTGAAAGTGTCCATTACTTAGGAGAGAATTCTGAATTTATTAATGTTGACAATGAATTCACACCACCGGCGACCGAAGATACCCAACTAGCAGTAGGGCAAATTGTTGCTACTTTTAATAACAATCCTACTCTTGGGTCAGCTGCTTATAATTTTGCCTCCGCTGATAATGTTTTATCTTACATTCTAGGTTCCGCAAAATACAGTGCTGAAGATGTGGCCAATCAACCAATACAAACCAAGGCGCTGATTAACTCAAGGTCTAATTCTGTCAAAAACAACATTTTACAGTCGCCCGTTGACCCGCTCAAGGAAGTATCATCCCTAAATGCATTTGAGATTGCTTTCAAAGCCATGCAAAAAATTGAAAAAATCACTGGCTTTGCTACTGATTCAAACGGTGTAGAGATTGTAACGCAGCCTATTTTCGAGATGCTAAAGACATCGGATGTAACAGAAGACTCAACTCTTTTGTGTAGAATGAGGTACTATGAGGATGCCCCTATGGACCTAGGGCCAAGCGCTAACCTAATGTTCCCCGTACGGAACCAAACTTTTGTTGTGTCCAATAAAGATCTGTCCACACCCCAATACAGTGAGATACCATCACTAACGATTTCCAATATTTCCACAGTGGTATCCCCGATTGTAAAATACTCCACCACAAACATAGTTACACAGAGATTAGATAGTTCTTATGTTAAATCTACAAAGATAATCGGAACCAGTCAAACAACAAATCAGAGAGTTGGCTCTAGGGTTTCAAATAGAGGTCAGGTAACTGATTCTTCTTCTACTAGAAGACAAAGACGGCAAGCCGCAACTACCTCAACAACCAGAAGACGTGGTGGAGGAGGATACTAATGCCAAAAGTAAAGATAGCCGAATCAACACAGGACAATTTAAAAGTAGCCACTGGTTTTGCCAAAGTGGTTGACAATTATGGTTTTGGCACTGCTAGAATTAAAGTCATAGACTCTAGGCTTTTTAACCTTGAATACGGTGGACGTAAAATAGAAGAGAAAGATGGAATTATCGCAGAAGTTCAGACAATTAAATTAACCTCAAAAGTGAGTACTTCGGTCAGATCCTTAGTCTCTCAAAATCTAACGTTAGATGTAGACTACACAGACCACTACACAACATTTGAGATTCCTCAAAACGCCCTTGATGTAGAGACAATTTCACTAAATAAAACTGCCGCAACCTATGATGTGTTTAGTAACTTTAATTTTAACTCCCCAGAATACGACAGAATTTCAGTTGCAGTTCCAGAAGCTGCACTACCCCCAGCCTTTCAGGCTCCTGAGGGCGCTGATTTATCACGATTGATTTTACCAGGTGGCCATCAAGAGGTTGACGATAAGCCTTACTACAACGAGATTGCTATTAAGAACAGAGTGACAAATGACTTTACGAACTTCCTGAGAAAAGTTGGATTGTATGATACAGTGCTGAATGATTATCTTGAGGGAGAAAAAGTAGAGATTCCCTTTAGTGTCCAAAATAATCAGACAGTCTCAGAAGACACACCAGTTCCAATCTACAGTTTATTGAATTGGGTTAATTCTGAATCATTTGAGTCTGACTTGTACTCCGAGGACAAGATAGATGATTCTGAGATGATTAACACCTTTAAGAAAACCCTGTTTCTTTCTTATGTAAGACAGTTGTCAAAAAACTTCAGAAGCTTTAAGGACATTGTGGCCAACACTGAGTGTTACAAAGAGGACTTTTGTTACAGCATAGACAAATACTTGGGAGTACCAGTGGACCCCAAGGCACAACAGGTTTACATACCGGCAGAGGATGACATCTCAACATTTATGGATTCGCAAATAAAGTATGGTGAAACCTATGCGTACAAAGGTACCGCGCACTACATTCTGGTAGGTAATAGTTATCGGTACACCAATCTCCGTTTTGTAGAGGATGAGGCACTTGTAGACGTAGTTAACAAGCCAACAGTCATGATTGTACCTTTTGAGATGTTTACCCAAACAATCAAGGTTATCCAGCCTCCGTCACTACCACCAGACGTTCGATTTGTTACGAGAATGAACTCAGAGAACAAAATAAACATTTACTTATCTCCCACAAAGGGCAGAATGATGAGTGAGTTTATCACTGTTTTACCAGAAGATGAAAGACAACTTGAAGAAATGACAATAAACAGGCGAGAAGGGCAACAATTGTTTCAATTTAGTACAAGCCGAGAAGATGGTTTGTACGAGATCTTTAAAACAAAAATGCCACCATCATCTTATGATGACTTTAGGGACAAGAAATTAATTGAAATTGGCGCACCTTTCAAGACTGAAGATGCAATGTTTACTGATCGGGTTGCTCCTAACACTAAGTATTACTACATGTTTCGTAAGATAAATGAAAAAGACTTGGTATCAAATCCTTCACCTGTTTATGAAGTAGAACTGTTGACAGATGCAGATGATGCCAAAGTAGTGGTTAGTAAATATGAGTTTCCACAGCCGGATGTCTATCAAATGTCGAAGGCATTCAAGAGCCTTTTTCAAGTAACTCCGGTTATTGAGCAAACTTTATTTGACGAACAACAGAATGTTTTGTTCAACAAAGATACTTATAAGGGGACGGTTGATCGATTAAAACTGGGTGTTGCCCAGGAATCTGTTTGGGGTAGAAGGTTCAAAATACGAGTTAAATCTACAACAACAGGTAAAATAATTGATTATAATGTGAATTTTAAATTGAAGAAAAATAAATCAGAAGAAGAATTCTAAGTTAATTCTATTTATTAAAGACGTAATGGGAGTTATTAAATGGCCTTTTTAGACAACAGCGGTGACATTATTCTAGATGTCGTGCTCACAGACCACGGAAGAAAAGTTTTAGCAAAGGGTGATGGTTCATTCCAGATCACAAAATTTGCTCTTGCAGATGAAGAGATTGATTATTCTCTTTACAACAAGAATCATGCTAGTGGTAGTTCATACTACGACCTTGAAATCCTGCAGACACCTATTCTAGAGGCATTCACAAACAACGCTTCTAGCGTTAAAACTAGGCTTCTGACCTATGACAATCTTGAGTTATTGTTTTTGCCTGTTTGTGTTCTTAACGAAAGAAACAATAACACCAAGCGACATGCGACAAAGAATGCGTTTTTGGTTGCTGTTAACGCAGAAACAGAAGATAATGATGGAAGCACCTCAACAACTACTGGTGTAGCTGTCGCTGCTGATGGCTCCATTGTTCAAGGATTTATCCGAGGCGAGACTCTTGCTAGTGAAAACTACATACAGGTTGACCAAGGCCTTAACACTACAGAAATTTCTCCAAAGAGAAAGCTTGATGATGAGTTGAAAGAAACTAGTTATATTGTCCAGATGGATAATAGACTTGGTAAGCTAGCAGATCGCGAAGGCACCGAGGCGACCCCTGATTATATCGATGATGATAATGTTGCATATTATACTGTAGACCTTGGAGACACTTTTGTAACCGAGATCCTTGAGGATGGTAATGTGACAACTGAAGCAATCAGCGGACCAAGAGGAACACGAGTATCGTTCAAGATCAAGTCCTCAATGGACACAAACACAAGTTCATACCTATTTACTGAACTAGGTGGCACTGATACCTTGACAAACAGAACAGCCGGCGGTGGTGGAACCAGTAGTGTTCGCTTCATCGACACCAACGTTAGAATTACCGGCGTTAAGACAGGTAGTATTTTAGACGTACCGGTTAGGTACATTAGACTTGCATAAGGATAAAAAATGACGTATAAACCACTAAACGAAAACGATGTAGTTTCAACAAGAACCCTTCTACATGAGGCCATCCCACTAACTGGAACAATTATTTCTGGTACGTATGGTGCTGGAGGTACCTATGGTGCTGAGCCAAACATTAAAAACTACACCCACGGAATGTTCCAGTCAGTTTATGACTACCCTTACCTAAGTTCTTCGGCGAACCATATTTTTGATATTACTTTTGGTTTGCGTGTTGATACTCCGCTTTTTGATGACACCACAGTACAAGTAACTAAGAAAAAGAACATCTACAACCAGATGGCTCAGGTTCTTATGGGTTATGATGCAACCGGTTCTATTCTTGCTTTTGATGAGGACGGAAACCTACTTGACGGTGGAACAAAATTAGACAGTGTTTTCTTTATTAATTTTTCAAGACTCCTTAACAAGGATGAAATTAAAAAAGGAACGTTTGAATTAGAACTTGGTATTGATGATGTTTTCACTCACACTGGTACAAACTTTAATAACAGAATTAAAATTACAGATTACAGTGCTTCTTTAGCATCACCAAGTTATCTTGTCAATTCACCTGCTGGAGAATATGGAATCTTGTCTGCAACTGCATCTGTTTCAAACGGACAACAGTTAAAGAACAACAATCGTTTTTCCGTTGGTTTGATCTTTTATCAAGCAGGAATCGCTGTCATTTCAGGTTCTGTATTTAACGATCAGGCTGATGCCGGTATCTTAAATAATTCCTTAAACAGCACAGCCTTCTCTGCTACCAGCGGAGTAACAGGTTTTCAATTCCTGTCTGGTTCTGAGATTTCATCATCTGCCGATGCAATCAGAAGTAGAATTTACAACATGCAATTTAATAACACAACTGAGTTAAATTCAACTGTTTACTTCTGTCGCGCAAATCACAATGAATTCAACTATAGTTCAAACCCAACTTATGTTGACTCTTCAAAAATTCGTGTCAAGTCACAGTCTACTGACAACCCTGTAGCATACATTACTACTGTTGGGCTTTACAACGACAACAATGAGTTGATGGCGACTGCCAAACTATCAGAACCTCTGAAGAAATCACCAGATACAGAATTTACCATCCGGGCCAGATTGGATTACTAAAATGTTATGTCATACTACAAATTTACAGAAGACGATCTTTTCGTCAATACAATAAAGACATACCCGAATGTAGAATTCTACATTCAAAGTGGCTCTGTATACATCAATAACGAAACAAACATCTCTGGTACACACTTTGATAACATTAAAGGGGTGCCCGTAGGTTTTATTTCACTTTATGAGTATAACATTAATAGGCCCACTGCGCAAACAATTTATCCGTTTGTTGTCAAGGATGGCTTTAAAAATACGTTCAAGACAATAAGTAAGAAGGATTGGAACACGCAATACGGGTACGGTGGAGAAGAAATAACATCAAGCTACAACCTATCAGCCTCCATCACAAGGTATTTTGTAAATAGCACAACGGGCACAGACTTTCGCAGACTACAGGCCCTTAAGAATACCGTCAATCATTATGCCTATCTTTCTCCGCGCTATGATTTTGAGACTTACTATTCCACACCAAGTTCGAACACTGATGCTGTAAACATGATTACCATACCAAGTATCTTCTACGGCTCATCGATTAAGAAAGGTACTGTTAATCTTAAATGGTATGTATCTGGGACACTTGCAGCGCAAGCATCTGACTCTCGTTTTAATGGTGATCTAGTTCAAGTTTCTGGTTCAACTACCGGTGGGGTTGTGGGTTCCATACTTTACAACGAAGGAATTATTCTACTAACGGGATCAACTGATCTTGGACCAGCAGTGATTGGGAACTTAATTGACAATTCAACGAACGGTAGTCCTCGATGGATTTACTTTGGCCGAGGTGCTAACGACGGCCTAACACCGGCTAATGTTGCATTGACAACTTTATCTGCTTCGTGCGCCATTGAATTTCAAGGTACCAATGACATTCAAACATTAACTATGCTAGCTAAGGCGCCATATAATGAACTTAACCATTCAAACAACCCAACATACTTGAAAGATACCAATGCTTCTAGGAGATTTGCAACGAAAGCAACCTCCTCTTACATGTATACCGAACCTAGCATGGAGATAGCAAACGTTGTGCATTCGCCATTTACAGGCTCTACTCCGCCGTTTAGGAAAGAGACATACATTTCCAAGGTTGCCTTGTATGATGATGAGAAGAATCTGATTGGTTATGCCAAACTTGCAACCCCTGTTAGAAAAACAGAAGATAGAGAGTTTTTGTTTAAGTTAAAGCTTGACATTTAAGATTAAATGTGTTATAATTTAACATAGTAGAGGTTTTTTATGTTTAAATTTATATATAATTTGTTCTTTCCGACTGAGGATGAAAAGATAAGATCCCAGATCGACAAGAAGTACGAGCAGTCCATTGAGTTTCAAAGAAATGGAAACATTAGAGAATACTCAAGGTTAATGAAAGAGATTAGAGACCTTGAAGAGCAATTGCTAAAGAGTAACAAATGATTTTAGGTTTAGATGTAAGTAGCAGTAAGATCGGCTACTCAATAATTGATCAAGACAAAAAACTTCTTATGTGTCAATTTAAAAAATTTAAATCCTCTGTTTCTTTAGAGACAAGAGCATTAGAGTTTTATGATATATTAAATAATATAAATAATAATTATAATATAAATAAAGTTGTAATTGAAGCACCTTTCATGGCTTTCTCTGGCGGGAAGACAACTGCCATGACCATGAGCAAGCTTCAACGATTTAATGGTATGATTTCTATCTTGGTACCAATTGTTTTTGAGATGGAAGCCGAACTTGTCAACGCATCATCAGCCAGAAAGAAAGTTGGACTTAAGATCAAGCGTGGAGACGATACCAAGAAAATGATCATTGAATGGGTTGCTAACGAATACCCTAATGATTTTGTTGTAGAACTAACACGACACGGTAACCCAAGACCCGGAACAGACGACATGGCTGACTCTGTTATTGTTGCCCTCTCAGGAATTTAACCAAAAATACTTGACAACTTTGCCTCGCCGTGATAGGTTTTCATGAGGGGTAAAAATGCAACACAACAAACTTAAAATTTTAACAGAAGTTCTAGGGTCTTATAGAAGATCCAATGATGAATTTCTCTTTCACTGTCCATACTGTGGTCATCACAAGAAAAAGATGTCAGTTAACTTTTCACTGAACGCTTTCAAGTGCTGGGTATGTGATCAGCGTGGCAAGAACATCTATCGTCTTGTCCGCAAGTTTGGCAATTACAAGCAACGACAACAGTATCTAGAACTGATTGGTCGAATGGACCTGTCTGAGTTTGATAAAATCTTAAACGAAATGAACGATGTTATAGAAAGGCAAGTGATTGATCTTCCTCCTGAGTTTGTCTCTTTATGCAATAAGCACCTACCTTTGGGTTCAAAACGTGCTTTAGACTATTTACGTAATCGAGGTATAGAAAGAAATGAGATCCTTAAATGGAAAATCGGATACTGTGAGAAAGGAAGATACAGCGGAAGGGTCATTATCCCATCGTTTAATTCAGATGGGGACGTTAACTATTTTATCGCTCGCTCTTATGTTGGGCATAACCGTAGGTATCTTAATCCGCCTTGTGGCAGAGATATTATCTTTAATGAATTGAGCGTTGATTGGGATGAGCCACTGGTTCTTGTTGAAGGTGCATTTGATGCTATTGTTGCTGGTGAGAATTCCATCCCTATTCTTGGTTCAACACTGCGACCTGAGTCATTACTGTTTCAAGCAATCGCTGCTCATGATACTCCTGTGTATCTTGCCTTAGACCCGGATGCTGAAAAGAAAGCAAAGTGGATTATTATGTCGATGCTTCAATACGATGTTGAAATTCATAAGGTTCCAATTGATGATTACGAGGACATCGGCTCAATGAGTCCAGAAACATTTCGAGACAAATTAAAGTTATCAGTACCGATAGATAATGAAATGTATTTTTTAGAAAAAATGCTCAATAGTATTTGACAAATTTTGTGAACATGTTACATTAAAATTATGGGATTGTGGTGGAATAGGTAGACACATGGCACTTAAAATGCTATGCTCATTGAGCGTGGGGGTTCAAGTCCCCCCAATCCCACATAAATCAACAAAGGAAGAAAAATGCAAATTATAGACAATAGAGAGAAATTTGAAGAGTTAACATCCGCAGGAAACGTTATAATACAGTTTTCAGCCGGATGGTGCCAACCGTGCAAAGTATTGAGTAGGACAATGACTAGTGTGACACCGGAACATTCAGATGTTTATTTTTATAAGGTGGACATTGACTCAATGGATAGATCACTAATTAATAATTATAACGTTAGATCTGTGCCAAGACTGCTTATGTTTGTTAACGGTGAAGATGTGGCAGAACTTATTGGTGCCAGAGGTGCAGATGAAATTAACAGTTTTATTAATACAAATAAGGAGAACTCATGAGCAAAGATATTTTTATTCCATTTTATCGCGATGAAGACGAAACATGGCTAGAAGCAGCCGAGCGACACGCAGATAACTATAATTTAACAGATGATGTTGAAGCCCTTTATTATGGCTTCATTAGAGATGGCTATGATGACATGGAGGCTGCCATGTCGGCTCTAGAGGAGTTGAAGATTCCCCTAGACGGCCTAGAGGAGGAGTCCGCTTAGTAAAGCAGCAAGGAAAATAATGCCAAGAAATGGTGCAGTTACATACTGATCTGCAAGGTCAAACTTACGACGATTCCTCACAGAATCCACGAGTTCAGATGTGAAAATTGACATTACAATAAACAGTATAACAACCGCCCAGTTCATTCATGAGGCCCCCCGGTATTTGTAAATAGTCCCGAGGATATCGAATCTATACGTAGGAGGAACAATGACTAGATTTGCTCACATTAGTGATACGCACATTCGAAATGTAAAGTATCAAGAAGAATACAAAATAGTTTTCAAACAGATTTACGAATCTCTTGAAAGAGAACAACCAGATTACATCATTCACACTGGAGACATTGCCCATACTAAAACGCAACTATCCCCAGAGTATTTTGAACTATGCTCTGACTTTCTTAAAAACTTGGCTGACATTGCACCAACTTATCTTATTCTTGGTAACCACGATGGTAACCTAAAGAACGATAATAGACAGGATGCAATAACGCCAATTATAGAAACCCTTGGGCACCCCAACTTACACCTTTTGAAGAATTCTGGGGAAACAAGATTGGGAAAAAAGATAACCCTTAATGTTCTTTCGGTATTTGACCGAGATAACTGGATGGCTCCGAGCAGCAAGTCTAGGATTAACATTGCCCTTTATCATGGAGCGATTCGTGGCTGCAAGATCTCGGACGGGTTCACTCTAGAAAGCGGTGAAGATTCAATCAACATTTTTGATGAGTTTGATTATGCTATGCTCGGAGATATCCACAGAAAACAAAAGCTTGATGAAGAAGGTCGTATTTGGTACGCCGGATCAACAGTACAACAGAACTTTGGAGAATCTCTCCTCAAAGGTTATTTGCTATGGGACATTCGAGGCAAAAAGAAGTTTAAAGTTGAACCAAGACTGTTTATGTCGCCACGACCATTTGTAACAGTTCAGATTAATCAAGATGGTACTTTACCAAAGGCTGATGTCCCAAGGAACGCTAGGCTCAGATTGGTCTCACATTACAATCTACCGCTAGCAAAGTTGCGTAGGGCCTGTGACTATGCCCGAACCAAATGGAGTGCCTATACGGTCAATTTCGTCAACAAGGCAGGCTATTCTGGTCTGGGCTTGGATGGAGATAATCCAGACAGCAAGATTATCAACATGCGAGACCCAAATACACAAGAGAAGTACATTAAAGAATTCTTGGGTGATAAAGAAATCACTGATGATGTTTTGGATAGGATTATTGAATTAAACTCCAACTATAACAAGCAAATTGAAACAAGTGAAGATATCTCCAGAAACATTATTTGGAAGCTTCGAAAGATGAAGTGGAACAACTTGTTTAACTATGGAGAGAAAAATGAACTTGATTTCACTAAACTCAACGGGCTTGTAGGTATCTTTGGAAAGAACTACTCTGGAAAGTCAAGTATCATTGACTCTGTTCTTTTTGGGATGTTCAATACAACTTCAAAGACTGAAAGGAAGAATGTCCACCTTATTAACCAGAACAAAGACAGGGCCAGGGTACAGCTTGAAATAGGGGTAGGGAACGACACATTCAAAATCACTCGCTCCCTTGAATCCTATGAGAAGAAGAGCAAAGGTACTGTAACAAAAGAAGCAAAAACAGACCTAGACTTTACCAAGTATGCTCTTGGAACGATGGCAGAAAGCAAGAATGGCACAACTCGTAATGAGACAGACCTGAACATCAGAAGAGCATTTGGTACCTTTGAAGATTTCATGATCACCTCTATGTCCTCCCAACTTGATTCTCTAGGCTTCATTAACGAGGGGTCTACAAAGCGTAAAGAGATTCTGGCTAAATTCCTTGATCTACAGATGTTTGAAGAGAAACATAAACTCGCCAAGAAAGACTCTGCGGAACTTAAGGGTATTATTAAACACCTTAGTACCATTGATTGGCATAAGAAACTGGTTCATGGACAAGAGGCGCTAGAAGAAATTTTAGAAGAGATAGCGCAACAGTCTGGTTTATGCGAGAAACTTAAAGCAAGAATAAAGGAACTGGAAGAAGAATCGGACCTCATCGAAGACCAGCTTCGTTCCGTAGAAGATGGGTGGATTGACATAACTCAGATTGAAACTGACCTGGAGGAAAAGACAAGAGAGAAATCTAATCTTGTTGGTAAAATTAAATTAATGGGAATCTCTCGTACTGAGTTTCAAACAAAACTTGAAGATGTAGTATCCAAGATTGACCCAGAAGAATTATCTAGATTGGATGTTTTAGTTCAAAAGCATAAAGAATTACTGTACGAACATGAACAGATGACACTCGATCTTAGGCCAAAAGAAACCAAGTTGCGTAATCTAAATAAAAAGATTGCTATGCTGCATGATCACGAATACGATCCTAATTGTAGATTTTGTTCTGACAACAAGTTTGTTAAGGATGCTAACAAAGCAAAGGCAGATGCCCCAGCTATTGAAGCGCAAATTAGTAATCTACAAGATGAGATTGCATTCTTAGAGTCCGAAATGGAAGCACTTGACTTTGATACCATAACGCAGCAACGCGAACAACTTGTCAGCTTTGAAGAGCAAAAGTCAGACTTTGAGGCCAAGATCCAAAAGATCACAACTCAAATTCAAATGTGGCAAGCAACAAAGCAACTCGTTAAGTCAGAGATTAGAGAACTAAGAAAGAAGAAAGATCACTACTATGAAAACCAAGAAGCATTTGATAACATTGATTCTCTAAAAAGAGACGTTAGATCTGTCAGGGCAATGATTGAAAACAAGACTCGTGATCTCACTCGGTGCGAAAAGAAGACAATGGGTCTTGTATCTGAAGAAGGGGCAACCCGACAACAAATAAAGGAGGCAGAAGCAAAACTAGCAGAGATTCAAACTTATGAGAGAGATTACATTGCATACGATCTTTTCATCCAGGCAATGCATCCCAATGGGGTTTCTTATAGAGTTATCAGGTCAATGCTATCAGTCATCAACTCAGAGATTGCAAAGATTCTAAACAGTATTGTTGACTTTGAAGTATTCTTTGATAACGTTGGCAGCAAACTTGAAATCTACATTAAACATCCAAAATACGATCCTCGACCTTTATCGATGGGTTCCGGAGCAGAAAAGACAATTGCTTCGATGGCTATTCGCTTAGGTCTAATCTCGATAACCAATCTTCCAAAATCGGAATTGTTTATTCTTGACGAACCGGCAACGGCATTGGATGCAGAACACATGGACGGTTTTATCAGACTTCTTCAAATGATTAAGTCACAATTTAAGACGGTTCTGTTGATTTCACACCTCGAAACTCTCAAAGACGTTGTTGATATGACAATTGACATACAGAAGAAAGACGGATACGCACACGTCCAAATCTAAACTTGAAGCCTATTTAGAGTAAAATCTAGATAGGTTTTTTGCTTTATGGAGACAAAAAAATGAAACTTACAGAAGAAAGATTAGTAAAGATGATCTTAGAAGAACTTGATGCAATGGGTGAGGTCTACAGGGCCAAAGGTGAAAGCGATGAGGAGTATGCTAAACGAAAGGCTGATGCTCAGTCAGGTGCAAAAGGACTCGGAAGAATGGGGACACCTCGCTCTGCTGGAAAAACACCAGAGGAAAAAGCTGCCGCTAAACTTACCAGTACTGCTCGGATGTTCATGAGATTAATGGATGATGGTAAAAAGACACCTCCTATTTCTAAAGAACTTAAAAGAGAGATTGAAAGACTTAGAAAACTCGAAGAGGAGAAGTAAAAAATGGATTTAAAAGAAGAAGTAATAGACAGAGTAGAAGCTGTCGTTGAAAGCATCGATTGCGAAAGTGTTGCTGCTCAGTTGCACCTTGATGACCCAGAGAAAGGAATCCTTGATGGGGTTCAAGAAAAACTAATCTCAAGAAAGCTTCTTGTGTTTGGTGTTGCAACCGCTCTTATGATCTGGTCAACTCTTGACCCGGATACCTGGGGTCTTATTGCAATGATGTACATCGGCGGACAATCTGCCATTGACCTTGCTAAGACTTGGAGACATGGATAATGACCTGGTGGCCAGCATTTAAACTGTGGTGTAAACACAATTGGAAAGTGCTGGTCATTGGTGCATCCATCTTAATTGCATTTCTTGCCGGAAACAGAAGAACTGCTGCTGCCAAGGAACAACTTAAGTCAACAAGAGAGTTGTATAAAAAAGAACGCAAGGCTCTAAAAAATCTAGATGCTGAAGAAGATGATCTTAAGCAAAAAGCGCAAGAGAAGTACAAGAAAGCAATTGCAGTTGCGGACAGACAGATGCACGAATCTCGTGACGAGTTAAAGAAAAGACGAGCAGAGCGGGTTAAGGAACTGTTGATAGAGAACAGTCATGACCCAAAAGTTATTGACGACATACTCTACAAAGAATTTGGGATTAAAAATAAATGATTTTTTTGTTTTTTTCGCTTGCAATTGCTGAGCCTTTGAGTTATACTATAAAGAAGGGTGATCCTGCCCCTATTGATGGTAGACTATTCAACGACGAAGCAGTTGTTAATTTAATTGCTAGCAACGAAGAGTTGCAAGAGCAGTGCCAAATTTCTTTACAGTACCAAGGGAAGACTCTTGCTGCTCAACATGCTTTAGAGATGGAATACGTAAAGGCAGAACTTGAAATTGAAAAGAAGAAAAGCGAGACTTTAATTGGTTTGCGAGATGAAGAAATAGAAATACTACAGAAACAACAAAGCCCATACCGCACAATTGGTTGGTTTTTAGCAGGTTTCGGAATAGGAACAGGAGCATCGATTGCGACTTATTACGCAGCGAAAAACATACAATGATTAAAATTAGAATTATCAAAGCAATGAAGCAACTTATGGGATTTGCATGCCCTGAGGCAACACAGGATTTGGAGTTAAACACAAAGAATCGTGATGCTTCAATCAAAGCAGAACACATCCAGTACGGCCCTCTTAATGTAGAAGAGCCAGGTGATTACTGGAAAGACATTGCTGAGTACTGGAACACAACTGAGAAAGCCGCTAAAAAATCAAATTGCGGCAATTGTGTTGCTTTTGACATTAGTCCAAGGATGGATGACTGTATGCCCGGTGTTACTTCTGATGACGATGGTCGTTTAGGTTATTGCTGGATGCATCATTTTAAGTGTCATAGCGCACGCTCATGCAGAACATGGGCAAAAGGCGGCCCGATTGAGGAGGACACTATTTCTTACGATTGGCAAGAGAGAGGTGAGAGTGCCCAATAAAGATCCAAACTACGCTGTTAAGATAGAGCAAGCGATAGCAAAAAAGTATGGCAAAGATACTGTTGTAAACCCAAAATCATTATGGGACAACGAAAAAGAACAACAGTACGTTGCCGGACTCAAAGAAACTTACGTGAGAGAGACGTTAGAAGACTATGACAAAGTAGAGGTCGAAGGCGTTTTTATTCCGAGAAAACTAGTTAAAGAAGAGTCCAAGCGCTCTTGCCCAGTTTGTAATACTTATTCGTTTAAATCAAATGATGATGTGTACATGACCAAATTTGAATGTTGCGAAGAATGTTACATACAATGGGTCGAGGGCAGAGAAGAAAGATGGAAAACGGGATGGAGACCAAATAAATGAGTTCAACATACGAAATTGTTCAAGGGCTTGCTCAAGCAGCCGCAAACGCCTACGATGGCGCACATGATGAGAGATACTCTCTTGACGGTCAAGCAAGAAAAGTTGGCCTTAATCGAGAGCAAGGGCATCCAATTATTGATAAAAGAGTTAACGATGGTTTTTCTGTAAAGTTCTACGGAAACTCAATGATTATTAATTATCAAAGCGATACTCGTCTTGAGGATGTTAAAGATCCAAAGTACGACCAAGAAATCGCCAGAATGCTTAATGAGATCAAGAAGTTCCTTCAAAGAGAATATAAGGCACTTACAGGAAACTCTGTTCGCTTGTCTGCCAAGGGACAGCCTCAAATCCTCGTACAAAGCACCTCTCGTGTTCGAACTTTCGTTCAGGCATACCAACACTACACAATCTCAGGAATGAAGTCAGATCCAATCCTCCAGCCTTCTGAAGACACTGAACGTGATGTCACAAGAAAATTTTTAGAACAATTCTCTGATAAGAGACCTTCAAATGATACAAGAGGAACCGAACAATGAAACTTAAGATTACAAAAGAAAGACTTGACCAAATCGTCAAAGAAGAGTATCAGAGAATTAAAGAAGAAGAGCATGCCGAGCCTGTTGGCGCTGGTATCGAAGACATTAGCGCTGATGATGTCCTGGACAATCAGCCTGGTCTTGGTTTTGATTTAGGTTCTCAAGCGGCCTTTGCAGAATTATTCGCACGTTACAACGGCGGTAGAGACACGGCTCAGATGGACATGGACTTTGAAAAGATCTCACAGATAGATCCAGAATTATCTGATGTCTTTAAGGCGCTTATTCTCCGAAACCCACTTCTTTTCCCTGGGCAGACTCCACGCTCGGTTGATTTAATGCGTAATGATCCGGAAGCAGTTGAAGCATCTCTTGCCGCTATTCCTGATGAACCAGAGGAACTAGAAGAAGACATTTCGGATTCGCTTGTTAAAGAAATACAAAACCTCCTGAAGCAACAGGGAAATCTATAAAAGGATTAAATGGGTTATAAACTTTCCAAAAACGAAAAAGTTCAAGAGATAATTAGATGCGGCAAGAGTCCTCAATACTTCATTGATAACTACTGTCGCATTTCTCATCCTATGCACGGCTTGATTCCATTCAAGACTTACGACTACCAGAAGGACCTGCTTAAGGATTTTAACGATTATCGTTTCAACATCATTCTGAAAGCCAGACAGTTAGGTATCTCGACAATCTCTGCCGGGTACATTGTCTGGTTTATGATGTTTCATCGAGACAAGAACATTCTTGTCATCGCAACCAAGTTTCAGACAGCAGCAAACCTTGTAAAGAAAGTAAAGGCAATTACAAACAATCTACCAGACTTTATCAAGATTGCAAAAATCTCTGTTGACAATAGGACAGCATTTGAACTTAATAACGGATCACAAATTAAAGCAGGAACCACCTCTGGTGATGCTGGTCGTTCGGAAGCATTATCACTGCTCGTTATAGACGAGGCAGCGCACGTAGACGGCCTGGAAGATCTATGGACCGGTCTTTACCCTACCTTGTCAACTGGTGGACGTTGTATCGCATTGTCAACCCCAAATGGGGTAGGAAATTGGTTCCACAAGACTTACGTTGATGCAGAGTCAGAAGAGAACGATTTTCACCCAATTAATTTACCCTGGGATGTGCATCCCGATAGGAACCAAGAATGGTTTGAGAAAGAGACAAAGAACATGTCTCGAAGACAAATTGCACAGGAGTTAGAGTGTAACTTCAATACATCCGGTGATACTGTAGTTCACCCTGATGACATGCAGTGGTTGTTCGAATGCCAGCAAGATCCAATCTATAGAACAGGACACGATAGAAACTTTTGGATTTGGGAGAAGCACATTGAGGAAGCATCTTATCTCTTGGTAGCGGACGTTGCGAGGGGCGATGGTCAGGACTCATCTGTTTTTCACGTAATACGTGTTGATAACATGTCTATTGTTGCTGAGTATCAAGGTAAGCCATCGTTAGACCTCTACTCACAGATCCTGTTTGATGCAGGTAAAGAGTATGGAGATTGTCTGCTTGTTGTTGAGAACAACGGTATTGGGATCTCTGTTTTGGAAAAACTAAAGGACCTTGCTTATCCAAACTTGTACTACTCAATAAAGGGAACTCATGAATATGTTGAAGCATACAAAGGTGCTTATGATGATAGAGCAGTGCCTGGATTTACTACTTCAACAAAAACAAGGCCCCTTATTGTAGCAAAATTAGAAGAGTTCATCAGAAACAAACTAATTAGTATACACTCTACGAGGTTATTTCACGAATTAAAGACTTTTATTTGGCATAACGGCAAACCCCAAGCCATGCGTTCTTATCATGACGATCTAGTTATGGCATTAGCAATTGGTTGTTGGGTTCGAGACACAGCCCTGCAGGCCAACCAAGTGGAGGTCGAATACAAAAAAGCTATGCTTGGTGGCATAATGAAGTCAGAGACAAGAATGAATACACAGATTAGAGGACAGCAAGGATATTCTCAATCATTTTCTCAAAAGTATGAAGAAGAGATAAAGCAAGCAAAAGAATTTTTCTGGATTTACAAAGGATAAAAAATGGCAAAGAACGATAGAAACCCAAACAATAATCAAAATGATTTGTTCAAGTCATTGACAAAAGTATTCTCTGGGCCTCTTGTTAGGCGAAGAACACAGTCTGGAAGACAATTAAGAAGAAGACATTTGGATATGTACGCTTCAAGATTCAGGTCAGCCTCAGGTCAACAATTTAAGAAGTCAGAATACAACCCGATGAATGTCACCACGGTTAACATGATCTCTAACCGTAATCGTTCTGAACGTTACGTAGATTTTGACCAGATGGAATACACACCAGAGATTGCTTCTTCGCTTGACATCTATGCAGACGAGATGACAACCCATTCGACCCTTACCCCAATGATGCACATTAAGTGTGCTAATGAAGAGATAAAGTTTGTTCTTGACTCTTTGTATCGTGACACACTGAACATCGAACACAATCTATTTGGTTGGGCACGTACCATGTGTAAGTATGGAGATTTGTTCTTGTACTTGGACATTGACGACTTGCGTGGTATTACAAACTGCATTGGTCTCCCATCTCAAGAGATTGAGAGATTAGAGGGCGAGGATAAGACAAATCCAAATTACATTCAGTTCCAATGGAACACCGCTGGTTTGACCCTGGAAAATTGGCAGGTTGCTCACTTCAGAGTTCTCGGTCATGATAAACATGCTCCTTATGGTACATCTGTTCTTGAGCCGGCTCGGCGAATCTGGAGACAGTTAACGCTTCTTGAAGATGCTATGATGGCATACCGAATTGTTCGTGCCACTGATCGTCGTGTATTTAAGATTGACGTTGGCGGAATCGCACCACAAGATGTGGAGCAGTACATGCAAAAGGTTATGACCCAAATGAAAAGACACCAGGTTGTAGACCCTACCACAGGCCGCGTAGATTTACGTTACAACCCTCTTTCAATTGAAGAAGACTACTTTGTACCAATTAGAGGCGGACAATCCTCTACAGACATTACTAACCTTCCTGGTGGCACTTTTACCTCACAGATCGAGGACGTTAAGTATCTCCGCGATAAGTTGTTTTCTGCCCTGAAAGTTCCCCAGTCATACTTGTCTATGGGCGAGGGCGCAACTGAGGACAAGACAACCCTTGCTCAGAAAGACATTAGATTCGCGAGAACAATCCAAAGACTTCAGAGGGTTGTAATCGCAGAACTTGAAAAGATTGGAATTGTCCATCTTTACACTCTAGGGTATCGCGGAGACGATCTTCTTAACTTTAGTCTATCTCTTAATAATCCTTCAAAGATTGCCGAGATGCAAGAACTTGAAAACTGGAAGACAAAGTTTGATGTTGCTAAAGGCGCTAACGAAGGGTACTTCTCTAAGCGTTGGGTTGCCGAGAACCTTCTTGGATTGTCAGAGGATGAGTTTATCCGGATGCAAAGAGAAATGTATCATGACCGTAAGTTCTTAGCTAGTCTTGAAGCCGCAGGTGCTGGTGATGCACCAGGTGATGCCGGTGGCGGACTAGGTGATTTAGGTGGCGATACCGGAGGAGACCTTGGCCTTGGTGATCTTGGAGGAGGTGGGGACACCGACGATACACCAGCAACACCTACAGCTGGAGATACCGGAGGTGACACTGGTGGTGACACTGATGGGGATGACAGCCCTCTTCTTGCAGCGCCTCCTGCTAAAAGAGATGATCGACCTAAGAAAAGAGGGCCTTATAAGAGTCACCAGGCATCGTATAGAAAAGGCGGACTATCTAAGCAAATGAGAAACCAGGCCAGTGGTGAAGTTGGAACTTCTCGCAAAACATTTCCTGGAAAGGTTGGCTTCGGCGGATTAGATTCTCTTGCTCGTGGCGTAGTTCAAGAATCAGTGGATGTTTTGGAAGAGACAAAACTATTTAATACCAGTGCAGAACTTCAAAATTTAATTGAATCTTTAACAAAGGGAAATCAAGATGAAACACAATAAGAAAAGAAATACCGCTTTTCTTTACGAATGCTTGATCAAAGAATTGACCAGATCAGTAGTCAGAGAAGATACTGGCAGACAGTCAACAATCAAGTCTATTCTTAAAGAGTATTTTTCAAGAGGCACAATTCTATCAAATGAATTAGGTATCTATAGAGAATTGCTAGAAGCAAAAGACTTAGAAGACAAGTACCATACAAGACTCTTGACGGAATCTAGAGTTGACTTCGAATCACTTGATAGAACTCAAGTTTTCAATTCTCAAACAAGCTTGATCAATAAGATCAATAAGCAACTTGGGGCGAGTGTCTATTCTAACTTTATGCCAAACTACAAAGACATTGCGACTGTTGGCTTATTCTTCCAGAACAAATCCCTCAATGCTAAAAAGAGAATTATGTTAGAAGAGAGAATGGTAGAATTGCTATCTCGTGAAGATGTAGAAGAAAAAGAGATGGCTCATGTTGATAATTTAACCTACAAAACATTTGTTAACAAGTTTAACGAAACATACGATAGAACTTTGAGAGAAGAACAAAAAGAATTATTGACCAATTACATTACATCATTTTCTGATAATGGGCTTGGACTGAAGTCTTATCTAAATGAAGAGATTGGGCGTCTCAAAGAGTCCGTAGATGCCGAGATTGTAGCAAACGCCAATAATGCCTTTTCCGAAAATTTTCAAAAAGTTAGAGCAAAGTTGGATGACTATGCACAAAGCCCCCTAAATCAGCAAATTATTGAAGAGATTTTCTACATTCAAGACCTCATTGCGGAGGTAAAAAGAAATGGCCATTAAAATTAACATTGAAGAGTTGGAAAAAGAGTTTAACATAACATTTGAGATGAACATTAGGTCTGCTCTCAACGGCGACTTGATGATTATGGAACATAAAGACATTGACATCATTATTAAACAAAAAGACAACAAGGTAATTGCTTTCCCAAAAGACATCATGTCGGATCTTGTTTACGGTGCGGAATCTAGAATGCTAGAGTTCCTTAGAAAGCAAGGTATCATTGAATACGATTCAATCCAGGGCGGTAATGTTTATGGATCAATGGAAGGTACAATAATGGAGTCAGAGAAACTTGACTCAATAAAAGCCACCCTCCTATCATTATCTGAGTGGTTTAAGACAGAACAGTCTTACATTGCCGGCACAACTGCTTACGATGCCATGCAAGACGATGCGTTACTTGAGCCTGATAAAGAAGAGTCAACAGAACTTGGTGAAGTTCCTGCCGAGGCCGAGAAGGGATCAATCAATCAAAATAATCTGTTTGCTCCTTACCTTTATGGAAGGTACAGTTACTAATGAGTAAACAACGAATCATACTTGAGAGTTGGCGTAAGTTTCTAAACGAAAACAAAGAGTTTGAGGGTAAATTAAAAAAACACCCTGGGTATCATACAGAGAAAGACAACGACCACTTAACTGCAACGTACAGAGGTTTTGCTATTTGTAAGGATAATGGTGGTCCAATCACAAGAATGAAAGGCAAGGCAGGAGAGCACGAAAGAGGCTTCAGGAGAGGTTCTGGGCTAGGAACCGGTCGTTATGATTTTGATGAATGGGCTGATCTCAAAGCCGACGTTGCCGAAAGGGGAATACAAGAACCTGTGCTTATTGTTGCCGAATGGAAAGGTGATGATATCATAGCCAGAGTGTATGAGGGCAACCATCGTATACGACTAGGGTGCCAAACAGACCAGCCAATCCCAGTGGAAATAAGATTTTTTGGTAAAAGCGAAGAACACATAGAAGAAGATTATTTTGATCGTGACCTATGGTTTTTAATAACTTACGGATTACAGCGAGGTTAAATTGGATACGTTACATTTCATCTTAACTGCTTACGGAATGACATTTATTATTGTCTACGGAAAGATTTTTGAGAACATAAGGCCAAAAAAAGATTACACAAAAAAATGGAACACTTTATGGAACTGCCCGTTATGCATGGGTTGGTGGTGTTCCTTGTTTCTTTTTGGCATTAACGGCTTTACGGAACTATTTACATTCGAGTATTCGCTTGCGAATGCTTTTTGCCTAGCCTGTTTAGGGGCGGGTACTACTTATTTGCTCTCGGTTTTAGTCAATGACTTTGGCCTAAGAGTATCACCAAGACCAGGGGGTGAACATGTTGGTGATTAAGCGTTGGACATTACAGCCAGTCCGCCGTTGTTGCAGCGGTTCTTAACGCGAGTGGGTGGCGCCCACTCTATTTTTTATTTTGAGGGAAGGTATGGGAAAAGAACTTTTACAAGAATTTTATGAACTTTGCAAAGATGGTGTCTGTCTTGATCTCTTAACAGAGGCCGAGAAGAGAGAGGCTATGAACGATGGAACAATGTTTCTTTCTGGTCGTATTCAAACTGCAGACAAGCAGAACGGAAATGGCCGTGTGTACCCTTACGAGGTTCTTAAGAGAGAAATGGACAACTATAGTCGGGTAGTCAAAGACAATCGCGCATGCGGTGAACTAGATCACCCAGACGATTCAGTTGTTAACCTTAAGAATGTTTCTCACATTATAACTCAAGTTTGGTGGGAAGGAAAGGATGTTATGGGTAAGATTAAAGTCCTCGACACTCCTTCAGGTAGAATTCTTAAAGACCTAGTGAATGCCGGGGTTAAACTTGGTATTTCTTCTCGTGGACTTGGATCTGTCCGAGAAAGCATGGGAAAGACAGTTGTAGAGGCTGACTTCCAATTGATTTGTTTTGACATTGTGTCCGAACCTTCCACTCCAGATGCCTATGTTTATCCTGGTAGAGGGATGTCTGAGGTTGTTTCATCTCGCCTTAAGGAGAGAAAAGAGAACAACATCGATGGGCTATTTAGAAGAATTCTAGGGGATTAAATGAACAAGACAGAATTAAAGAAAATGCTAAGACCTCTAATTAAGGAGTGCATTAAAGAAGTTATTTTTGAAGAAGGTACCCTGTCAACTATCATTAGTGAAGTTATGATAGGTACATCTCAACACCAACAACCTTTAATGCAAGAGAACAAACAGAGAGTGCAATTAGAGTCTGATGAGCAAGCAAACCGAAGATTACATGAACGTGCAGAAGCAGAAAAGCAGAGGCGAAAGGCTCTTCTTGACTCTATTGGACAAGGTGCATATAATGGTGTTGATCTTTTTGAGGGGACTACACCAATGTCCAATAGAAACAGCGGCACGTCAAATGCGCCACATGGATCAAAAGCATTAGACGGTATGGCACCTAACGACCCGGGCGTTAACATTGGGGCTTTTGCTTCAAGTGGCGTTTGGAAAAAACTAGCAGGAAATTAAAATGGCAACTAACATTACGGTAAAACCCAGAAAAAATGAAGACCCAAATCGATTCATCAAAAGATTCCAGAGAAAATGTAAAAAATCTGGAATTTTTGACGAGGTTCGGGAAAGAAGGTATTTTCGTAAACCTTCTGAAAAGAAGCGTTTAGCAAAGAAAAAGGCGATTGCCAGGCATAAAAAAAGAATGAGAAAAATGGCCCAAAACAACTAATTAACTTATAGGAGTCCAAAATGTCAAATTTTTATTATACCGCTGGTCTTCATAACGTTGGCTCTTATCAAGTTGCTGGTCGTCCTTACCTTTCTGGTTCTACTGGGATTAATGCTAGTACTAGCGAGAGGTTTGTTTTTCCTCAAGTTTCTAAGTCAATTTTAGTGAAAAACACCGATGGTTCAACTGCAATTAGGGTTGGCTTTGCGCCAAGAGCAGATGGCGAACATGGCTACACTCACGGTGCAAATGATAACGCCAATTATTTTATTGTAAATGCTGGTAAAGAAATAAGCTTTAACGTTAAATGTAAAGAGATATTTATCTGGACTGGCTCTGGAACCTCTGAGGCTCAAGTGTATGCTGAGTTAACCGAGATACCCGACCAAAGAATGTTTACTCTTGACGGAGTAGTAGGAGTTGCTTCATAATGTCAGTCTTTCACTATACACCAGGCCTGCAGGCAGCAGGTTGTTATGTCTCCTCAGGCTACCCTTACCTTAAGACTTACACACTAGGTCATACCGCCGGTAGTGGAGTTAGTGAGCAAGAACTTGAGTTTTTACATGTAACAAAGCAGGTAGTAATAACAAACACAGAAACCACTAGTAATAGAGATCTTAGGGTGCACCTTGTCTCAACTAGTTCTACTGCAAATGTTGTTGCGAACAAGCATTACTACGACGTTCCAAATAACACTAGTCTTACTTTAGATCTAAAATGTAAAGAAATTTACTTCTCCAATGCCAGTGGCGGATCAATTACATTTTCAGTATTTGCCTCACAAACCCAAATTCCAGTAGGGCGCATGTATGAACTTACTGGTTCTGGCATAAATACGTGAGGGGGACCAAATGAGTGAAAAATTTAAATACACCACTGGTCTTCAAAACGCTGGCTCTTACTTAGTTTCTGGTATTCCATTTATAACCGGATCTCAGATTTCTGATGAGAATGAAGAAAAAATATCTTTTTATCAAGTCACAAAAGAGATTAAGGTTAAGAAAACCAGTGGCTCTGGTGAACTGCGTGTTCATTTCGGCTCTTTAAGTAACAATGCATTGGCGGCCAAAGGGACTATGGATTTCAGAACTTCTGATAATGTTTTCGATATTCCAAACGGAAGCGGAGCATCATTTGCCTTTTGGATTAGCGGTAGTGATGGTAATGGCACTTTCAATGCTAATGAAAACTTCATTGCTTTGCAAAACGAAGCTGGAGATAATGCAATTGAATTTAGACCAAGAAACCCCTCCGGTCTTAACGGAAGGTTTCAGATCAGATCAGTGGATACAGCCGGTGGAACATATAAGAGTTTCTCAGATTCTGATGCAAACCAATTCACAAATGGCTGGAATCACTTTGTAGTGGCCTTTGATGGTGCTGCGGGTGGCGCCATTAATGTTTACAGGAATGGTAGCGCTGTCGCGACAACAACTGGGGCCACTGGGAACCCTCTCACTGGTTCAACCAAGTTCGTTCTATTTAATGGAATTGATTTAGATAAAGTAGTTGGTATTGATGAAGTAGCAGTATGGAGTGCGGAGTTAAGTGCGGCTAACGTTACGTCGCTTTACAATACCGGTGGGAAAGCAGATCCTAGAAACATAGAGGGCGCCAACTTAAAACTATGGTATCAATTTGGCGATAATGAAAATGATGTCATTGATGGAGCAAATACAATCATTAAAGACTCAAGTGGTAATAATGATGACCTAAATGATCTAACAAACTTTGGAGGGTCAGATGAGTTAAATCCTGTAATTGGCCCTTTCTTTTTGACTAACAACGTTTATCGAAATCTTCACTTCTGGCCACTGGCAGGTAACGGAGATGAAGTAACAATACCAGTAAAGTGCAAGCAAGTATTTTTATCCGCCTCTGGTTCTGCTATAGATTATCAACTTCAAGCAGCACTAACAGAGATTCCTGCTGCTAGAATGTATGAACTATCAGGGTCTGGGGTCGATGAATAATGGCAGAATTCGGTTGGGCATATGTTTCAGGTGCGCTTGGTAGAGGTGGCACACATGCAGTCCAAACATCGGACTCGGCCAGTAATCTCTCTGGTAGCCAAAGCTTTGTTTACGATGGCTCCTCAGTAGTTTTGACGGGTAGTCTTCTTATCAAAGGAGACATGGATTTAAGTGGTACTCTTAACATTGATACCCTTAATGTTAACGAGACCATAATTTTATCACAAACCGGCTCAACACAAATTGGAAACACTACTGATGATACTCACATATTCACAGGGCAAATAAGAGTAACATCATCTAACAATTCAGATTTAATTTACAAAGAAGGAAGCACAGAATATAGCGCTACAGCCTCTGTTGCTGCCGACTCTTCTATTCCAGATGCCGCTACATTCAATAGAGCCGTAGATCCTGCACTGACTGTTTCTGGCACTGCTGTGTTCGAAGCACCGGTTGCCCTTAAGGGCGGCATCTTTGGGGCATCACCAATTAAAATCTTTGCCCCTTTGAGATCTATTGGAAGTTCGGGCGAAACCTTTGATATTAAGGGTGGCCAATTTAAAGGAAACCTTCGTGTAACTGGTGCCGTAACAATCACCGGCTCAGGCCCTGCTGATGGTATGGAAATAAATATGGGTTCATTGAAGATGAACTCTAATAATGTTGGCGTTTGTTTACCAAGAATTGAAATGGAAAATAGAAATGCTACCGCTACTCAAAGACCACAGATCTTTTTGGCTAACACACTTGGCGGGACATTTTCTTCTGGTTCTACCTCGAATCAACTACATGCAGGAGAGATAAGCTTTAAGCTGCCCACTAACGAATCTCCATCTGTTGCGGAAGAAGTAGGATCTATTCAGTTTAAAAGAACTGAGAATACGACAGCCAAACAATCGTTTTTTAGATTTGCCCTAAAGACAGTTGCTCCATTATCCGCCTCCAATGGTGTTGTTAGCGGCTCAGACAGGACTCAAGAAATTGCTGTCCTTGGTGATTTTCAAGGAACAGTTTATAAAAACAATTTTGATCAACAAAGAGGTCTTGTTGTTTTCGGAAACGTTGTTCCTAAATCAATCGCCGCAAATAATGCTGATGCAACTGCAATACCAACAGACAACTTTTCCCTCGGAACACCAAGCCTTCGTTGGGGAGATGTGTTTGTTGGAGACGATAGAGAAATAAACTTTGGAGATTCACAAGACGTAAAACTTGGATTCAATTCAACAACAGATGACCTTGAGGTTTCTGGTAAGTATTTGTCTGCCAAAAACAATTTACGAGTGCAAGGTAGTGGCTACATTTCATTTGGAGACACAGACACTGCTAGCGGCTATGGATTTAGAGATAACTCTGGGACCTTACAATTTAAGAATTCTGGTGGTGATTGGGCTGATTTTGGTTCTGGTGGCGCAACTATTGGTGCAGCCGAGGATGGAAATTACAATGATGGACTCTTCCTAGACTTTACAACTGAGACCCCTGTTGGTACACCGATAGACCGTTTTAATGAGTTGTTCTCTGTTCTAGTACCAAATGCGGCACCAGATGTAAGCCAACTTGATTACAACGTTCCTGCTGGTCATGCCATGAAGATTTCTTTTGACACGACAAATGACCCAACAGGATATACACAGCAAGCAGCAACTGCCGGTTTTACTGAACTGGATGTGAACGACCAAGTTACAATCGCATCATCTGGTGCGAATCTTAGACTCGGCGTTTATCAGAAAGATCAAGAGATTACCGGGACGGTTAATTATAATGTTGCTCAGGATATGGAAGGTTCCAATGAGAACCACCCAGCAGATGCTTTTGGTAATGCAGAGGTTGGTTCGCTACAATTGTTTGTTAACGGTGCTTCCGTTCATTCAATTAATCTAGCAGTTGATTTAGGCACAGGCAGCGCCGGTTCAGGTACTGGTATTGCCCTAAATGCAAACGGATCTGGTTTTATCAATCTTTCAGTTGCTGATCCGGCTACAGATGCAAACAATAAAACATTTACAATCTTTAAGCACAGAACCTCAAAAGTTGTGATTGATACCAGAGATCAGAGAAATGGTTGGAACTATGCTCAGGTCAAACACGTAATAGGTGCTAGCACGAAGACAACCAACTTCTTAGAGTGGTTAAACGACGGAGAGGCTTCTGGTAGTGCAATTACATTTACCAACCCTAGAATCTCATCCTTGGGCCTCTCAGGCGATAAGTATTTATCTGGTGTTAAATACCATACTTCTGCTGCTCCAGTTTACAATGCACAGGTTTCAAATTTCTACAGAAACACTTACCCAACAGGGAGTGTAATTACATTCTCATCTACTAACGGATCTGCAACGGCACAAGCCCCTCCAGCAATTGGAGGATCAGAAGATTACACCAAGCAGATTTTATTAACTGCTAGCTTTACAAACTCAACCACAACATATTATGGCACATCATTTACAAATGAAGTGACCGTCACGCATCCGTTTAAATCTCAAACTGGTGTTGGGCCGGCGACTGGTAGTGGAATCCTACTAGACAACACTACGAACAACACAACTAATTTATCTGAAAGGTTTACTAGTGAAGCCTTCCGTCTACCATCTGGTTCTTTTGCAAATCAATCGGCAGTAACATCAGCAACTTGGCACTCTGGGTCTCACATGACTGGTTCGGATCATGCAAATGGGCTATTGGTATTCGCACAAAAAGTACAATCACCAAAGAACACCTCTGGTACTGGGATTACTAATGGTGATTTCACTGGCCCTGGTAATGCTTATGGCGGCCAGCCTGATTACTCTAGCGTGTCCGGGACAAGGACTTACTTCCGAAAAGTACAAAACACATCAGGCGCAACAATTCGAGATCTAAAAATAACAACAACCAAGAGCAGTAGGATTAACAACGACTCGCTTACCACTAATAACGTGCAGATGTTCGTAAAGTTCCCGGATAAAACTGGTTTCTTGGATGTTTCACAAAACTTTGCCTTTGGCAGTTACGCAGAAGGCAATGGTGCTTTGATAAATGGCGCAGATGATAACTCAAACACTAGTGAAACTGTTAGTTCTAATGCTGTACATTGCGTAACTTTTGGCACACAGAGTGTGGCAGATGATGATTATGTCGTTGTTAAGATGATTGCAGATGCAGGCTGGACAGGTACATTTAGCCAAATTGATTTTCAACTTGGAGCATCTGATGTGTCTGCTCCGACAGAAGCCCCAACTCTTGATGACATCGATGCTGATGACCAGGGTACAACTTCTAAATTGTCATTTGGAGCATCTAATGATGTTACTGGATATTCAAACGCTACACGCTCAACGATTGGCAGTTCCAACATAGATTCAAATGGTGTGTATTCTTTTTCTGGAGACCAGCGAGGTGTTATAACATCTTTGAGAGTCATAAACGGTAACTTAAACGAAGATGTCTCAGCCAACAGCCCAAGCTATACTACTAATGCCTTTAAGAATGCTTACACAGGCTCTCTTGTTATTGAGGTGAACGGAAGCGAATTACATACAATACAATTGGCTAGTTCAGTGAGTACAATAAATAGTCAAAACAGTAATGGCACTGGTTTTGTTGCAAATGCGTTAAGTTTCTCTGAGACAACAGATGGTATCCCTGATTACAATAAGAACTATAGGACTGGTACTTACACAATTGGTACGACTGACCAGCGAAACGGATGGAACTATGCTCGTGTAATTCATAGAATTGGTGGATCAGATACGACAACAAATTATGTTGATTGGGTCAATGATGCTTCTAGTTCTGTTGCTATGACTTCTTCATCGGCTGGTTTAGATAACTTCGATCACCTTGATAGGTATTACCAGTCAGGAGTTGGATACTTTGCTAGTAGACCAAGTGCCAGTTTTAAATATATAGCCTCTGAGGTTTACTCAAACGTTTACTCGAATTCTTCAACTGCTGTTTCTTATGGAACAACTACCAATTCTTCTGTTACAAAAATTAACATAAATGGAGATGGTGTTAGTAATTCGGAGGTCTCTGCTGCAACTTCTGCACTACCTGCTTTAAACAATAGTGCTAACTGCGAGGCTGAAGACATACAGGTTACTGGTAGTGTCTTGTTTGATAACCTAACAAGTATCAAAGAGGGTCTTAGCTTATTTACTGCTTATGACGTATCCGTTGCATCAACCGTTGATCACCCAATAAAAACAAACCTTACAACGACAACATATTCAAAAACTGCTTTCATGGTTTACTCTGGCTCTGTTGGTTCAACTAATTTAAACACTAATGAGTATTTTAATACAGAAACCTACAGAATTGTCTCTGGTAATTATGCAAACCAAGCTGCCGTAACTAACAGTGGTAATACCTGGGACTCTTCTAATTCTGTTAATGATAACGAAAATTATGCTGCATATTGTGATGGCATGGTGACTGTGAATGGTTACGCTATCTCTCCACTAAAAATCGGAAACGCTGGAGATACAAGAAACGTTGCAAACGGTGGAACACTACAGGCACCTGTAAACAATCCAAATTATTCATCTCTAACAAAAGCCACCAGAACATTCTACAGGTACTTTAGAAACCAGACTGGTGTATCATCGGCAACGCCAACGCTACAACTTTATGGTGATGCAACAATAGTTGCTAAGTCTGGCGCTTTTTACACAGGCACACCAGGGGCAAACAAATTTATTAATGTAGAAATTAAGATACCGTCTGATCCATCTTTTACTGGTTTAGATGATACATCAACTGCTTGGGGTGATGCTGTTAAGCCATACTCCGCAGGAGTACAGCCCAGCACTGATGGTGTTGGTGTCTATGGTGGTGGTGGATCGGGACTAGATCAGACAGTTGATGCGAACGGAAACAGCTTCCAACTTCAGCTTCAACAGAGACAAATTAGAAATAATCAGTATGTAATTGTAAAAATTACGGCACACAAAGATTGGACAGGATATTTATCTAGGATAAACATCTCTTATTAAGGCAAATAAATGAGTACGGGAAAAACTAACTTAACATCAACGCAATTTGCCGCCAAGAAACTTCTTGGTAAAGCACACACGTCTAACTTAAAGGGAGACGTTAACGAGGCAATTCCATCAAACGTATCAATGCCATCAGATGGTGTTTTTGCGGAGACTATTCCAAACAGCCCTGGTGACACCTTTCTTACTGTACAGAGTGCATCTGCTGGTGGGCCTGCCACTGTTGAGAGAGTATATTTAGATGTTGTCTCACTGTCAGACACAATTTATGATGCTAATGATACAGGCGGTGGTGGAGACGAGGCATCAACAAGTGGTGCTCATGGTTACTACCTCAAACTGCCGTCGGATTACCAAACCACTTCAAACAACCCGCAAAAGGGTTCAGGTGCCTTTGTTAATAGCCAAAGAGTTTATGATACCAGGGGTGCGTTACAATTAGTACCACCTCTTATTTCAAATGCTAGTCCCAACAAATACTTCCTTAAGTTGTACAAGGGTGACCCAACGGATGCAGCCAATGAAATTACAAGCGGTGACACTGTAGATTGGCAGGTCGATTATTACTCCGGTGTTGTTTTCATCCAGGACTATAACTCCTCTACAATACCAGTCACTGCCTCTGCTTACATTTATACAGGAAAATACCTTAACGAAAAATTAACAGACATCTCATCCTCTGCTGGTGGGAATCTAACTATTAAAGATGAAGGCTCAAACATAACAACTGCTGCAACAAGTATTGACTTTGTTGGCGCTGCTGTTGTTGCATCTAATAGTGGCAACGATGTTACCGTGACACTTTCATCTGCAGTTTTCTCCAGAACTGCGGTGACATCGACAATAACGTCATCTGTTAATGATCGAATACTTGGTGTTTCTGCTTCTGCTGCTCTTGACATACGACTACCTGCTGCTTCTGGTTTTTCAAGTGGTGCCAACTTTATAATAAAAGATGAGGCAGGAAATTCAAATAATTTTAACATAACAATCAAGACAACTGGTGCAGACAAAATTGACGGGCAAACGTCAGTTATACTAGAATCACCTTACGCTGCTGTTAATGTTTATACCAATGGTAGTGATAAATTCTTTATTTATTGATAGACTTTGTCACAAAGATTTACTATTTATTAGGAGGTGTACTCTGTCACTGGTTGGCTTGTGCATCTCGTCATAATATTATACTAATGGAGGAAAAAATATATGGCTTATAAATTTCAATTGGGAGCATTCGTTGCTTCCGGTTCAATCACTGCTGAGGATGGTCTCAGCGCTGGTGATGCGAACATAACGAACGTCGCTGACATTGCACTAGATTCTATCTCTGCTGATGGTAACGACATGGAAATCAATTTGACTGATGCTAGAGCAACTGCTTTTGTTATCAAAGAAGGTTCAAACATTTACATGAAACTATCTACTGCTGATGGTAGTGAAGGTGTTGAGGTTCATAAGGATCTCGAAATGCAATCAGGAACTAAGTTCATCATGCCAGATGTTACATCTGGTAAGATCCTTGTTGCTGATGGCACTTCATATGAAGAAGTTGCTATGAGTGGTGATGTTGCTATCGCTTCTAGTGGTGCTACTACTATCCAAGCAAGCGCTGTTGAAGGCTCTATGCTTAACGACAACATCGTTTCTGGACTTGATGACATTGGTGCTGCTATTGTTGCTACTGATGAGTTAATCGTTAGTGACAATGGTACTATTAAGAGAACCGATATTTCTCGTCTCTCTACTTACTTGGCTGATGAAGGTCTTACTGTTGGAAACAACAAGCTTACTCTTGACATTAACAGTCTAGGTGCTTCAAAGACTAGTCTTGCTCAGGCTGACAGTCTTGCTCTTGTTGATTCTGCTGGCGGTGATGTCTCTAAGAAAATCACTTTCTCAAATCTTGAAGATCAAATCTTTGCAAATGTTTCTAGTCAAGCAAGTATTGCTGCTGGTGGTGCATTGTCACTTGCCGCTGCTGCTATTACTGGTCAAACTGCAATGACTGGTGATGTTGCTGATGCTGACGAGTTGATGATTTCTGATGATGGTACCCTTAAGCGTATCGATTTCAGTGTTCTTCGTGATGCTGTTTTTACTGACGTTTCTGGTGATGCTACTGTTGCTGCTGGTGGTGCTTTGACTATTGCTAATGATGCTGTAGAGCAGGCAATGATTGCAGACGATGCTGTTGGTGCAGATCAACTTGCTTCAGATGCTGTTGTTAATGCTTCTGTTGCTTCAAATGCTGCTATCGCTGCTAGCAAGATTGACTTTAACGTTGATCTTGGTGGAAACGTTACTTTCGGTAGTCAGTCTGATGATACTATTTCTACAACTGGTCACCTTACTGTTGGTGGAAACTTGACTGTAAATGGTTCTGTTACTTCTGTTAACTCAACCACAATCAACATTACCAGTTCTTTCACTTTTGAAGGACCTGCTGATGATCACGAGACTGTACTTAGTTCAGGTGCCCCAGGTGCCGATACTACTCTTACATTGCCAACTTTGAGCGCTGGATCTTACTTCCTTCCTGCTTTGGCTGATGCTGCTACTGATGCTTCTGCTGCTGTAACTGCTGCTGAATTTGCACTCCTTGATGGTGCTTCTTCAATCGGTACTACTGCACTTGCTGCTGGTGATGGTTTCTTGCACAATGACAATGGAACTATGAAGCAGACTCAAATCGGTAAGATTGGTGACTTCTTGGCCAGTGATGGTCTCGTTGCTGCTTCTGGTAAGTTGGAAGTTAGTCTTAATGGCCTCGGTGCTTCAAAGACTAGTGTTGCTCAAGCAGACAGTCTTGCACTTGTTGATTCTGCTGGTGGTGATGTTACCAAGAAAATCACTTTCTCAAATCTTGAAGATCAAATCTTCGGAAATGTTAGTGGTGATGCTACTATCGCTGCTGGTGGTGCTTTGACTATCGCTGCTAACGCTGTTGAAGGCTCTATGCTTAATGACAACGTTATTAGCGGACAGACAGATTTCACTGGTACCCTTGCTGATACCGATGAAATGATCTTCTCTGATGCCGGTTCTCTTAAGAGAATGGACATGTCAGTTCTGAAGACATACATGTCTGATGTCGCTGTTCCAGTTCAGAACGTTGCTGCTGCTGGTACTCTTGTTGTTGGAGTTAACTACTTCGCTGACATGAGTGCTGACGGTGAAGATGCTGTAACTCTTCCTGCTTCTCCTGCTATAGGACAATCAGTTAAAGTTAAGGCTCCATCTGACTGCTCTGTTGCACGTTACATTACAATCAACCGTGCTGGTTCTCAACTAATTGATGGCGCTGCCTCAATTCGTCTTGAGTCACCATTTGCTGCTGTTGAATTGGTCTATGTAGCTAGTGATCTTTGGAGAGTATTCTAATCTTCGGATTGGGATTATTTCCTACAAGTTTTACTTGGGCGGACAACCTTCGGGTTGTCCGTTTTTCTTTTTACATTTCTATTTATTAGGTAATCTACGGGAGGATAACCAGATGGGATACAATTATTCAAAAGGTGCTCAAGTAATTGGAGATCTTAAAGCAGCAGATGATGCTGAAAGGAATACGCAAATAGATTTCGGTGAAGACCAGATTGATCTAGAAACAAGTGGCTCATTAAGATTTCAGGTTAAAAACGGTGGTGCAAGCACTTATTACGACCCAACACAGTACGGAAATGATACCGGAATGGGCGAGATTGTAAAGTTTGGAACAGGCACATTGACTGCTGGAAAATTGTATTACCTTAATGGCAGTTCAGCATGGACAGAAGTGGATGCCGATGCTGTGGCATCCGGTGCAGATCAATTGCTAGGAATTGCATTAGGCTCAGACCCTGCCGGTGCAGGTGTTTTAATCCGAGGAATGTTTGATGCCCATAGTTATCTATCAAATTTCTCTGCCGGTAAGGCTGTCTACATTAGCGCAACTGCTGGTGGTATGGATACAACCGCACCAAGCGGCGGAGGAGACTATGTAAGGATCGTTGGTTACTGTACGAACACCTCTAATGTTATCTATTTTAATCCATCAAGTACCTGGATAGAGTTGTAATGCCAGATTTCACAAAAATAATTAACATTAGTCTTGGTAATTTAAGTAAGATACAGGGTATTAGTGCTGATAGCATTGAGAAGGTTGACGGCTTAACACCAGATGGTGGCGGAGATGAAGAGGGAATCGACCAGTATGGTGCTATGGTTGTCATGCAAGGCGTACAAAATCAATCATACCTAGATCAAGTTATCCAAAGCCCTCAATCAGACTTAACATATGAGTACGAAGATGATGGCACGGGCGCTAGCATTTTTAGAATTAGAGCAGACAAATTTCCAAACGGTAATGATGATCAAGTCTATGCACTTCTGACTGCTACTTTACCAAGCATCGCTAGCATCTCAAACGGAACAGACCTTGTTATTAGGTTTGAGGTTGAGAGTAAAGGTGCTTTCTATGGCTTCATGGCTGAGGATGATCTAGAGTCATTCCAATACTCTGATGTTGAAAGAAACTCGGTTCTTTGGCTAGATCAGAGATCAGGAAATAATAAAGGCCAGGTTTACACAACCAATAGGAACCTTATCGGGAATAGTGTTAAATTTCTCGCCGTCAATGCGGTTAGATTCTCAAAAGATGGCAGCGGAAATTTAACTGTCAAATGGCAGACATACAACACTACTCACGGTTATTATGTTGATCGTGTTACAGTTAGTAACAATTCTACTTTCAATTCTAATTTTGACCCTAACCAGCCATTAAGATTTTATGTTTATACTCACAGAGTAGATGCGAATCTAATGAGAAATTTAGTAACAGTAACAGAATAACCACTACGGCGAATAAACTTCCTTTTCTTATCGAGAACACTATTTAATAAAGAAATACGTATTCTCAGGAGACCCATTAATGTCTAGCATGTTAGAACAAGCCATTGTTGATGCTGCCGCTTTGCGCGAAGCAGCACTCAAAAACGCCGAGCAGGCTATCATAGAAAAATATGCTCCACACATCAAAGAGGCCGTAGAGTCCATGCTTGAAGGGGAACCCGTGGCGGAATCCCGTTGTGGGTCTAAAAGAAGACACGAAGAAAAAATAGTTGAGATCATCGAAGACCTCAATCAAGAAGGACAGTATCTTGTTCAAGCCGAAGGCGAGAAGCCTTATCTTGTTAATGAGATGGATCTTCAAGAACTAAACGAAGAAGACATCTTGCAAGAAGAAGAGATGGGAATGGATGCTGGTGCACCTGCTGGTGAAATTGAAGCACCTTTTGCTGGTAATCCATCTATGTCTGCTGATCAATCTGTTGAGTTTTCACTTGATGTTGAAGACCTTGGCGATGGAATGGTTAGTATTGACCTTGATGCTCTTGAGAAAGCAATGAATGTTATGGATGATGCGCCATTAGAAGATGCACTTCCTCGTGATGATGTTGCTGCTGAATTTGGTTCTGATGATCTGGGTAACCTTGACAGCCTTTTGTCCGACACTGATGATACCGTGGACACAGAAGATGCAGAAAAAGACGACATGGATCTTCAATTACAAGAATTACTTGACCTTCTCGGTGAAGATGAAGTACTAGAAGAAAAAATCACTGTTGACTTGGGAGAAGATAAGGATGGAACGTTTCAAACAAATGAAGCCACTTTAGAATATGAACATGCAAAGCAAGAAGCACATGATGCTCACAGTGATAAAGACGAATTAGAAGAAGAGGAAGATGACTCCCTTACAGAAAACCCTGGTGTAGTCTCTGACCTTCACGAAACAGTTTCCGTACTTGCTTCTCAAAATGAGAAACTTGAAAACGTGATATACAGACTTCAAGAACAACTTGAAGCAACTTTGCTATCAAACGCAAAGTTAATTTACAAAAACCGCACTTTAAGCGATGCCTCCTTGAATGAGCGACAAAAAGAAAAAATTGTCGAAGCCATTGCCGCAGCGGAGTCTCCAAAAGAAGCAAAGCAACTTCATGAGACACTCAAAGCAACAGTGGGATCTAACTCCAAAAAGAGAGGTCCACAATCACTAAGCGAGTCAGTCAACCGAAGAGCGAATCTTTCGGCTATGCTTAATTCGAGACAAAACTTAAGCGAGAACAAAAGCGCTGATCCATTTATGGAAAAGATGCAAAAACTCGCAGGCATTAAATAATAATTTATAAGGAGTAAAAAAATGTCTATTGTATCAAAATTGACTGAAGGTATAGTGAGCCGTGACATGAAGAAGGAGGGCGCTGCTCTTCTTTCTAAGTGGGAATCTACTGGTTTACTTGAAGGCCTTCAAAACGACCATGACAAGAACAACATGGCTCGTCTCTTGGAAAACCAAGCAAAAGAACTTCTTCGTGAATCATCTACCATGGCTGGTGGTGATGTTGAAGGTTTCGCTGCTGTTGCTTTCCCAATCGTTCGTCGTGTATTCGCCGGACTTATTGCTAACGATCTTGTTAGCGTTCAGCCGATGAGCCTCCCTTCTGGACTCATCTTCTTCCTTGACTTCACTTTTGGAGTTAACGAAATTGGTGGATCACCTCGTATGGGTAACACTGATGCTCAGTCTATCTACGGTACTGACAGAGTTGGTAAGGACATTCAGCAAGGTGTTAATCTTGTTGATTCTACCACCAAGGGTGGATTCAGTGGACCACTTCGTGATGGTGCTACTGGTTATGCATATGCTTCTCCAAGTGGAAGTTTGAATGCTGTTTTGTCAGCTAATGCTGAGAACACTGCTTTGATTTTCTTGCTTGATGGCGCTGTTTCTGATGCTAACAAGAAAAGAATCAAGTACGATCCAGATCTTCTGGCTAGTACAGATAGCAGCCTAAGAGTTGTTGTTTTGGACATTGATCCAGCAAACATCGTTTCAAACGAAGGTGATGCAGACTTTAACAACCTCTCTGCTTTTATAGGTACCGGTACCGGTCTTAACACTGCGGTTACTGCTATAACAGCTAACACTGCTACTCAAATTCGTCGTCTATCTGATCGTGTTGTAGCAGCAGATGCTGATAACACACCAGCTGATGCCACTAGTGATTCTATCAGATTGGTATACACAATCCCTGAAGCATCTGCAGCCAACCAGGCAGCAACTGCACTGAACGCTGGATTTACTGCTGCTGAATTTACCTTCCCAGTTAAGGATCAGTATGATAATGTAGCTGCCTCTCCTGGTGCTCTTGTTGGAGATCTGTTTGCTCTTGAGAACAGTTCTGACATTCCAGAGATCAACATCAAGGTAGACAGTATCGCAATCACAGCGCAAACCAAGAAGTTGAAGGCCAAGTGGACCCCAGAATTGGGACAAGACTTGAATGCTTACCACAACTTGGATGCCGAGGTTGAGTTGACTTCTATCCTTTCTGAGCAAATTGCTCTTGAAATTGATCGTGAGATTCTTGCTGACCTTGTTAACGGTGCAAAAGCTGGTACCTTCTACTGGTCTCGTTCTCCAGGACTCTTCCTTAATCGTGAGACTGGTGCTGAGATTGGTGCTAACAAAGCTGCTCCAGACTTTACTGGAACTGTTTCTGAATGGTATGAGACCCTCATTGAAACTATCAATGATGTATCTGCTCAAATCCACAGAAAAACCCTTCGTGGTGGTGCTAACTTCGTAGTTTGTTCTCCTGAAGTTGCTAACGTTCTTGAATTCACTGCTGGATTCCGTGCTAACGTTACTGCTGATGCTGACAAAGGCGACATTGGCGCTGTTAACGTTGGTTCTTTGAGCCGTAAGTTTGACGTAATCGTTGATCCTTATTTCCCACGAGCAGTTATTCTTGTTGGGCGTAGAGGTTCTTCTTTCCTTGAAAGCGGTTATGTATATGCACCTTATGTGCCTCTGCAAACTACACCTACCATCTTTGGGCCAGAAGACTTCGTCCCTCGTAAGGGCGTAATGACTCGTTATGCTAAGAAGATGGTTCGTCCGGACATGTACGGTATTGTTGTCGTTCGTGGACTTCTTGGTGAAGAATACACCTAATCCTTGATTAGTTAGTTCTTCCTGAACGGCCCCTGATCGCTTTTGCGATTGGGGGTTTTTCTTTCTTTGAGAACTATTTAAAGCAACTTGGTTTTATTCTCCTTGGGGCGGGGCGGCTGCCACTAGAAAGAATTGCATCGAGGCCGCTGATGTATTTCATTGATTAAAGACAAGTTATTGCAATAATATTTTAATTTATAAGGAGAAATAAAATGGCAAGAAGATTAAGTAGAGGAAGGTTGGCAAATATCAACCAAGCCGGAGAAACTGCAGCACAGACAGCTGGAAATGCTATGAGTGCTTCAATCATTCAACAGTCAAGAACTAGAGATGCTTCATTGTATACAACCGACATTCAAATTGACCTTGGTGCGGGAGTAGCAAGATCTGTTAGCACTGCTGGTAATGCAAACGGTATCGCTAAGGTACTTGGGCAGGTCACTACCGATGGCGCTCAAATTGCATTACTCGACCCAACTTATGGGGTCGTTACTGAAGTGGAACTTGTTTGTGTTGAAACTCCAACAACTGGTGAAGATGCAATCGGTCTTTGGTACGGGTCAGCTGTTTCTGCATCTGGAGACTTGACAAATAAGAACGCAGTTGAGATCATCGCTGCTGCTAACCAATCAGTCGGTGTTGTTTCTTCAGCAGAACTTGATGCAGATGTAGATGGTAAATACCTGTACATGGTTACCACCGGATCTACCGCTGGTACTTATGGTGCTGGTAAGTTCATCCTTCGTCTTTACGGATACGATCTGTTTGGTGGATAAACCTAAGATTAATTAACCGTAATCAGGCAAAAGTCCCATTAATTTGGGACTTTTGTTATTTATAACTATTTATATGTAAATGGAGAATTAAAATGCCACATAGAAGTGCTAGAAGAAAAAACAGAAGAGCAGCTACCCCAAATATTGAGACCGCCCCAGCGCCAAAACCTGCTCCAAAGGCAAAGTCAAGTGCTGCTCAAGCAAAAGCAAAAAAGAAAGCAAGAAAAGCTGCCGCTGCTAAAACGAAAAAGCCGTCCAAAGGATCTGACTCCTCCGATTAAACTGTGTTGTGTGAAAACGATGGCACCTCTGCTGCAACTTTTGTGGCAGGGGTTTTTCTTTTATCTTGAAACTATTTAGTGTTAGCGGAGGAATTCTATTAATGTCATTTCCAACTTTAAAACCAGCATCAACAACAAGTGCTATAATTTTACCTTCAACTGGTAACACAGATGATGTGGTTGCAACTTTAGCAATCAACTTTTATGGTGCCAGTGATTCCTTTGTAACAGGAGCAGCAGCACAAGTTGCTTATACTTACAAAAGATTGGGCGGAGATGTCCTTGATATTGAACTAACGGCAGATAACGTCTACAATCACTATGAAGAGGCTGTTTTAGAGTACTCCTACATTCTTAACCTACACCAGGCTAGAAATGCCTTAGGGAGCGCTCTTGGCGGCGAGACAGGATCTTTTGACCATAAAGGAAACGTGACAGGTACAGACTCGGTATCTCTCAAATATCCTAAGTTTGTTTTTGATTACGCATTCAGAGTAGCAGACAAATTTTCAACTGAATCAGGTATTGGCGGAACTACACCCATCTACTCAGCATCTTTTGATATGGTAGTAGACAAGCAAGACTACGATCTCCAGGCAATTGTTAGTTCTTCTGCTGCAGCTGGTGGAGTGCCATACGCAGATTTTACTGACAACACAAAAGATAAAACGAAAAGAATTAAAATACGCAACATGTATTACGTAAGTCCACATCAAATGTGGAGATTTTATGGTTATTACGGTGGTTTAAATGTTGTTGGCGATATGCAAACATACGGCCAGTATGCAGATGATTCTACATTTCAGGTTATTCCCGTTTGGCAGAACAAAATGCAGGCTATCCAATATGAAGATCATCTGTACACAAGGACTTCTCATTACTCTTATGAGATTACTGATAACAAGGTTAGGATTTATCCGATACCCAACAGTACATCACCAGAACAATTCTGGTTTAGATTCTCTATTGAAGATAATAATGCATTTGCAACTGGTTCTTATGACTCTGGTGTCGATGGAATTAACAACATGAACACACTACCAATGGAGAATATTCCTTTTAAAAGCATTAACTCAATTGGGCAGCAATGGATCAGACGTTTCTCTCTTGCTTTGTCTAAAGAAACTCTTGGTCAAATCCGAGGGAAGTTTGGAAACTCTGTTCCAATCCCTGGTGATAACGTAACCCTTAATGCTAATGAACTTTTAACTCAAGCAAAAGAAGAACAAAACACTCTTCGTGAGGAACTTAACAAGCAACTCGATGAGATGCTTTACGCTAAACTTGCCGAGACAGACAAAGGCATGATTGACAATACCAACGCTATGGTCGCCAATACCCCACTTAAAATTTTCGTAGGATAACATAATGAAGTTTAATGACAGCACTTGGAGAAAGTTTCTCCTAGAATCAAAACAACAGGTTACAGAGGCCACAGAAGAAGAGATTGAGTATCTCGGAGACCTCCTTGAGATGCCTCCGTCTGCCTTGCCGTTTGATGATTTCTTCAATGGTAAGTATCGCACGGCCCAAACTTTTAGTGCTACAGAATCCACCGGTATTCTTGCCGACTTGGAGAAGTGGTTCGGTAGAGCCGGTTGGACTATCTATCTTGACGAATCAGGTAAAAAACCTGTTCTTAAGGCAACTAAAGTTGTCGAGAAGGAATACAAGGATAAAGAAGGTAACAGAAGACAGGTCTCAAAGACAATTGATCTAAAGTTATCAAAAATCGGCTCTCGCATAATTTCCTTTATTAACAACTGGGAAAACTGGAAAGAAGGAGTCACAGGTGTCTGGGACCTTGCTAACGAATACACCGACAAACTCGGAGAACTTACAGTAGACGAAGATGGAGAAAGACCAGGTTTTGAGGAAGTCGCGGGAGAATATATCCCAAGAATAGCAAAGGCCTCAAAACGCGCTGCAAAACTTATTGCTTCATTTAAGGAATTGTTTGGAAAAGGAAACTATGATAATTGGGATAGTGATGCAGCGGAAGCCTATCGCCATTCAAAACTCGGATCACTCAATAAAAGTCATGGAAATTATTTTGAAACAACCCTCGCCCCACCGGCTAAAAAAGTTGCTGACTTTCTTTTGGATGGAAGCAAATTGGATGACCTAACCAGAAACATTGATAACTACAAGTTGCAGAACTACATTATTTATTCCAGACACCCAATCGATGTCTATCGTATGTCTGACTTTCGTGGTTTAGACTCTTGTCACTCATTACCTTCTCGTAAGGGAACAGCGGGATTTGACGAATACAACGTCTGTGCTTTGGCTGAGGCTCACGGTAATGGTCTTATTTCCTATGTTGTGACCGAAGAAAGCATTAGAGAATTTGTCGGAGCAGAAGAAGGACAAGAAATAACCCCAGAGATGATTAGAGAGAAACTTGACCTACACGAACTACCAGAAGCGGGAGATGGAGAAATCTTTGCAGACGAAGAAAGGGGCGTTGAAGGTATGGTTCCTGTGTCAAGAGTGAGAATTAAGCACGTATCATACAATAGTAACGGCGATGATAACCCGATCAGACTTCTTGTTCCTCAAGGAAACGTTTATGGACAAAAAGTTCCTGGTCTTGTGGATCACCTTTACAACACCACAGTGGAAGCACAAAAAGAAAAGATTGAGGCCATTGCTGAGGCGGAACTCACAACCTCCGATAATGTTAGCATGTATTCCTTTACTCGTTATGGTGGTTCATACCAAGATGGGGGCGCTAGAGTTAAAGATGCTTTACCAAGAATGTTTAACATTGCATTTCCTGACGTTGAGATTAACTTTATCGGTTCAGTAAACTATGACAATGACATGGAGAGGGAATTAGCCGCTGAGGCAGGATTTATGAACGAAGCAGCGGTTGAAGAAATTATCCAACAGACAATTGAAAATCTCGGCCTTTCATCCAACATCGATGTTAATTATGAAGTTGAACGATGGGATGACACTTTCAACATCAGTATTGGCGCTACTGTTGAATTTCGTTTTGAATTTCCAAGAGAAACCGGCATGACTTACGCTGAAGCATCATCTGTTAATGATCTAATCGATAGCAAACTTGATAACTTTGGTGAATTGCTGGGTCAGCGAGAAAGTCTAGTTGATAATGTTACAACAACATACATTGAGGACCCAAGATTTTCAGGCTACAAAGTATTGATAGATATCAATAGTGATTTCTTGTCTGAGATAATTGGGGGTTATTGGCAGTATGAAGAGATAGAGTATCAACTTGAGCAAGTTTTTGCCGGTGACGGGTCGAGTTATGGAGTTGGGCTTGGATTTAACCACCTTGCAACACGAGGTGGTGCAATGCATCAGATTATCGAGAAGGCACTTCAAGCAGACGATCTTCTACCTGGCGGTAACGAATACGTCTTTGGCGAAGCAGCCGAGAACCAATTCTGGAACAAAAATGTTAATGGAGATTTTGAAATTGATTTTGAAGAGTACCATGACGATGAAACCGGTGAACCGATGTCCTCTGGTTACAGAATCAAGGGTGTAACCGAGTATCAAAAAGACGAAGAGGAAGGTATCAAGATTGCTGCATTTCTTAAGCATGCATACGCAAATGAATCTGCAAGAGGTCTTGTGCGAAATGTTGTGTATGATGCACTTGGAGGTGAGGTTGCACTGAGAATTCCAGTGGACAAAATGAGAATTTACTTTCAATTAGAAGACGAAGACGAAGATCAGTTTGTATACCAACTTGGCTGGTATGCTAATGAGTATGACTTTGAGAAGAAATCAGAAATTAAAGATCACCTTGATTCAATAGCAGAGGAAGCCTACTTTGAGGGAATCAATGACCATCTTGTAGATTACATTGATAACAACATTCCTCTTGAAAAACTAGGCATCGCAGATGTTATCGCCCAGGCCGACCAGGACCTCGGACAAACACCATCACAGGTTTCCTTTGATGACCCAGAGCCTGAGCAGGGAGTGACTGAATCAAAAAGAAGAGTTAAACTAAGAATTTTAAGAGGGTAATAAATGTCCAACGAATGGGAACAACCGGCATCGCCACCACCTCCACTATTTCTTGGAGAAAAAGAAAAGAATCTTGTAAAGCAAATCAACGATGAAATTATCGAACGAGTTGTTGGTCAACAGGTCCTTTACTTCCCAATCGACATTGAGCATACAAACTATCACCCAATCTATGGAGAGGCAATACAAAAAACGTTCCTTCATCCTGTACGTGTTCATGCGCTTGTTGAGTACCAAGGAGTTGAAACCTCTGACATGAGTGGTATTGCAATTGATAAATCAACAAAGATTAAAGTGAACTTCCACAAGAGAAGACTCACAGAAGACCAGAACCTATTTGTGCGAGAAGGTGACTTTGTTAGATACGGTAGTATTTACTATGAGATCGTAAAACTCAACGAACCCAAGCTTTTGTTTGGGCAAGTAGAAGCACCACGCTTTGAGATACAAGCAGAGTGCATTAGAGCAAGGGACGGATTATTTAATGCCCAGTGAAAGCGTAGAAACATTTGAACCATCAAGCCTAGAGACAATTGACTCTGCCATCTACTATTATCTTGATGAAGTACTCAATCTTTCATGTACAACAAACGATGGCTTTAAAAAGGTACCAATCGTATGGCACGGATCAGAGAGACCTTATCAAATTAAGAACAACAAAGAACTTAGAGACTCTGTTGGAAAACTTAAGCTTCCCCTTATGTCAGTACACAGAGCATCAGTATCTAGAGAGGACACATTTAAAGGTGGTTTTCAAGCGACAATTGGAGAAGTCAACGATTATCGTGGCGGAACTGTTGCAACTACAAGGATTATTAAGCAAGACAAGACAAGAAACTTTGCCAACGCTGATCGTTTAAGACAATCAGGTCGCGGAGACGAAACAGGGAGAGGAGATAATTCAAAGATAGTTTATGAAACGATCACTGTTCCAGTACCAACATACATAACATGCATGTACGAAGTTAAGATAAAGACAGAATACCAACAGCAGATGAATGAATTATTACCTGGTTTTGTTTTTGATACCAAGAACAGCTTTCTTGCTGAGTATGATGGTCACCGTTACGAAGCGTTTATTCAAGACAACTACAACACCAATAACGTCACTGATCTTGGTGTTGAAGAGCGAGTGTTTGAAGCCACAATTAATCTTAAGGTACTTGGTTATCTTGTGTCCGAGGGACCTAACAGAGACCGCCCAAAGATCACAAGAAGAGAGAATCAAGTTCAAGTAAGAATCACAAGAGAAAGAGTGATACTTGGCGATACAAGGCCATGGGCTAATGATGATGGAAAGTATAGGCCTTAAATGCGTTTCGTAGTTGAAGAAACTATTTACTTTGAATGTATTAATGCATAAGGAGAATTTTAATGCCTAGAAGATTTGATTTTATTTCACCTGGTGTTCAACTGAGAGAAGTTGATCAATCGCAGATTACCCCGACTCCCGAAGAAGATGGACTCCTTCTTATTGGTAGAGCACCGATGGGACCAGCGATGCAGCCTGTTATTGTTAGAAACTTTGCAGATTTTAGAGAAACCTTTGGGGACCCTGTTTCTGGTCAAAGCCCTTCATCAGATCCTTGGAGGGGAGGAAACTACGCAACTCCAATGTACGCAATGTATGCTGCACAGGCTTATCTATCTGCTGATATTGGACCAGTTAAATTTGTTAGACTTCTAGGTGAAAAGTCACCGGATGCCAGCACTGATGCTGGAGAAGCAGGTTGGAAGATCGCTGATGGACCAAGCGCAACACCAGCTAGTAACAAGTCTGCTTATGGACTTTTTATTAGCCCATCTGGTACAATGACCGGTAATCACACAGGGTCGTTAGCTGCTGTGTTTTATATTGATGGAGATGCCACTGGTGTTCAGCTTTGTGGTACTCCCGTTGACACTGTAACCGCTCCTGCGACTGCTGTAACTGCTTCTGGTCAGTTTGTAGAGTCTATCTCTACGGCTGCAAAGGCTAGTACCTTTAAGGTTAGGGTTGGTTCTGAAAACTTTGTTGTAAATTTTGACCCAACAGATACCAGTAACTACATCAGAAAGGCACTGAACACAAACCCACAAAAAATTAATAACAATGCAAACTTTGGTTTGACCGATGTTGATTATTTCCTGGGTGAGACTTTCGAGCAATCAGTTGTCGAGCATGTAAATGATTTCAACAATAACCCTGGTCAGCAATATGGTATTATCCTCGCACTTCAGTCTGGTTCAAATGCAAATAATAACTGGGGATACAATCGAGGTAACGCACAAGTTGCAAGAACTCCTTGGTTTATTGATCAGAAGCCAAATCAACAACAACTATTTAGATTTGCTGCTTTAAGTGAAGGCGTTGAGATTCAAAAGAAATACAAGATTGCAATTGCAGACCTTAACATCGGAGATGCAGAAAACCCACCATCTTTCACCGTTAACGTTATTAATAATGCCGGACAGAGAGTAGAAGCTTTCACTGGCTGTACCCTTAGGCCAGGTGATGCAAACTATGTCGCTAAAGTAATTGGTAACGAAAGACTTGAATGGGATTCTGTCGAGAAGAGATTCAACACCCTAGGTCTTTATGAAAACAGATCAGATTATATTAGAATTGAAATGGCATCAGTAGTTGAAAACGGCCTTCTTAATAATGCTCAGGCACTACCTGTTGGATATGCTGGTCCGCTGCGACCACTAGGGCTTACACTAATCTCTGGTTCGACTTATGTTGCTAAGCTTGGTACCGGTGCTGCTGCTGTAGGTGGAACCCCAGAAACTCATAGTTTTGTAACTGGTGGTGTGAACATGCCAGGGTTTAAATTGGCTGCGGTTGATGCTAGTGATGTTTTCTTTGCTCCTATTACTGCTCCAGCCTTATCTGCTTCATTCAGGTTCCCTGCTTTGCAAACAACTAATGCAGGCTTTGCAAGAAATTCTGCCCCTTATGATAAAGATTATCTCTTTGGTATCGATCATAGAAGAACTTCAACTGAATCTGGACAAGATGATAGTTACTTTGATATTGTTAGAGAATTGCCTGGTGGGTTTACTCAACAGTTAAGCGAAGGGGGAACACCTCCTGATGGAATGGAATACTCATTCACGTTCACTCTTGATGATCTTAGAAAAGAAACTAATCAAAGAAGATTTTTCTTTGAAGAAGGATCATTTGCTGCCGGAACCTCTGTTGCCGGAACTCCTGGTAATACCATATCAACTCTTTTGACTAGTTCGACCGATGGTGGTGTAAGACAGTTTGTTGCTCCACTTCTTGGTGGGCGTGATGGTCTTGACATCTTTGAGGCTGATCCATTCGACAATACAAACATTGGTTCTGATGAGACCACATCTTACGAAAGAGCGACTCTTGAGAAGGCACTTGATATAGTTTCTAATTCAGAGTATGTTACGTTTGATCTTCTTTCTGTACCTGGTGTTACTGATACCGCTATTACTGACCGTGTTTTATCAAACGCTGCAGAACGTGCTGATCACCTTGCAATTGTTGACCTTGAAGGAGGTTATGTTCCAGGGCATGATGGTGGCAACGGTGTTGCTGCTGCTGGTTCTGTTGAAAGCACTGTAAACAATTTATCAGCAAGATTCCTTGATAATTCTTATGCCACTGCTTACTATCCTTGGGTTAGACTTGCAGACACAGTATCAAGTGCCAATCCATTACTTCTAGTCCCACCATCGGTTGCCGGTATTGGTGCACTAGCTGCATCTGAGGCTGTCTCTCAGCCATGGTTTGCCCCTGCTGGGTTTAATCGTGGTGGTTTGAATCCTCTTGGTGGGCCAAATGGACCTCGCGTAACTAATACTTGGCGTAGTCTAACTAAAGGTCTTCGTGATGATCTTTATGCTGCAAGAGTTAATCCAATTGCTAACTTTACTGCTGCCGGTGGTATTGTTGTGTTCGGACAAAAGACACTTCAGCTTCAGCAGTCTGCTCTTGATCGCATCAACGTTCGTCGATTGATGGTATTCATCAAGAAGCGCATCGGTGCTGTGGCTCGAGACCTCTTGTTTGATCAAGCAGTTGACGTAACCTTTAACCGCTTCAAGTCGCGCTCAAGTAGAATCCTACAAAGCGTTAAGTCTAACTTTGGTATCACCGAGTTCAAGATTGTTCTTGACGAGACCACAACCACACCTGACCTGATTGATCAGAACATTATGTATGCTCAGATCTTCATCAAGCCTGCTCGTGCTATTGAATTCATTGCTATTGATTTTGTAGTCTCTAGAAGCGGTGTAGAATTCGAGTAAACACTAATTAATTTTGAAGGAGTTATAAAATTATGGGTTTTTGGAAAGAAAATGACGTTGAGCCGAAAAGACTATTTAGGTTCAAAATTCAACTAGATTCAGCAGACGGTGCTTCAACTAGTGGTGGCGCTATGTGGTGGGGGAAGTCTGTAAAGATTCCAACATTTACTTCAAGTCCTGTAGAACATCAGTATCTTGATAACACTTACAAGTTTCCTGGAAAAGTTAAATGGCAAGACATTACTTTAACCATGGTAGATCCAAGTAACCCAGATGCTGTTTCACAGGTAATGAACCTGCTTGAGCAGAGCGGCTTCAGGGTAAAAGATAACGGTCAGTTTGACACTATCTCTAAAGTTAAAAGCACTGATGAGGCTATTAGTAGCCTTGTAATCACTGTTATTGATGCAGACGGTAATGACATTGAAAGATGGACAGTTAAGCACCCAATGATTGTTGATGCTGACCTTTCAACTTTCAACTACGATTCTGATGATCTTCGCGAAATCTCAATGACGATTGCTTACGATTGGGCTGAGTGTGACATCTTGGCTGGTAATAGAGGCGCTACTGCTCGTTCTTACATTCAATAAGGTGATGGATGGCTTTCTGGAAAGACAATACAACTGATCCAAAAAGACAGTTTCGTTTTAAGATCGATGGCAATGAAATTTGGTGGTGGGCTAAGTCTATTGACAAGCCCACTGTCGAAGTTTCTAGCAACTCCTATCAGTTAATCAACCATAAGTTTAACTTTCCTGGGGTTGTAACCTGGCAGCCAATTACAATTACCGTTGTTGACGACTCAGTGAGAACTGGAGAGATTTACAAGTACCTAACAAACTCTGGGTACAATAATCCTGGCTTTGGTGGTGAAGCTGTTCCTAACGTAGACGGTATCAAGAAAGAAGGATTTAATGGCAGTGATGACATTATCTTCTATCAACTTGGACCAGATGGCGAGGCATTGGAAGTTTGGACTTTACACAACAGTATAATAACAAACATTGACTTTGGGAAATTAGACTATTCTTCAGACGAACTAGTCCAGCTAACAATACAAATTACATACGACTTTGCTGCACTTGATGATAGTGCCGGTAGAGCAGCGACAAGGGCTTCCCTTGTTGCAAATACCATAAACTAATGAGGTGAAAATTGGGAAGAAATAATTCAAGCCGACTTGGAAAAACCAGCCCGGCAACAACAGATGCTCCACCGATGAGCCTGTTAGATTTTGTCGCTCCAACAGAACTTGTTGACATACCTTCAAAGGGTAAGCATTACGCTAAAGGCCATCCATTACATGGAAAGGACTCGATTGAGATTCGCTTCATGACTGCAAAGGATGAGGACATTTTAACAAATCGGTCACTTATTGCGAAGGGCATTGTTCTTGACCGCTTCTTGCAAAACATTATCATTGATGATTCAATTAACGTTGATGAACTTTTAATTGGTGATAAGAATGCTTTATTAATTGCAGCAAGAGCAACAGCTTATGGAGCAGGCTATGATGCCTCTGTAAAGTGTCGAGAATGCTCTGTAACGAACGAAATGGTGTTTAACCTAACCAAGCCTAGGCTTATCGCTACACGGCTTTCTGAGGCCCTTAACATAGCCGAGAATGAAGATGGAACATTTAGTACAACGCTACCTCTTTGTAAGTTCAGTGTACAATTCAGATTGTTGACAAACAAAGATGAAACTTACCTGGCAAAATACATTATGGACAATGTTGAGAGCGAGAGTTTAAGTGCAACGCTTGAACAGATTAAATTAATTGCGATTAAAATTGAAGACTCCGAGGATACAGAATTAATCCACAGAGTCCTAGAAAACATCACCGCTGCTGATGCCCGGCATCTAAAGTTGTGTCTTGAGGCTGCTACTCCTAACATTGAGATAAAGCAAGAAATGAAATGCAAAAGCTGTGGACACACAGAGGAGGTAGAGATCCCGTTCGGGATCGACTTTTTTTGGCCTCAACGATGAGTACATGGAAGCGGTGTATGAACAGTTCTTTATTCTTAAGCATCACGGAGGCTGGAGTCTTACCGAGGCTTACAATTTACCCATAGGCCTTCGTAAGTGGTTTATAGAGCGCCTTAAGAAGCAATTCGAAGAAGAGGCTAAAGAAATAGAAAAGGCTCGTGGAAAGTCAAGATAAGACTTCCATGGGCATTTCTAATTTTTGACTATTTAATAAGAGACGGAGGGATTCGCGTGATCCGTATTGATTTTACAAACAAAGAGGTTCTTCAGGAATCTTTTATGAAGATGTGGGGTTTCTGGAACAAGAAACTTCTCAAATACATTTATGGTAAAGATGCCAACGTTGTTGCCAATCTTAATGAAGAAGACGGAGAGGACGTTAAGTTTGTCATCCGTGGAGAGTATGAAGACGTAAAGGCTTATGCTCGAGCGTTGAATCTTGAAAAAGAATACCTTGAATCTTATGTTGCTCGTGGCAAAGATGACGAGGGCACAAAGGCAATCAAAGCCGAACTTGATGCAGCCGCCGCAGACTTCACTCAGAAGACAAATCTGCCATGGCCTTTCAGAGATTGAGGGGACCTGAATGTCAAATGAAGAATCTAAAGAATTAATTAAACTTCTCAAAGAACAAAAAGCAGAACGAGAAGCCAATAAAGACCTAGCCAAAGATCAGCTTCAATTAGAGGTTGACCTTGCAAGGGCACAAGCAGAGGCTGCAAGTACTCTTAGTGACTTTACTAGTACAAGAGAAGCGCAAATTCGTCTTCTAGAATCTGAGATAAGATTGAATGCTGAAAATGCTGGTGAAGCCAAAAAGTTTATTGAAGCACTCAAGCAAGGCAACATAGCCTTAACAGAGCAAAATGATCTTTTAAACTCTCTATCACCAGCAGCTAGAAAAATTGCTGATAGATTTCAGGAACTTAATAACTTATCTAATGCTCAGAATAAATACGGTAAAGAACAAAAGCAATTACTTGGAGACATTGCTGGTTCAATGGGAATCAGTACAATGGCAAGTAGTGGCTTTCTTGCTAACATTGTAAAGGTAGGTAAGTCACTAAAAGAAGGCGGAGAACCAGCAGCCGCTGCTTTTGCTGAGAACTTTAGAGATGTTTTTAACACAACAAACCTGACTCTTAGTATTATAACAAAGATAGCAGAAGCAACTGCTATGCTCGTTTTAGAGGCTGATAAGGCCGGCGCTGCATTAGCAACTGCGACAGGTACTGGTAGAGAACTATCCAGTGTTATGGTTGATGCACAAGATGCTGGAAACCTTTTGGGCATTCGATTGGATAATGCCGGTAAAGCAACAGGGGAATTGTTTTCTCAAACAACAAACTTTGTCAATGTCTCAAAAGCTGCACAAACCAGCATGGTGCTTCAAGCATCTTTGCTAGGAAAAATTGGTATCAACGGACAGATGGCTTCAGAGACATTTCAGTTCTTAAACATGAACCTTGGAATGACAGCCGCCCAAGCACAGAATGTAGCCGGCGAATTGGCAATGATGGGTACCGAACTTGGTATTACAGCAGAACAGATGACATCAGACTTTAATCAGTCTCTTGGTACGCTTGCTGTGTATGGCCCACGTTCGATGCAGGTCTTTAAGGGCCTCGCTAGTGCCGCTAAACTGGCGGGAGTTGAGGTTTCAACCCTTCTAGGTATTGCCAAGAAATTCGACACCTTCCAGGGCGCAGCAGAAGGCGCAGCAAAGTTTAATGCTCTTCTTGGTACTCAATTGTCAACAACCGAAATGTTGATGATGTCCGAGGACGAAAGAATTGAGACACTGATAAGACAAACTCAAGCGCAAGGCGTTGCATTCAAAGACATGGACAAGTTCAGCCAGTTGGCTTTGGCTTCAGCCGCAGGCATTGAGGACATAAACGAAGCACAAAGAATCTTTGGTATGAACATGGGGCAATACCAACAGTATCGTTCAGAGATGGAAAGAAGCGCCGATGCTCAGAACAAACTTGAAAAAGCAGTTCGAGACACCATGGAGATCCAAGACAAATTTAAAGTGCTAGCCGCTGAATTTGCTGTAATGGTAACGCCAATACTTGAAGGGGTTCATGGTGCATTAGACGGCGTTATGAGTTTCATGAAGCAATTTGATGATGATACACGAGAATCATTTATGAAAATTGTTGGCACCATTGGTACACTTGGTATCGCTCTTAAAGTTATTGGGCCGATTATTTCTGTTATTGGCGGTGGCTTTGGGACTCTCACTAGTATTATTACTGGTGCTGGAGTTGCCGGCGGAGTTGCTACTGGTGGTGGTTTAGTTGCCGGCATTGGAGCGCTAGCCACAGCAATTGCCCCATTGACTCCTTTACTGCTTGGCCTTGGTGCTGCTGCGGCTGGAGTGATGGCCTTATCTAACATAAACTTTAGTGCTAACACCGCTGAACTTGATGGCGTTGATGCACAATTGGCAAGACTTGGTGCATCTAGCGAGGTAATGGTTCAGGGAAGAGCGGTTGTAGATAATTTAACAAGATTGTCCACTGGAGCCTCAGCAGGGATGACAGCAGCAGCTGCAGCAGGAAGCGCAGTTAATGTTGTTGCTGAGATACCAAACATGTTCGCAGGACAATCAGTAAAGTTAGTTCTTTCTAACGGCAGAGAACTTGATGCTTATTTTGCAGAGGTGGCTAACGGATGACATTTTATCAAGGTACAATACCAGCAGGCTATGCCAAAACAACGGGCGCGATCCTTGAATTCGAATCAATGATCTCAGCAGGTCTTATAGTTCAGTTTCCGGCCTATCTTAACAATTTCACACAGAACTTTAATTCAACCTGGAACGCAGAACAAGTCTATGGTCGCAACGATGACATTGCAACTTTCCAAGGGACTAAAAGGTCTTACTCTATTTCTTGGTCTCTACCGGCTAAAAACTTAGATGAGGCACAAGCCAATCTCGGTAACTGTGGAGAGTTGGTAAAAATGTTATACCCTCAGTACAATACCGATAGAACACAACTGGGTGGTGGAGTGGTGTCTCAAAATGCGCTGAGTATCTCTAAGTCTCCTCTTATTAGATTAAAATTTGCCAACCTAGTTATTAACTCTGTTGACAATAAGTCGGGCTTACTTGGGTATATCACGAGCCTTAATTGGACTCCTGTATTGGACATGGGAATGTTTGCATCAAATGGAGAATTTTATCCAAAAGTAATCGAACTTTCTATTGACTTCAATGTCTTACACGAGCATCAATTAGGCTTCAGCACAAATACAACAGAAGAAGATTTCGGTGGCGCAGTTGGGTTCCCATTTAAAGGTAAATAACAATGAGCAGATTTAATTCTAGAGTAAAAGCAATTAATGACAATGAAATGTACGAGAATGCACTTGAAAAACGAGGAGTTAAGCAAGTCGTTCAGTACACAACAGAGGAATTAATCTACCCAGACGAGGAAGACAAAAAAAGAATCAACGTGGCCAAGCATGCTTGGACTTCAGGTGATAAGTTCTGGAAACTTGCTCTTCAATACTATGGAGATCAATCTCTCTGGTACATCATCGCTCAGTGGAATCAAACACCAACAGAGGGGCACTTGATGCCAGGAGACATTATTGAGATCCCAACCAACCTTAATGTTGTATTGGGAGCATTTGAATAATGGCTGAAACAATTAGATTAAATAATCTTGACAACGAATTTCAATTCAATGCTGAAGCAAATGCACTAGATGTAATTGATCAACACTTGCGAGCAATTGCAGGAAGAATAAGAAGTATAGCAAACGCTACCACTGAAAAGGACATAGAAGAGCAATTAAAAAGTATAGATGAATTAGATAATGGCACTTACTTGTTGAGGCAATTACTTCAAAATGTCCAACCCTCTTCCAATACCTATGAACTTGAATATGTGAATCTTGAGGTTTTTGGAGAAGATGAAACAGGTGTCGCTACTAGGCGAGGGGTAGATCTCGAGGGTGGCATTCTTGGTAGTTTAACTTTTCCCGCTGATCAAGTTATATTAATAAAGAAAAAGATAGTAGCATACGGACTTAAAACTGATATTTTTGACGTACCCTTGATTAGGTCACTTAGACAAGATTATACATTTAGTGATTTTGATTTTGCTGTAACTGCACTTGTAAAACAAAAATTACTAAACAAAGACCCAGTTAGGATATTTAATCTTAAAGGTCCAGAGGGTGAAATTAGCGAGGGTGTTTTCGAAACACTTGGGCTAACCGACCCAGACGACTTCCCAGATACCTCTTTAGATAATGATCTAAACGAAGAATTTATAGAGCAATACATAAGAGACTCACTTGTCAATAGTGAAGTTTTGGTAGACCCAAGAGATACTGCTGATGGTTTTTTAGGTGGATTATCAAATTTTTTTGATCTATACCCCGGTACTATAAATTTTAAGACAAGAATTGAAAATGATTACTTTTTATTCATAGAGAATGTTATTGAAGACGATGAAGACGTTTTATTTGTCCAGAATCAAAGTTCTTTACTACAAAAATTTAACGCTGAAAGAGATAGATCTGTAAACTCTGAGATGACACTAGTGGGAGAGAAGATTGATCTGATTAACTCAGGTTTATATTCATTAGCGGCCAGGTTTATTGAGAATGCGAGAAGAGAGCAAATTGTAGAGGACAGAAGAGACCTTAATGAATTAGATCCCGCATCAGATGAATTTAGCGATGCCGTCGATCAAATAGAAAAAAGAGCAATCGCAGAACTACTTGATACACCTCTGGGTGAAGATGTTACAACACTTGACGAAGAAGACATCAAGAACCGCCAGCGATTCTTCAAGCAGTGCGCCTTGATGATGAACATGCCAAGGCTTTCCAGTGCCTTCGTAAAAATAATACAGGATAGAAGAACAAAGAAAGCCGATAACAGGCAAAACACCACAGGCCCCACAAGCAACACTTGTAACAGCCTCACTGATCAGTTTAACAATCTACCTTTTGATGGTAGACTGTACATGGTCTCAAACACCGATGACCAATCGGCAACTTTAAGTAAGATGCTCAACTCAGATGTTGCAAAAGAATTGTTCAACATACCTCCTGCCGTTTTGTCGTCGCTTGTTCCAAAAATTAGATTGTATCGTGTGGAAAGCACAGATGAAGGTACTCAAAAAACAGAATTCGTATTCGACTCAACAGAGGACATAGATCGCGAAAGAAACTTTACTGGTCCGTCTACAAAATTCCTTGACATGCAGTTTGACAAAGGGTCTGGTGTCGGTTTAAAAAACTTCTCATTTGAATTTAATGGCACAAACCCAGCAGAGTCCAGAAAAGACATTAAGGCCAGCTTAACGATGCATTTTCAATCGTTTGGAGACTTTATTGCTGAGAGAAAAAGCTACAATGGCCAGACTTATAGATTTGTTGATCTTGTGTTGCATCCCCCGAAGGAAGACAAAAGCATAATTTACAGAAACCAATACAGTCCATCTTATTATAGAATTATGGCTGAAGTTGGTTATCACATCCCTAGCGCTAGTGAACTGCAAGACATGTTTCCATCATACGGGCCAGGGGCAAATAGACTAGTAGAATCTCTTGAGAGAACCAATAAGGCCTTTTATCTCTGCATGATTGATCATGACTTTCAGATAAATACCGATGGAACAGTAGATCTTACAATTAGTTATGGCGCTTATGTTGAAACAATCCTGAAAACACATCAGTATGATGCACTGGCTACTCCTGAGATTGTTGAGCAAAGAAAGCAAAATCTATTAAATTACATTGATGTCGTTAATAGCAAACAATGCTCACAAGATCAATTGCAAAGAATCTTGGCTGGTCTTGATGCACAAGAAGATGTTATAAGACAGCGTGCATTAAAGTCAATCATCCAAAGATTAATTGAGAGGAACAAGATTTTTGTTTGTGAGATTTCACAAGCGCAAGCCGTATCTTTCAGGACTAGCGGATTCTTTAAAGACAAGCCGGTGTTAAAAGGGCTTAAATCGCAACAAAAAGAAGTAACCACAGAGGATGCTATTAAACAAGGGCAAGAGACCGGTGTAACAAAAACTATTTTAAGTCAAGTTTACTTACCTGAGGATTACAATTACAATTCGCCACAAGATAACACCATTCAGTATTTTTACTTTGGTGATTTATTGCACACAATCCTTGACACCATGTACAAGATTGATAGCCCCTCAAGTTTGAGAGAAGAAGTTGAGAATTGCAAGTTCATCCTTGGTAGTTTTGACTTTGGTGGTGTATACAACGGTGGAGGGAACTCAAATTCTACCGTTAACATTGCGCAAATACCTATTTCTGTAGAATATTTTGCTGACTGGTTTCAAAATAATGTTCTTAAGAAAGGTGAGACCAGAAAATCATTTCCGGTTGTAACGTTTATCAGGAACCTATCAAGCAATCTGCTTCAGCAATCATTACTTGAGAGTTGTGTTAATAGAAGAATTGATAAGAACTTTAGTTTTCAAACAGGTCAACTTACAGCATACAACAAAGGTGGTGATCCTCTACGGTCAATACATGATGATGTTAGTTCCGTACCGGTTATTGAGATCGATACTCACCGGAGTAAAGGTACTGAAATTTTTCCATTTAAGGGAGATACCACATCTGAGATGAAAGACATTGGTAACTATCACAATTATATGTATCTTGGTGTTCTTGGCAGTTCCTTATCGACAAAAGGTAATGGAAACTATGCAACAGACAATAATAATGGAATGTACCACATTGAGATTGGGAACAATAAAGGTATTGTAAAATCAGTTAGTTTTGCCAAGACAGACATGCAGTTTGTTCGTGAAGCTAGGTTTTTCCAACAAGGTATCGATGGACTACTTCAGCTTTCAACTGTCTATAAGGTAACAATTGAAATGTTTGGTAACACAATCTTCTATCCAGGTATGGATTTGTTTCTCAATCCTTATGGGATTGGCGGGGACAAACTGGGTTCGCCTACCCAAGGCGGGGTCGGAGGTAGTCAAACACGATCTCTGGCTAATAAACTGGGTCTTGGAGGGTATCATACTGTCACAAGTGTTAGATCTTCAATTGGGGTTGGAGGGTTTAGTACGACCATCGAGGCTCAGATGTATTACTCAGGGGATGGGTCCACGGCCTATGTCCAAAACGGAAAAGCAACAGGAACAGCGGTCAAGAACCTCACCGGGTCACTACCCCCAGCCAAGTCAACAAAAGGCACTCCTCAGTGTGAAAATGTTGTCGCAGCAGTAGAGTCAGATTTAAGTTTGCTTGAGAAAAATCAAGCAACAAAATACTTCTCTAGTATAACTGCTGTTAATCAATCTGCTAATAATGTTCAAAACAGCGCAGCTTCAGCAACCCCAGCATCACCTGTTGCACAGACAGCCACCGCAGGTAACACCGTTGTTCCTAACGCACAAGCAGCCGCTCAGGCAGCAGTAGTGCAGAATCAAGCAGCGGCATCTGCTGCACCTCAAGACTCGCAACCATCAGGGACTCCATCTACCTCTCCGACACCCTCTACTACCCCTACTAGTGGGGCACAGCCCACTGCACCTCCTACTACCCCACCTGCTCCGGTGGCACCGACCGTACAGGGAGTTGATGTAAATCTCAGCCCCGTTAACATAAGTCTAGAGGATGCACAGAAACTTTACAGAGAAGAAGAGTTAGATTACATACCAGATTTTATCTTTGTCTCGGCTGAGCAGCCGATAGCCAGTAGTTTAGATCTGTTCCAAGGACTTAAAGAACAGGCAGAGTTTGTAATTTTTGAAGAAACCGGTGAAACTATCATAAATACAATAAACGGATTAAGGCTAATTGGTGAATTTCAAGAGGGGCCAATGGTAGTCGGATACTCAGCGTTTACAATAGGTAATGTATCATGAGCAAATTTAAAGGAAAAAATGACATAGAATCAACCTCAACCCTTGCTGTTGAGCGTTCAAGATACAACCGTGAGGCATTTCCTCAGAATGAAGGATTGGGACCAGAGCAAGTTGTTGACTTTAACTTTGCCGAGAAAACTCTTTATGGAAAAGTCAACAGAGAACTCACGCCAGTAATAGCAAGAAAAGAATTTCTTGTACCACTTACAATCACAAACGAATCTCAGGGAACAAAACTAGTGATGAATTTTGTCGCAGACCAGTTTAAAGACTTCGAGAATCACTTCATCAGAGCCTGTAGATTGGGATTGCTTCCTGTTGATGACCCTTATCTCTCAGCGGTAAGAGCAGTCAGGACGTACGAAGATACACTACCAAACTATAGATCGTTTGTAGGTGATAGTATGTCTACTTTTAATTCGACTTATTTGCAGCAATTTATGGATCGTGTCTTTACAATTGAAGACTACCTTCACTACCTTGTCCAATACATGGAAAGATTACGTGATACATTTCCTTTAACTTTGTCCGGATTTCAACGGTCTTATAGATCTTCCAATTTTTCCTCCGGGTTGTGTATTGATATAGCGGGATTGCCAATTGGTGACGATGAATTAAAAGAAAACTTTTTCTTGACAAACCCTGCTTTTGACTATTACCTTAACATGGCTAAACAGTATGGTTTCAGTGTTAGTAAGCGTGCACCAAGCATTATTATCTCAGATCTTGCTAGTCCTGTCACAAAGAACTATAGATCTAGATACAACTTACCCACTGTTGATTCAGTTTTTACTGATCAATATGATTTTGCCTATAACAATGACATAAATCTTTTATCAAATTTAATTATAACAAATTATAACTCATTTGTCAACCTAAATCCAAGAAAAAAGGTTTTACAAACTTGTTCTGATAAAACAAGGTCGTCATTCAGAAGAAGAACCCCTATAAATAATATTAATAATAATATAATATATAAATTATATATAGATATAAGAAATATAAAAGAAAGAAAA
>UEXM01000111.1_pt1 | contig 86816 bp, 88 predicted proteins | sample 1796661 | NCBI WGS metagenome assembly UEXM01 (sample SAMEA4772469, study PRJEB27181) | metagenome | reverse complement strand
GCACCAGTCGCACCGTTTACACTTGCCACACCTTCGACGGCACCAGTAGTACCATTGAAACTTGTAACAATACTGGTAGCATTTGTTCCGTCTGGGAAGCGGAAGTGAGTGGTTGCTGCTGTTGTTGGGTTATCAACATAAACTCGCAACTCAACTGCCTTACCATCCCCAAGAGTAGAACCCGGAACCTGATCCGTGGCAGTGAAATTAAATCTATTCGAGGCGAAGGTCGGATTCCCACCAGAGAAAAAGAAAAACCGTTCTTCGTTTGAGGCACCAAATCGTATACCAATTTTTCCACTTGAACCTGTATCTACAATATCCTGAAACGTCGCAGAAAGATCTTCACTACTACCATTACTGCCTTGCTTGAATATCGATAGAACATTATTACTATTGTATATAAATGCACCATCTGCATTAGCAATTTGAGTGGTCGTAGGAGCAGTATATGTGTACGGGACGGTAGCAGAAAAGTTTCCTGCTCCTGCTGGACTAACCACGTTTGGAGCAGTCGTCTGATGAGTACCATCGGGGAAGGTAATTCCCTTGTCCGCAGAGATACCACCGGCAGCAGCAAGGACTGAGTTGGATTTCACTGTTAAAGTAGTTGTTAATGATGTAAAGTTAGCATCATACTCACCATCGAGTGAGAATGTTCCGCCAGCGTTGTCTAGAACAACACCACCGGTTGCTCTATATTGAGTTATACCAGTTACGCCTTCGCCGCCAGAAAGGAATGCAGGCGATACTGTAGCGGGAGCAGTCAACTGATGAGTTCCATCAGAGAAAGTAATTCCCTTATCAGTAGAAATTCCTGCGTTGGCATGAAGAACTGTTTCAAAGATATTAGAAGATTGTACAGTTAATCCGGGGGATGATCCCTGAAGAAGTAATCCACCGGTTATACTCGCACCGCCCTTGACTTCGAGAAGTCCGTTGTCGATGATGACTTTGGTATCTATCTGGTACTTATTATCACGAATCCGCAACTTGTCATCACCATCGACTACTAACGCAAGTTCGGTGAGGTCGGACGGGAATGCAGAGATCTTTCTGAATTCCATCGCAGAATCATTACCAGTTACACCAGCGACATTAATGATTGCAGTTGGATCAATACCAAAGGTTCCACCAGCAACATCTAGCGTGAGTCCATCTCCTGCTTGATATGCAGTGCCTCCACCCGAACTCTCGCTGCCGCCTCCCCCTACACCGAAGATTGGTTGGAAACTAAGATAGAATACATCTCCATCTTGGACTGGTCCTGTTCCACCGGATCTACCAGAATCATTATATGGGAATACTGGTCTAGTACCTGCTTCATCAATTCTCTGAATAGGAATTGTATGATTCCCACTTCCATCCGCACCTTGACTGGCATAATCTAATCCGGGTTTCACCATGAACCATGCTTCAACAGGAGTTCTATTTGCTGAGGGCGAATCCTCTCCGCGAGCATATGGCAGCATTTGTGTCAGTTTGCAAATTGCAACAGCAGTTGCTTGTTGACCGGCACTGCCCCACTGGATAGTCCCTCCGGATGCACCCATCAAGAGTGTAATGAGGTTGGGAATATGAGAACCCTTCACACCATTATAACTATATTCACTTATGTAAAGTTCTTGCGGGTAAAAAGCACCTGAGTCCGGCCAATTCGGAACATCTCCTGTTCCTGCTGTTCCTGATCCATGACCAAAAGCAAACTTAAACGCTCCCGGATAATTATTACTACCCTCTGGGACTGGTAAAGTTGTTCCAGTTGTTCCATCGAAGCGTGTAAAGAAACCAAAACCACCCGGAATACCAAATGTATTGCCACCATCATTACCAGTGTTACCAGTTGCACCTGTGTTTCCAGTAGCACCAGTTGCACCAGTTGCACCTGTGTTTCCGGTTGTACCGTGATCTCCTTGTGAACCATCCTGACCAACACCACCACCGGCGACGACACCCTGTGCGACTTGAATCACGTTGGTCTTTACGCCAGAATCGGTAAGTGTTACGTTACCGGGTAACGCCGTAATAGTAATTTTGTTACTCATCTAGTGATTTCCCTATCGACACTGAATCTACCATTGAGAAGTCTTGTCACAATAGTGCCATCTTTGACAATTTCTAGATCATAGAAGTGATTCCCTTTGGGGACGTTAGACATGCTAGATGCATCAATACCAATCAAAACGCCTCCACTTAAACCAGTGCCGCCCGTGGCAGATGCGTTCATGGTGATACCACCAGAACCGACAACTCCTGCACCAGAAACAAATTCCCCTGTTACTCCACCACCAGTTACACCATTGGTTGTAACATGCAATAAAATATCCGGATCGTCAGGGGAACGACGAACCTGAAGTCTTCCTGTCCACCCCAAGTCAGGATCTAAATCGATAAAAGTGTCATTAGAATCACTATAACGAAGGTGGAGTTTGAAAGTAACTCCTTGTTCTGCGGTTATGTCATATCTACCGGATGCCATGTATCATCTCCTCGATGCTTTACGAGACTTGCTCGCATTTTTTTGCTTCTGTCTCCTCTTATTTATCTTCTTTTGTTGTTCCCGATTCTTAGTTTCGAGTTTTCTTTTCTCTGTTTCTTGACGCTGTGCTTCTTCATGTAAGATTCTTTGCTTGGTATGTTCTGCTTCTGCTGCCTTTTGTTGCTTTTCTTGCTCTTCTTGCCAAGCAACATACTGCTTCCAGTTGTTTAGAATACGTTCATGGTGTTCTTCTGGATACTTCTTTTCGCTAAGAAGTTTATTAGATGCTAGGAGACCTGCTTGCATATCTCCGGTATACCATGCAGTGGATGCAAGTTCATCGAAGATTTGCCATTCATATACATCTTTTGCCACAAAAAGAACATCTTGTGGTGGAAGCGTTATCTGACATCCCATCTTAGCAAAAAGATATCCCAGTTTAGGATTTCCATTTAATCGATGAATTCTGGCAAGATTGAATAAAGGTTCTACTCGGGTATGTCTAAGATTGTATGCCTGTAAGAATACATCTTGTGAGTCTTGCCACTTCTCACCCATATTGGTCATACACATTGCGACACGAAGAACAGAGTACCACTGCTCCTCTTCCCATCCACCCTTCTCTGCTCGCTTCTCGTACCACTCTTTCGCACTCTTGAAGTCACCACCGTCAAAGTATGATTGTGCAAGGTAGAAGTAATATCTAAGATTATCTGGTTCGTAGTTTTCATTCTCGGGATTTGTCAAACAATCAAGAATAGTTTCTGCATCTGCAAGATACTTCTTTCTCCACTGCTCTTGTCCCGGAGTTTCTTGCTCGCCCTCTTTTAATTGAACATCAAATTCTTTTGTTCTATTACCCATTGTTCGGGCATCGATGAAGTAATCTCCTGCAAGTCTGGCGGTTCCTCGACCTGCTGCTGCTTCTTCTTCAAGTTTAGGGCAGTTTGCATATTCGTGAATTACACCAACATACTCCCACCCCATATTGTTCTTGAAGATTTGATTTCTCCACCACTCAAAGTCTCCTCTATTAATCTTAAGAGTATACCCACAGTGTTGCCCAAACTGGGGAGGGTAAACAAAGTTTCCTCCGACTTTATCATCAGCATCAATTACCCAAGAGTAGTCTGCACCACCCTTGTCTGCGTTTCTCAGAGATTCTGTACGAGACTTACCAAACCCACGCCAAGGAGCGTCGTAGACAGTTCCGGGAATGTTATTCTTTTCTCCCCACTCTTTAATAATTTCTTTGGTTCTATCGGTCGAACCCGTGTCGGTGATATCATATCGATCAACGTATGGTTTCATCGAATCCAAACACTCATGAATAATATGTTCTTCATCTTTAACGATCATGCATAGTGTAACGGTGGGTCTGCTCATTTCAATTCCTCTAATGTTTCTTCTAATTCTTTATTTATGTTGGGTTCGACAATAAACCCTAGATTCGAGATCTTTTTACAGTTCACACTGTATCTGAAATCATGACCGGGGCGGTCGGTCACAAACTCAACGGAGTCTTCAAAACTAACTCCTATTATTTTACACAACTTTTTAACCAAGTCAACATTTTTCATTTCAACTGATGTACCAAAGTTAAAAATTTCTCCAAAGCATTCTCCCTGTAATAACTTATTACAGAGAAATGATACGGCGGCGGCAGTATGTTTGACGTATGTCCACTCTCTAACTTGCTGTCCTTCTCCATACACAGGTATTTTATTTTGATTCCTGATTGATCTTGTAATTGTTGGTATGAACTTTTCATCGTTCTGCCTTGGACCAAAGTTATTTGACGGTCTTATGATAGTTGATTGTAATCCATATGTGTTTTGATATGATGTAATAAGATGATCAATCGCTGCTTTCGTTGCTGAATATGGATTCTTGGGTTTCAGTGGATCTGTTTCACAGAATGAACCATCTAAAACTACACCATATACCTCGTCGGTAGAAAAATGTAATAGTGGAGTATTACTTTCTCTACACTTTTCTAATAGATGGTGTGTTTCCACTATATTTGTTTGCACAAAAGGATCACTACTTTTTATTGAGTTGTCCACATGTGTTTCTGCTGCAAGGTTTACCACAAGGTCTACATGTTCTAAATCAGACGAACTTAGTTCACCAATTCTTTTTTGGTTGAAGGTAAAATGTAATTTGTGATTGTTTTGTAGTCTATCCATCAAGTCCATGTTTCCTGCATATGTTAGACAATCAACACCGAGTATATCATACCCATCAGACAGTAGACGTTCTGTCACATGTCCTCCGATAAATCCTGCACATCCAGTAACCATTATTGTTTTCACGATATAACCTCATCATATAAAAGAGCAGAAGAATCTTTTTCTGAACGAATAATATTTTTCCGATCAATCTTCCACTCTATATCTAGGTGAGAATCGAAAGCGTCAACAGAGATCTCTGATCCTGAGTCATAATAATTGGTGCATTTGTACATGACCATACTATCTGTCAAACACAAGAACCCATGAAGATAGTTTGGCGGAACCCAAAGGCAATCTCCTCTTTTCAGGTCATACGAAAAAACACTTTTAGTTTTTAATGAAACTATTACGTCCTGTATGTTTCCATCCAAAACAACAACAAGTTTCCCTTGAGGTTTTATTGTTTGGTGGTGAAGACCACGCAAGACACCTGACTTTGAAACGGAAAGGTTATCTTGCACAAAATTTACGTCATGAGATGTAGCACGAAAAATTTCTGAAAATGCCCCGCGTTCATCCTCGTATATGTTAAGATGAAATTTCTTTGGATCTTTCATATTGTCCCGCACGAACCAGTTCGTTTGCTCTGATGTATGTTTCCATTGTACCTGCATCGGTCCACCACCCATCAAGGAAGTCATATGTGTATTTATACTTACTGTGGAGGAACATGTTATTAACGCTAGTAATTTCACGTTCACCTCTATATGATGGTTTAACTTTTTTAATCAGATCAAAAACTTCACTGCTGTAAATATAAATGCCGACTGCGGCAAAAGCAGAGGTAGCGTCGGAGGGTTTTTCTAGGATTTCATATAGTCCAACGCCCTCCTCGAAACAGGCAACACCATAACGATGACCATCAGGAACATGTTTAAAAAACAATTTGCAATCTTTGTTAAAGGTTTCTACATGCTCGACAAGTGATTCTTCAAAAATGTTGTCGCCCAACAAGACGGTACAATTGTCACCCCCTACGAAGTTCTCACACAACTCCAGTGCTTCTGCGATGCCTCCTGCTTTATCTTGAACTTTGTATGTTATATCACATCCATAGTCACTACCACTTTTTAAGAGTGCAGAAAAGTTACTAACATACTCTGGATTTGTAACGATCGCAATTTCTGTAATTCCTGCTTCTGTTAACTTTTCCAAACAACGCATGACCATTGGTTTATCTCCAACGGGTAAAAGGTGTTTGTTTACTGCGACGGTGAGTGGATGTAATCTACTGCCCGATCCACCCGCTAAAATAATACCCTTCATCTTTTTCATATTCAATCCTTTTCCTTTAACATCTTGTGTGGGGTGTTCCATATATCATACTGTAAAATATCTAAGGAACTGTAGTCAAAATTAGTAGTTCTGTAGTTTGTCCAGTTTGCCATGTAAGGACGATTGTGATCTATTATTCCTGCCAAAGCATCGATGCCACTGCCGACATCCAAGAAAATAGCATTTGTATATTTCTTCAACCGATGCAGCAAAGCGGATTTTACATGCCCAATCCCTAGTAGAAAAATTTTAGATGATGAGTTACTCAACTGCTCCCCTACCATTCTTTCCGTTTCATCGATATCATCACATGCAAATTTTTGTGGTATCTCAATGTAGTCGGTAAACTTCTCTAGACCAAGATACTCTTGATACTCTTTATTTTGTATGAGTTCCTCAATGAGTCGAATCTTTGGACCTGCTCCAATGACACCAATAGATTCTCCAAATGTGGCAGTCAACCATTTATTTGCAGTCAACCCATATCCATATTCGGCATAATAGTCTGCCGGTCTATCTGGATAAAGACTTGAAAATAGTGGTATGTTGTAAGTTTCAACTCCGATATAGTCATTCAGGGGAACGCCTGACACAAACTCTTCGTGTTTAATATCAGAATATTTTTTTGATAATGCTCTTCTTCCGGGTGTTGCACTACCAATTCCCTCACCCCGAAGAAAATAATAGTCACCGTCCCCAAACTTATAAAAAGTTTTAGATTGTTTATTAGAAAAACAAGAAACTAAGGTTTCTTTGAACTGTGACAGTTTATCTTGAAAGTCTGGATGGTCCAATGAGTTATAGATTGGATTCTGGTCATTGTTTTTAGTCCCTTCAATTGTATAAAGTGTGTTCACTTAGGACTCCATACGTATCGATCATCAATTTTTACTTTTTCTTTCATTTAAAATATTCCTTTACCCAGTAAATTACATAATCAATGTCTTCTTGTGTCATCGCAGAATGACAAGGCAAAGATATAAGTTTTTGCCACTCTTCTTCTGCTACCGGTAATTTCTTACCATCCTTTAATAAAGTGTGTAGATGAAGGGGTTTGTAGTGTACCGATGTGTGTATCTTTTTATCTGCTAAGTAATCCATAAGTTTATTTCTGTGTTCTTTTAGATGTACTCTTGCTCCATAGTGTTGAACTGTTTCAGACCAAACGGGAATTTCTAATATTTCATTTAGTTGTTCGTTATATGTTTTTTGTATGTATCGTCTTCTTTCCAAAGCATCTGGAAGTTTCTTCATTTGTTCCAAACAAATTGCCGCCGATATATCAATCATATATGATTTGGTTCCAAGTAGTTTAATATCATAATCCCAAGAGTATCCGGGTTTACCATCTACACCCTTTGTTCTTTCGTGTGTACTGGAAATTCCCATCCAAGACATAGGAACTAGTTTTTCATATAGTTCTTTATCATTAGTTGTTATCATTCCCCCATCACCACAGGGCATAGTTTTTACTGCTTGAAAAGACCAAATTGCAACATCTCCTTTAGAACCTGCACCATAAGTATAACAACTATGGGCACAATCTTCAATGATAAATCCATCATAAAAATTTCTAATCTCATCAATCTTGGCAGGAACTCCCGCCATGTTTACTGCAATGATTGCTTTTGTATTTGGAGACAGGTTTTCTTTGACTGATTTTGGATCAATACAAAGTGTATCTCTTTCAACATCCACAATAGTAGACGTACAGTTGTTCCACAAGGGAGCAATAGCGGTTGTAGCAAAAGACATTGTTGGACTGATAACGTCATCATGTTCAATACCTTTGGCCTTTAAAACCAAATCCAATCCATGAGTGTTGCTACTAACAGCAACTGCATACTTTGCACCAACCATCTCTGCAAACTTCTTTTCAAACTCGGTTACCTTTGGACCTTTACCCCACCACCCACTGTTTATTACATCGGATAAGGCATTTATTTCTTCGACACCACCAACAGGTCGCAAGACAGGTAAAACTTCATTTCTTATATCCACTGGGCATTTCCTTCTTGTCTTGTGTATCCATTGCCCGAGAGTTCCCAGTCATTTCTAATAAATCCTAGATGTTCAATCCACTCAAAGTCAATTTGGTTTTCATTAATAAAATTGTATAAAATTTGCTCAGAACCTAACCCAGAAGATCCATTCTTAAGAATAGTCTCACAGTATACGCAATACTGTAACATCACTTCACTTCCCATTGAAAAGAACATATCATTGTAAAGATTTTTTCCCATCGGATATGGTGTTCCTGTCATTAGAGAATATATCGGGGGGTTAGACAACATAGCATCTTTTTTAGTTTCTCTGGTTTTGTCAAAGACATATGGACAGGTTACAATCTTACGTCCAGAGTGGTAACTAATTGTTTTATAATCCAAAAAGTCTAGAAGTTTCTTTGCTCGGACCAACATGTCCAATTCACCCAATCCTTTGTTTGTTTTTCCTACGTTGTTATCATACAAGATTGATGGAGTTCCTGCAAGAACATTTTTTAGTCTTTCGTTTTTTATATCAGATATATTGTTTGTGGTATTATCAATAAACCTACAATTAAAATCACTTGGTAAAACTCTAAGAAGTTGTTCATAACAAATGGCATACTCTTCTTCTCGTTTATTGTTCGGATCAGTATCTACATGAAACGAACTAAAACATAATAACAAATGTTTAGTCATAATTAAATTCTTTTCTCTATCTCGGTGAATAATCTGTCAGGGAATTTTTCATATTGTTTTGCTAACTCAAAGTTCCTGTCAATCGCTTCTTTTCTTGTTTCATAATCATCCACTGTTAGATTTGACAGAACCACATTTAAATTACTAAGATTGTCGATGATGATCATGCCAGATGTATCGAAATATTCAGATATGTTTGGACATCCAAAATAAATTGGTAGTGTTTTTGACATAAAACAATCCATCAATTTTTCGCTAAAGTAATTTGGTGTTCGACAGTTTTCCACGGCGATGTGAAACATATACTCCATTAATACATCTCTTCCATGTTCCCCCTCTAAACTTAGAGGAAATATTCCCATCGGGAACTTTTCGCTCTCGTAAAAATCAATAGGTAGTGCAGATAATGATTCTACGTTTGACCACATATCTAGAATTTGAAATCGTAATTGATATCCATCTGCCGTTTCACCCGATTCACTCTCCCAATACTTGGTAGTCATCGTATACGAAACCTTTGGTGATTTGTTCTTTGATAGTTTTTCTCTGACCTCTTCGCGGATCCAAGTTGTACCATAGCAAAACCTAATTGCATTTGGAAGATGCAACAATTCTGGTCTTCTAGTTACAATTAAATCAAAATCTTCATGTCGTTCTAAAACTTCAGATGACTTTGTTTCTAGAAAAAAATTAGGTTCATGTGAATCCAGAAAAACATTAAAGAAGTTTTCCTCGGGAGTCCAATCAGAAATTCTTTGCACTAGAGCAATGTCTCTGTCGGTCGAAAACCAATCAGGAGGAGAAACCCAATCTATACCATGACATTTAAAAATCGGCATTACTAATTTCCAATAACGAAACGTATTCACTCGCACACTTTTCTAGTGTAAGATTCTCTAGTATATAGTTTCTTGGTTTAAAGGTTGGAAGTTCAGTGATGAACTTATCAAAGAAAGATAAGTCCAAACATTTAATCCCACACCGTACATCAAAGTATGGGGCAGATGTGGCAGGGAAAGAGAACCCCGGACGGTGATCCCAAATAGGTTGTTCCACAACATAACAAGGGACACCCATAGATAATATTTCTTGGTAAGCGATTCCTTGACTTTCCGTAGATGTTATTGTAACACAAAATCTACATCGTCTCGTTGCCTGTATAAAATCTTCTTCGGTATAATTTCCATAGTTTACTTCTATGTAACTCATACCCTTTTCTTGTAGTATCTGAATAAGTTCATTTCTTGTGTCTACAGATCCATTTTTAAAATAAATGCAACAGTCTACATCTTTTTCTCCATGAGGACAAAAATGATCAGTGTCAATTCCAACTGGCCAGATATGAAGGTTTGTATTTCTTGTCAGCGGAAAGTGGTTAAAATAGTTCTTAACCCAATCACATGGAACAATTAAGTTATTAAACAAACTCCAAATTTCAGGGTCATCTGTAGGAAGCACAACTAAATTTGGTCCAACCAAAGTTTTTTTCGGTAGATCCTTGAATCGGGGGGACCATGATGCAAGACAACCGGTATAATCGCCCTCTTGGTTTTCTACTACCGTGTGTCCAAGTCTTTTTAGACCCTTGATTAGATTAGTTGCTACTTTGCCGGGACCATTATTATTTAATTGTCCTGCGTGAAATATACCTATCATACTGTGCTTTTACTTAGTGTGAGATTAGTCACGTTCTCGCTGCTCGATTGATAGAAAAAGGGATCAGTGAACGCATAAACATTATAGTTGCCCATAGTTTCGGCAAACTCAATGTCTTGATATGTTTTATCTTGTATTGCTTTCGTCATCTTAGCATGAATAACTTTTGAATATTCATTTCCACTATAAAGTATAGCGTGTCCTGATAGCATATTATAGATACGAATCAAGTCAGACCGGTCGGGAAGATCGGCACCCCGTAAATAAGGACCGCTTATTCCATTAACTCTTGCCCATGTAGAAATCCCAAGATAACATGCGTCATAATCATCCGGGATATCAATTTCTGTTCTGAAAGAAGGTCTTGTAACCAAATCATCCTCAAACATCAAGAATGGACCTCCATCACTGACGGAGAACGCCAACTCAAACGCATCTCTAAAGGCGTGAGATATGCCGACGCATACATGTTCATTTGGAACAATTACCCCCGGAGATCTATGGACGTTTTTGAATCCGTGTTCATCAAAAATCTTTTCCATACTCTGTCTTTTTTCAGAGTCTCTGTCGAGGTTAATATAAACAACTGGCAATTCTGTTAAATTTAATTTCATGATCTAATCTCCGCGTGGTCTTTAGATAAACAAATTAGTTTACCTTGTCCTGTTCTACCCCAATACCAATCAGTAACACACCAATCAACTATATTCGTTGGGGGATTGTTTATCGCATAGCGATTTATATGACTTTCATCATGCCACACCGCAAGTATATCTCTTTCTTCATCTTTGTCAATGTTATTAGAAAGATTATCTGACATCTGCATAAATGTTTTGGAAGATCCGCCGTTGAAACCACCACAAAAATAATGGTCACCTTCTCTGGTTGGGTCGATAAAGGCAGTGCTTTCAGGATTTGTTTCGTATGTAAATTGTTCTTTTTTTCTTATCAGAGGATGTATTGTGAGAGTTAGATCTGAACAAATTTCAGAGGGATCAACCGGTCGAACAAATTTCATGTCAACATCAGAGTAGAAGACATAATCAAACGTCTCGATATACTCTCGTTCCTGTAGGAAGTAATGAAATCTTTTTAGTGTTGGTTCTGGAAATGGTTTATGCTCAACATAACTCTTTCTAAAAGGCACATTAACTGTAGTATCAAAGTCCATGTTATCCGTAAACAAAAGATAACTCACATCGACATTGGGAAGGAAAAACTGCTCACACGACTTATAAAAATCATCGACAAACTGTGTGTATTTGTTTGTCGCTATGTTCATTACTAAAACTTTCATGATCAAACCTCATTCAAAAAATCAACCAACCAACTAACGTCCTCTGGTTTCACGTTGTGGTTGTTACCAACATAGAAACCATGATTGTGAACAATCTCTGCGTTGTCATCAAATCTAAACTGTGAGACACGATCCATGAAAGGATGACGAAATAGATTCCCGGCAATGATTGGTCGAGTCTCCACTCCCATCCTACTGAGTTCTTCTCTTAAATTTTCAGGTGTCTCTTTTCGCATAATAACTGGAAAACAGAAACTAGAATTTTCTTCAATATCAAAATCACCATAGAAGCGATTTGGATCTAGTCCTCTGGCAAAAATCTCAAAGTTGTTTTTTCGGATTTGAATATTTTCATCTAGATTTTCCAATTGCATAATTCCAAGCAAAGCATTTAGTTCTGTAGATCTTACGTTAAAACCCGGAGTAAGAAAAGTAAAATTTTCATCTACAAGTTTATCTTCATACCTCTCTCTTGATGTTTCTGGAAGTTCTCGGTGTAGTCCATGTGATCTTAGTAGGAGGAGTTTTTCATAAACTTCTTCGTCGTTTGTGCAACACATACCACCTTCAATGGTTGTCATATGATGACCATAAAAGAAAGAGAACGTAGAAACCTTTCCAAAATTACCTACCTTCTCTCCTTTAAATGTTGCTCCATGAGACTCACAACAATCTTCAAGGAGGGTAATTTTATTTTCATCGCAGATCTGTAGTAGATCATCACTTAGTGCAGAAAACCCTAGAAGGTTTGCGAGAAAAAGATAGTTTGGTTTCATTCTATCAATTACAAGATTCAAACAATCTATGTTGGGTGACAGTGTGGGAATGTTTACGTCACACAACTGTAGGTTATTTCCAGACAACATGATTGGACTGACAGTAGTTGCCCATGTACACGCTTGAGAGACCCACATATCTCGTCCATCTCCTCGACGTTCCATAGCATGGACTGCTAGAAAATTTGCAGATGATCCCGAGTTAACAAAGACAGAATACTTACAACCCTGCCATGCAGACCACTTTTCTTCAAACTCTCGGACATATTTTCCCTGAGAAAACTTGTCTTCATTTAGTATGAAATCTGACAATCTTTCCCGCTGGTCGGCAGTGATTGCTTTGTCCATTAGTTTCCAAGTTTTCATTTTCTAGCACTTTCATAATTATTGTCAAACCAAGATACGGTTTTTTCTAGTCCATCATCAAACGATGTAAACTCGAAGTCTAGTAGACTCTTTAGTTTACTATTGTCTGATGGTTTTCTTAGTTGACCCATAGGCATGTCGTCTTGGAACACAAGTTCGTCCAACCCATAAATTTCCTTAAGTTTTTCGGCAACGTGTCCAATTGAGATTTCCTCGTCTGGCGAGGCAACCAACGGTTCTGGATCATTGTAATTATGTAGAACCCAGTCCATGATCTTCCCCAGATCCTCAGAGTACAAAAATTCTCTGAGCGGAGAACCATCACCCCATACTTGGAGAGGTGATCCACTCCATTTTGCATGATATGCTTTGTTAATCAAACCCGGAACAACGTGTCCTTCCTGAACATTGAAATTATCTCTTGGACCGTATACGTTACATGGAATAATATTAACAATGTTCATCCCATACTGATCTCGGTATGCTCTAGAGTTGATCTCCAACATCCTCTTGGCATATGCATAACCGTAGTTTGATTCATGTGGTTCTCCGTTGTGGAGTTGATCATATGTGAGAGGGTATGTTGCTTCGGCAGGGAAAATGCAAGTGGTTAGTGTTGAGACTACCTTCTTAACATTATTCACCCTACATGCCTCAAGTAGATTGAGGTTCATCTGTATATTTTGATAAAAGAACTCTCCTAGTTTCTCAGAGTTTTCTTTGACACCACCGACTCTTGCTGCACAGTGAACAACATAATCAATATTATTGTCACGAATGTATGAATCGATCTCATTGAAATTCATGAGATCAACTTCACTTGATCGAGGTTTGTGGGTTCCTGTCACACAAGAACCAACCAGACCACCACCGCCTGTTACTAAAATTTTATCTGAATCAATCATAAAAGAATCCACTCCTTAAGATAGATATCTTGAAAATTCTGAGGAGCATCAGGACCATTCCAATGTACAGGAGCAACAGTAGTCCCACCTCCAAGATAAGCACCCCACCAACTAAAACTGCTATTAGCAATAATATGTCCATCACACATGGTCATCATACAAAGATCATCATATACACCAGTGTTTCCATCTTCAGGTGGGTTGTCCGAAAAATGCACTTCTTTTGATATGTGAGATAAATTTTCTCTACACCAATCAATATCATCAGAAAATATAATAGGACTATGGTCTTTAAACTTTTCCATTGCACTTTCATAATATGCAATTTGTAAGTTTGTATGATAGTCTGGTTTGTTTAGGTAGTCCCCTCGTCTCACATGTAAGGATACGAGTTGACCTTCTGGTAGAAACTTTTTTGCTCGATCCTCTATGTCATCTTTAAACTGAAACTCTTTTTTAACCTGTGTTTCGCAGTGTGAGAAATACTTTTCTGTTTGAAGATATCCATTTAAATCAAAGTTTAAATTGTTGTCTAAATTAAATAGTCCGGGGTTGAAGTAGGGATTACCATCAAAAATATTATAATGTTCTTCTTCTTGAACTTTGTTAACCACACCACCAAGTTTAAAACAGTCACCCAAATATGTGTCTGTAATATTAAAGTAGGGAGTCAATTCATTCTTTGTTGCAATACCGAGAAGACTTGCATACTGGAACATCTGATTTCCAAGTCTCCACCCAAGACTGTTTTGTCCTGTATTGTTAAAACTGAGTATCGTCATAGTTTATAAGTATACCACATAATGTATTACCTGTCAACTTCTTTATATCAAAGTCCAGTGGTCAGGGCAAATATCATTAGGATTTTTACTAATTGCAGGACCAAACCAGTTTTTTGGTGCGACAACATTACCCTGTCCCAACCAAGCACCCCACCAACTAAAACTACTGTTGGCAATAATATGATCATTACAAAAAGACATTGCACACATATCAACATAACCAGAGATATCAGAATTCAACGCAGCACTGAGATTTAATGTATTTTCATTTTCTGTAAAGATTGCTCCGGGTATATCCGAAAAGTTTTCTTTACACCAAGCAATATCGTCAGAGAAAAATACAGGACGATGATTTGGAAATAAAGATAGTGCTTCTCGATAATATTCGACAGGTTGTGTAGGATGATAACTGCCCAATACAACATAGTCACCACGGCGTACATGTACAGAAACACAAACATCTTCTGGAATTTTATTGATAGCAATATCCCTAATGTGTTGTTTAAAACTAAAATTTTCTCGAACCTCATTCTTAGCATTTCTGAAATATTTTTCTGTTTGGAAATAACCCCGGAGATCAATGCTGTATTGTGGTGGAAAGTCTTCTGCCTCATTGACGTATGTACCATCATCATCTTCATATACAAAAAAATCAGGATCAGTTATTCCATCTCGTATATATTCAAGTTCAAAACACTCTTTAATAAGAGGTATATTAGAAATATTACAAACTGGTTCATGTCCCGAATGTTTCGCAGATCCTATCACAGCAGCACATTGAAACATTGAGTTTCCCAAGCGACCATAGTCACCCAGTAAATTAAAACTTATTGTTTTCATATTGAAAATACCGAGAATTTCTTCTCTCTCCTAAGAGGAGTTCTTGTAAGTGACTCCCATTTGTTTTTGTTATTCTTCGCGTCTGCTTGAAAAAAGAAAGGAACATGTGGTGCGTATACGTTGAACTTTGGTTGTAGTTCATATGCAATACCCACATCAAATGGATGGTTCCTCTCATAGATCCACCTCTTCCCTGTTTCAATTACTTCCTTTGCCATCTTTTCATTCAACCACATGATAGAATGTGTGGCAAATACTCTTTCAATTTTCATCCACCCACCACCGACATCCTTAGCAGAATACCTATTGTCTCCATGAGAAGTTCCCATGTAAATAGCATCAGCATCATCTGGAATATTGTCTAGGTTCGTAGTAAAGACAGACTCTTCAATATCTACGTCATCTTCGAGAATCAAAACAGGAAAAGATTTATTATCGATTGCTTCTTGGAGAATAGCAAAATGTGACTCCGCACAATTCCTATAGTGTTCTTCTCCGGGACGAACTCCCTCATGGGGATCGACATTCGTGATTGCAGAAAAGCGACTAGTATTTTTCATACTTAGTCGCTCGAACAACTCTTCCATTAATTTAGCATTTTCGGTGGCGGTATCAACATTAATCCACCTCACTGGAACATTACAAAGATCAATTTTCATAGCGAACTTATCTCGACTTTCCTATATGATATTTAGGACACAATTCCCAATCATTCCTTTCGGAATATTTGATAATCTTAATTTTACTTATTGGGGTCATCGGTTCGGAACATTTATTCACATCAACTATATTGACCAGTCCCCATTCACCAAGTAACCCAACAATTGCATTTCTTCTTCCTTCGTCTTCTTCGGAAAAATCTGATCTCAGACCATCAAGAGAAAACAATTCTTTGAAATGTACAATATAATACTTTCCTCGTTTGTGGAGAATATGACAAGACTGATACAACTTTTTGTCTTTTCGTGAAGCAACACCAATTCTTGTTAGTGTCTCTTTCACCTTTAAGAAGTCTTCATCGGAGTTCAAAGTCACTTCGATGAGATCTTCAACTTCTATTTTCTCATCCATGTTTTTCACCTTATTGAAATTAAATCATTACGATTCTCCTTTATGTAGGTTTTCAAGGTGTTCTAACTGCTTGTGAGTGAGGATTCTAAGTGCCTCCTCTGCTTTCTGGTTAGAATATCCATAGTGCTTCTTGACAAGTTCCAGACTCTCTGGAGTAGTCGCTTTATTCCACTTAGAGAATCTTTTCCTCTTCCTGATTGAATTTTTCAGATAATGATACTGCATCTTAGGATCAATTCCATGATGCATATTCATGTTGTTTGCCTGTATAATCGTGTCAGGAAAATACGACAAACACTTGTTAACAACAAAGGGAACATATTCCTTCTCTGTCACATCGGGCAGATCTTGGAATATATCCTCTTTGTTGTAGTTGACTGAATTAAGAACTTCACTCAGATTCATTGGTTCTCCCGAAAAATATATCTATTCCAACAAACTTTAAAAACGAATACCCATTCTCGGAGAGAAGAGAAACACACCGATCAACTTCTTCTTGATAATTTCCTTCGATAGTAATTAAGTCGAATGTATACTTTGAGAAGTCAATACCAGAGAGAATTGAAAATTCTCCACCTTCAGCATCTATCTTCAACACTTCAATATGTGACGGGGCGTTTTCTTCATCTAAAAGAGTTGTTAGTGTTTTCATCTCTCTTTTAATAAGAAAACTTTGTCCTCCCATACTATTCTTCTCGGTTTGTATTCTTTGTTTATGGGCATCACAATAATACTCTAGTACACCGCTTAGTGCAGAAGTATATCCTTCATTCATGAGAAAATCAACTTCTCCGTTCTTATCACCAATACATATATTCTTACAAATACATTTTCGTTTACTTACTAGTGTAGAAAATTCCTTATCCAATGGTTCAATACAAATTCCAGACCACCCCAGTTCTTCCAATAAAAGAGTATCCTCTCCACTTGAATGTGCGCCCACATCCAAAAAATATCCATCTGTAATACCATCAAATATTTCTAAAATCTTATCATCTTGTCCAAATTGCGAATAGGTCATTTCAGATCACATTCCATCATGATATTAGTAAGACATGCGGTGAGATTAATCTCGGCATCAGCAACAAACGCTGCCTTGTATTGGTAATCTGCAAGAATCAGAACTGCACTCGGAATAGACTGCGGTTGCATCTTTTCATAAAGACAGTCATAGATCTTCCGGAAGATTAGACTCTGGTCATTGTGGATATTGGTAGAGACCCACTTACGGACGCTGGTGAAATCCTTGTCTTTAAGATACTTCATCAATTCTACGACCTTAACATCGCCCGACTCGGAGAGAACACCCACATCAATATCGCCCCCGACTGCATAGCGTTGACACTCATTGATAATACGTCTCCAGTCTGGAGCATAGCGAGTGATCAACTTGGCAATAACTCGCTGGTCATAACCAACGCCTTCTGCATTTAGAATAAACTCAATGCGATTTAAGAAAGAAGGCATCAACTGCTTCTTTTCGTTTGCACCAAAACGGAAGTCGATACATGTGCATCGTGAATGAAGTGGTTCGATAATCCTGTTCTTGTAATTACATGTCAGAACAAACCGACAGTTCTTTGAGAACTCTTCGATAAAACCACGAAGTGCTGGTTGTGTAGACTGAGCGTTTGAATAATCGAACTCATCTAGGATCACAACCTTCTTCCGTTCAGATAGAGAAATCGTACTAGCAAAGTTTCGGATCTTCGTGCGAAGTGTATCAATGTTCCCATCTTCTGAACAGTTGATTACGATATGATCACAATCTAGTTCATCACACAATGCCCGTGCAACGGTAGTCTTGCCACAACCGGGACCGCCAGAGAGGAGGAGATTCTGCATCTCCCCACTCTCGACGATTTCCATGAAGGACTTTTTTAGTTCTTCAGGTAGAACGCAATCTTCAATTGTCTGGGGGCGATACTTTTCAACCCACAAAAATTCTTCTGTCATAGTTTCAACCATTGTATACGGAGTCCGAGTCAAGAGCAATGTAATAAGTAAGATTGATATCGTTATTTGTGAAACGACTCACAACCTTATCCGAAATAGCGACCGAGTAATCACCGGGGAGCAACTTAAGATATTCACTCTTAAGATACATCTTGAAAGAAGCATCAGGTGCTTCTTCTGAAACGGTGATAGAGTAACGGTTACTAGTTACATCATTCTTGTCCATCGAGATGAGATCAATAGATCCATCATTATCCGTAATACAAAGATCGGGAAGACGGAGAACAGCAGACGCACGTTGAAGTTCAATAAATTCTCTGTTTGAGAGATCGAAGTGAACAACGGTTTCTGGCATATTAAATTCTCGGTCGGGTCTACAACCCTTAACGAGTTTCGGTTCTGCATAGTGATACACAACGTCAGTAGAACCACTAGAGATGGTTACATGCTTGTCGTGGAATTCTAGTTCAGGATCCTCGAACAAAGAAATTGTTCCGAGGAACTTACTCAGATCCCAGATAGCAAACTCGGAGGGAAAATCTTCCTCGAATGTTGCTTCGACCATGATGTTCTTCATGGGAGAAACAGTAACCTGATCCCTACCGGGAACGATATGGAGATTTGCATTTACTCCATTGAAGTTTTTTAGAATGTCGATTGATTGTTTTGATAGTTTCATTTTAGTTGTCGTTTCAGTTGTTGTCATGATTGTAGTAATCCTCATATTCCTCGGGGGTCATTCCCCCTTTGGCAATGTCTCGGACATTGTTCTTTGCGTTATGCCTTCGATTCCGCTTTTCACTTTTTCTTGCGGACTTGTAATATCCATGATAGTCGTGGTCATCGAAACGACCTTCACCTTCACGGGGACGATCCTTCTTCTTCTTTTTCATACAAAATCGCCTGCCAGATCTAGTAAATTATTCAACTTCTTCTCCAAGAGGAAATTTGATGCATTACTAAACAGTCCCTGTCCCGGACGGATCTTGATTTCTTGTCTTTGATTTTCTCGAATACTTTTTTCATTCTTATATGTCCTAATGATTTCATCTCGTATTGTATCAGGAATACAAGTAAAGTCAACCAGTGTTTGGTTACGTTTCCAATTTTCCATTTGTGAGAGTTTACCATCAGAAATCATTTGCATCATTCGCTTCTTTCCAACTGGTTTCTGTCTTTTGCCATCGACAATAAACGTATCTCCATCAGATAGAATATTAGGAATACCATCCGAGGTATCTCCCTTTAGAATATGTTCTAGTAGAAAATCTTTAGGATTCCTACACTCAAGCAATTCCTTCTTGATAGGACTATATTGTTTAATTGAAGGATATCTTTGCAGTTGCATAAAGTCCTTATCATTAGACAAGATCATAATCTTTTCATCACAATGGAACTGCTGACACACTACGGCAATAATATCATCTGCTTCTGTGTGTGGTACGCGAAGTTGCATGTAAGGAAACACTTCACTGATCTCAGAAAGATATTGTTCAAACAACCCGAAGACTTGATTCCAGTCATGAGAATCATCCTTGACTTTCTTCTTTCTATTTGCTTTGTAGTTTGGAAAAACTTCTTTCCTCCAACAATCAGAAGACTCAAGACAGAGAACTACTTCTCCGTACTCATCTTTGAATTGTTTTCGGTACATACGAATAGTGTTCATAAACAAATGCCTGAGCATATGTTCATCTAGTTCTTCGTGGAGTTTTCGGTGTACAAAATAGGAGGCGAGAAACAACTGGTTCGTATCGAGGAGAATCATTTAAAAAACTTTCAAAATTACTGTGTTTGCGTTTAGTCTTCCGTTTGGACTCTTGATCATACTATGCTGAGAGTTCCAAACCTTATCAAGTGTACTCTGGTTCTTAATTGTTTTAATAAGATCCTTTGGTTTCTTAATCGTTCGAGATACAGACTTTTCTGAATCAAAGTTTTGAATGGTAGTTCCCTTGATTGAGAGGGTCTGTCCTACACATGCATAGTATACACTCAAAGTGTTGTACTTGGTACTATAAACTGCGACTTTTGAAGAATCTAATATATCGACAGGATCGATACTTTTGATTCCAAACTCTTTTGACGACTTTTCATATTGTACTTTAGAAACAACCTTCGTTGGATCGATTTTTCTCTTCTTCCGGGTTGTCTTGTTATCTGCATGATATCTCATACAGTCAGAAACAAGACCATCCATGAACTTATAAAGTTGTTTCTGTTGTCTTTTTCCAAGGTAAGAATAACCCTCCATCAGTTGCTCGTCTTTGCCTTTCAGAAGTTCATCCAGTTCTGCTAGTGCAGGAGCGAACACCAAAGAAAGCATTTCTGCTTGGCGATAACCAACATTATTTTGACTTAACCACTTGTAGATGTTAATTTTCTTGTGGTCATCCGTCTTGTTCATGAGAGATTCATTGACCGAATCACATAGACCCATCATCTCTCCTGCAAGTTCAGTGACTTGATTTTTCATTCTCTCTTGTGGAGAGATTACAACCTTTTCAGAACGAGATGCCTTCTTAGACTTACCAAGACCAATCAGTTTAGTAATATAAGTTTCAACCACATCCGTGAGTTGGTTGATATGCGGAAATCCACGGGAAAGCATCCTACAGTAGTGACCGTATGATCTAAATTCTTTTAGAGAAGATCTTTTTGCAAAATCAATATCTTCATCTGTCCAAGAACTTCTCTTGTCCTTCATCCACTCAAGAGTCCACTTTTTATAGTTTCTCTTATCTGATGTAGTGACATACCAGTTGATTGAAGATAGAACATCTCCTGCATCAACCTCTTCTAGTGGAATATCTTTATCCCATTCTGGTTCTGAACCATACGCCTTTTTAATATAATCACGTTTCATTTTCATCTACCATACGCCTTCCATGCAGTGGCAACCATTTCCTTTAGGGTATATTTTGGTTCCCAACCTGTAATATTTCTAAACTTGTCAGAGTTTGCAATTAGGACTTCGGGGTCTCCTGTTCTCCGTGGTTTATGTATTACATCTAACTCTTCTCCTGTAACGGAAACAAAATTTTCAATCATATTCCACACAGAAAATCCCTGACCAGATCCGAGATTATACACACCGGTAACTTCCGCGTCAAGTGCAATCATGTGTGCGGAAATAATATCTTCTGGATGAATATAATCTCGAATAGCAGTCCCATCTGGAGTATTATAATCTGTACCATAAACATAAATTTGACTCCCACTAAGAATCCGGGAGATAAAGGTAGGAACTACGTTGAGTTTTTCCGTCCACCGAACATCAGTGACTTTTCCATCAATATGAGATCCTGCGACATTAAAATATCTAAAAGAAGTGTATTCAAATGCTGGAATAGAATCTGAAACTTTCTTCAGAATATGCTCAACCATTAGTTTGGATTGTCCATACGGATTAATTGGTTGACACACGGTTTTTTCTACAATATTGTCTGCGTTCTGAGGCATCCCATACACCGCTGCGGTGCTAGAGAAAATAAATCGATGAACTCCATTCCTAATAAGTTTTTCTACAAAACTAATAGTCTTAGCAGTATTATTATTATAATACTTCAAAGGATTCTGAACAGATTCAGGAACACATATATCTGCGGCGAAGTGCATCACTGCCGATGGTTTTTCGTTTTCAAGAATACCATTAACCCACACATCGTTATCAATGTCACAGTTGTGTATTTGTGGTTTATTCTTTCGTCTAGAGAATGTTTTTCTTAGATTCTCACATGCCTTAGTATCTTTATCAATAACAACAACTTTTCTGCCCGATGCCAGTAGGGCATGGACTGCATGTGATCCGATATACCCTGCACCACCTGTGACTAACACTGTTTCATGTTTCATTGAAATACTCCTGTAAACCAAGTGGGTGTATCAACATTCTTCCACTTAGCAAAATATGCTTTCTCACCATTGTAATAATTTCTGTACGACTCAATCGCACAATCTACCTTGTACTTATCTGGCATACACGTTGGATGTGGTGTGAGTCCAATATAAGGAAGTTGAGGTCTGTTTTCATCACACCATTCGATTACCTTTTCACTTTTATGGTGCTTAAAATATCGACAAGTATATTCTCGACACAAAGCAAGTCCATGCTCAATTAACCAATCATAATTTGCATCAGATTCACGAACCCACTTTGTACACGGGTGGTTATAAAAAGATCTTTTGTAGGGAGCGGTTCCTTCTGGTTGAACCGAACACAGCATCTGTGCTGACTCTAAAATCATTTTTACGACATGTTTATCACACGCCATCTTTGCTGCTCTAATTGGATTTTTATCAAGTACGAAGATGTTCATAGGTGTAGTATACCTCAAAGGAGGACTCTTGTCAAGTCCTTAATTCAATCAGTAATTGGTAATCAATATTTCATATGATTCCTTACACCCGCCTTTTGATTTCATAGAATATCTCCATGTTGGGGTGTGTATATTGTAGTCTTTGTAGAGTTCCAGTAGTTCTGGGTGGTCGTTATATGATACCGCCCACTTGGCATTCATATCTTTTACACTATTATAGAATTGCATATGATCAAAATCTTTATGAGTGCTTCCTCGGTCACCATATAAAGTAGAATTATCTAAAAGATACGGGGGATCCATGTAGGCAAAGATATCTTTATGCTTTTCCATAGAAACACTAAAGTCTTCGCAACCGACTGTCACGTCACCAGATGATCCAAAAAGTCCACCTAGTGAAAATTTCTTTAACTTTTCTATACATCTAGGATTCCAGTTCTTCTGTGAAGGAGACATTCCTCCAGAGAAAGTTGTTCCAGAAAAACTAGTTCTGTTTAAAAGATAAAAATGTGCTGCCTTCTCTAATCGGTTCTCTAGATTATCATATTCTTTTTGGATACGATAAAATTCCTCCTTGGGAAGAGGAATAGGAAACTCTAATATACGAGCATATAGTTTTTCTTTGTGATTAAGAACGTGTTGCCAGAAGTTAACTAGTGGTTCAAAGATATCATAACCATGAACGGTGATACCTCTGGATGCACACTCCCATTCAAGAGAACCTCCCCCGAAGAACGGAGAAACCATTTCGGTGATGTCTGTCGGGAAGTATGGCATCAACGCACTAATGGCGTATGACTTTCCGCCGGGGTAGCGGAGCAACGATTTTGATCTTTGACCTTCTTGCATTATCCAGTTAGTTTACTAAAGTTACCAGTCTTCACGAAGGTAATCTGATTATCAAATTTATCTACGAGTTGATCAGACTTATGACTGATCACAAACACATGCGTATTCGCACTGAGAACGCTCATCAACTTCATGAACTCCTCTGTCCCCACTGAGTCCAAGGAAGAATCAAACACTTCGTCTAGAATTAATAGATTAGTATTTGCACTATTCTTAAGTCGAGCGATCTCTCTCCATGCTAGGAGTAGAGCAAGATCGATTCTCATCTTTTCTCCTTCAGAGAAAGACATGTAACTAAATTGATCTCGGTGTCTACTCTTGATTGTTTCATTAAAGTTTTCATCAAGAGAGAACTGGGCGAAAAATCCCATGTCAGTTAGAAACTTATTAATAAGTTTGTTCATGATTGGGAGGTAGTGACGGATGATCTTAGACTTGATTCCAGTATCCTTCAGTAGATTACCAAGACAACCAAGGAGCAAAGCATCCTCTTTAAATTTGTTCTTTTCCTCACCAACGCTGTCCATATCCTTTTTATACTTCTTCAATACCGTGGCATTTTCGGTGTTGTCCGATTGTGCAGACTTACTTTGGATATCCTGTATTTCTTTTGTAAGTTTCTTTGAATACTTTTTGCTTGAGTCAATGTCGCTTCGTCGTTGAACAATTTGCTCATGAACTTCCTTCGCTCGGGTCGAAAGATTTTTTAAGTCATCCAACATTTCGTTCTTGTTTTTAATTTTTTCAGTGATGTCTTCTAGACCAGCAACAAATTCATCACGCTTTGCCTCAAACTTTCCAATAAGTTTAGATTTAACAGAATCAGGAACACCCTGTGTACAGGTCGGACACTGTTCCATGTCTTGCATATCAGTTATCTTCTTGATGTTATTGTCATGTGTCTTCTTAATAATAGTTTTCATATTCTCAAACTTAGACAACGACGACTTAACAGAATCAATATCACCTGTCTTGTCAATCAATTCTTTTTGTTCATCCAGAAGACCACTGACCACTGATTCATTTGAATCTACCAGTGCATCGGTTACTTCTAGTTCTTCTTCTAAAAGAGAAATTTTAGAGTCATCTGCTTCTTTAACAGAAGCAATATGATTTTCAACAATCTCGATCTTAGACTTTAAGAGTTCTGCTTTATTGTCTAGATCCTTAATCTCCTCTTTCTTAAGAGAGACTCTGGTCTTTAATACAGTATTCATGTCGGAGAAAACTTGGATGTCCAAAACATCCTCGATAACTTCTCGTCGGTCGGCAGCAGTCAATTGCATAAACGGAACGAACGACGAACTGCCGAGAATAACCACCTGAGTAAAAGACTTGTAGTTCATCTTGAGAATATTCTCCTCAAGCATTCGTTGATAATCTTTTGCCTTTGCGTTTTGATCAATCAAGTTTCCGTTCTTAATAATCTCAAACTTCTTTGGTTTAAGTTGTCGAATAACTTGATACTCATCTTCCCCAACAGAAAATGTAACTTCAACACAACAGTCTTTTTCATTAATAGAGTTTACCAGTTGAGGAATATTAATCTTACGGAATGGTTTCCCGAACAGGGCAAACGTAATAGAATCAAGGAGAGCGAAAGACTTTCCGTGACCATTCATACCAGACACTAGAGTTGATCTGTGTCTATTTAAATTAATTTCGGTAGGAGTGTTTCCGAACGAACCAAAATTTTTGAACTGCACATTATGAAATCTAATCATTTATTCTTTCCACAGGAACTACATCCACCCTTTTTCTTTTTCTTTTTTTCACAATCGGTACAGGGTTCTTCTTCTGATTTTGACGTAGTTTCTGATTTCTTATATGGGAATGCATTATTAAGTGCCTCTTTTCGTTTACGGCAACCATCACACCCCTTCTTTTTCCTGATCCATTCTATCTTGGTAACATTACCAACAGTGGTGATAATTTTTTCTACTGTGTCTCCTAAACCTTCTGATTCGCTCATTGGGATAATGCCTCCATGTAAATTTCTTCTATGAGTCTCTTTAATCTAGAAACATTAATTCCTTCTATAGTTTCATAGAAATCTTCTGCTTCTTTGTAAATCAAGGACAACGTGTCCAGTGACATGTCTGCTACTTCTGTATCTTCTATAACAGAGGAATCATCATTCTCGATGATAGTCAGACTACCTACTTTTGCATCATAAAGGTTATCAACAAAGGTATCAAATTTACTTTGACTTTTTCTTTCACGCACAAACAATTTCAAATACTTGTTTTCATATTCAGACAAGTCATCAATATTAGTTTCATCTGTGTAATCAATATGTAGGAACATTCTCTCATCGTTCTCAATGTGGTCTAAGTCTCCAGACTCTGTGTCATAGACATAAAATCCTTTTTGTTCGTGGAGATCCGAGAATGTGATCTGATAGGGTGTTCCTAGATATCGAACATTATTTTTACTGTGCCTCATGTGAAAGTGACCAGACCACACTTCGTCAAACCGACGAAGAAGATTATCACTCATACCACCATCAAACTTAACACCCCGAAGAACTTCATAACCAGATAGTTCAAAGTGACCACACACGATATCTGCTTTACTATTTTTTAAGAAATGGTCACACTGTTCTTTATTCTCTTTGTTTATCCACGGAACCATACCAAACATTTTTCCGCCGAGGCAGATGTCTGTGGGTTGATCAATAGGAATAAAACATTCGTATCTCTTACCAAACAATTCTGTTAATGAATTGACCTCGTTTGTATTTTTATAATAGGTGTCGTGGTTACCGATAAGACAATACATCTTAATATTTCGTTCTTCGAGTTTCTCGATGAACCTCTCACGAACTTGATTAAGTGTATTGAAATTGACAAACTTGCGGCGATCCATAAGATCTCCCAAGTGCAACACGGTGTCTATGTTTTGTTTCTCACACTCTGGTAGAAACTGGTTCTCAATGAAACCAAGAAAATAATCTAAGAATTGCTGCGAGTCATTTCTCGCACCAAAGTGGGTATCAGTTAAAATAGCGATTCGCATTTATCATCTCCATCAGTCTTTTTCTTTTTGGTAGAGGACTTCTTCTTCTTCTTTTTAGGAGTAAAGTTGTCTATGTCCTTTGTTGTCAGTTTGAAAAATTCTGCGTATGGATTACCTGTAGTTTTTTCTGGATCAAGAATTCTAGCAATGTCTCCCATATGATCGGCAGACTCAATAATTCTATATTTAATATAACTTTGCTTTTTCTCTTTTTGGATCCGTCGAAGAAAGGCATAATAGATGATTTGAGTAAAATACGAAAACGGATTCTTTGATTTTGCAGGATCAAAATTGCTTGCATACATAAGACAGTTTTCAATTGCATCTCCTACCATTTCCTCACGGAATGGGTAGTTAATAAAATTTGCTCGCATTGATAATCTTTCAGCAATCAAAAGAAAACACTCACCAATGTATTCAGACACAGGTGGTTTACCTTCACCGGTTTCTTCAGCAACTTTAATCTGCTCTTTCCACTCGGTCATTGCTTCTAGGAATTTTTGGTTATCAACATAGTGACTATCTTTATCGCTCATCGGGTTACACCTTATTTACTGTAAGTATACCATACACATTAGTGTTTGTAAAGTAATTAAGAAAGATAATCTTCTATGTTTGGTGACCAGTCACAATAACTAGTACCGAAGTTAGGATCAGATGTCTCATCAATCATTCTCTCTTGTTGATTATTATTCATAATCTCTTCTATTAACTCCTCTGCACCCTCATCAACTTGATCCTGAATCATTTCTTCTAATCGATCCATGTCTATGTTTTTAAACTCTTCTTCCATTTTGTTTATTAAACTTTCTAATCCTTCTTGGTTTTGTTTATTAAATAAACCAAAAGATTTTCTTGATGGAATCTTCCCACCATGATCCTCTAATTCTTTTTGTTGATTATATGATTCAATAACATCAGGACTCGGAGTAAATATTCCGAGAGTGAAGTTTTTTTCTAATTTAACTGTATTTACTGTTGTTGATTTTAACCAATCTACAAGGATCAGGGTTTCATGTTTACGACCAATTGCATCAATAAAATGCATATACTTAATTTCCATTGGTCTACTAACACGAATATGAGATTTTGAGTTCTCAATAATTTCTGCGACAATACTATCGCCACTTCGTAACTTAAGGACTTTGTAATTATTAGACATGTGAATCCTCCTTCAGATTGATTCTGATTATTTTGTGTTCAAAACCCTCGCCTTCGTAGATCTTAAGTCGATCTTCAAAGTGGCGAAGGGTGTGATTCTTGTGTTTTTTCCAAGATAGGTCATCTGCAAGGTCATAGAGTTTTGCGACATCTTTATGCTCCGACTTTCTTAACTGACGACCGATGCTCTGCAACACACGAATTCTACTCTTCGATGGTGAAGCGAACACAATATTATGTAGTCTTTTGATGGACACACCGGTACTAAATGTACCATATGATGCTATAATGATAGCATCCTCTACTTTTTCGGCAATACGTCTGACTTCTTCTCGTAGATCTGCTTCTACTTTGCCGTGTATAAAGAAGACTCTCTTATCTGGATTCTTTGCTTCCATCATTTCGTACAGTTGTTTACCATGCTTCTCAACAAACTGAAATAATACGAGAGTATTACCCTTTAGGTTCGAGGAAAGATCACAGATAAACTTGTTCCGTTCTTGGTTCTGCACGATGAAGTCAATTTCATCTTGATATGTGCTTCGCTTCATCTCATTGCGAACTCTTTCGCTATGTCTTAACAGTATACCATCTATCTTCAACTCTGACAAGAGTTTTCTTTCCATCAGCGTTTTTGTTTTTGTGACCTGATGTACAGGACCAAATAACCCTTCAATTACCAGTTTATGTGTGAGAGAACCATCCAACGTACCAGTAGTTCCTATACGGACTGGACAGTCCTCTAGTTTAGTCATTATACCAGTCAAAGACTTTGCTTTGAAGAGGTGACACTCATCACCAAATACTGCTGCAAACTTATCGAAGTATTCCTTTGGTTGTTTATGGATACTCTGCCATGTTGAGATAATTACCCTTCGTTTGATATCATCTTTAGGAACACCCGCCATAACTTTGTGACAATTCTGATCCACATGCCACGATGAGATCTTGGAGTAGTCCGAGAAGTCGGAGTACAACTGCGAAACCAGACTTGTGGTCGGAACGATGATCAAGATCTTTCTGTTATTTTCTATTTTATCCAAATGGTAACGCATAAGAGCGTAAATGATTAGACTCTTACCCGAACCAGTGGGAGACACTAGCAACGCCCTGTCGTCCCTCAGAGCGTGCGTGACGGCGTTCACCTGATGTTCATGGGGTTGGATAGGTTTGTCACCAATAGACAGTGTTAAATGATCTTCCATATAGGATCGAACACTGTCTGTGGTGAATGAATGCGATTTTCTTGGTTCTGCTTCTACTTTGTATCCACGCTCAGTTGCAAAGCGATGGACATACTTCTCAAGACCTGCGTAGATCTGTTGAGAGAACATGTTGTAGAGTTTGATTTGTCCATCCCATATGCGTTTTCTGTACGCAGGCATATAGGCGTGACCGGGGACTTTGAATGTAAAGTAATCAGAGAGTTCTTTTGCGATACTACGTTCACAGCGAACCCTAACATTTACCGTATCAACATTCTCTATTAAAAGGTCACTCATCCCTTTATTTAGGGATTATCTTTTATCCATGTAAAAGTCATATCATCTACGTCATCTATTTCAACACCAACAAATGTGTATCCTATCTCCTCTGCCTTTTGGTTCCATTTTCTTTTCAGAAGACGTTCGTAGATTGGTGCTGCTTTTCTACCAAATTCACTACGGAGATCTAAATACATCTCCGTTTTTGTTGGTTGATATTTTTTAAGATAAGAAAAATATGACTGGAATAGTGTTTCGTACAGCATATAGAAATTATTAAGACCAGACATGAAATTTTTATCCCCATTGATATCAAAGGACATATGACTGTTACCTCCTTCTTTTTTGGAGTATGTAATCAATAAAGTTTTACCCTCACCCATATCTGCTTCGTGATAAACTCTATCGTTCTTAACTGATTCTGTCCACTTATAGTGTTTGGCGTTTTCGCTCATTCATAATCCCATCAAATAATACTCTAGAAAGTAATCCTTCCCTTGGAGGGTCATCCTCATCAAACAATACTCTATCAACATCACATTCAATGTATGATTCAATATTCGAGGGTGATTCTATGAAATGAATTTCACAATAATCTTTCATAACAATTGCAGATCCTATGCCATGAACTTTGTGGTTTATAAAATATACATTTGACTGGACGTTTAAATCATTTGTTATGTTGACAGTGGGGAATCCGAGAGTTCTCGCTAACCCCTTACCCTTAACAACTTTTCCTTTAATTACCATTTTGGAAACTTTTCTGGTCTCAAGAAATCTATGAGTAAAACCACTCTATTACTCTCGGTATTATTCCAAGCAGAGTGTTCTACTGTATCATCAAAAACAAAACACTTTCCTTCTTCCCATTTTTTTGTTTCATTTTTAACTTGTAGACAGCAATCCCCCTCCGGAACAATAATTCCCATATGACAACGTAAAACTTCAGTGGTGTAACCTGTGTGTGGGCGAATATGTGTTCCGGGGTCTAGGTTTGAAAACCCAGCGATTGTTATGTTTTTTATTCCTTTAAGAATATCGAATGTATTTGGACACCATGCCCTATTCATCCATTGTTCTTCAAATAAAAATCCAAAAACACTCCATTGATTACCGGAGTAGAGAGAATGTTCGTGCCACTCTTTAAATTCATCACTGGGGATGTTTTGAAATTCTTCTTTTATAGTAGAAAAATTATCCTCAAGTATTTGGATAAAATCAAATTCATCATTATCATAAAATGACATTACTGTCCTCCTAAGAATTTTTTCCAGTCGATGGCATTACGAATCTTATTATGTCTATATGTGACTTCCTTGACGGTAGCATCTAGGTACGCACATATCTCTTTATAATAACGAACCTGTTCCTGTAGGGTAATCAGGTCATCGTCACCATCCATATAAATTGCAATATCTTGTTTGAGGATTTTTAGATCAAATGGTTCCCAACCCATATGTTCGAGAACCTCAGCATCCATTTTTCCTGTATAATATTCCCACTTTAAACGACGTAACTTATTGAATTCATTCTGTTTTCTCTCTAGAATGAGTTTCGTGTCCAAGTAGATATTCAGATATTTGTTATGTAACTGGGGGAGTCGCAGCGATTCTGCGTCCAGTTGAGTCTCGTCGATTTCGCAATCCTGCAAAACCATTTGCTTTATTTTATCAAAGTTCATAATATTAAAGTCCTAATACTTCTTCCCTTTTCCTTCGTTGACACTCAGAGTGTACAAGGGATTTGGGTCAAGTCAAGGAGAAAAGATCAGATTTTCTTGACTTCGTAGTAGTCGTAGGCGAAAGTCGCTGTAGATTCAAAAGGAGTCAGTTCTGTGACGCTACTATCGAATTGAAAACCTGTGATCGAGATTGGAAACATATTCCTAAAGGTAACTTCAACATTTGGTTGCATTGAACTATTTGTGATTATAAGAGTACCATCGCAGAAATGATCTTTACTGTTTGGATCAATATCAAAGTGATTGTCAACTACAGTGGTCCTTTTGATCCAGTCGGAGATTTCTCTCCAGTTACCCATATCCTCATCTACCAAGAAAGATATATCAAGATTAGCAAATCCCACTTTACTGGCAGGATGTTTAATCTGAGCAAATCGGTTATCTTGAACTAAAGCAGAATCATATCCAAAATCAGGAAGTGCTGCTTTCGTTGTAAAATATGTCATCTGCGGTAGAGCAGAAATAATAAATTGAAAGTAAGGTGGGTAGATATAGTTCTGCGACGACGGTTGACGATCAAGCACAGATTCTTTCGCTGCACTTTCTCTACCAGATGTCATCCCAGCGACAAAGTTACTGCCTTCAAATGGATTTTGTCTTTTTGGAGGTGTTGCCATACAAGTATGTAGGCAAAGAAACAGGGAGAGGTTTTACCCTCTCCCTGTTCCGTTCAGTTTACCTAAGAATCAGTATCAGGCGTTGGTGCCGAATACGCCGTGTAGTCGATCAACACGGAAGATTCTGTAGTATTGGTTGCTACGAACCGCACCAGAAGCATGTGGATCAGATGCACCAACGAACGGGTTGTTTACAAGACCGTAACGAGTCTTGAATCCGATCTTGGGTTGGAAGGACTGCTCACCAACCGCACGAACCATCTGGAGTGGAACGTATGGGCAGTAGAACATACCAGCATCGTAAGGTGAAGTACCTCTGTAACCTACGCAGCAGTAATCCTTACCAGAGGTAGCATAGGGGTCAACATAGACCTTAATGTTACCGTTGAGAGTACCAACATAGGTGTTCGCAGTATCATCGGGCATATTGGGAACATTTGGAGTTGGAGTCAAGTTAAGGAAACCACTCATTGCTAGTGCGGAAGCAATGTCTGAGGTAGTGATAAGCATGTTACCCTTACCGCGACGAGTTTCCTTAGCAATTGCGTTTGCTTCGCGTTCAATCTGGTAGACCAGACCACGGAAGCGTTCCGCAGACCAACGACCGTCTGAATCGAGTTCAAGGTCGTAGATACCACCGTGTGTTTGAAGACCATCATTAGAATACGGACCACTAAGACCAGCAGAAGCACCAGCAGCAATCGCCTGAGCAGTATTACCTGCACCCTTGTGGAGAAGGTCTGGTTGCTGTGCGCCGAGTTTAGCACCGGTGTAGATGGTACGAATGACTTCGCGGTTGATTTCAGCAAGAATTTCAGTGCTGAGAATGTTTGCGAGTTCAGTTTCGGCATCAAGACCGTGAACTGCCTTGAGATCCTGAGCGAGTTCAGTGGTGTACTCTGCCTTGAGGGCACGAGTCTTAGCAGTAACGGACTGACGATCAATGACGAATGCCATTTCACTGAAGTTATCATCACCACCGCCACCACCGAGTCGTTCACCTTGATCGGTGGACATACCATCGAATCCGTTATACTTGGTCTCTTGGTTTGACTGACCGACCTCGAAGACGAGTAGAGGATCGTCGCCAACACCACCGGGAGCGGTGGACCCAGATGCCGTCGAGGAAGTGCCAGTAGCAGAGAAAGCGGTTGCTGCCTCGCTAAAGAGTGCTTCACCGCCACCTTGCTGCTTGTAGTTTGCCTTCATGGCAAAGATGAGTCCTGTGGGAGCGTTCATGGGTTGAACACCACAGACATCATATGCCATTAGGTTTGGCATCGCACGACGAACGAGCGAGATAAGCACTGGATCAAAACCAGCGACGGAACTGAAAGCACCGTTGGTGTTTGCTCCACCGGCAAGACCCGAACCAAAGTTGGCGGGTGCTGCTTCCTTGAGATACTGCTCTTGGTTCTCTAAGAGAATGGCAGTGACGTTTTTTCTATAATCATCAGAAATTGCGGGCATGTCGGCATGTTCGAGGACAGGTGCCCACTTAGTTCTGAGTTGTTCGGTAACAAATTGCTTTTCCATTTTTGAATTCTCCTTTGAATTATTTTGGAATACTTTAGATAATTTACCGGGTATCAACCCTTAAAGTTCGTCTGCTTTTCTACGATGGCAGACCGTGTTAACATATCAGAGTAGAACTTCATAGAACCGTCGAGGGAGGGGGCGTGTACCTCTTCTGCCGACTCATTGATTGTGTCACCCACAATTTCATTAGCGAGTTCGTTTGTTTCTGAAACATCATTAAAGTAGTTTTCGCGGAGGACAGTTAGTTTATCTCTAAACTGATCTTCCGAATCGTATTCTAGTCCTTCAGCAAGGGACTGTAGTTTTTCGTTTTCTGCATCGGTAAGACCTTCACTGACTTCAGCGAAGACGTTGATGCAGCGAGAAACCATAGCATCCTTATTGAGTTCTGTGTTCTTTTGAATCTGTTCGTCGAGTTTGGTTTCAAGACCACTGACCTTAGTATAAAGACCTTCGAGGAGATCATACTTGTCATCAGGAACAGTAATATAGTGATCCTCGAAAAGACCCTTGAGACCAGTCATAAAGGACTCGGCAATGTCGCCACGAAGACCACGCTCAATAGCGAGTTCATTGTCCTTCATCCACTCTTCGACAACGTAAGAAAGATAATCATCCATTTTAGCGGATAGTTCGTTGCGGAACTCTTCCTTATCTTCCTCTAGTTGAGCAGTATGTTCTGCTTCGATTTCTTCTACGAGTGCTTCGACTCGCATGTTGATAGCAGACTCGAAGATGACCGATGCCTTCTCTTTGAAGTCTTCGGTGAGTTCTTCGCCAGTAAAGAGAGCGTCAAGATCTTCCTTCATAGAAGGTTTCTCAATCTTACCAGAAGCAGCGGAAGGTTTAATCTTACCAGCATCAACCTTCTTAGCACTCTTTGCTTTCTTGAGAGTTTCAAGATCGCCTTCGGTGTCAGCACGGGTTGAATCGGGTTCGTCACTCTTGGTCTTAGCGACTTCCTTTTCCTCTTCCTCTTCGATGTCCTCAAGGTCGTCATCAACTTCGACTTCCTCTTCAACTTCGTCCTCAGAGACGTAGGTTTCGTATTTGATGCCTTCTTTTGCCATCATTTCCTTCATCTCTTTGTAGGACATTGCTTCCATCTTGTCCATCATTTCGGCAACTTCGTCTTCAGAAGCATCTTTGTCGGATAAATCCTTCATCATTGCTTCCTTCATTGCTGCCATTTCATTCTTCATTTCTTTATCGTCCATTTCGGTAAGCGAAGTATTACCTTCTAAGATTGCCTTCGCTGTTTCAAGTGGGTCTTTACGAGTCATGGTCTGCTCCTTGTTTAACTCTTTGATATCTATAATTAAATTAATTTTGACAGGAAATCAGCGAAGGCATACAACTTCGCTTCTTGAATCTCACTTCGAGTCGATGCTTTTTGAATCCTGTCACGATACGATTCAATGTGTCTAGGTTTGAGAACTCCGTTGTTCCAAACCCATTCCTTGCCTTCCATGACTCCTTCAACAAATGCGTTGGGAGCAGATGGGTCAGCAACAATATCTACTGCGGCGAGCATGAAGTCATCTTGGACTTCATTTACGCCTTCTACGTTTTTAAGAGAACCCATCCCACGGGAGGAAACGCCAATTTTAACGCCCTCGTCGATTAGGTTCTTTACAATTTTACCATATGGTGTATCAAGGATCTTTGCCTTACCCATAATATTGTCACCGTCAGTCTTGAGTTCCTTGATGATATGGGAAACTCTTTCTAAGTTAACGGTAGGACCATCTGGATGACCTAGTTCACCCATGCCTCGGTTCTTTGAAACAAAGTCCTCGTTGTATCGTTTAACTTCATTGAAAAGAACTTTTTGGGGGTATACACGACCGTTGCGGTTCTTCTTACCTGCCTCCATAAAGATACCTTCAATATGATATTCTTTGGAACCTTCGGTTCCTTCTGTGATCAAGTTGACGTTATCATTTACTTCGGTAATAAGTAGCATCAGTTTTCTTCCTTTTCGCCTTTATAATTCTTGTCAACGTAATCGAAGAACTTCTTCTTCTCTTCTTCTGATTTGAGATCAGCAGGAGACGAGATACCAAACTTCTTCATTGCTTTCTTAAAGAATGCCTCATATTCTGCCTTGTCACCTTCTTGCACATCTGTTGGGGTAACTAACGTATCACCGAGGGTTTCTCTTTTTTCTTCTAGTGAATTGGCAATTTTACCAAGAAGAACCTCACCAATGCCGTTTTTGGCATCATTGAGTTTTCCTTGTTCCAATGCTCTTACAATATTTTCAACTTCCATTAGATTACTCCTTTTCGGACCTTATCAAGAAAGAAGTCTAATGTTTCTAGATAAGATGTTTTGCTATGAGATAAGCGATTTAAAAATTCTATTCCGTTCTCATTATTTAGTAGTTTTAATATTTCCAATGCGTCTGTCGCCTCGGAAACTGTGATAACTCTCTCTTCTCCGCTGCTGAAGGTTAGTATACTGGGGCGTTCGGAAGAAACCACATACTCGAATGAATCTGTGATTTTCTCCTGATTCTCTTCTTCTTTTTTCTTTTTGTCTTCTTCTTCTTTTTTACCGGCATCAACAGCAGCGATTTTATCTTCTTTTTCTTTCATCGCCTCGTCGAATGAACCATCTTTGATGTATCGAATTGTTTCTTTTTCTGCTTGCTTGGGTGTAGAAAAAATCTCGTAACGCTCTTTGTCGATGTATGTGATTGTTGGTGCGTTTTGCCCAAGACCTAATCTCTTGAGGACAATCTCCTTGCCTTCATACTTAAATCTCTTGAAGAAATACTCTCTTGAGAAGTTAGGATCCAGCATGGGATCGTCGAGAGTTCCTTCGATGTCTTCGGGGGTCGCTTCGCCCTCTTCTTCAAAAATATTCAAGATAGAAGAACGTCGTTTTGTAAATTTAGAAGTAACAACATCAGAGATCATTGATTCGATTAGAACCTTGCTCTCTTTCTTGTCGTTATTTTCAATTAGATCTATAAGAAATCGCATTAGAATCCTCCGGAGTCATCCTTAATCAGTCCAAGTTCTCGCTCTTTCTGAATTTGTTTATCCATTCGCTTCATATCCTTTTCGGTTTGTTGAAGAATATTTCGCCTGACCCATTCTCTAGAGTAATAATCACCAATGTGTTCACCAACACTCTGTAATATATCTAGTCTTTCTGAAAGTATCTCATAGTCCTTGAGTTCGGTAAAATACGAATCAGTGATATATTCAAACTTAAGATCTTGTTCGACCTTCCACCAATCTTCTTCTTTCATCAAACCTTTGAGAATACATTGTGTTTTGAGTAGTTGAGTAAAGACACCATTGAATTTGGTGCGAAGTCGTTCGACATATTTGTGGAATTTCAATTCATCTCGGGTGATCTCAGAAGACCTACCCATATTGAAACCGTTTTCTGCTTCCATTCGAGACTGAGGAATACTGAGTGCTTTATAAAGTTTCTTTAAGAAGTATTCAACATCTTCCATCTCACCGAGGTTCTGTCCACCGTCGAGAGTTTCGATCTGGGTTCCTTTGCCGCCTTCACGACGAGGTAACCAATAATCTTCGAGCATAGACATGTGCTTTTTCTCATCACGAACTTCACCAGTAGACGCATCATATGTTAGTTTTGTTCGGTATCTGTTCATAAGATCACGAACATATGCCTCTGCCTTATTCTTGGGAAGAGAACCCACATCGATATAAAAGATTCTACGTTCCGGCGCACGGGAGATTCTGTAGATCACCACGGCATCTTCGATCATGCGAAGTTGATTGAGTGGTTTAATTGCTTTATGGAGATAACTAATTGCCCGGTTGGAGAGTGGATCGAAAAGACCTGAGTGGTAATAGCAAATGGACTCAGGGGAAAGTTTAAGACCTTCTTGATCTGTTGGGTTGTCTCTAAAGGTGTAAAATTCTCTAACACCTTTGACATACTTTGTCCCTGTTTTTTCGTCTGTTGCCTTTTGTACTTCTGCCATCTTCTTGATTTTAAGTGCATCAATAGGTCGAAGTTCAACTATTCCCTTTTTGGGATTGGTTTTATCAATGATAATATGGTAGTATCCTTTACCATCAATAAACCATCTTCGGAAAATTTCATATCCACGATTACTAAAATCAAGAAGTCTTAGAATCTGGTCGTATTCTTCATACATCCTTTTCTTAATTTGATCTGACACATTAACCTGATCAAGAATCAACTCGACTGGTTTGCGTTCATCATCAAGAACAATCGCTTCATTGCAAACATCTTCGATAGCACTTTCCACTTCTGGGTGGAGAGACATCTCTCGATACTTTGCAATAAATTCGGATTCTGTTTTAAGAGAACCATCAAGATCAAGATACGCTCCGAAGTATCCGCCTGCATCGACTAGTCCTGCATCATCTAATAGGGGAGGAACAAACGACTTCGCTTCTTTCACACCCAAAGAAGGGTCTAAATTCGGCGAAGGCGATTGTTGCTTTCTTCCTATACTAAAACCAAAGAAATCTATTGGCATAATTCACCTCTTATTATCTATCACTCACCGGGGAACGCGGCATCACCGAGAGGTACTCGATTACTACCAGTTCCGTCGTTAGTGAGGAAGTAAGAATAGGCGAGCGTCACGGAAAATTCTGCTAGTGCTTCATTATCATATGATGTTTCTATTGAAGAAACTGATTTTGGCCAGCAGTGGAACATGGTATAAGTCTTAATTGGGTTACCAGTGCGATCTAGTTGGTCGATACTCCAGTTGGGGAACAGAACATTGTTTAAGTTATGCTCTTGATCCGCAACATTTTCGACTGCATCATTGAGGTCGTTCATCCAACGCTCAAATGCATTTCTCGTTGAGAATTCTCCATCGACTAGAAGAGTAATATCCCAATCTGCATAGGTTCTTTTACCGGGTAATTTAAGGTTTCTACCACGGTAGTCTACAGGAATCTCACCAATTTCTGATGCTGGTAAAGATGCTGCTTTGACAAGGAACCCAACCTTATCTGGTAACGATGTCTTTCCGATGTTGCCTTGCACTCGGAAGAATGCAGGACGAACGCCACCGGTAGAAAGTGCTGATTTAAATCTTTCGATATTCATGTGTTATATCTCCTTTTCTATGTAGGGCGTTTTACGAGGAAGACCCGCCAATTTCGTCAAAGTTGATGCCAGTTCGTGTGGCAATAAAGTTAAGAGTAATAAAGTTAATCGAACGGGTTGGTTTGATAAAGATATCTGCAACAAACTCGTTTCTATCAATTACCTCGCCAGTGTTGTTTGATTCATCACATACAACCTTGAAGTCGATTACACCTCTACGAGATTGAACTTCTCTGAGGAACGGTTCGATGAGTTGTCTGAAGGAAGCACGGGTAAATGCATCGTTCTGCTCAAAGAGTTGGAACTTCGCGGCAGTTGCGATTGCCTTCTCAAGAACAATGAAGAGTCGTCTAACATTGATTCTGTCGAATGCACTTGGTTTACTCTGCATGGTCTTGTCTCCGAAGAGAACAGTACCTTCTCCGGGGAAGGAGACTACGGGGTTGATTCCGTTAATGTAAAGTTCATCACGCTGTGCCTTAAGTGGGTTATATGCAAGTTTCACGACTCCGCGAACCTGACCACGGTTGAAACCAGCAGGTGAGAACCAAGTTTCGGTCTCATTGTCTGATCGTACCGCGATACCTGCGATGTCACCATTAAGTGGAACGAATCGGAAGACATCATTGTATCGGTCATACATGTACTTGTAACCACTGTCGAGAACTGCGTAGGATGATGATACGTTTAGGTTATCATCACTGAAGTCCACATCACCACCGGCATCCGAACCGTTAAGTCCTTGACGATATGCTGAGACGTTTGCCGTAGCAATTGCCGCACTCTTAGAAGCATTTCCAGAGGAGTTTACAACAGCAGTCTTAGCAGGAGACAAGAATGCAACTGCATCTTTCCTGTCGGTGACAAGATCAACAAGTTGCTTCGCCTGAATTCCTTCTTGTGGTCCACCAAGGATAAGAGAAATGTCAACAGTTTCACTGTCGGCAAAAAGATCATATCCATTGCTGTAGAAATCGTTTGCAGATGTCGCTCCATCAGCACCGAAGTTCAAATCTTCATAGTAGTTTCCGGTGAGTTCTGAGAATGTACCACCAACAGATGTTGAGTTATCGCCAAAAGCGTATGCTCCAGAAGAAACATCTGGCAGTCCAACACCTCCGTTTGTCGGTGCATCGGAAGACCAAACATACTTGGAGTTTGCGTTAATAAAGTCCTTGTAATAGATTGAAGTACCATTTTCTCGTTTGGCATTTTTTGCCTTGGAAAGTCCTTCAAATCGTTCGAGAACAGTACCCTTGGTTCCAGTCCAGTCACCTTTCGCATCGACCACAATGGCATGGAGTAGATCGAAAGAAGCACCGTGTGCTTCGACAGATGAACTAGTAGCGGGTAGTTTGGTATTAAACTCGTTGTGATACTTCCAGAGAACGCTTGCAGCAGTCATTCCTGTGGCATTTGCAAAGGTTGCACCAGTAGTGACCTGCCCGAGAACAGTTAGTTCGTCGGTTGCTTCTGCGAGTGACAATGTAAGTCCTACACCAAAACCATCCGTACCGAGTGTAATTTCACCAGTGGTTCCGTGATCGACATATGATGTAATTTTGGAAATGTTGATATTATTGTTCTTAGTGAGAGCAACATAATCGCCTGTGGCAACAGTTCCACTCATATCAGATACAGGAAGAGTAATTCCGCCTGCTGCGCCGTTCGATCCGAGAGTCAGACCACTCCCGGCACCAACTGGAGCAGTTCCATCTCCCTCTTGGATAAATCCAAGAGAGAATGCATTGGTCACACCAGTGATGTTCTGTGGGTTACCTCTCTTAAATCTAAGTTTATCCAGACCGCCACTATCTTCCCTCGTCGAAGACCCGGAGTCCGGAACAAAGATATCACAAGTTTTAATAAAACCAAAGGAAGTTGTGCTTGTGGTTGGTGCATTATCGGAGTCTAATACCCCACCTACATCAGAGGTAGGATAAGCAATAATTGGATTTAATGCAATATCAGTATTATCAGAAACAGAAACAGAAAGTGAGTTTCCAAGTGTTCCGGGATATTTTGCAACAAATTCATGCTGTGCTGCTGAAATTGTAGAATCTACTTCCTCGAAGTGTTCGCTGTTTTTCACAAGAACGCCACCTACCTGAACGCGATTGGTGGTTGCATTTAGTGCTGCATCTTGATCTACAACACGAACAACTTGAAGGTTATTAGAATAACCAAGGTAGTTTGCTGCGGTAAACCAGTGTGGGTAGTTTGTATTATCAGGGGTAGAAAATCTCTCTACGAGTTCGTTTTCGCTGGTGACTGTAATTCTTTGCTCTAGTGGACCCCAATTAAAAAGTCCTGCAAATCCTGCTTTGGTTGTGGACACCGCAGGGATGATTGCTGTTAGATCAATTTCTTTTACATCAACACCGGGACTGAGTTGAAATGCCATTGTTATCTCCTTATCAACGCTGTATTATCTATCAAATTAATCATTTTCACCAATCCATATTATTGTTGTCGTTATCCACACTCCATCGCGTTCCTTGATTGTCAACGAAGGTATCGTCCGACGACCCGTCGTCAATAAAACCAAATGGAGCAAGATCTTCTTCTATTTGACGAATCTTATCTTGATAAAGTTTCGTCCTTATATCTAGGTCTGTTAGTTCTTTGAAATAATTCTGTGAAGTGGTCCATGCAAACAAAACCAGAGTCATTACTAGGTCATCGTGGTGACCAGTTTCTGCTTCGTAAGAATTCTTTTTTGCAACAAAAGCAGTAAGTTCTTGGATCATATTATAATCTTCGATGAGCATTTTGTCGCCCTCGATCATGTCTTTGAGTAAGGCACATCCAAGTTTTTTCACAGCGGGACTGGTTCGCACACCAAGTTGTGATTGAAAACTACCAAAACCACCATCCATCGTCTGACCCTTTCGACCACGAACACTGGTGATCATAAGATTTTCATATTCAAGTTCGTTGTATAGAACATCCGCGACCTGACCCCCGATATCATTAATCTCTACCAGACACCATGCTTTGTTGTAAATGTGACCCATAGCGTTCACCACGTTCGGCAAGAGCATCGGAGCAAGTTGATTATTTCTATAAATTGCACAAATTTTGTATGGCATCTCTGTGATATCTAGAACTGTGACTGCATGATAATCAAGTTCTCGACCACGCGACACATCAACTGCCATGAAATATGTGCGACCTTCCTCGGGTGGATAGTATTGTACAAAACCATCATCGCGTTCTGCACATGGTTTTCGATACGCTAAACATTTTAATTTAGACGGATCAATCAGAGTGTTCTGTGACCCAATAAACTCGCACTCAAACTCAGCACGAAATTGTGACGCTGACGTATTGGCAATCGTTTCTTTCTTCCACTTGTCATCACGACCCGGAACTTCCGACCAATGTACTTCAACAGGAACATAAGAGTTATTTCCTTCCTCTGCATCCCGCCACAGTTTGTAGTACATATTCAAACCTTTGGGGGTGCTAATAATTAGGACTTTGGTTTCTTTACCGGATGAGATTGTCGGATAGACAGACGAGAAGAATTCATCTGCCACATTTTCAGGGACATACGCAAATTCATCTAGAAAGATCATGTTGAACGAACCACCACGAACTGCACTGGACGAGGTGGATGAGGCAAGAACCTTAGAGTTATTTTCTAAAGAAATATTACCTTTGTTCCATTCTACAATTCCTTGTTGTAACCACTTGGGTAAGTTTTCATATGCCAACTTCAGACGGTAGAGTAGTTCGCGTGCGGTCGCCTGCTTGTTAGCAAGAATTGCCACGTTGACTTCTGAATTGAAAAGAACATAATGCAAGAGATATGCAATAACGGTAGTAGACTTCCCGGACTGTCGGGGAAGTTTAGCAATTGTGAATCTATTATTGTGGATTGTGTTGATCATATTGTCTTGGTACGCCCAAGTTTTAAATGGAACAAGACCATGATCAAGAGAAATAATCTTGATATAATTTTTAATAAAATATAGGGGATCTGCTTGGCACTTAAGATACTCTTGAACTTGTTCTTCGGTGAACTCGATGTTCACGCCAGCAGGTTTTAGGTTTATGTTACCAAGGTATGTTGACTCATGATTCGCCATTCGCTTCATCTTCCAATTGTTTAAAGTTATTCTTCACTAGTTTTTGTAGTTCTTTTGTGGAACCAACGAAAATCGAATTATTGGTGACTGGACCCGAGGATCTTCCCCCGGTATCTTCGTCGAGTTTCTTCATCTGCTCATGTAGACCGATGAGATCTTTGTTGGCATCTGTGACACTCTTAATTAACTGTGAGACGACCTCATATGCCCGTGGAGACTCTCCCTCACTTGCAACGGAAAGAATCCCGTCGATGGCATTTAACCCTGTGCCAATTATATTCTTTAGATTATCACGAACTTCTGCATAGTCTTTATTTGCATCGTTTTGTTTTTTGTTCGCTCTCACCTCATCAGAAACTACGATCTCGACTGGTGGTTTTCTGACGACTTCGTTTTTTGTTTCTGTCTTTTCTATATTCAAAGAATTTTCTAAATTATCACTCATATTGTTGCTCCTAGCGAATCAAGTGTGTCTGGGTATTCAAAGATCGAATTTGCTCTGTCAGTGGTAGATCCAAACACATTCGTTCCAGTATATTCATTTATATCAGAGGTTGCACCATTAGGACCAGTGATACCTGCAATAACCCTTGCAAGTGCGCCGGTTGCTCCTGTGAGGTTTCCTTGGGTATCGAAGTCAGTATTGAAGAATGTAGTATCGACTTTTGTAATAATCTTGCTTTCCTTGGTGGGACCATACACATATGTTCGAGCGGTAAAGGCAAGGTTAAAAATAATAGATCGTTGTGTTGAGGAGTCACCCTCAAAATCGATTTCTGATGCGACAGAGGAAAGAACAATTGGCACATCAATTCTATTTCTAGAATCTGTGAAGTTCATCGTGACTGTAAATTCTGGTGTGAAGTATGCTAGGATCTGCTCGATAATCTGAAGACCGTCTTCCATACTTCTTGCTGCCACGGTAAGAAAGAAGTCAACCGCATATGGAACTTCTGCATACTCTGTTTTTATTTGATTTGATGTAGAACTAGCACTGTATCGTTTTGATAAAGTGTTTCTTTTTCTTTCAGCATCATAGATGATCGCCTCGATATTGAAACCGATTCGTGGAAGAATTGTGGATATGTCTCGTTCGTTTGCAGATCCCTTTAATCCAGAATACTCGTTGAGCATCCGAATGAATTTTTCTTTTGGTGCATATGTGATAGGGACTTTGAATCGACTTGTTTCGTTTCCGCTGTTATCTTTACGGACAACATAAATCTCATTAAAAAGAGAACCAAATCCAATTACTGTGTTTCTTATAGTTTCGTTATAAAAAGTTTCAAACATTATAGATCACCTTCCGAGAACGGATCTGTATCAGTAAAGTCAAAGAGGTTCTCTGTTTCAAATTCTAAGTTATCTTCATCGACATCATTAACAGCAAAGTGACTGGTGACTCCAGAACTTCCAAGGAGATATTCAGTACCAGAAGACTGTCCTTGGACGGTGATTCCTGCTTGGAATTCTCCTGTCAGTCCTGTAACGTAAAGAGTAGTGCTTGCAGACAACCATTCTTGTACCTGTCCTGCAATGGTAGAACCAGCACCTTGTATGACTGTTTCGCCTTCTTTATAATTTCCTGATCCAGCACCAAGAACGAGAGTCGTATATTGTTGTGTGTGGTCTGAGGTAACCCCATCAATAACAGTCCACCCGGTGTTGAAATCCTCTCCACTATATCGGAAGAGCGAGCATGTAATTTTGTATGTGCTAATTTTGTTAAGTTGATAGAATGGATTTTCTCTCTCAACATAATCAATTTCAAACAATCCTCCGGAGATTGGAAAGTACAATAGATCACCTTCTCTGGGTGATAAAAATCCAAGATCTCCAAATTCTGTCTCAAATCTTTTTCTCGCTACCAGCAGCGAAACATTGTCTTTGATCTCAAGACCAAATCGAGAGAACACTTCTCCGTCGCCCTCAAACCCATCAACTGATTCGACAAGCATTTCTATTTCTCGTCCAGTTGTAAATCTAGAAGGAGATCTGTCTTCACCAAAAAGTTCATCTTCCCGCACAAGAGTTCTTGGCAGGTATATCATATCAAAACCATTTATTTTGATAACTTCTATAGAGAGATCATCAATCAGGTCTTGTTCTGCTGGAACTGCTTTGCGGAAATATGGATTAGTCGCCATCGCCTCTGGTTACCTCTAAGATTTTATTGATGTGACCCTGAACAGATTCTGCTCGACTTGGCCACTTTATGAATTCTCTCTCTGGATTTTTTGTAAGATTTACTAGAAGCGGGAGAACGAGATTCTCAATTTCCTCTAGTTTTTTTTCGTAGTCTTTTTCTAAACTGTCTTTCACTTCTTCTATTGAGTCCAATGCATTATTAATACATGATCCTTGTTCTTCAATTGCCTGTTTGATATCATCACCAGAATCATTAAGGGATACAATGTTAAGAACATTGCTAATTTTCTTTTCTAATGATTCGAGTCGATCATCAATTTCGCTTGTGTCAACAGAAACTGACTGTTGTTCTTGTGGAGTATCGGTTGGAGTAGGACTGTCTACCAATTCAAATCCAAAGTCAAAATCGTCGAAACTTGATGTGTCTATATTTTTGTTAAATGACATTGATTTACCCTACGCTCATATCTGGTGGAAGTTCATACTTATCAGAAAGCGACTCTTCAATTTGGTTCATTTCATCGGTTGCTTGTTGATAAATTTCTGAACCATTATATGAAAGACCACCCGGAAGAGTGACATTTGTATACTTTGATAAGTTTGCTCCCCACTGCTGTTTGATGGAAGCAGTGACATACTTTTTAAGAAGAATATCGTTAAAAATTTCTGGATAGGTTGTCGGACTCAGTGCAACGTAGCATTCGATTGTTAAAAATTGTCCTGCTGAAATATCTTCAGTCCAGTTTGTGTCAACGTAAATTCTGTTTGTTACACGACTGAATCGTATCGCCTTTTCTGGGTCCAAATAATCTTGAATCATCTGGATATGTGATTGTGTCATGGTATAGTCAATAATAGAACCGGGGTTTCTAATTCCCATCACATCATTCAGTGCCATCTGATATGGCACACTGAATATATTGCTAGTTCCACCCTCAGAAAATTCAAAAATACGGAGGACAGAAATAATTTGGTTCCCTGCCTCTAGTTCGGGACCAATTGCCCCATCATTTTTTACTAATGAGTCGGTATCAATATAACCGTTGCTGATGTCCTCGCTTGTTACTGCATACTTATAGAATGCTTTCTGAACACCATCAAAGTGATACTCAGCAAACATTTGTAGAGCATCATCTACACGGTCCTCTACTTGTGCGTCATCTACGTTAATTTCAACAACAGGTGATCCAAGTCTGCGAAGTGCATAATCCTTGAGTTCCTGTCTAGATGTGGGTTTTGCCATTTATATGCTCCTTGCCATAATATATGTAGGGAGCAGGATAATCAGAAATCTATTTCATCCATTGCTCTTGTTGATTTCTTTAATCCCAGTTCATATAGTTTTCCGCCCATGTTGTTTTGTTTCTCTGTGTACTTATGAATGACTGCATGAGAAAATTCTTCAAAGGCGGAGTTTCCTACTGTTCCACCAGTGGAAGCATTAAAGGTAACTCCATAAATAACATTTGTACCATTAGTATTTACATCCGAAAGATCGCCAGTCACACCCGCCAACATAGTAAATACATTTGTCTGAGTATAATCTTGTCCAGAAGCACCAGATGCCCCGTGATCAAACGCAGGTAGCAAAGTGGAAACGTAGGAAACAAGTTCTTCGTCACATGGATTAAAGAATACATTTTGTTTCTGATCAGCATCACCAATGGTTATTCCAATTAGACCAAATGTATTAAATTGAGAACGAATTTGTCCAGAAATAATACTATTATAAACATCCACATCAACATAATTAATTTTAGATGCACTCGCTACTGTGGTAGTTGTTGAATTATCTTTATTTTCAAGAGTTTTTCCTGCTCCCATAACGTATAGATCTTCAGTGGATGTTGCATCAGATCCGGATAATCCAAAAGCAACCAATCCCAATAACGCTGTGTCTGTTGCTAGTGATGTGTTGTTTGCACTGTATTCTATGTGCCCTAAAAATCCTTGGAAAGTTTCTCCTGCATTAGCGGTCACATGAATTTCATCCATATGATGTCCAGTAAACGAACCAGCAGTTCCGTTTATGATAATACCAAACTGAATTCTAGGATCTGGTGTAAATGAAGTTGTGGTTGAAGTGATTCCTCCGTTCACAAAATCAGAAAATAATACTTCGTTTTTTCTTGTGAAGTTAGTATATGCTCTATTACCAACATACATGTCTAGTTCAGCAGTGGTGCCGACCGTATGACCCCCAGCACTAACATATGCTGTAGTTGATCCCGATATATCAATGGTGGTTAAAAAATTGGCAGATGTACCACCCGTACCATCTCCGCTCAGTCTATCAAAGACATAATAAACCCTGTTTGGTCCTCTTATAATTCCGTCGTAATCTGCCATGTGTATATTATCCTAACTTATTGAAAGTTACTAAGTATGACCCTTTTGCTTGATATAAGAATTTTTGATTAATCCCGTATGTGCTTAGTGTTGTCATGAAGGGGAAAAACTTCACACTGCTGCTTGCATTTCCGCTGAAAGTGAATGATTGACTCATTAATTTGGAAGTGGTTGATCCATAACTTCCTATGGAAACAAAATCTCTTGCACTAATGAACTTGTCTATATTAATACCATCTAATACCATTCTAACCCCATACACTGCTTGCTGGGATACATCAGAAATATCAACGCTTCCTGTAAGTAATGCAAGCGGCATATTGATAGTTGCGGAGAATGGTCCTGTCATGTCATTTCCATCTCTATCCTGACACCTAATTCCACCAAGTGCTTGATCTAAAACAATGTCTGTTTGAGATTGGTAACCATTTAGAACTGATCCTACATCTCCACTATAATTAAAAGCGGTCGATGACAGAGTTTTCCAACTTGCAACATCACCATCTGAAGAAAGAACCTGATAACCGTTTGTTACTACTGCACCCGCAGAACCACCGACACGGAGTTTTCCACTTGCAATGTTCAATGCACCGTATGTGGTTCCTGTGATACCGCCATCTTCTGCACGAATACCACCTATTACCACATCACCGTCTCGTCTCACGACCATTGCAGGTAGAAGAGCATTTCCATACTCTGGTTTTTGTCCGTAGACAGCAAACCCAGAAGTTTTACCAGATCCTACTAGTTCCACTTCAACAGATCCAGCGACATTTGCCAAACGGATTCTCTTATCTCCTAGAAGACCCTTTGTTGCTGGGTGTCCTTGGAAGTGGGCAAGACCCGCTTCGCCGCCACCAGAAAGTCCTCCTAGTGTTTCACCTGCGGAAAGATACTTAATGGCAAAAGTGGATCCACTTGTGTCTGTGTATTGTATGGGGATACCAATGTTACCCTCGTCTCGAATATCTACAATACCGTTTGTGGTTCCTACACTAGAAACAGCACCACCACCGACAATAATCGACTGTCTGTTGAAATCAAGAATTAGATTCTTGGTTCCGTGTGCAACACCGGAAATATTCCTGCCACCGATTGTTAGAAGTTGTGAACTTCCTTCGGTTCCGTAACGAATATCTGCACCCGCAATCTTTGCGGTGCTTAATGCTGTCTGTGAGTTGTCCACCATGTAGATACCAGATGCGGTTGCACCTACTAGTTGGATGTTTCCTAGTTTTACAAATTCATTTGCAGAAGATGCACCACCTGCGGTAATACCAAAGAATACGCCGCCGCTCCCACCAATATGCATCATTCCATTGTCGGCAGTTCCGTCTGAGAAAAGATTATATGATCTGAAAGTTGCACCTGCACCAGTATTTTCATAATACAAGATGTCGCCATCAGCAGAGTTTCCGGGAATTGCAACAAAGTCGAGTGCAACATCCCCAAACGCTCCATTGACGCTACGGACAACTCGTCCAGTCAGTGTCGCACCATTTCCTCCGTTGGGAGCAAAGTCTACAGTAAGACCAGAAACACTTACAAAATTAGCAAAAGTCACACCACTATTGAATGTAAAGTCGCCGGTTAGTGCATCAGGAAGTTTAAGACCAACGGTAACAATACCATCAGATCCGAAGTCCATTGTTATTCCTGCTACTTCGCCTTCGCCTGCGGTAACACCATAAACCTCAAGAGGATTTAATGTGTTGACAATTTGGTTTGTTTTATCAAACCACGCTCGGAAGGTGTCCGAGAGGAAAATCTTATTCAGATTATTAAACGCTTTTCCTGCCATTAGTGTCTTTCTGTATTAGATCTTAATTATATAGTTAAGAACGAGGAAGGGGTCCATCTTCTGTGATTCTGTAATTGGTCTTCCTGCCATGCTTCGGTAACCTTCATCATCTTCTGGGTCTGTTGTATTGCTAATTGGCGGGTTCTTTCCGGCAACTGGACGAAGCGTACCATGTCTACCACTATTCCACTTACCGTCGAAAGTCCAAATCGCATTTTGCTTACCATCATCATTTCCGCCCATATTTGTTGAGGTTGGAATAAACGCACCATCAGGCAACCTGTCCGAGACCCTCAGATCGTTGGGGTTATAATTATCTTCACCCTGCTGACCAGCACCCTCGGTGTCTCTACCTTCGCCTAGTGCGTGAGAGTGTGGAGGAAGTTGTTGTTTTGTAAGAGTAATAGATTCGCTACCACTAGAATCAGAAATTGTTCTTTCGGATAAGGAATATGTAGAGGAAGTAGGTGAGGATACGGAAGTTCCTACAATAGTTCTTCCTCGAAGATCAGGAACTCTAAATTGGTTACCACCCGGATCAGTGTTTAGATTGAATGTGCTTCCAATTGCTTCCTTGAGAATTTTAAATTCTGGTTGTGTGGCAATATTGTAAGAAGAACCATCACATAACACAAATCCAAATGGTGCTGCTCCACCTGCCCACGACAATACTGTTCCTGCTGGAGTATATCTACGAATTTCATCTTGTGAAACTCTACGAAGAGGAACAGCAGAGACTGTATTGATAACAGGAACTTCTCTAGCACTACCATTATTGGCAATGTTTTGACCCATCAATAGAATTTTAACTTGATAGGCAGTAAATTCTGTACTTGTTCCGGGCAGTAGGTTGTTGGTTGTAAATCTCATCACACCACCAACTTCACCTGTTGGTTTAAGTGCTTCAAATTCTCCGGGCGTTGGGTTGCCTTCGGGGAATAACTCTTCATAATCATTATCATCAAAAACACCGTTTGGTTGATCTGGTCCCTGTAGTTTTACATAGACCCTAATTTTTGATTGGTTGACATATGAACCGTCAACCATCACAACAATATCATCTGCTGCTCTGTCTAGATTTACTTTTCTTCCTATGTAACGTGATCTGTTTGATGCTAATCTTGATGTGGGTTGCAGTTCTTCTGTTGTTGCTGCTCCGTCATCGTTATTTGCCATGTAATTTACTGCAAGGAAACCTAACCTGTCACCATCAACCATACTGGCAACTGCACCCTTACTGTCTGATATAAATTTAGTGGTTATAGACAGGGGTTGATCAGGAGCAATGATAAGTTTATCGTCCCAATCATCAATTGTTGTATTGACATCGATATTATTTCTAACAATAGAACCACTTATCTGTTTAGATGAAGTCAAATCATATACTGGATTTACTGCGTCCGATGGTTGTGTGTTGCTATGGATAAAACATACATGATAAGGAACTGTCAATGAGATGTCTGTTTCAAACTTAACAGAACTTGTATTTATCGAGTCGCCCGATTCTGACACCCCAAAGGAACATTGGTTCACTGCCATCTTAAGGAATCGATTATCATATGCTGTTGAAGTACCATTGTTGAGGGGTAGGTGTAGTGATCCGAAGTATAATGGTTTTGTAGTGGTCATGGTGCCTTGTGTTGCATTAACTACGTCTCCCTTTTTCTCCACTTCTCCCTCTTCACCATAAAAGAGTTCATAATTTCCATTTGTACTAATACAGATTGCATAATTTGTATTTGGTTTTAGGTACACTGGAGTAGAAAATTCAAACTTTTCTCCGCTACCAATTGGAGAATCGTATTTTGCCGTTCTTACGTTTGTTCTTGTTATTTCAGAAAATGGTAGAACTTTAAACGGATGTGGTGCGCCGTTATACATTGGTCGAATATGAACTTTGATTGGGTCCAGTTCTAGTGAGGTTCCCGTGGCAACTTTAGAGAAGAATAATTCAATATCTTTCAGCATAATTCCATTTGGGAAATTTGTAGGGTCTACTGAAATTTCCTGAGCAAACGGGGTTAATGAATTATAAGATCTAGAAAGATTGTTTGCAGAGTTTGCATCATAATAGTCACTTGAAACATCATCGACGTTGCTTGCTTTCCGTCTAGTTATGACGGGACGCACAGAGTATGAGTCACCTTCTTTAGTGTCTAACAACCCTTCTGCATAATATACTGCATCAGCACTTGAAGTTGCTAGATCTAGAGTTCCATCATTTGTATTTACAATTCTGATTAGTTTTTTGCCCGTAAGAATATTATTCGGACAGATAAATGATCCACTTATCTTACCAGCAATATCTGTTCTCGGTAGCGGTGTTGTCTGGGTCATTTGTACACCATCAAAGAAAACTCTGTGCAAGGTGCTTGGTTTCAGATTTTCCGCAGTGTATGTAATCGTTCTAGCATTGATATAAGGTACAATACTTAAATCAACAATCTTATTTCCAATTCTTTTTAAGAGTTTATCAGAGATAACTCTAGAGACGTATGAAGATCTTCTTGGGTTTGTATATTCAGAACTAGATGAATCGTGTTCAACATTAACGTCATTTCTTTTTCTAGAACCAAACCAGAGTGTTTCCCAATCTCTCCACTGTGATCCAAAACCAGACGCTCGTCCTCGTTGGAAGGCACTGATTGTAGTTTCCCAGTTATCAACCTCACCTATGGCATTTACCATTACTAGTGGTTTTCTGCTTGTAAAATAGTTATCACTACTAGGAGACACTTTCATTGTTCCAAGATAGTCTGCTACAGCAAATTGATTTGCACTTATGATATCAGTAGCGATCATGTTTGAATCGTAAACCACAGATGTTGAGGTTGGTAAGAAAATATTGTCATCCGTGTGGACTATATCAGAACCGAGACTTGCTCCCGTGATACCCATTCTAATAAAGGTACTTTCAAATGCGGGTCGTAGTTCTCCGTTTTCTGGATCGATTGAGCAGTTGTGACTTCTTTTTGCGGTAACTGCATTATTGTGACCAATGAATGTGTCAACGAATATACCATCAGAAAAAGCAGTTCTAGATGATCTAAAGTTTTGTGCCCGGTTAAGTGCTTCTTGTTCTAGATCATTTTTAAACGCATAATAAGAGTCAAATTGCTGGGATCCTTCTATCTCATTGATATCCATCATCGTGCTTCTTTGATTATCGATGTATCGATATTTTATATCACTGAAAAGTCGTGTGTATGGTGGTACAATAAGATTGCCTAGATTCATATCCAGTGAGTCAAGTTCTGGAGCAATTGGACTAACAGAGGGTTTGCCTTCAACAATTTTAAATTCTCTGGTCTGCCTATCTAAAACAACACTATCAATTCTTGATAAGTAGTGTTCATATGAAACCGTACTAGTGTTGACTGGGTTTGAGAAAGCAACTACCTGTGCGCCCCCCGAACCATTGTCGAAAGATGTATTGTTTGCGTCTGTTGCTACTGGTCTAAAATCATAAGCATCAGCAAGACTATAAATCTCTCCTGTTTCTGGATCAGTGAAGTTTGGAATTTCTTCGTATGTTATTTGTGTTAGTGGGTATGAGTCCACCGTAAATGGTCCATCACCGGAGTGCTGAAAACGCTTGTATGAGGCAGAGTTAATGACTAGATTTCCATCTTCGTCAGTAGCACAAGTTGCTCCTGCTCTCAAGATAAGTCTACTTCTTCTGTACGCATCAACGCCTGAGTTTACATCCAGTTCAAAACTACTAGAAACCTCTCTGACTCCATCATTTAGTGTGGTGAGACTAAAAACATCACAGTGATCTAATTCGATAATACCTGTTGTAGCATTACCTAATTTAGCACCCATAGTGCTATCAACTAATGTTTTAACCCTAATATTGTTTTCTATATCAGAACTGGCATCGGATTGCCATCTCTGCGAAGCAATGATGGTTCCTTCACCCGAATCAACAACAGAACTACCTTTAGTGATAGTTACTTTTGGACTAGTATCGTTGTTGTTTGTGGTTAGAACAAAACCATTAGTAGAATCACCCACTTTCATTTTTGTTGCACCGTCACCGCTGCTGCTATCATCATAATAAATGACGTAGTTTGACTCAGTACCATCGAGGAATGGTTTTGTTGAAGTTATAGTTGCTGCACCACTAGCAATATCAAATGTATATGGTTTCTTTACTAGGAAAGAAGAAACCAAACCATCTGAACCAGAGGCACGAATGAGACCAGATCCAATTGGTGCTTTGAATATTTGCCTCGACGGACCAATATTTTCTAAAGGAGTGTCTCCAGTTTCAGTACCAATCTGAAATCTTTGCACATTACTAGTACCATTGTTTACTGCTATGTGTGTCGAATCTTTAAAAGCACTAATTCCATCGTCAGCATCACTATTGGTCATATTAATGTTGAATAGATATAGTCTTGTTTCGGTAGTAGTCGAATCAATTACGACATCTTCAATGGATCTTACGTTACATGTTCCAATTTCAGTAGTGTTGCGTTGTATTGATGCTTTTTGATTTTTTGTAAAGGTGGTTCGTTCATCTCCTTTTTGTACATCATTTGATGATATGAGAGTGACGTAGTTTTCTAGTTTTGTACTAAGAGTTGCCTGTTGAATTCTGTTTGTTGTTCGCCCTTTAGAGACAGCGATATATCTTGGAGCAATTGTCTCAAATTCATAACCGCCAATATATGCTTTCCCTGAATCAATTTTGATCGCATGTTTTGTTTCATCAGTCTGACCAAATGCTTCACTGTGAGACGCTGTTGTTATTTGAAAAGGTCTTACTGTGTAGTTTCCAGACTCATCAAATGTTCTTCTTGCCAGAGTATCCTCGAATATAGCATAATCAGTATAGCGAACTTGTTTCGTGGTCTCACCATTGATAATTCTCATAATTTCAAAGTAGTCTTCACTATCAAAGGTCAAACCACCTGAAATATCTTTCTGAGAAAGTTCTAGAGTTACTTTATAACGATCCGCACCGGGTGAGTTGAAGTTATAGAAACCAAACGAAGGATCTTTTAGTGATTCATCTTCATCAGAACTGATAAGTTCTCTCTTGATATCATAACCAATAGAAGCAGACGGGTTACTAAAATCTCTATGAGATGCGTCTGCGCCTGAATCGTAGGTTGTTCCTGCAACAGCAATACTTTCAGCATCCGATTCAATAAAAAATCCATCCGCGTAATATATTCCTGTGTTTATACCAACAATATTGGTAGCAATACTGACGGCAGGAGGTCCGGAATTTGCTGCGGGAATAAGATCTACTGTTTCTAGAGGAAGAGTTCCTGCAATTTCAAGTGTGTCTCCGGAATCAAATGATCCAGAGGTAATATAGGTAGCAAAGAGAATCTGATATTCATCATTTGAAAGTGTTGCACTCTTGTCAGCGAAAGAAGTAATCCTTGCTCGGACACCAGATGAAGCATTTTGTATTACTTTGTTTATAAAGGATTTTAGTTGGTCTGTTGTATACGATGTGTTTGCAAGGCGTAGAGCAACACCATTTGCCTCAGTGATGTCGCCACCGCGAACAGAAGCACCTTCCTCGAAGAAGTGATCTCCGATTCTTTCAATTTGATTTTGTAGAATAGTCTGTAACTGGGTAATCTCTCTTGCTTGAAGAGGTAAACCGGGACGAGACATGATACGAACAAACTTTTTCGCTGGGTCAAAGTCATCGTAATATGGGTTTTTTCCGTGGAAGTCGTTTCTGTATGATTTGGTCGTCATTTTATTCCTTAAAAGTCAAGATTGATTTTGAATAAATCAAGTTGCTCTGCATTCCTTGTTACTTGTTCTATACCAGTTATGTATAACATTTTACCAGAAAATAAATTCAGTTCTGGAGGTGAAACACTAGTAATATTTAGTTCTAAATTATTTACTGCTAAAGTTTCTCCGGCGATGAAACCAGTTGTGTTTGAAGATGATCCAGAAACAACATTACTCAAGAAAAGATCTCCACTACCCCCAGCAATATTTGTAAAGTCTAGAACAACAGCACTACTACCACTACCACCTGTTACTGCTGCATCAAATGGGATTGATGTATATGGAGTTCCGGGGTCAAATGATAATCCGTCTGTTCTAGAAATACCTAATTTATGTGAACATCGATAGACTTCATTAAAAGAAGACCGAACAGAATCTTCGAGCAATGTGTTTGTGACTCTTGCTGTTTTACCACTAAACGTATATCCACCTGAAACACTATCTTCGGTAAACGTGTATACTGTTTCACCATTTTTTAATTTGGAGTTTAAACCATCCAGAGTCAACTGTCCTCTGGTGGGACTAAATTTACTGAAGGGATTTGTTACATTTGCAACTTTACCAGAATTGAATGATTCACTACCAAAAATATATTCTCCGCTTGAGACAAACAAATCATCGAAAGTTTGTCCAATAGATGTTTCTAAATCTACTTTAGTACGAACGAATGCATCGGTTCCTGCAATCTTTCCGCCGCCACTATAACCTGTCGTAATTTTAGGAGATAACCAGAGTCCATATTCTCGGTAATCGTTTCCGAGAACTGCTTTTTGTTTTTCTCTTCCTTCTATTTTTATAAGAATGGAAAGTCTTTTCACCATCAAATCAAAAATCGGATCTCGTCCAATTTCACCCGTTGGATTAAGATAAACAGAAAGAACTGTACCCAGTCCAGCAGGAGAAACTGTTGCAGAGGCAGTGGTGTAATTCGTTCCTGCATTCGCTATTACTATGGTTTCAATTGTGTTTTCTGCGTATGAATGCATTTTTGCATATGCATTTCCACCAGAACCATCTCCCGTAATGGTAATGGTCGGTGTTATTTCATAAATATCTTCAGATGATGGGTTGGGTGTAAATGGAGTCTCTATGGTTGCTGTTTTTGTGGAACCATCATAGGCAGTAATTTTACTAAATTGACCTGCTGCTTCTCCTGTAATAAACCGGATGCTGTATTCGTTATAAACATCAGTTATTCCGCTTGCTCTAGCATCTAGTTTTATGCTACTGGAAGTAATTTCTCTTGGTTTATGATATGCTGATGCTTTTATAGTATAAGGATATTCACTACCTATTGTAGTAATATCAATAGCAGAAATATTACCACCACCAGCGGCATACTGAACAGCGTATTGTAACTGTTTATCATCAGAACCATAACCAAATGGTTTATTTTCGTATATGGGCAGTTCTTTAATTGGAACATAATCTGCATCGACAAAATCGATAAGATCTACAGGAACTTTATACATAAATTTCCAAATATACCCGTTACTCAAATATATTAGAGATGTTCCTGTTCCCGTTGGTTCTTCTATGGACTGTCTGCCGCCACCATTTGAAATACAGGCATAGATATTGCCTTCAGTGGTATAGACATAGAATTGTCTTGTTGCGTTATCTGCTGAATAAGAGAATGGTAGATATATTGTTTTGTTGGTCCAATTATATCTTGGTATCATTAGAGCAACTGTGGAATCTGTTAGGATTTTTGCAGTTTGTACTTGTCTTCGAGTGTTCAACTCTTTTTCGATACTATTATCCAGTAGTTCAGAGGAAGAGACTCCTTTGGATGTAGTGACACTGGTTCCAGATATAAACAAAGCAACGCTATTATCGAGGGATGAGAATTGCCTCTGTAATTCGCGTGCAAGAAAAACTTTAAGATTAGTTGATAATTCTGCCATTTGCTTCTCAGTTTGTTAAGTTACTATACTGGATATCATTTACCATAACGCTGATTGGTATATCCATCCAACTTGTATCGTGAGTTATACTAGTATATATGTTGTTATTAAACGAAGAATCAACTAGTCTAGATCCTCCAGAAGTCTCACCTATGATTGGTTTCGGAAGTTGATCCCAAGATGCGAGAAGACCAGCGAGATCTCCGCCATCAACAATTCCATCTTCGTTTAAATCTCCCTCACCGGTTAGACCAAAATTAGAAAGTAATAATGAAAGATCAAGTCCATCGACCTTGCCATCCTTATTGAGATCTCCTGATATGAGTCCCGTGGTAAACTTACCATTTAAAACCTCAACTTCAAGTATATCAATATCGAGATTATACAGTGGATCGGATGGTGCGATGCCGTCTGCAACAGATCCCTGATTACCAAATGCAGATGGATCAAATTTAATCACTCTTCCTATGGCAATTGGTTCTCTTGGTCTTGTCTGTGTTACTATTTCTCCAATACTGTATGGTGTTCCGTTTATTGTAATCCCAGTTGTTTCTTCAAAATTATAACCGCTAGAATCTGGTGCAATTGTTGCTATGTTCTGCCCGCCTGCTTGTACTGGTTGCATTGGAATACGAACAACTTCCCTTGTACCAGTTGTTCCCAATCCCTCTAGTCCTAAGTGAGTAGGGTGACGATACACAATCCAGTAGTCTGCTGTTGCGGAGTCGGTCCCGACGATTTGGACAATTTGACCACCAGAGAATCCACCAGAAAGACTGGTTTCTTGTGGAGATGTGTAACCACCGTAGTGAGTAATTCCACTGCCAAAAACCCCCACCGGACCGATGGTGCTTATTCTACTGGAACCCGTTGGGAAAAATCCCATGAGTCCTGCGTGTTCTCCAATAGAGTCACTTGTTAGTCCAATATATCCAGTAGATCCTAACGCACCATTTATAATAGTCCTTCTGGTTTCTACATTATTAAAAGGTTTGAGGGTATAAGGCGTGTTGGTCGTGTTACTATGAACTGTTAGTGGGTCGTGTGTAAGTCCAAGATGTGGAAAAAGGTGAGGAGTTCCTGTTATTCCTGCTGCTAATGTAATCCCGATAAATTCCCCCAACGTGTTGCCGTCTTGACCGTTGTATCCAAGTGGATAAAAATCAGTGTGAACCGCATCTAGAGTAAACCCTCGGGGATCAATAGTTGTTCCAAATGTGTGTGGAAGATAGTGACCGATGACAGGAACGAATCTTGTTAGGTTATCTGTGGTTATTCCAGCATCACCAGACATCGAAACTTCATTGATGTATTCTGCAAACATCAATGTTCCCGATGGATGAACTAGGCGACGAACTGCATCTGCAAATTGTTCTAGACTTTTGTTGACTCGAATAATATAAGAATAGTTTTGATAAAAGAAACTATCTTGAATAAAGGAACGACCACTAATTTTTCCGGTGTCGTCTTTGTATGTGTCTGGTCCATCAGTTAGGACTTGTTCGCCAAGTGCTGAGAGACTTGCTCCGGTTCCGCTAAAGGTATCGAAAGAAAAACCAATAGATTGATCTGATCTATAAACACCAAAATTTTGTTTGAACTCAAAACCACGAATATCCCCAATTGGACCTATGTTGTTTATTGCTGCGTTTAATAATCTATTTCCATATGAGTCATAAACATCTACTTCATCTCCTAGTTGATACCCAGTTCCTCCAGAATTTATTTTCAGAGAATGTAGTGTTGGTAATACAGGTAAAGAATATGCAGCAGATGTGGTTCCAGATGTAACAACATCAACAAAAGTATCTTTATTGAACGTACCAGATATATCTTGTACGGCAAGAGAGAAAAAGTCAAATCCACCTTCATGAACATAATCTACACGATCAATTAATGCTGTCGCAGTTATCTCTTTCTTGAATTTAGATTTTTGTACAAGAAGACTATTTTCTAATGTCTTTGCTTCATCAATTGAAATGAGAGGTGCAACTCTTATGAATTGTTTGTCATCAAATGTGGCAGTTGATAGTTTAAGAATTCTGTCTTTGGGATAATTAATTTCAATTGATGTATCAAATAAAACCCTGAACAACAAATCAAAGGATGCCTTAGACCCCTTTGACCGATACATATCACCAACATTTTTGATTAGAGTTTTTTCGTTTGCTCCGTCTGCTAGTTTGTATGGAAAATCTTTAATGTAAGTATTTCTGAAATACTCCAAAAATAAATCAAGAGTTTCATCAATATCATTGTATGTGTTTAATCGAACACCCTCTGCTCTTGGGTTTCCGTGTTGTTCGGACCATTCATAATATGCCTCTACAAATTGAACAAATGTTTCGTAATTTTCTAGTACGAAATCCGGCAGTTGATCTTTTAATTGTGTGGAAAATCTTTCATCAACTCCCGGAGCATATGGGAGTTTATCGAAGGTATATCCATCAATTTTTAGTGGTAGGAGAAGTGACCCACCGAATATTTTTAAAGGCACTTTTTATCTCCTATTAATACCCAGAACTTGAAGAACTGCTCCCAGTCGAACTGCTCCCAGACGAACTGGTTCCAGATGAACTTGGAACTGATGATGTTTGCGTCACACCATTGGTTAACACTTTAATTGCAGAAGAGTTTTCAAGATAATCATTGAAGAGAATTTGATCCCTACTGGAAATATATCTTTGATTTTTTGCTACAGCAAATATTTTAATTACAGGTGTGTCCACTGGTGATAAAATTTGAACTTGATCTATACGGATAATACCATTTTCGTAATCAACTGTTCCTGCATCTTGTAAAACAATCTCATCCGCCGACCCAACAGTTCTATAAAAGGATATTTTTCCATTGCCGTTGTCTTTTACGAAAACATCTTTGGTGGTGGTGTCCGTGGGATCCAAATATCTAAAAACATTTGAAGATACAACACTCATGTGTCCATCGTGTGGGTGGTAAATTGGATTACCACACTTTACAAGATAAGAAACATTCCTAGCAGATGTTGGGAGAAGTCTTTTCTCCATTATTACCTCGACATCACTCGAATCAATGGAAGAAGAAACAGCATCAACGGTTGTTAGTAGTTTTGATATAGAGAATGATTGATTGAATCTTCCTAAATTGTTTTTAATATTAGATATTACGGCACTGCGGATTGATGATGCGAGTGCATCAGTTGATATTGTTGTTTTTGTCTCGTCGTATAATGTGTTTATCTCTAGATTTAGGTATGTGTAATCTGGATCAACTACCTTTGGAGTAATTGATAGGACTGCTTTAGTTTTTAAAAAGTCCTCAACAGTTTTCTTTACAACATCACTCACTATAGTGCCAGTGCTTGGTTTTAGTGCAACAAAAACACTGCCAAACTCGGGGGGATCTGCTTCTTCTCCACCAAAAACGAAGACCGAATCAAATCCCGTAAAGTTAGATTCGACTAGAGATGAGTAATCATCTTTTGATACTGCTCTGTTTTGTGCAGTAAATGCTCTTGGTGCTTTAAATCTTATAGCGTCCACTGTTTCAAGATTTGTTCCACCCGAAGCGATAGATTTAACTTCGACATCATTACCTGCGTTGAGGTAAGTAAATGCTCTACTCGTTGCACTGTCTCCGTTTCCTGCTCCATTTGCAGAAATTCCATTTGTAATTAAATATGTGATTGTTATTAGATTACCTGTCTCTGGTTTTTCTCCGATGACACCATCCCCAAAGTAAATTTCAAACTCTCCAGATGTATTTTCTTCTATCCAATACGATTTTGATGTTTTTGTTATTTCGGTTAAATCTCCTGCCCGAGACCATGTGTCGGTGAGACCGCTGGTGTCTGTTTGGGAGGTTTGGATTCTTACTTTAACTGTAGATATGTCAACATTGGGATCATTAATTTTATACTTTCTATTATCTTGTGTATCGGGGACGATATAAGATACACTAGAAAGAGATCCCTCTTTGATGTTTAGACTTGTGATCGCCGGAGTAGTTGCACCTGTCCAGTTAATTTCTGCTGATTCGGTGTTTACAAAAGTAAAGGATTTGCCATTAAGGACCGTGGTAAATTGTGCGCCCGGAAGAAGAATAGTTGATAGTGGATCTTCTACGAGAGTCACATCCACAACTGCTGTTGGTGCGGTCTTTGAGTTTGGTGTGTAACCAAGACTCTTTGCAAGTGATACCACTGATGCTCTTTTGACAGCACTGTCCAAGAACATTTCGTTAGCGACGACATTGTTGTAAAAACCTTGGTAGTATGTGTTATATGCAAGAAGATCAATGAGGACTGCCATACCAGAACCCTCGAAGTCGTAGTCTTTAAATTCAGTTTGACCCTTGAGGAAAGTTTTTAAATTTGCTTTGATGTCCTCAAATTCTATAGAGTTAACTGATAAGTTTTTTCTGTTTGTTGCCATTACCTTAACCTCTTAAGTGTTATTGGAACTACTGTAGTTCTCGTATCGCCAGTCATTCTAAATCCAATAGTCACTTCAAATTCATTTCTATCAAATATTGCCACAACATCAACTCGAAGTATCTTTACTCTGGGTTCAAAGTTTCTTAGAACAGTTCTAATTCTTGCTTCAATCTCACTTGCAATAATCGGTGATGCTGGTTCAAATAAAAGTCCCCGAATCGAAGAACCTAGTGTTGGATTAAAGGGTCTTTCGCCTGCATCCGTTAGGATTAGATTTTTCACTGCCGCCTTGATGGACGCAGCATCCTGAAGAATAGACACATCGTTCGTGACCGGGTTTCTCGAAAAGTTTAAATCTATGTCGGTATATTTTGCCATGTCTTAGTATCTATGCTTTATAAACCAGCAATACTCTTAAAATCTGGACTACCTATTTTTCCTAATAGGCGAGTTCCGAAACATGGTTCATCCAACATGGATAGAACGCTAAGTCCGGTTGTTTGTTTTGCAATGAAGTCCAATGCGAACTCGAATTGTAGATTATCATCGTTGATAAGTGCGGGAATACTTGCTTGGAGGTCTTGGATGTTCGCTCCTAGTAATGAAAGTTCTGCAAGGGAATCGTTCCCACCGGTTGGGAAGTTTGTCATAAAGTTTCCAACATCTCCATCAACCAAAGACTGAATTGATCTCATCATGTCGTCTCCCGGTCCGAAAAGACTGTTAAAAATTGGAGAGTAATGATCCTCTGCTGCCTGAGCAGGATCCCTCAATGTTTCTTTTAGTGTGTTGAATTGTGACGCAACAGAGTGAAGACCACCTAGACCGGGATACTCGCCCTGAATACCACCGGGACCGTATTTGTCAGAACCAAAGGCATCTGCGATACTTACACCACTGAGTCGGTCGCTGTGAATTCTAAAGTCATCTATACCTGAATCGAGTTTTCCTAATTCTTGTGATAAAAATCCAAAAGTGGTAAGAGGTTCTAGGGTTTCTGGATCAACCACTGGATTACCATCAGCGTCATTAAACGTAACACCCAGACTGGTATTAATTCCTGCTATAGCATTCCCAATAGAACCCTGAACGCTGCTCATGGCATCTTCAATTGGATTTTGAAATCCACCAGCGTCAGAACCAACTAATTCCATAATTGCTTTTTCTGCGGAGGATAGATCTAACGACGGAATGTCGCATCCTGTAACGTCTAATAATGGTCTTGTAAAAACTGGCATATTTAATCTCCTGTAACAGAACTTGCTGCTGATGTTATCCTATGTACTCCACACCCTGCCTGATCACCAAGTCTGGCGAGTGGTTTTCCCTCAACAAAAACGCTATTTGAACCGCTAACAATAGTCACGCTATGAATGTGGTCTCCGTATGGATGAGGCGAAACCACACTACCGAGGTGGGCGGCGGGCATTCCCTCTATAAAAACAGAATTTGCTCCGGTGACTATTTGACCAGCACACTGATCGCCCATTCTTGCTGCTGGTTTCATGAGGACACACTCGCAAATTCATAATCTTCATTTTGTAACGCACCCATGTTTTTGTCTCCTAGAATTTTATAGATCGCGGAGTCTCTTCTGATTCTAAAATCATCGTTCGCATAATCAACAAAATCGGCAGTTGTGATTGCAATCACATCAATCATGTCTTCGTATGAATCCATGTTGCTAAAGTTAGCAGTGTTTTCTCCCATTGCAAGGAATTGTGCGCCGGGTTGCCTACCATCTTCTGCTGCTGCTTCAATTCCTGTTCCACAATTAAACATAACACAACACTCCATTACCGATCCTCTTGATGCAATGTTTGTGCCGTCTAAACTGCTGGTGTCAATACCGGCACCAGCAACATCTATAATAGAGCAACCTGATACTGAAATTGACTGTCTATCGTTTGTACTTTCGTGGAAAATAGCATCCCCCGGAATATTGTAAATCAATGTATCAAGGATTGTGACGCTACCACTGTTTATCCGAACTCCACAAGAGTTTCCACCGCCAGAAAGAATACCCGGACCTTTTATACGGCAGTTGTTCATAACACCACCACTAAGCATACGCACCACAGAGGAAAAACCTCCACCTGTCATTACAAGTTCACACATGTTTAAGTTTGAGTTACTCATTGTTAAGACCTCAACACCAGTGCTGTTTGATGCTGTCTTGAAAAAACAACCAGTCCAGTTTTGAACATCAAGATCACCAGCGGTATTTTCTATGATACCACTTTTACTAAAAGATGCACTTGTGTTTTCAAAAGATAAACACTTATACGCAGTATGTTCATGGGTGAAAATCATTTCTACGTCTGCACTACAAACAAATTTTGGGTAGTTGGTAAGATCTAGACTCATACCAGTTTCATCAAACTTTGGACGAAGAATATTACCAGACGAATCAGCACCCACCCATTGCATTGGTGCGGCAGCAGTAGGAACAGTTCCCGAAGTAACAAGTTGAGTTGTGCAGTTGTACGTTCCCTCTAACCATATCCACCTTCGATCTTGCAATGTCTGTGAATCAAGACTAGATGTCCAATCTCCACTGGTAATCGCTTGGAATGCGTTATCGATATCCGAACCGTCTTTCGATCCATCTCCATCTGGTGATAAGAAAAAATCAGTTAATGCCATTAGTCGCTCCCATCAAATCTAATGTATTCCATAAACCCTTGGACGAGTGTTATGCCAGAGGCGATGGCATCAATGTTCATATAAACATAGTTGGGACCATCAATTGAGTTGATTGTTGCGGTTGCACCAAATGCTGCTGTTGCGGCATTTACGGTTCCGATCAATGACGAGTAACTTATTCCTTCAGTCATGTCAAAAATATCTTGATTTCGTATTTTTCTAAAGGATGCAGTGATTCCTCCTGTATTTCCTGTACGAATTCCAACCTCAGTAATTTTTGCACTATATGGTATTCTGTGAAGTGCTGATGTCTTTGCACCTGTGGATATAGAAGATGACGCTTGGATTGTGAAGTGGGCAACCTGTGATGGTATGGTAAGAACATCTCCAGTCGATCCATTAACACTTGTAACAAGTTCATTTTTGCTACCGAGGAAACTACCATCACTGAAACTAATTCCGTGACCTAGTTCAAGACCAAATTTGATCCCCACTCTTCCGGTCGCAGTATCCATACTAATACCTTCAGCAATTTGTGCCCGATCTGATGAGTTTCCTGTAGTTAGTATAAAATAAAGATCCGAAGTCCCGCCGTCGAGTTGTTCTAATGTTGTTGTTGCGGTTGATCCAATTGCATATGATGGAATTGAATAAGTTACATCACCACCAGAGAATTCGTATTCGCTGGATGATTCTGTGTATAATAGTCCGGGTTGTGGATCGATACCACCATCACCAATGACAACTCCGGAGTTATATGTAAATCCTCCTGTAGTCTCGGGACATTCAACAATAAAGGTGTTACCATCCCCATCCTGAATCGTGAAGTTAAATGCAAAACTGTGTTGCTGATTTACTATGTTTTTACCCGAATCGGGTTGGGTTTGTATAACACCATATTCTAACGAAGCACCACTAACACCACCGCCTGTGGTTCCTGAGTTTCCTGTGTTTCCTGTGGTTCCTGTTTCACCGGTGTTGCCAGTTGTACCAGTTGTACCAGCGGCACCATCATCACCTTTAGGACCAGATACTCCAGCAGTGACTCCTGATGTATTTCCATCTGAATCTTGAATTACAATTTCAAGAACACCTTCTGGAGAAATTGTAACACCGGTAACACCAGCACCAGTGGTTCCTGAGTTTCCGGTGTTGCCAGTTGTGCCAGTTGTACCGGCGGCACCGTCAGACCCTTTGACGTTTCCTAAATCAGAGGATAACCCGGTGCTTCCATCAGCATTGAGAGTATCAAATACCAGATTAGTTCCTTCAAGTCTTGCACCTGTTATTCCAGCACCAGTTTGTCCACCCCTGACAAAACTAAGAACAACTATGTCTCCGTCTTGTAGTGCGTCCGAAGAGGATGCACCAGAAATAACATTCTGAGCAATATCACATTCATTTCCATTTATATAACTATCTGTTTGGTTGTTAAAGAAACCACCCACTAAATCAATTGATGCTTTTGTTGTGGGATCACCAAATTTTTCTATAGTCGCGGTTATTACTTTTCCTAGACCTGAAAAGTTGTCGCTTGACTGATTATCAATAGTTTCGATTGATATTGCGAGAGAACATCCAGTTGCACCTCTGTGATCATTTCTAAGGTGTAAGAAACCATTAGTCATTGCAGAGTTAAACTCTGGGAATCCTGAGTTTCCTGCAAACGGACCATTGATAGTAAATTGATATCGGGCAACTCCGAGGTTGCTTGCTGCCCCAGTCTCACCTGTTTCACCGGTGTTGCCAGTCGTACCAGTTGTACCAGTTGTACCAGCGGTTCCTGTGTTACCAGTGGTTCCTGCTGTTCCTGCTGCGCCGTCCGGACCGCTTGCACCCTTCGGCAAAATAACATTTTTAATTTTAATGTAACTAGAGGACACATTTTGATCACCAAATGTATCACCCGGTTCTCTTACATTGGTTATACTTACAGTCGCTGTAAACCCAAATGAATTTGAGTGATTAACATTTATTCCCGGTCCTGTCACGGCATTTGTGTCTAGAACAACTCGGGCAAAAATTTGATCAACACCAAAAGAAGAACCAGCATTACTTGGAGCGGTGATAGAATCTACCGGTACTTGGATTAAATCTAACTGTGTACCCTCGATCAGTAGAGTTTGTGTTTCTGCTACTTTATCACCCTGTGCAACAGTTCCGGGGAACTTAATAAAATCACCAGAACCGGTTGATTGTCCGTTAAAGAATATTGAAAACTGACCGCCCGTGCTTATGATATCAGGAACACTGACTCCACCAACACCAGCAATACCACCGCCAAGTTGTGGTGTGCCGCCTCCAAGGTCTCCGGCAACTAACCACGCAGTTGTATCAAAAGCAGTTAAGGCGGATTGACCATCAGAACCGTCTTTGCCATCGGCACCAGATAGTCCAGCGGTTGCTCCCTCAGTGGTTGCTCCTGTTTTGTCAATGTTTATAACCGTTAGAACAGGAACACCATCTGGGTTTGTTGCGATTGATACCTCAACACCCTTACCATCGTCACCGACTACTTTATCATCACTGATTGTGGTTACAGTACCATCACCTCCGGTCTGGGTTACAACTAGGTTGTCCCCGTCCCGAACAGCAGATATACTGTCGCCTTTAACAACGCCAAGGTTTACTGTCTCAGATTCGCGTATGTCTGTTGAAGTTGGTTTGTCTAGTTCAACAACCAGTTCACCATCGACAATAGTAACTTCCGAGATTCCTGCGCCGTCTTTACCGTCCTCTCCTTGTATCCCTCTTTCAAATTCACTGACCTGTGTGGGTTGTACTCTGCCAAAAGAAACCAATTGTGATTCGGTGTCACCAGCGACATAACTTTTTGGTTCTACTTTTGGTGGGAGTGGTTCAGTTTCTGTTAGGTACGCATGAATATCTTCAATATTTGTATTTAATTTTTCTGATATTTCAGATGTAACATCATCAATCTCACCGAAGATTTCTACACCGATAGTGTCAACAAAGTAACTGAATGGTCTTGTTGCTTTGAAGGGGAGCGGAGTTCCATCATAAAACAAACGCAGAAATATTCTACGAATTCTTAGATCTTTAATAATTTGTTGCACTAACTCATATGCCATATTAATTTAACCTAATTGAATTCCCTTGAACCGTTACATTTGATCCTGCGGTTATTTTTACTTCTCCACCCGCATTTAACGTCAAATCTCCACCAACAATTTGTTCCATATCACCATCGACTTGTGCTGTACAATTACCCTTTGAGTAGATTGATGTATCACCCTCAACTGTTATGTTTAATTTTCCCTTGACATGCAAATTGTCATCTTTTAAAACTACCTCATATTTGTCGCCGACAATCTTTATAACCTGCTTGCCGTCTGGGTGTATTTCCTCGAACGTGCCCGACCTATGATATTTATGCAGTCTTTCTGCACCCGGAGTGTCGTCAACTTCTTGGATATGTCCGGACTCGGATTGTTTTACATGGTTGAAAGGATACTGTGCGTTGAACGGTGTTTCTGGTTCTTCGACTTCCGAACCTCCACCAACCCCACCGGCAAGAGTCATCTTGTCTATATCCCCTTTTTTCTTTTCTACGACAGTCCCCTCTTCAACTCCGCGAGCAACTTTGTTTGTATCCGGTTCGTTAAGTAAACTTTCAATTGGATAGTATCCTGACGGATCGCTGAACCCCTCGTTGGGGTTTGCTTTTTGTAGAGGGACACCACCAAGAGTTCCGAGTATCATTGGTTCTTGTGCAGAGTCGCCATCGCGGAAGAAACCAAACACCCATGTACCCTCGACAGGACCGACTGGTGTCTCCCCGATTCCACTCATCGCAGCAGATGTAATTGGTTGAATAGGATATGCCCACGGAAGATCTTCGCTTGGGAGTTCTTGTTTGTTCTCGGTATGAAAACCTAAACAACGAACCTGAACTCTACCAAGCATCTCAGGATCATTTCTATTTTCAACGACACCCTGAAACCATATAAATCCATTTTTACCTGCAAAAAATTCCATTATCTTTTCTCCACTATATTTGTCGGTGTATTGTTACTTGTTCCCATGAAAGTTGAATTGTCAGCAATCGATACCTCATAAGAATTCTTCGCTAATATCATGGTATTAGTGTATCCGTCAGGTGATATGGTATGACGTAAAGTTGTCACTAAATATTTGCCACTCAATCGAGAATCATACCACTCAGTGTCTGATGTTTTTAATGCCGCTGCTTTGGGGACAAAAAATTCAACGACTCGTCCCACTCGCAAAAGAGAATTGCCAGCGACTTGTATTCTTATTTTAATAGTATCTAGAAGTGATTTTTCTGACATTGAACGCTGGAACCAATCTTCGTGGTTTTGCACATTGGGATAATCACCACCCATCAATCCGGTTTGTTTTGTGGTTAAATTAAAATTGGTGTTTGGGGTTGTTGTGTAAATACTATCGTTTTTTGTTACACGATTATCTGTGATATGTCGCACATTCGTGTCTTCGTTGTAGTTGTACACTTTCCGTCCCCATTGTTTGGTGGTGACATCGTGTTGATACAAAACAGAAGAAAACGCCCCCTCCATGTGTTCTTTTAACTTTTGGTTTACCTTTATAATTCGGACATCTTTTACGTTTGAAAAATTTCTGGACATATTGTCGGAGTCACCATCTCGTTGTCCGACAGGAATTTGAAAATATGTAATCGCACTTTCTTCAGAACACAATTGACTTAGTGTTACAAAGCGATGACCATCTACAGTTTCAAAGAAAAAATAATTAGTCTCGTCGCTTCTTTTTGCAGGAAGTGATCGAAGTGCTAACCATTCTATTGCTTTAAATGGAGACCATCTGGGAATAATAAATTTCTGTTCATTCTTCGTTTCTTGAGCATCTACATCACCACCAATATATTCGGTGTAAATAGTTTTTACTATGTCGCTAATTTTTCCCTTGAATGATTTTGATATTTTAGTTGACTTATTTTTAATGGCAGATGTTGATACAAACCGGAGGCGGTAGACCTCCCCTCTTTCGTTTGGAGATCTAACTCTGTCAACAATTTCCACTACTCTAAATTTAAGTTTGATAAAATCTGAGTCAATTCCGGGTGTGCGAAATTCTAAAGTTATTGATTCATGTCCGGATATGGGGAAGGTATTTAAAAGATCATTTCCATCTTTGATCAAAATCGAACCAGAGATCGCTGACCTATCAATATCTTCAACAAAAGATAAATTTTGATATATGTTTTTTAGATCAACTTTTCCGCCAGAATCACTTTCCATGAAAAGAGATATCAACTCAAAGTCATTTAACTTTGTGTATTTGTCACTTGGAGATACCGATGGTGTTATATTGAAATCTGACATTACCTACCAAGAACCTCTCGGAGTTCTCGTACTACATTTTCCAACAATTCAGGACTGAGAAGTCTGATCTTGCGATTCGTTTCATTTTTAGTAAATTCATATTCTTCGTTTGTTACAATGTAAGTTGTGTCTCCGTCATTAATATAATTCTCTAAAACACATTGTGTAACGCCTACAGGTGAGGAAGAAAATCCATCTCCGGTTTGACCAATCGGGACTTGGTTGCCGTTGTCATCTGGTGGAGTCCCTAGTGGGTTTATGATGATACTATCGTTCTCGAAGTGATGTACAGCATAGCGACTGTCGATCACCTTACGGACCTCTGCCCGGAGTTCTTTGTTATGTCCACGGACTATTGTGTCTCCCGGACTAATAGTTCCCTCTAATTGATATAATTGTAATGCAGATTGCTCGGGAATATATCGTTTGATAACACCTAAAACTTTATTCTGTCCTGTGTCCTTATAACTATTTTTCTTACCAAGGTACAATGTAATAGTGTCTCCCTCGGCAAAGTTTTTATTGAGTGTGTCTGATGGGTTTGGGTGTTTGTAGAATTCTTGTGTTATCCCTTCTGGGGATATGAACAAAGTTGTTGATGGGTATTTTTTAGTAATAAAATCGTCAAGGGATTTGGATCGTAAAGGAAATCTATATTGTGGATCCATCAAATCATTGAATAATAAAACAACCCAAAAATACTGTTGATCCCCATAAACCTCTTCTGCGATTCTTTCTGGAGTTATACCCTCTTGGATATTGTATAAGACAAATGTCTCTGCTGTTTCTTTTACTTTGGATGAAAATCCAACACGGAGCAATATGTCTTGAATCTCTTCAAGTTGTCCGGATGAGGGATATTGTAATGACGGGAAATTTTTAAAGTACATCAGAATCCTTCGTTGACATGCTGTCTTGTAATGTATTCTGCTTCCTTGAAGGAGAGCGATAGGGTGATCTTGGGGGGCATTCCGTTTTTGAATGCATAGTAAACTTCGTCGGGTGTGTAGTTGGTTGTAATTTTTTCAAGAAAACAACGATTGAGTTTAGGCACTACTGGATTATCTTTTACTGCACCCCCCGCAGTAGAATCAAACACTCTGTGTTTAATTTCAAACTCAGATGGGAAGTTGAAGAAGGCACTGTTTGCAGAGAGTTCTGGGTATGCGTGGAATCGAAAAACTTTAATGATGTCGGCAACTGTTTTTGCTTCCTCTTGATTTCTGGGAATAAACGTGAAGTTATAAACAAAAGATCGCATATCAATGCCCTGAAAGATTTGTTCTTTTCTTGGGTTCATGACAACACCTAGTTCTGCGGTAATTGCTTGCTCTGAGTTTAAAGATTCTTGTCCCAACGCCCCCGCTGCTTTATCGACTGTTCCTGCTAATTTCTTAAGTACGCCAAGAGCAACGGTGCTTGCACTAGCAGAAACACTTGAGAGGTTTCTAATTCCAGCAAAACCAACTTCCTCATATTGCATGGAATCGTTGTACTCTATGCCACCGGGAACATATAAAAACACAGAATCATTTGTTTCCTCTGTACCCTTGCCGAGTCGAGTGTCGCTAGTGACACTTTCTGTTGCAATTGATTTTTGGATCTCATCATCACTAAACTGCAACTTCTCTAGGATTGTTTGTGCAGTTTCACCTTCTGTCTCTTCTGTCTGATCAAATCCACTTGAAACATCAGCAATGATATTACCAAGTCCTGATTTTGTTTTCTTTACAACACTACTAAGACTACCATTCTGTTTAAAGAAAATTCTAAATTCTAACCAACTAACAATTCCATTTGTGTTCTCTGCGTTGGGGTTGTCTGCTGCAAGTAAATCGGAAGGATAGTAAAGTGGTTTTCCATTAGTTATGGAATTCAGAGAACCACTTCTCCTACTACTTGCAAAAAGACCATTAACTGAGTCGCTCGCAAGATCTAAATTTTCTCCAACTGAAAAAGATGAGTTTTCTTCTGCCATGTGTTGCTCCTAGATATATGTATATGGCATATAAAGGAAAATACAAACCAACTCGCCCAGATAAATATCAAGGGGATCCTACAAAGATCATCTACCGTAGTCTCTGGGAGAGAAAATGTATGAAACTCTTTGATGACAACCCCAATGTTATTACATGGGCATCTGAAGAGATCTGTATACCTTATGTATCTCCTGTGGATGGGAAAAAACACAGATACTACCCAGACTTTATGGTAGAACTTCGTAATAAAACCGGAGAGATTGAGACTCTGATGATCGAAGTCAAACCATTCAAACAAACAAAAGAACCTAACAAACCCACTAGCGGTAGGATCACCCGTCGTTATATGACTGAGGTAAAAACCTTTGCCGTCAATAATGCAAAATGGCAGGCGGCAGAAGAGGTTTGTCATGAACGTGGGTGGTGTTTTAAAATTCTTACAGAAAAGGAAATATTCTAATGCTGTATGAAGAATTAAGAAAAGTCGCACCACCACTGGCATCCTTTTTACAGGAGATTGCTCCAGACTTGGGTTCGACTGATGTTGATATCAGAAAACCGAAGGGTATCCCCCGATCTAGAAGATTCGTTGGAAAATGTTACATGTTTTCATATAGGAATCCAGAGGGGAAAGGAACGAAATCTCTCCCATACTATCACATGTTTCCTATGGCAATAAATTTAGAACAAAGACCAAATACCATGCTTGGTCTTAATCCATTCTATCTACCACCAGAACTACGAACGGATCTTATAGAAAATTTGTTAGGTAGATTAGATGATGATATTGAAAATGAAGATGCAAGATCTAGAATAACCTATAAAATGATTGCTAAATATAGAAGGAGTATGCGTCATGCATTCCCTTGTATTAAACAGTACACACATAATCGTATGGGTTCTGTTGCTATTGAAATGAAACCTTCCTTGTGGCGTGAGTTTTATCTTGGTGATATATCTAAAAAATTTGAAACATTTTTCAGAGGTGGATCACCGAGAACCGTATGGTCGGATAGCAGAAGAAGAAGTATAGAACAAGGAAGAGATAGAAGGAAAAAACAATGAGCAATAAACAAAGCAACCCCCTTACTGACTGGGAGATCCCTAGTATTTTTGATATTATCGACCGTATGGAATTTAAATGGTTGGTTGGTTCTACAGATAATAAACAAGAAGAACCAAAGAAGAAAAGAAAATACACAAAGAGGAGTAAGAAAAAGTCATGAGTATGTTTGGTTTCAACGTCAATAAGTTTGTATCGGAAATAGGAAAGTCGGGTGTCGCATACCCACATCGCTATGAGATATTATTTTCATCGACCCGAACAGGGACGCAGTTATTTGATCGTGGAACCAGTGAAAAACTAAATGCCAGACTTGAATCTGTATCACTTCCCGGAAGTGCAATTGGATCCAATCCTGTTAAACTGCAAGGTATTGATAGGGAAATGCCTTATGGGAGAGTGTATGAAGGAGACCTTAAAATGGTTTTCTTGGAGGATTCTACCTTCAATGTCAGAAAAGCATTCGAGGCGTGGCAAAGAGCGATCATTGATGAGGAAACTTTTCAATGTGGTTACTATGATGAATATATCTGTAACTCGCTAGATATAACAATGACAGATTTAAAAAATAAAGAAGTTTATAAGGTTCGTGTTTTTGATTTATTTCCAAAGACAGTGAACGCAGTTGAATTATCTGGTGCAGGAGGAGATGCTCTCGTCAAAACAGACATTGATTTTTCCTTCAGACGCTGGACAAGCAATCTATAATTGAAAGAAGGATAAAATATTATGGCATTACCAAAGTTAGAGACACCCACATATACACTAAAACTTCCCTCGACAGGAAAGACTATTAGTTACAGACCCTTCTTGGTGAAAGAAGAAAAACTTTTGCTCATGGCAAAAGAAGGCAACAGTTCACAACAAGCGTTTGATTCTCTTAAAAAGTTGATCAGCGTATGTGTAGAAGATGATATCGTCGTAGAAGATTTAACATCGTATGATGTTGAATACATCTTTTTGATGTTGAGATCTAAGTCGATTGGAGAGGAAGTTGAGATTCTTCTTAAATGCGAGGAGTGTGGTGAAACGCACCCAACCGTGATTAATCTAGAAAAAGATATTAAACTAGTCCGTGGCGAGGAAGTCGATCCTAAAGTAGCATTGACATCTGATGTTGGTGTTATTTTGAGACACCCTTCTATGGGAACCCTAACTAAGACCGATACAAACGATCCCGTTGATGTGTTGATTAGTTGTATAGAATCGATTTATGATTCTACTACTGTACACAAGGTCAGTGATTACGACAAGAACGAAGTGAAGGAGTTTGTTGACTCACTTAGTATGAAAGAAGTTGAAAAAATTCAAAGTTTCTTTGAGTCTATGCCCAAACTAAGATATGAAACTACATATAAGTGTACTTCTTGTGGTCATGAGAATAAGGTGGTACTAGAGGGAATCTCTGATTTTTTCTGATATGCCTCGCTCACGATACATTAGAGTACCATTATCGTGTTAATTTTTTAATGATGCAGGAGCATAAATATAGTTTAACGGAACTTGAGAATATGATCCCGTGGGAAAGACAGATTTATACCGCACTTCTCCATGAACATTTAGAAAAGCAACAAGAGGCATATAAGAAACAATAATGGCACTACCACCCCGCGACGATAAAGGACGTTTTACAAAACCAAACGAAGGACTTAAGGGTCTTTTGGATGGTCAACGTACTGCTGACGAAAAGAACACTGATCGAATCGTTAAGGCGATCCAGATCGCCGGTGGTGCTGAAATTAGCGGTAAAGAAGCACAGCAAGAAGCAGCATCTAAGCAAAGACAAATATTCGCTGGACTTAGTAATTCTATCTTAGGTGGACTAGAAAAACTCGGTGACACCCTCAGTAAAGGTTTCAATATGAGAGAACTCACCGTATTTGATACGCTGAAACTCCCATTCCTTCTTGCGGGTGCAGTAGTTTATCAATATTCCGCTGTCCTTTCTGGAGCAATTGGCACCATAAAGGGAATACTCAAAGGGTTGCCCGCTCTGTTTAATGTTCGCAAGAATATAGTCAAAGGAATCAGTAATGTATTTACTCGAATCAAAGAGGGCAAAATTGTCGGATCGATCATAAAATCATTTAAATCAGTCTTCGGTGCCCTTGGTAAAAGTATGGGTAAGTCTAAATTGTTTGGTTTCTTTGGTAAAGTATTCAATAAGATAAAACCAGTATTCACTTTCTTGGGGAAGATATTCGGCAGATTTAAACCAGTGATGGGTATCTTTAGTAAAATATTTGGAGTGGTTGGTACAGTAGGAAAAACCGCAGGTGGAATTTTTGCTACAATTGGTAGAGTATTTAAAACCATATTTGGTTTTGTAAAACCTGTTGTTGGTTTTGTTGGTAAACTTGGAGGAGTTCTCGGGAAAGTGTTCAAAGCAGTCCCTATCCTCGGACAGATTATCACCATCGTCGAAGGCGTGGTCGGATTCTTCCGTGGTTTCTTTGGAACTGAGGGAACATTCTTTGAGAAACTGATCGGCGGTATTCAAGGTATATTCGCACAGATCATCGAAGGACTTTCTTTCGGATTCATATCATTCGATAGTGTCTTGGAATTCTTCGACAACCTCACCACCAAGATGGGAGATTTCTTCTATGAAGCGTTTCTTTTCTTTACAGAAACCATACCAGAAATATTCATGTCGGCGGTAAATGGGATTAAAGATTTCTTTATTATGGTCTTCGATTTCTACACAGTCACAGTGCCAAACCTATTCATGAGTGGAATTAATGCAATTGGTAACTTCTTTACCGTAACAATTCCAAATGCATTCAACAGTGTTCTTGGATTTATTACAAGTGGATTTGCAGTTCTTTCTTCTTTCGTTCAAGGACCAATTGATTCTATTAAGAGATTCTTCCAAGAACTTATGTTCTCGTTTAAAGTTCTCAAGAATAAAATGGATTATGGTATCTCGTATGCAATCAATAAAGCAACATTTGGTCTAAGCGGTGGCGAAGGATTGGAAGCAGCAGAAGCAGATGAGAGAAGAATTGCCAGAGACTATGCAAAATTCCAACAAGCGAATGCATCGGCAGACGCAGCAAGATTACAAGCACAACAGGGTTCTGCCGCAGGAGGAACTGTTAACCAAGTTAACACTACTGCAATGAATACACAATCATTCGAGACATCGGAAGAACCAGCAACTGACATTGATGCAGCAAGATATGTCGGCGCATGAAAAAACCCCGGATTGCTCCGGGGTTTTCTCTGCTCCCTAACAAGAAGCATTGTCTCGATCAATCCTCACTTGCGAGTTTCTCGAAGTAAGACATTGCGTCGTCTTCTTCAGTCGGCGCAGAACTCTCAGAGTTCGTCGCCGGTGTTGAGGGAGGATCATCACTTCCCCACTCATTAGAAGACTCAAGCGAAGTGTTTTCAGCAGTTTCCTTGGGGGCGGAACTACCGAGGACCATTTCGAGACGCGATTTGAGTTCGTCATATGACTTATAGTTACTGGAGTCAACGAACTCATTCAACTTGTATTCGCCATCCCACAACTTCTTCAGGCGATCATCGTCACCGTCGAACAGTTCGGACATGGAATCAAATCCGGACTTGTCATAGTTGAGGAAACCAGCAACCTTGCGAATACGAAGTCTAAAGTTTGCACCCTTCCAGAAGTCGAAGGGGACAATTGCCTCTTCGTCTGAGAATTCAGGTTTCATCGCGTCCTGAATCTTCTGGTAGATCTTGGTGCCATAACGGTAGAGGAAAACCTTACCGTTGTTTTCGGGATTGGCAGGATCATCGATAACAAGGATGTTAGAGACATAACTCTTCTTTCGCTTGTATCGTTGGGAAACGAGATCCTTCTTTGCCTGCTCCCCGCTGTTCCAAAGACGAGTGTTCATCTCTGAGACAGGATCTTTCTCCCCGAGAGTGGTACGGGAGTTTTCGATATACCAACCTCCCGGTCCCTGAAATCCGTGGGAATAGTAAAGTACAAATGGGGTGTCCTCACCCGGTGCTTCTGGAAGGAAGCGAATGGTCGCAGTACCAGTTCCCGCATCATCAACTTGCGGTCGCCAGAAACGATCATCCTTGTACGAATTCTTCTTGGTATCATCCATTGCAGACAACTTTTGAATAAGTGCGTCTGAGTTCTTACTGTTCTTTTTCATTGATTCAAATGACATGTGTTTTGTTCTCCTATGTCTGTTTTCAACTGTTTTCGTCAGTTGTATGTGCTAAGTATAGCACAGATTCGTGGGTTGTCAAGGGGTTGCCCAAAGTTTTGGGGTTCTTGGCAAAAGATTTATTTCCTCGCCCTCGACTCTAATCTTTTCTTTTATTGGTATGCTAAGGTATTTTGCACCTAAAGCGGGTTCTATTTCTAATTCATTACAAATTTCAACGACTGCATCGATATACCCACAGTCATTATCTCTTACATGCTTCTCTACAGATTTAGAAAAGTCTTTTTCAAGTTTATCAAACATTATTTCTCCGTGTTCAAGGTTAAAAACTCACTACATACTATGTAGCATACACTATTAAATGGAGATTGTCAATGGCAAATGCAGCAACAGCAGAAGATCATGTAACATTAAATTTGGGTGAAGGTGGATCTGTAATTGCCACCGATTTCGTCAACAGTGCGAATTATGGTGATGGTCAACATGACGTTCACTTTCAGGTAATTAAACTAAGCACCGGTGGTGTGGGAGAATTTGCTCTATTATCAGATGACTCCCCCCTTCCTGCTAGAATTTCAACAATAGGAAACTCTGGTTATCTCACGAACGGGTTTATTGCCGTTAGAGGTAATACAGTCGGCGATCAAGCAGTTCCTGTTAGTCTTTCTGGTGCCACACTAGAAGTAAATGATATTACTATTGTAGGTGGAACCATTGATCAAGTTGTTGGTGCATCATGTGATATTCGCAGCATCGCTGCCGGAATCACTCTTTCTGTTGTTGGTATTGGAAGTAATAGTGTTGCGGTAAAAACCGCAGCAGATTATGATGTTGCCGTTACAGGTGCAGTCGAAATTACTTCGGTTGCTCTCCCAACAGGAATGACATCGTTCAGCACTGGTTTCAATGATTCCACTCTTTATAGTTTTGATGGATTTACACTTGATTCTGGTATAAAAGTTAAAAACTATTACAGCGGTCTTGAGGGATTGACTCCCGGTGAAGCAGGACCGGGTGGTGGACTTCTTTGTATTGGATTCACCGGGGCACTCGCTGCCGGTGCTTCTACTGGATACCTTATCTCCCCCGGAGAAGAGGTCTTCATTGAAATTAAAAATACTGATAAACTTTTAGCAACATCCGTGAATTATGATGCCACGACATCATTCGTTAATATGTCAATTCTAGGAACTTGACCTATGGCAGCAAGACATCGCGTAACAGCAGGTAGACATTTAGGTGTAGGGCGATTAGTACGTCTTAAGCAAGACATCCCATTTTACCTAAATCCATGTTTGCATGGAAACTGTCCAGAAGGTCCGACATGTGACCATCCCGGTACTTCTCCTGATGGATCAGACTGTTGCGATGATATTCTTGACGGACTTGGTGTAGGTGCAGAGGATAATACAAAAAGTGCAGCAGATGTCAGACTGATGACATCCCGTGCTGCGTTGAACCAGACAAATGGCGGCAATGTCACGGACAGTTTTTTCGGTCTTGGTGCAATTAATCTACTAGTCCCCTCCCATACTCAAATATTTTCAGAAAACAGAAACGATCATAATGATGCTGGTAAAAACCACTCTCCTGTCATAAACATTTCTGGTAATCTAGAATATGCTCGTTATAGAAAAGGTATGCAGGTTCATGAACCTATGCCGACCGCCTCATATGATGAAGTAAAAAAAATAATGGGATCAACCCCTGCGATGTCTATGGGTAAAAATAGTTTTCGTATCGATGGTGTTAAAACTAACGAAGATTCAGGTGGAGTTGCTTTCTCTCATGATAACAGAACTATCGAGGTCGCTGAAGACACTGGACCTATCGAGGTAAAAAATGATCCCCGGTATGATCCCACAAACATACACGCTCAGGATCGTAATAATTCCAATATATCAAACTTAGTTATAGATCGAACTTCAGATCTTCTTGGTCGAGCAACACAGTATGCAAATGGTCTTCCTCGTTTCATTGACCCTAGCACCGGAGAAATACCAGAGCAGAGATCATCGGGGGTGGGTTGTAATTGTGAAGAATGTTGTGCGAACATTTGCGAAACCGGTCCTTGTCCCACGGCACAGGGTATTGAGTGCAATGATTGTGAATGTAGTTGCTTCGCTTGCGATCCTGCTGGTGGATTCTCCTGTTGCGAAGATCATCAAATTGATCCTTGCAAGGAGCGACCTTGCGATCCCAATTGTGAAATATGCACGCTAACCCCGTCCACGAATCCTTGCCAACCACCCGATTTTTCATGCGAACCCATCGACAGTGGTGATCCATGTTGTGGAAGCGATAATCCATGTTGTGAATGTCCGACATGTGGGTCAGGCGGTCAATCTTGTTGTGGAGTCGCTGACGGATGTGGTGTCTGTAATTGTGGTGTCTGTAATGGTCCTCCACCAGTGGTTTGTTCAGGAGACACACCTTGTGGTGGAGGTTGTCCACCCGACAATGCCTGTGAAGAAGATCCCGGATGTGGATGTGGGGAACCCGGTCCAATAGTATGTACAGGAGACAAACCTTGTGGTGGAGGTTGTGGTGGAGAATGTACAGGAGAGATTATCTGTGAAAACGGATGCGACTCGCCCGGTTGTGAAGGTGAATGCGAACCACTAGTATGCGGTGTATGTGGTGGACCTGAATGTGATAAGGGTCAAAATGAATGTTGTGAATTTGATGATACAGGAGTCGCCGGTTGTACATGGTGTGACGACTGTATTCCCAATCAAGAAGTAATACTCAAATCAGGTGAAGTTGATTCACTCCGTGGTAATTACAAGGATCATGATTTAGTTCCGATGCTTTTCATTAACCACGATCTGAATGCTGGTCTTACCACCGAAAGTGGACAGGCATTTTCAGGAAATGCCGTCAACCAATCTGCAATTGGACCAAGAGACACAGTAATGTCTTGTGTTCTAGAACTCACCGTTGCTGATGTCTTTGGTAGAGTTGCCTTTACCGGATCAGCACCATTTGTTCACCCACTAAAACTTAGTGTGTATAAATCAAAGAAAACTATCGATAATTCGATTGCTGACTGTACATACTGGGGAGTTAATCCAAACACTGGTGCTGCGAGGGGATGGACGAACCAAGAAAAAAGTAGAAATGCAACTGACCGCGTGTTAACCCCGAGTTCAACAATAACTGTCGGTGACGATGTAAAACCCGGTGACAAAATTTACTTCGATTTATCACAACTCGCAAGAGATGCCGTGCATAACAACGAGGGAAAAATGAACTTCATCATCGAGGCATCTGATTGGTTTGCGGAAAGTACAGGACTTGCTGCCGCAGGTCGCAGTATAAATCACCCATCAATGCTTCTCAAGTTTCATGCTGAGGGTGTAAATCGACCAACAGTCAAGACCACTGTTAATCAGGGTCTTCGACCAGCAACTTCACGATTAAATCCTGCCGTCCTACGACGACGAGAAATTACCGCTGGACTGTAAGGTTCTGGAAGTCTTCAATAGTTTGACGAAGAGAGGCAACGTGATTGATCGGGTTATCCACGATCTCTTGTGTGCTTCCATCTTCGCTTGCAATTAGAATGACAATCTGTTCAATAGTCTGACCAGTCATTTCTTTCCACATAATTGCATATGCAGTTGCTTGTTGAAAGTAATTGCCAATATCACTTCTACGCTTTTCTCGGGTTGAACCCTTGAAATCGATAATCGATAGAACACCATCAAATTCAGCAACGCAGTCCACGCGACCAGCAAGTTTAAGTAATTTACTATAGAGTGGTACTTCTTGGGCGTGAATATTATCAATCTTATTGAGCATAGGTAAAGATTGTCTAAACAGCATGGTCTCGTTACCCTTTGGGTTGAGTTCCTTGTTGTTAATATAATCTTCAATAAGGGAGTGCAGATTGTTTCCACGCGAGCATACCCGCTTGGACTCCTCTGGGTTCTTTCTTCGCCACTCGGCAAAGAATGCTTTCTTCTTATGTCCTGTTACCGTGGTGACGGAAAAATACTTATTTCCATCTGGACAGACGTAATGTCTGCTGCCCTCGGTCGTAACACACTTTAGATTTTCAAAAGTATGTTTAGTGGGTACATGAGTAAATGTTTTATCGTTGTTCACATGCATATTATAGCATCCATTCTGTATTGTGTCAAGTTAATCGACGTAAGTTATCTTTAAAGTGCATTCTTTTCCTAATGTGGGGGCAGCAGTGAGTAGTGGGAATTCAATAATATAACCCCCCAGTCCAGCACCACCGGTGCCATATCTGTCAAATAACCCTTCATATGTTGTATCGTCCTCGACTGTTAAAGTGAATTGCATCTTTTTTAATCCACCAATCGCTTCCTCTGCCGAGGTGGCAGTGAACGCACCGTCCGTCTTGAAGTTGTTGCCGATTGTGATTTTCAGACTAAAACAATCGGTGTTATCGAAAAGTTTAAGATTGGTGGCGAGCGAGGCGGTCGATACAAAATTTGCGATTCTTTTCATAATAGAATCGTCATCGTTGAAAGTTGCCGCCCCACCCCCGATATAGACAGCACCTCGGAAGTCTGTTGCGTCTCCGGTTGCCGTAACGACATTTACTGTCCGCCTTGCGTCGTCCCTAAGTTTTCTTTTCTTTGCAGTACCACGGGATGTTTTTGTACCGGCAAGTTTGTTGCCACCTAGTTTACCTCTAGAAAAGGGAGATGATCCTGAATATATGCTCATTTGATTTTAATCTCCAATAATGATTCGTAAATAGTGTCTGGGAGCAAAACTACTGAGTTTACATTTGTTATTCCTGCAATTGATATCTGTGAAAGATCTTCTATTGGAATAAAAATACCCTCGCTTGTCTCTGCATTAACATCAGCGGTGAATCCTCCTCCCGACAGGTGAGTTCTTTCAATCATAAATTTGTCTTTAAAGAAGTCAGCAGTAGGAGGATTTGCAACTGAACCTGTTATTCCACCAAATTTAATAAGAGTATTGTGGGAGCGAAATTTCTGAAGAGCAAGACTCGCCGTCATCCCATGAACAGTTATTTCTATGCCCTCGACCGCAGCAGAGACACCAGTAAGTTCTTTTATTGTTTGGAATGTGTCCGCCGTGTTTGCTTGACGTAAGTTGGTAATTTTATAGACAGAGGGAAATGTACCGATAGACCTACGAATATCAGTGGCGTTTGTTTGTTTCCCACGAACAGTGAACGCTGGAATGTTACTGTAGTCAACATTCCCGTTAGCATCTAGGTCGCTCATATCACTCTCCTAATACAGAAAGGGTAATCCCTGCGGTCGCTGTTGTATGTCCGATGATAATGTCATTGAGTTTCTTCGCCGGGACGTAAAGTTCATCACCCGCTTCAAGAAGCACAGCATCCCCAGCAACTGCACTTGCTTTTGTGATTCCAACGTGTCCGACAGTTCCTGCTACATTGTCAACAACACGCAAAAGCAGACCCTGATTTAATATTGTGGTATCAACTCCGGGTAACACGCCTTTGATTACATCACCTGCACCACTGAATCCTGCGTTGTTAAGAAAATGAAAAGTTCCAACCACCGTTGGGGTTGGTGCGATTGTTCTGCGGATATCAGTCGCATTTGAATTTGCTCTTGTGGTGAAGTTCCCAATAGCACTGTAGTCAACTGTTCCACCTGCTCCTAAATCACTCATGTGTTATCTCCTATTTCTATGTATCTCATTTTGCTGCGTCCTCGATCTCATCCATGAAGTTGTCTAGTAGGTCTTGTGCAACCTTCTTCTTGGTATCCTTGTCGATCTTGAATCCGGGACCAAAGTCTTTCTTGTAATTCTTAAGACCATGTTCGACTGCATACATGAATCCCTTTACTGCGAGTTCCGCATCAAAGGTTCCCTTCTTCATCTTGCGTGCAAGGTTCTTAATAATTGGTTGAACTCTTTGTCGATAAAGACTGGCATCATTTTCGATGTAAAGAGTCAGTTCACGGGCAGCAACTTCGTCTGCTGCTTCATCTAGTTCAACGGACTCCTTGACCTGTCTCTGCAACCCACCGTCGATTCCTAGTGGATCTTCTCCGTCTGCACGAATGTACTCACCAGTCTTTGAGTCAAACTCGTATGAGTCCTTGAGTCCTCGTTTCATTGCACGGTTGAGTGCAAGTCCTGAGATAAACTTAATCTTCGCTGTTGAAAGTTGCTTGATCATATCATCGGACAACGAATCAAGGAAGTCTGTTAAGTTACCATAGGTCTTGGACGAGGGATCGACGCTACCAATCTTGGCGTACTCCTTACGAAGTGCATCAATCTGTTGTTTGGTAAACTTACCCTTGGGTGGGAACTTACCGGGAAGTCCCATTGGTCGCATGACCTTTTCGTTGATCTCTCCGATGTTCATATCTGATAGTTCCTTTTCGTACTCTGGGTTTTCCTTGATACCAAGGATTCTGTTGAGGTGATCTGCAACCTGCTCAGGAGAACCAACGAACTCATCCTTACCATGATCGAATCTGACCTTGATCTTCTTGGCACTGGTTCGTAGCATGAGCATATGCTTGTATGGAGTCTTGGTGATCGACCCACGCTTCTTGATGTTGATACCGTAACCACTATCGGAACCAATGTCGGCGTTTTTCTTCACGCTGTCTGCGGTCCATGCTTCAGTGAGTTCGGTGTCCTCTGCTATGGCGTGACTGAATTTAGCACCACTTACCTTCTTGATAAACTCGCCCACTTTTCTGCGTGCTGCACCACCATGACTCTTTGCATCAAAGACGAAAGATGCTTTGCCGTTATCAAATTCTGCCCCTTTATATCCATCAATGGATGCAATCAATGATTCGAGTTTTCTGTACGCTGTTCTACTTGCAGTGACAAAAACAGTGTGGAAGGTTGCTTCATCGAGTTCGGTTGACTCCATGACATCGGAAACATCAAGGAACATATCAGAATCAGGATCGTAATACTTGCCCTCTTTTTTGTCGTAGTAGAAAATCTTACCAGACTTGCGACTCTTGTATGGTCCTTCGAGTCCTTCTTTCTCACGGTTAGGGTATCGTTCACGGTCGATGGGATTGCTAACCACGAATCCCTTACCCTTGCCACCTCTCATGACTTTCCTGTAGTGATCCTTGGCAGACATCTCTTCGAGTTTCTTTTGTGGGACAACCTTGAATGGCATCTTACCAACAATCTTTTCTGCTTCTTTTACATTGTCGGGAGCGACATGGACCTCATCAAACATGATGGCACTTCTGATGCCTGCCTTGGTCAACTTATCCTTGACCGACTTTATCATACGCATGTTCCGACCGAGACCTTCATCAAGTTCTGTCTCTGCGGAGAGTGAAGTCTTTTTATCACCCTTGACCTGCATACCGGTTTTCTTCTCGTAGTCGCCACCGAATGCTTTGTTAAGTGCTTCTTTTGCTTCCATCTCATTCTTGGGGTTGACCATGATCTTACCCTTTTCGGTGTAGAACCCGATGCCCTTTTTCTTCATGACCTTTTTGATCTTGTCAATTTCAGGGTACTTGTCTTTTGCTCTTACGATTTCATCGAGAAGTGCAATGGTATTTTCATCGAGATTCTGGTCCATAAACTTGAGTAGTTTTTGTGGCACGACATCTGCTAACGCGGTATCCAGTGCGTCGAAAGCGTCATATGCTTTTTCAATTTGTCCTTTTTGTAAGAACTTTAAAACTTTAAGAAGTTCTTTCTCATCCTCAATGATTTGCTTTTTGTTCTCTTTGTCGTCTGTCCCGGCGAACTGATAATCACGTTCGTTCTTGATCTCCTTCTGGAAATCTTTGATCAGTTTAGAAGGAACCTTGACTTTTTCATCAAGATTCTTTTTTCCCTCTTCTTCTGCCTTCCGCATCTCTTGTTCAGCGATCTCCTGTTGGTGCTTGAGACGCATCTGCTCTGGAGTCAAAGCACGGAATGGGTTAGTGTTACTTTCGATTTGTTGTTTATTGGGTGGATACCACATAGTTTATCTTCCTTGTTCTTCCATTGTTCGACGGATCCAGAGTAGATCCGTCTTGATTTCTGCTAAGTCAGCAGCAAGTTCAATCCTGAATGCCTCACTCACATCCATTCGTGAGTCGAGGTTGAGTAATTCCTGCTCAATCGTTGCAATTCTATGTGCATAATTTGCATTAGTTGTTGCAAAATTATATACAAGTGCGGCAATGGTCACAAACCACCCTACTAAAATTGCTGCCATACCAAACTTCTTGTGTAAAGCATCTTTTGATCGATCAGTCATTCAACATTCTCCTTGAGATTTCTTGTGGTTTTACCTAAAACCGTTATCAATATGTAGTAGTTTTAAAATTCTTATACATAATATCAGAGGTAACATATGCGTCTAGACAAAAATCTTTTCAAATCACTCAACGAAGCATCGAAGAAGGTTGTACAACCCGAAATCGAAGAAGAAGTTGATGAGATTGAGGAAGAAAAAACAAAATTACCTGACATCAATGATATTGATGATAAAGATGTTGCTGATTATGTCATCCGCTACAACCAAGTAGTAAACCGGGCATTGCGATCACGCTTCATGTCCCGAGCAAGACGCAAAGCAGTCTAATAGGTTTACTCGTCGATCTCGTCAGGATCAAAAATTACTTTATCACCAGTTATACCCCAATTGGCAAGTATCTCACCCATGTCACTAGAGTCGATCACTCCGTCGTCGTTTAGATCGTGTAGTTCAAAATACTCATTGATCTTGGGATTGGTTCCCCATGCTGATAGAATATGTCCGAGATCGGCAGAATCAATCTTACCGTCATTGTTGAAGTCTATAGTTCCACCACTGAGTTTGGCGATAGGAAAGTCATAACCTCGTGGACGAGCGTCACTCGTTGCACCTGCAAGGAAATCAGACAACTCAATCGTAGAAGGATCGTTTTCTCGTACAGGGAAACCACCCCATTTATTTCCTAACCAATAGAGTTTGTCGTTGTCTTCGTCCTTGACAAATGTCGGAGTACCAGAATCACCACTCCAGATTCCTAGTCTTTCGCCCATGATGTCGTCAACTTCATACTCGAAGTCAAACACACGACCACTATAACCAGACATTCTACCACCCTTGCTATACATGTAGTGAAGCATACCCTGATTGGTTAATTGGTAGATCTTACTTCCCACTGGCACATACTCAAGATCCCCGCACTGAATTGGTGTTACATCATCAGGAAGTTCTTCTTTAAATGTAATTACAATTTTATCTCCACTTAATTCGGTGGTAGATTCCCATTCGGGGTAATACATCTTTCCGCTTTTACCCATGAAACGCTGATTGCGTTCTTGACTTGGAACTTGTCTCCAGTAATGGCGACAACCCACTGCGTGCTTAGGCGAAACAAGAACAGTCGCCCAATAACCGCTGTTCCAGTTATTGATATCGTCTAGGTTGGTGCTACCTGATTTGTTATTATATCGGCGGTTGCGAACATTGAAGGATGAAAGATCAAGTCCGTCTTGTTCTGCAAATGATCCTTTTTTCCAACCAACGGGAATACCCTCGGTTCGGGTCGGGGGCGCACCACCGATGTATGTCGCCTCTGGATCGTATTCGTAACAGTCGCTCTCTTCGTAAGTGTATTGTAGTCGCATTTATCCTCCATATGTTAGGTATTGTGACATTCTATTTATAACAAAAGAAATCAGTTCACTCTAGAAGGTGGATATTCTGGAATATCCGGCGTGTCTATCCATCGATACAGGATCCACCGATCCCCAACTTTAGGCAGTTCAATTGCTGGTTTCCAATAGATAGAGTTTCCATAGTTGGCAGTGCTGTCTGGGTTGTACACTGGTCCATCCGAACCAGATGAGGTTCTACCCACCAATACATCATCGTCGTACACTTCCACCACCCATGTATCAAGTGGACTCCATCCCGATAAACCAAGGACTTGCCATCCGCTTATCATGTGTAAGAATTGTGTTGCACCATTACCAGCATCGTCTACGATACCAATCATTCTACCCTTTAGATTCTCTACCGTGACATCTTCAGTGAGAAGGACTTCGGTAAATGAGTCGATGGTAAAGGCGAGTATGTCATCTGCCGATTCCCACACTGGATTGTATGGTCCATTCTCCGGATCATCTGGTGGTTCGATGCAGTCGTAGTCTTTCCAGTTTGTAAGTAGAATGCCCAAGTCTGTTGAATCTACGGTTCCATCATTGTTGAAGTCTCCCGGCGATCCTTCTACTCCCCACTCACCAAGCAACAATCCAAGATCTCTTGCATTAATACACTCGTCACCATTGAGATCCCCGAATGGTGCGATCTCTACGGTATATGCCCACTCAATACGTTCAGTCTCTCCGGATGCAACATATTTCTCACAATAGAATGTGACGTAACCATCAGAGGCACACACTTCATAGTCGAGTGTGTCTTGGGATATAGTGTAGTCACCTAAGTTGATTGGTACTTTGTGTCTATATTTTATTTTTCTACCTTGGATAGCAATGGGTGTCAAGTCTACCCACCCCTGAGAGGTAAACTCAAATTGATCTATGCGACGATTATCAAAATAATCAACCTCAAGCATTCGAGTTTCGTTAACCATTCCTCCGGTGGAATGTAACCAACCGTCTTTGAGTTCTTCACGATGCACACCGAAAGAAACCATTGGGGGACGACAAACCTCCTGCGCCGCCGAAGTGACGCAGAAGGTTGCCGAAAGTGCGAAAATTAATTGCTTCAAATTGTGTTGTCCCACTTCTCTAGTAGATCATCGTTGTTTGCGTAGTCATTCCATTTGTGACTTGCTAACTTAGAGGCATCTCCTTCATAGTGAACGCCCGTAGCAGGACTCGTCCAAGGCAGAGTCATCGTTTCGGGATCGAATCGAAGTTCCTCTGGTGTACCCTGTCCTTGTCCTGTTGTAGCATCGGGAGTCGGCATGAAATACTCTTTCTTGTCTGGTGTACGGTAGTTGTCTCGCCACATGACATTGGTGTACATGGGAGATCCGTAACCATTTTCAAATGGGTACTGGACTTCGACTTCTTCTCCAGTGT